>Ga0185299_10000052_pt1 | contig 350708 bp, 299 predicted proteins | sample PaiPotPPA55metaG_FD_128002 | JGI IMG/M metagenome (GOLD analysis project Ga0185299, IMG submission 128002) | Iron sulfur acid spring bacterial and archeal communities from Banff, Canada, to study Microbial Dark Matter (Phase II) - Paint Pots PPA... ...
CGACGATCGCCCAAGGCCTCTTCAGGTACTCGGCACGCGCCGGTCTTGGAGCGCCAGTGCGCTTTTGCGTCTCACAAAGGGACGGTGAGGACGCGCGTATCGACATCGATCTTCCGACCTCGTTCTTTAGCCAATTCCCCGAAATGAGGGATTCGCCGGTTCCGCAAGAGTTGGATGATCGAATGATTCCGCTCTTGCAGAAGATCGCTAGCTAACCGGATAGCTCCTGGCGGAGGCCAGCGGCGGTGAAGCTGCAGCCTCCAGAAAACCTCAGAGATCGGGATCGCAATCATCGATATCGCAAATCTAGGAGAGCACCAACATGTCAAATACTGCGAGCAATGTTACGGCCCCCACGCAATTCCTAGAGGTGAAGAAGCAAAAATACGCGTACCGCCGCTTTGGGAAGGGCTCAGGACTGCCTCTGTTGTGCCTGCAACACTTCACCGGAACGCTCGACAATTGGGACCCTGCCGTCACCGATCCGCTTGCGGAAGGACGCGAGATGATTCTCTTCGAAAGCGCAGGCATAGGTCGTTCCTCCGGTAAAGTCCCGACGACCGTGGCCGGGATGGCCGCACATGCAATGGCCTTTCTCGATGCTTTGGGCCTGACGGCCTGCGATGTTCTGGGCTTCTCGCTCGGTGGAATGGTCGCCCAGCAGATGGTTCTCGATCGCCCCTCGGTCTTTCGCAGAATCATCCTTGTAGGCACGGCGCCGCGAGGCGGCGAGGACATCATGCACCTCGAAAAGCCGAGCCTCGCCAAGTACTTAAGTGACCCAAACCTTAAGGGCTACGCGGTGTTGCAGAAGATATTCTTTGCGCCAACCGAGTCCAGCCAGGCCGCGGGCGCGGCATTTATTGACAGGCTCATCCAGCGCAAAGGCGATCGCGAACCAATCTCAGGACCGGACGTCGCTCAAGCCCAGATGGCTGCTTTTCGTGATTGGGAGCAGTACAGCGGCGAGCGCTTCGCGAGTCTGAAAAGCATTCGTCAGACAACGCTCGTCATCAACGGTGTCCACGACGAGATGATTCCCGTGCGCAATTCATATTGTTTGAGTGAAAATCTGCCCAATGCGGTTCTTCTTACCTATCCTGATTCCGGGCACGGCTCACTTTTTCAATTTCACGAGGCTTTCACGCGTCAGGCCTCAGGGTTCTTTACTTCGGATTCTCCGTTCGCGCCGTTCTGAGCAGGAGAAGACATGTCCGCAACACGCTCTGCTTATCGCGCCCACTGCGCGGACCAGATAGTCAAAAAAGGAAACTCCCATGATAAGAAAAATCGAGATTGAGCGATTCAGCCTCGTTTCCTCTAAACCTTTCGATCAGGTTGTAGCGGCTCTTGATGCCTCTATCGGTCATCCGGATATGGCTGAATTCAGGAGATCCACTCAAGAAGCCAGCTCTTTTGCCGATCTGAAACGCGCAGTCGAGAAGGGCTTGAGCGAAGTCGGCCTGATGCTTTTTATGCAGCTTGATCACGGCGCGGTTGTGCGCAAAGAAACCGGTCGCGATACGCCCAGGATTGTCCGCTTCGTCATCGGGAATCCGCTCATCATGAAAGAAATGGCGAAGCATGTTCCGGACGCTGGGTCGTACGCTCCTGTTACGGTTCTCGTCGATGAGCGTGCGGACGGCGTTCACCTTTCTTACGACCGCATGGTGAGTCTCCTGAGGCCGTATGGCAACGCCGAAGCGTTGCAAGTCGCCAAAGATCTGGACGCAAAAGTTGAGACGCTACTCGCCTCCGCCTCCGCTGCCGCGTAAACCCAGAAGGAAAATCGACATGGCAGTGAGCGCCGCCGAAGACCCGCGTCCCCTCATCAAGAAAGTGCTCGATTCCAAACCGCTGAATGCCGAAACTCATCGGCTTTGAAGTGGAATAAATTGACCGAGGTCAAAATCTAGCCTGAGTGGGCATTTGTCTGGGCTAGCGGAGAGCTCGAACGTATTAGCGTCCTATAATCCCTCGAAGACATCCAATCTTACGATGGCATCCGTAGAGAATATCTCCCCTAGGCGAGCACAGGATCGCACTGTACTTGACGCGATCCCCACGCTCGCGTGGTCCGCTCGTTCGGACGGATCCGTTGATTTCTTCAACCAGCGCTGGCTCGACTACACCGGCCTCACAGCCGAAGAGGCTCATGATTGGGGCTGGACGGATGCCCTTCATACGGACGACCTGAATGGAGTTGTGGATTACTGGCGATCGGTTCTGACTTCTGGCGAGCCAGGTGAGATTGAAGCACGCCTACGCCGTTTCGATGGCGAGTATCGTTGGTTTCTTTTTCGTGCGATTCCGTCGTTCGACGCTGATGGAAGGATTGTCAAATGGTTCGGAACAAACACCGACATCGAAGACCGGAAGCGCGCGGAGACCTTGCTTGCCGGAGAGAATCTCATACTCGAAATGACTGCCAAGGGCAGCTCTCTAGAATCCATTCTCGGAGCCCTATGTCAGGTGGTGGAACGGATAGCCAGCGGATGTCTTTGCAGCGTCATTTTATTCGATCGCAGTGGGGCGACAATTGAGCAGGCAATTGCGCCGAGCCTCCCTTCCAGCTACAACGACCAATTTCCGGGCATACCCGTGGATCGCGAAGCAGGACCCTGCACTGAAGCAGCGCGCCGCAAGTCACAAGTAATCGTTTCAGACCTGCCTTCGGACAGCCGATGGGATACCTTTGGGTGGCGCACGGCGGCGCTGGTGCATGGTCTAAAAGCGTGCTGGTCGACCACTATACTGGCCTCGAACGGCCTTGTTTTGGGAACCTTCGCGATCTATTGGCGCGAGCCACGCAGTCCTGGGGAATTCGATCAAGAAATTATCGGGCAGATTACACATCTTGCGTCGGTTGCGATTGAGCGCAAGCGGGACGAGGCCGCGCTTCGCGAGAGTGAAGAACGTTTTCGTCTGATCGTCGACACTATTCCCGGGTTTGTCTTTACCTTGAGCGCCGCAGGCAAGGTCGAACTTCTCAACCGCCAAGCCTTGGATTATTTCGGCCAGACGATTGAGGAATGGAAATCTGCACCCGACTTCGAGCATGTCCATCCGGACGACCTTCCCCGCGTAATGGACGCGTATCGTCGTTGGCTCGACACCGGACAGCCGCATGACCTTGAGCTCCGCCAGCGGCGTGCCGATGGCGTATACCGCTGGTTTCAATCGCGTGCGCTCCCCGCGCGCGATGCGGAAGGTCGTATCACCGGCTGGTACATATTGTTGACTGACATCGACGACCGGAAGCGCGCCGAAGTTGAATTAGCGAAGGCCTTCGAAGAAAAGGCCAGATCTGAAGCTGAGCTTCGAACCATCATCGACGCCATACCTCAGCTTATCGTCGCTATTGGGACTGATGGAAACTTTCTGTCTGCAAATCGGGCAGTTCTGGACTACACCGGGCTGACGAAAGAAGAAATGGAGTCGGGAAACTTTCGTCAGGTTTTTCATCCGGAGGATGTGGAGAGACTGCGCGATGAACGCACTGCGGCGCTCTCGCGAGGGGTCCCATTCGAGTACGAACTACGAGTGCGCCGCAGCATGGATGGTCAGTATCGTTGGCTCCTGATCCAATACAACCCGTTGCGTGACGAACAGGGAGAGATCATCCGCTGGTATGCGACCGGCACCGACATCGATGATCGCAAACAGGCCGAGGAAAAGACTCTACAAGAGAACGTCGTGTTGCGAGAGCAAATCGATCAGGTCTTCATGTTTGAAGAGATCGTGGGTTCCTCCCCGGCGTTGAAAACTGTCCTTTCCAGCATCGTAAGAGTTGCTCCTACTGACTCAACGGTGCTGATTACGGGCGAAACCGGTACCGGGAAGGAACTCATTGCACGCGCCATACATAAGCATTCGCAACGTGCAAACAAGGTTTTTATCAGCGTAAATTGCGCCTCGATTCCTGCTTCGCTCATCGCATCGGAATTGTTTGGCCACGAGAAGGGCGCGTTTACCGGTGCTCTGCAGCGCCGAGAGGGTCGCTTTGAGTTGGCGAACTCCGGCACAATTTTTCTCGATGAAATCGGCGAGCTTCCAGCGGAAGCTCAGATTGCATTGCTTCGAGTGCTCCAGGAACGCCAGTTTGAAAGAGTGGGAAGCAGCAAGGTCATTTCCACTGACGTCCGAATCATCGCCGCTACCAACCGAGATCTATCGGCAGCGATAGCCGCACGTGGTTTCCGAGCCGATCTCTTTTACAGATTAAACGTCTTCCCCATTGATGTGCCGTCTCTTCGGGATCGGAGGGAAGACATTCCGATGCTGGTCGAGTACTTCGTGAAGCGTTATGCGGAGAAGGCGCGAAAAAAGAAGATCAGCAAGATCGACAAGAACACGCTCAAGTTATGCCAGTCCTATGATTGGCCAGGCAATATTCGTGAGCTGCAAAATATCGTCGAGAGATCCGTAATCCTCTGCACCGGGGATACCTTTTGGATCGATGAGGCCTGGCTTTCAACCCAAAATGCACCTCGCACGGGATCGTCGAGCCCACTCACACAGAACCTCCGGAATTATGAGAAGGAATTGATAGAAGGCGCTCTTGCGGAAACCAAAGGGAAAGTTGCTGGGCCTCGCGGAGCCGCGGTCAAGCTCGGGATTCCGCCGTCGACGTTACATTTGAAAATCAAACAGCTCAAGATAGAGAAACGCATCCTCCGGTAAGCCCTTCGTTCAACTCGCAGAATTCTGAGAGTTTCTAAGATTCTGTCACTCCAATTTCCTTTTCGAAGCCTGTTTTCAGCGACATCCAAATTGGACGTACGGTTGCAATAGTTATGATCGGTGATCGCTCACCAAATTGAAATTCAGAGCAGAGCTTCATAAAAATGAAAAGCACAGACAAAACAGCGGAAGTCACAAAGACACCGTTTACCTGCGAACTCGTTACGATCCATTCGAAAAGGTCGTTTGCGGATTTGATCAGCCGTATCGAGAGCACATTCCAGCACTATGACGCCGAGACTTTGCGCGACCTGACGGCCGACGGAGATTCGGAAAAGCTGGCGGCGTACGTGAAGAAAGTCGGTGAGCCGACGGAATTCGCGATTTTCTATTGGCTCGACCAGGGTACAACGCAGCGATTGGCGGGAATCCCGATTGAATCCCGGTTCTACCTGTTTGGCAATGCGACTATCGCTCAAGGCCTGTTCAGGTACTCCGAACGGGCCGGCCTTGGAGCCCCGGTGCGCTTCTGTGTCTCGCAAAGAGACGGGGAGGACGCGCGTATCGACATCGATCTTCCGACCTCGTTCTTCAGCCAGTTCCCCGAAATGAGGGATTCGCCGGTTCCACAGGAGTTGGATGATCGCATGATTCCGCTTCTGCGGAAGATCGCGAGTTAGCGGCGCCTGTCAGGAGATGTTGAGCGGATGTTTGAAATGAAGCTAACTGTATTTTGTCTTTTCGTTGCGCTCACAGCTGGCGCTCAGATCACTCGTGGATTATCGGGCCAGCAAGGGCGGCGGCGAATTTCGAATTCTCCGTGATGAAACCGGACGGAAACAGATTGTATCCAATGACCCAGCTCTAGGAGACCTATACATGACAGATAAAGCGGAAGATCCAAGAGTTAGGAGGGCCCGCCTCTCCGGACCTGAACATGTGACCAAAGACGCGACGGTTGCTGAAATAGCTGCCGATGGCACCATAACCGTTCTCGTCCAAGGAACGAATGAGTGGGTTTGTACACCGGGAAACGAAAACAAAATCGGCGACCCACCCATGTGCATGAACCCGATGGGTATGCGATGGATGATGGATGCCATGCAAGGTAAGCCGAAGCCGACGAACACAGCGCCCGGAATGATTTACATGCTGTGTGGCGCCACACAGAGAAGCAATACTAATCCTGGGGATAAGACCAGTCCCGCTATTCCCATAGGCCCGCATTGGATGATCACGTGGCCTTTCGATGCCGCGGCAAATGGCCTTCCGAACACGGTTCGCGACAAAGGCGCTTGGGTGATGTTTGCTGGAACTCCTTACGAGTATTTGCACGTCTGCGGTGACCCCTGGGAAGGCAATGAATATCACGATGGCGATAAGGCTGTTTGGACCATGTCTTACGCCCATCGCTGAAGGTCGACAGCCACGGAGTCCATCGGGCCCTATTGGCGTGCACTCATCTCGACTTTCGCGCCGACCATCGCGACTGTTTCTGCCTGGCTTGCAATAAGGAGCGACGGCGCTCACGAAACGGGCGGGGAACTTGTACTTTCATTATCTCTTCACATGAATTGACGATGTGCACCAGTGAGAAGTCATCTTGCGCGAACCCTGGGAAAAGTTCTTTCATTCGGTCAACGGCCATTTCTCGACTTCGTCCCACCACCAATGGTTCGTCAAGTGGGGATGCGCCCCTTTTAGCGCTAACTTGAGCTGGGTGGCTCAGATTTCATCTTGGTCATTTTCGAATGAGTTATGTAACAATCCGCCACGTAAATCTGCCTGGAAATGAATAGCAATGGCTAATTTCTCAAGAAAAATCATAAGGCCACCCAACGTCATCGCAAACTTTCCTTCCATGCTGTTCCGTAATAACATGAGGAATGCCGGCCACTGAAGAGCACCCGAATGGTGCCGCACTTGTCATCCAAGAGCTTCGCAAGTCATTTGCAGACGTTGTTGCGGTGAACGGCCTCAATCTTAAGGTCGAGCGCGGAGAGTGCTTCGGTCTGCTTGGTCCCAACGGCGCGGGCAAAACCACGACGATTGAAATCTGCGAAGGGCTGATTTCCCCGGACACCGGCACGGTCCAGATGCTTGGACACAGCTGGCGCGACCATGCCAACGAACTCCGCCAGCGTATTGGTATCCAGCTGCAGGAAACGCAATTTCCGGAAAAACTCACAGTTGAAGAAGTGATAAGCCTCTTCCGCAGCTTTTTTTCACAAGGACTTACTGTCGAGCAAGTAATCACAATGGTGCAGCTCGATGAAAAGCGGAAGTCACTTGTCGGCGGCCTTTCGGGCGGTCAAAAGCAAAGGCTGGCGATGGCTTGTGCTCTGATAGGAGATCCGGACCTGCTATTTCTAGACGAACCCACCACGGGTGTATGTTGCGGGCTCGGGATTTCAGGCTTGGACGATCAGCGTGAATTCTTTTTACTCGCCGGTCATTTACTTTCAGGCAGAGCTGGGGCATAGCGTGGTCACTCGCGGGCCTTACCGCATCCTCAGGCATCCCGCCTATTTCGCGAATATCGTTGCTATTCCCGCGAGCGCGCTCGCTATTGGCTCATGGATAGCCTTAATCCCAGCCACGCTCTTCTGCGCCATTACGGTATGGAGGGCACGGAGAGAAGACGCTTTTCTCAAACAGAATCTACCCGGCTATAAGGACTATAAGGAAAGCGTACCAGGCGGCGTTTTGCCCCGCCTATCATTCAAGCTGTAGTTTGTGCTTATACAAATCGAACAGACATTCAGGCTACTCGCGAGCCCATTTATTCTCCCGATGACTTTGAGCTAGCCGGGACAGATTCGAATTCTTCGGCCATCCAGTGCTGCAGGGCTGTCATATTCTGCGGCCGACCGAGGAAGTTCTTGACCAGGTCGTTGGCTGACATGGAGCCTCCCGGTTCCAGAACGATGCGGCGGTAGCGCATGGGAGCATCGCCAGCCAGCAGATTCTTGTGATCGAATTGCAGAAAGAAATCTTCCGCGATCACTTTGTCCCAGAGATAAGTGTAATAAGCGGAGGAGTAGCCGCCGAGGTGTCCGAAGGATGCCCACATGTGGGTTTCTGGCAGGGGAGTAAAGAGCGTATAGCGGCGGTTGGCTTCGAGTGTGACTTTATCGAGGTCGACATTTTCAGGGCTGGTTTTATAGATGCCATAGGAAATGGCGGTGAGCGCATTTTGACGGGCAATCCAGGCACCGCGTCCAAAGGCTGAGGCGCGGTTGGCGCGAACCACGAGTTCGGCGGGAATGGGTTCCCCAGTTTTGTAATGCCGGGCAAACTTGGCGAGGACTTGTGGGCTGCGAATCCATTCTTCGAGCATCTGCGACGGAGCTTCCACGAAATCGGATTCCATGCTGATGCCAGTGATGCCGGCCCATGATTGCTGGCCGCCGAGGATATGGTGCATGAGATGTCCGAATTCGTGGAAGAAAGTTTCCACGTCGCCATAATCCATCAGGCCAGGATCCGTAGCGGTGGGCACGGGAAAGTTGCATACCAGAATGGCTTCGGGAAGTTGCTTGCCGCGAATGCCATCGAGCACCGGCGCCATTTCGGCGTGGCTGAACTTGCCGGGGCGTGGGTGCATGTCGAGATAAAAACGGCCGATCGGTTTGCCGCTGTCGATGACAATCCAGGTCTCAACGGAAGGATCCCATGAGGGAACATTCAATTCCTGCTGGAAGCTGACATGGAACAGTTCCGCGGCAGCGTCAAGGATCCCCTGCTTCACCTGCACGAAAGGAAAATAAGGACGCACCGATTGAGAATCGAAATCGTACTTGGACCGGCGAACTAATTCCAAAAGGTAGGCTCGTTCGTAGTCCCAGATTTCTTTTGCCCCGGGATCTGTCTTCTGTTTTTCGGCGAGCAGCATTTCAAATTCACGCTTGGCGAGCGGAAGGGAAGAGTCGTTCACCTGCTGGATAAAGTCGGCAATGTTGCTGCTCTTGGCCATCATCTTGTCGGCGGCGTTGTAATCTGCCCAGTTGGAAAAGCCGAGTAGCGTGGCGATTTCGTAACGAGTCTTCATCAGGCTGGTGAGGACTTCCTGATTTTTCGGGTACGCACGAGTGTTGAAGGCGACGGCGAGTCTTCGACGCAGGGCATCGCTCTTCGCGAAACTGAAGACCGGCAAGGCATCGGGGTAATCAGTGGTGATATGGATCTTGCCATCGGCTGCGGGCTTGTGACGCTCGATGTAATCCTGCGGCAGGCCATCGAGTTCCGAGGGATCGGCCTCGATTGTTTTCTGGCCGTCGGAAATATTGCGATCGAGCATGGATTGCTCTTCGGTGGACTGATCGTTGAGTTTCTTGAGACGGGCGCGGGTAGCGTCGTCTTTGTCGACCCCGGCGAGACGGAATTCCAGAAGCTGCCGTTGAACGTAATAACGCGTGGCGGCGTCGACCTTCGAAAGATCGAGGGCGGCGAGCGCATTATAAACGTCGTGGTTCAGAGCGATTGCCGTTTGCGCGGCGCTGACTTTCGTGAGCATGGCCGTGGCGTGATCGCGGAACGCAGCTTCGGGATGGACCTGCTCCATGAGGCCGGCAAGATATCCGGCGGAATTATTCTGGCGAACGGCCTCGTCATAGGGAACGAGCGTGTTTTCAACTGTGCGCGGGCCTTTCGCAGCGATCAAAGTGTCGATCGCACGCTGCCCGGCAGCGAGGCGGTCATTCTCGATTTTCTCAAAGGCGGCTACATCTGGCTTGGACGCCCACATGGTAGGTTGAGATACGTTGATACTTTGGGCTGAAACAACGGCAACGAGAAAGAATGGTAGGCAGACGAATGCCAGGCGCGCAGCAAGCAACATGCAAAAACCTCGTGGAGAATCTAAGAACCGAGTAAGCCGATTTGAAACGAGTTCGATGCCCGGTCAATTGTCGATGACGGCGTCTCGCGATGTCAAGGGTAACGCGGAAACCTTGCCGTCAACAAGACCGAGGCACAATGTCTTGTATTTCTAACGTCTGACTAACGTTTTGCCACGCATCGGGTCTAATTGCTGGGGCAGGCTCTATGTTCGGGATTTATCTGAGCGCCCGATTGCTAAGTCTAAGGATCCGATGCGCGTGTACAGACTTATTTCCCTCAATATTTTGTTATCGGCCGGCCTCTTTCTAATATCTTGCGTTCATGCCGCCGGTGCGGCAACTGAAGTGCGAATTGCGCGCGTATCAGCCCCGCCGCGCCTTGAAGATTTCGAGGACATGGCGCCGCGCGGTAACTCGGCGCAGCTAGCCAAGGTCACAGATTTTATCCAGCAGCAGCCATCCGACGGCAAGGCTGCGACGCAGCGTACCGATGTCTACCTGGGGTATGACGGGGCAAACTTGTACCTGGTCTGGGTCTGCTGGGACAAAGAGCCACAGGCGATCCGCGGACATCTGACCCGGCGGGAAGCCGTCACACCGCCCGACGACGACTACGTTGAACTCACGCTGGATACTTTTCATGACCAGCGTCACGGCTTCCTCTTCGACGTAAATCCGCGGGGAGTCCAATCCGACGCGCTGTGGACTGAAGACAGCGGCGCGGACTATTCCTACGATACCGTTTGGGATTCCCGGGCAAAGGTGACTGACAAAGGTTACGTTGTTTGGCTATCGATTCCGTTCCGCAGCATTCGGTTTCATCCCGCAAATGAACAGGTGTGGGGCGTGACATTGATGCGCTACATCGCGCGCAATGATGAATACGACTACTGGCCGCGCGTTTCCAGCCGGATCTCAGGCCGTCTGAATCAGGAAGCTCTTATCACCGGCGTGGCGGATGTTTCACCCAGCCGCAACATGCAATTCAATCCTTATGGATACTTGAGCGGTTTGCGCACTCTGGATGATCGCGATCCTATCCAGCCGCGTTTCGACAACCGCAATCTTCAGGGCAAACTTGGGCTCGATTCGAAATTCGTCTTCCATGACAGTCTGGTGCTGGATACGACGATCAACCCGGATTTCGCGCAAATCGAATCGGACCAGCCTCAGAACACGGTAAACCAGCGGTTTGAAGTATTTTTTCCAGAGAAGCGGCCATTCTTCCTGGAGAATTCAAATTTCTTCAGCGATACAAACATTGGCGTGTATCAAACGTCGCGGATACTTTTTACCCGGCGCATCATCGAGCCAAGTTTTGGGGCCCGCCTCACTGGGAAACAGGGGCCGTGGAACGTGGGATTTTTTGTCGCCGACGATCGCTCGCCGGGACTTTTCGTTCCTGACTACAGTCCGCTGAGCGGCACGCGCGCTTATTTTGCGGTAGGCCGGGTGAGTCATGATATTGGCGATCAAAGTAGCGTGGGCGCGGTGTATGTGGATCGCGAATACAACGGTAACTTCAACCGGGTTGGCGGGCTGGATGCCAGCTTCCGCCTCGGCAAGAATTGGACTTCCTGGTTTCGCAGCCTGGTTTCTTCCACCTATGCAACCAGCGACGTTGTTTCTGCCGTAAATACTTCCAGCGGTGCCGGCAACACGATCGCGCCTCCGGCGATTGGCTACACGTTCGGGCAGGACCACGAAGCGGTGCTCAATGGGATTGGTCGGCGATTCTCCTACGAATTGATGTTTCAGGACATTACGCCCAATTTTCACACGGATGCAGGCTTCGTTCCGCGAACCGATATCCGCCACGCCGCCCAATATTTTCATTTCTATTGGCGGCCGGAAGGGAAGCACCTTGTATTTCAGGGTCCTGAACTCAACACGCATGACATCTGGGATCACAACGGGATTGGCCTGCAGCATATTTACAGTGGCGACTGGGTGTTTTACTTCCGCCATAATTTGCTTTTCGCTCCGATCGCCGGCATCGAGACGGACGTGCTGCGCCCGGTGGATTTTTCCGGCCTGCCCGCTGATCACAAGTATGCGCAGGATCAGGTAGGCCTGGTGGTAAGCGGCAGCCCCTCGCGTTTGATCACGTGGCGTACAACAGTTGTTCGCGACGGGACAGTCCTGATTGTCGTACCTACCGGACAACTGCCAATTACGGGCGACGAACTCTTTATCAATCACACCATGAGCATCAAGCCAACCGGGCATCTGGAAATCGACAATACCTACATTTTGGATCGGGTGCTCAATGGCGCCGCGCACCACTCCTCGTTCAACAACCACATCATCCGCAGCCAGTGGAATTATCAATTCACGCAGGCGCTTTCGCTGCGGACCATCTTGCAATACAACGGGCTGCTCGCCAATCCGACCTACAGTTCACTGCAAACAACTAAGGATCTCAGTCTTAACTTCCTCATTACTTATCTCGTTCATCCCGGCACCGCGGTATATGTTGGCTACAACAGCAATCTGGAGAACCTCATCCCCGGCCTTTGTCTTCCGGTGGCGGGACAATCGGTGGGATGCGATCCGAATGGCGGCGGCCTGGTCCGCAGCAACGGGTTGATCAATGACGGGCGAGTCTTTTTTGTGAAAGTCAGCTATCTTTTTCGGCGGTGATTGTTTCGCCTGAAAATCCTCAGGTACGGGATACTATCGCCAGCGTTTTATTTGCGGCCAAAGTTCTGCAAGAGTGCCGAATTTCGGGTTACGGCAAATAAAGACGTCGATTTGTTTTTCCAGAGCGTAGGGATTATCGGCCGATGTGCCGACATATTCGACGTGTTCCCAAAGCTCTTCGAGGCGTTTGCGGCTGTCATCGAGCACGATCATGCAATTGCCAGAATAACCGCGCGGTCCCCAGAGAAACCAGGTTTGATGTCCGCTTAACGAGCGCGGCAGGCCGTAGCGGCGGCCAAGGAAGTCGATGGCGCCGGCCTGACCGTAGTCCTGAGCGAAGATGCCACAGTCTTTGCGGTCTGATAGCGGGATGCGATCCCAGGCGACAGCAGTCTCGGCGACGATTTCGTCCCATCCGAATTGGTCGGCGTACCACTGCGGCAGAACAGCGCGGGCGTGGCTGTGTTCCATTACCGGCAGCTTCATGGGCAGAGTTTTTGTGTAGGCGATGAATTTGTCCGGAGAAAAAATGGGGACTGCCACGGGAGCCAGGTGTGCGCCGCTAGCTAGCAATAAGATGACGATGACGGGCTTTAGCCAGCCGTGGCGCGGGCGAGAATTTTGCTCAACTGAAGACTCGCGGCCCTCAATGAAGGATTCGATCACGACCGCACCCGCCGCCAGCAGCATGGGATAAATCGGCGCCAGATAGTAATTCTTCCCGTGAAGAACAAAGAACATGGTGAAGCAAGTCAGGTAGCACCAGCCGAGAAAGCGGTAAGGTTTGAGGCGCGCGGAAAAGAGGAGCCCAAACAGTCCCGCCAGCCAGATTGGCGCGGTGAAGGGGTGAACCAGCAAAGTCTGCTGAAAAAAATATTGTGGCAGCGGAAGGATTACGTCGCGCCCCTCGGCGCGAATGTTGTGCATCAGTTCGACGAATGGCCAGTGATAGTGGATGTTCCACAAAAGATTAGGCAGGAAAATCAGGAAGGCAGCGAGGCCGCCCATCCAAATCCAGGGATTAAGAAAGATACGGCGTTGCGGGGTTAAGAGAAAGCCGACGACGATGCCAAACCCGAAGACGGCGATGGAGTATTTCTCCTGCAGGCCGATTCCGGCCACGACTCCGAACCAGAGCCAGTAGCGAGGATTGTTGCGCTTGATGGCGAGAATGGCGAAGTAGGCGCAGCCCATCCAAAGATTGGGTTCGAGGCAGTTGGTGCCAAGCAGGCTGCCGTTGGAAAGATATTGCGGAGCAATCACGATGGTGATCGCGGTCAGAAGCAGAGCGAAGCGGCGTCCGCCGAACTCGCGGGCGAGGACGGCGGCCTGCACAACCAGAAGCGAAGATGCTAGCGCCGGAATAAAGCGAATGGCGCGGAGCGAATCTCCTAAAACAGCACGGCTGATGTGAATAAGAAACGGAATCAGCGGCGGTTGGTCCACATATCCCCACGCCAGATGATCGCCGCAGGAGATGTAATCGAACTCATCGCGAAAGTATCCATAGCGGTTGTTGAAGTAGATGTGGAAGAGCAGCTTGGCCAGGGCGATAGCCGCGACAATCAGCATGCCTCCCGCGAAGAACGACTTCTGTGCATTGCGCGGTAGAAAGGAAGTTGTGTGTGTGCTGGCCATCGGGAGGCAAGGATAAACGCTACGGCACCTCCATGTCATGGACCTTGGCACTGTGCATGTGCCCTACTCGCACAAACGAAGGTAATGTTCCTTGTTGATTACCCATTTTTGGTGCCGATGGGCTTATGGTAACGTTGGAATTACACATCTCCATAAGGCTTCAACAAGGTTTTAGTCAACGTGTCTTTAGAGACTCGCAAACCGGGATACCACATCGCGTGGAAAACGGTCACGTATCGCAGCGTGGTGCTGCTGATCATGGCTGGAGCCGGGTTATTCTTGATCGCGGTACGGCTCACCTTTCCGCAATTCACAGAAAACAGCCTCAAGACGGTCGGAAACATTGCTGACAAGGCATTGCACCGCGTGGCAGGTATGGCGCCGGCGGGGGGCAGCGGAATATCGACTGCGCAGCAAGCCCACTTCACGGCGCTGGATGGCACGGTGCGGATTAAGAAGAGCAGCGGCAACAGCTGGGTAGCCGCAGACTACAACGTTCCACTCGACAAGGGCGACGTGGTGCAAACCGGTTCGGAAGGTATGGCGAAGGTGGTATTTAACGACGGGACCAGCTATACCGTGAAGCAAGATTCGCTGATCGTAATTGAAGAGAATTCGGCCAATGACCAGCAGCAGACGAATGTGGCTGTGGCGGTAAGCACTGGAACGGTGGATCTTTCGACTGCAACTTACTCCCAGGGATCGAAATCACAGGTGATTGTGGCGGGCGCGACGGCATCGTTATCTCCGCAATCGACCGCCCAGGTACGCAACGATCCCAAACTTGATCAACACGAAATTCTCATGAAGAAAGGTACTGGCGAGGTTTCGCGTAACGGACAAACGGTGCAGTTGGCGAATTGGGAAAAAGTCAGTTTCAAGGCGGCCGAACCGCGTATGGAGAAGGCAAAGGGTACAGGGCCGCCGACACCGATTTCCCCGGCCAACATGGCTCCGATTTTCACCGCCGGCGAGGCTACCAAGGACGTGGAGTTCTCCTGGACACCGATGGCAAATGCCGTGGCTTACCGGCTGCGAATCTCAAGGAACCCTTACTTTTCTTCTACGCTAGTTGATAAGAGAGTAAACACTGCGGATGTCTCCGTTACGAGCCTGGGCGAAGGAGCGTATTACTGGGTAGTCCAGTCCTACGAAGCGTCGGGGAAAGAGTCGGTGGAGAGCGAGAAAAACCGTTTCACCATTATTTCCAAAGGAAAACAAACGGAGGCCATCGACTTGGAACTCGATCCCTTCATCCAGCATGGTCACGTCATTGAAGTGGCGGGAAAGACCCAAGTCGGGGCCAGAGTGATGGTGAATGGACGGGAAGTCCCCATGGTTACGGAGGATGGAACGTTCCATTACTTTACGCCGCCCCTGGCACTCGGTGAAGCTGTAATTACGGTAACTGCGCAGACAGCGCAGGGCGGGGTTAATACGCAGCAGAAGAAGATCATCATTCAGTAAGTGAGTCCGATTCGGTTCGGCTGCGAAGTACATTGGATGGCAGAAATGGGGTTCGGTCCAACAGGACAGAACCTTCGGTTCCGGCAGAGTTGCCCGGCCTCTCATAGACTAAGAGAGGGGCATCTGCGCCGGATGGCGCAAATCGGGTTCGCCCGCTAAACAGTGCGATCAAAGTAGATCGCGAGAAGAGTTCGTCTCATGTCAAATAACGGATTTCATTCTTCACGTTCTCACAACCTGAGGTCACTGTTCAGCTTGTTCTCAAGCGACCTGGCCATCGATCTTGGCACGGCCAATACATTGGTCTATGCGCGTGGCAAGGGCATTGTGGTGAACGAGCCCTCAATCGTCGCCATCAACAAGAACACGGGCGAAGTGGAAGCCGTGGGCAAAGAAGCAAAAGAAATGCTTGGCCGGACGCCAGGAAACATCGTCGCTATCAAACCGATGAAGGATGGCGTGATTGCCGACTTCAAAGTCACTGAGAAGATGCTGAACTATTTCATCCAGAAGGCGCACAACCGCAAAATGCTGGTGCATCCGCGAATTGTGATTGGAGTGCCATCGGAGATCACGCAGGTGGAAAAGCGCGCGGTCATGGACTCCGCCTATCGCGCCAAAGCAAGTGAGGTTCATCTGGTAGAACAGGCGATGGTGGCTGCGATTGGAGCCGGGCTTCCGATTACTGAACCTAGCGGCAACATGGTGGTTGATATTGGCGGTGGCACCACAGACATCGCGGTGATTTCGTTGAGCGGCATCGTTTACTCACGTTCGGTGCGGATGGCTGGCAATCAGATGGACGAAGCCATCATGAATTATCTGAAGCGGAAATATAACCTGCTGATCGGCGAGCGCACGGCCGAGCAGATCAAAATGGAAATCGGTTCCGCTCATCAGCTCGACAAGCCGATGACGATGGAGATCAAGGGGCGTAACCTTATCGAAGGTGTGCCGAAGACGATCACGGTGGATGATGGCGAGATTCGCGAGGCCTTGAGCGAATGTGTTTCGACGATCATGAATGCGATTCGCGTGGCCCTGGAGCGCACTCCGCCGGAGCTTTCCGCCGACATCAGCGACCGCGGTATTGTGCTCACTGGAGGCGGCGCTCTGCTGAAAAATCTGGATAAGCGCATCCGCGAAGAAACCGGCCTGCCCGTTTCAATCGCCGACGATCCGCTGTGCAGCGTGGTGCTGGGTACGGGCAAGATGCTCAGCGACTTCAAACTGCTGCGCAAGATCTCGATTGAGTAGTAAAACCGTACCCGGTACCCAGTACCTAGTACCGAGAAAAATCGCGCGTTTCACTGGGTACAAGGTACTCGGTACTAGCAACTGTTATGGAATCCGTACTCGGCCGCTACCGTAATCTGACCATCCTTGTAGGGGTGCTGTTTCTGCAGGTGCTTGGGCTTGCGGTTCAGGTCAAGCGCAGCGTCGATGCCGAACACACCAGGCTGATCCGCATCTGGGCGGTGGATGCGATTACTCCGTTGGAGCGCATACTCGTCTGGACGCAGAACAGCACTAATAACGTTTGGCACAATTATTTCTTCCTCCGCGGAGTCCGGGCCGAGAATCGCCAGCTCAAAGAACAGATTCAGCAGATGCGGTTGGAGCAGGTTCGGTTGAACGAAGATGCTGCCCAGGCCCGCCGCCTGCAGTCCCTGCTGGCTTTTAAAGAACAAGTCGTCATGAAGACGGTTCCTGCCCAGGTTATTGGTTCGAGTGGAAGCGATCTTTCCCGGTCCATCTATATCGACAAAGGTTCCAACCAGGGCATTGCCCCGGACATGCCGGTGATTACGTCGGGTGGGATTGTGGGCAAAGTATTGCGCACTTATCCGTCGACTTCTCTGGTGTTGATGATCAACGACCAGAGCAGCGGCGTCGGTGTCCTACTGGAGAAGTCGCGGCTGCAGGGCGTGTTGCGAGGAACTCCGGAAGGCGAACTGGTTCTCGAACGAGTTATGAGTGATGAGCAGGTCACTCCTGGAGAAACGGTTCTGAGCAGCGGTGGCGACCAGATTTTCCCCAAGGGATTTCCCGTCGGGACGGTCATGAAAGTCAGTCCGGGAAAAGAATTGTTTCTGAACATAAAAGTGCATCCGGCGGCAGATTTGAGCCGGCTGGAAGAAGTATTAGTGTTGACCGAAAAGCAGGAACGCGAGGTGGTCGCCGAAAGCGGCGGCAAGGTGCGAGCGGCAGATATTCTCGCGCAGCGGCTGCCTTCGGTTCCGGACAAGCCCGCGACCGTTCCGGGCGCGCCGGTCGCGGCAGCGGGAAAACTTGCCGGCACCGCCGCTGCAGGCTCAATCCCCAGTGCGAAACCAGGGCCGAACGGCGGCACTAAACCTGCAGCCGTTGCTGGGACTGGAACTAAGTCGGAACGTCCTGCCCTGAGATTAGCCCCGGCGAGCACTACCGCCGAAAGCCCAGTCGTGAAATCCTCTGATTCTGACGCGAGCAATGGCCGGGTGCCCTCGGACGGAACCAATCGCGCTACGTCCAGCACGACGAAGACTCCGGAAAAACCTGCAGCCGTTCCCTCTAATCCTTCGACACCGCAATCAAGTCCTCAACCTGCCGCGGAAAACAATCCTAACTAGCGTGCCTATCACTTACACATCAGGGGAGCAGATTGAAGTTTACCGGTTCAGTATTCCGGTGACAGTCGGCGTCCCGCTGCTCGCTCTGTTTCTACAAGCGTTTCTGCCGCGACGAATTTTTTCCATCTTCGATCTGCCTCTGCTGGTGACAATCTTCTTCGGCATGGCGCGGCGCAATCCGATTTCCGGTTTGTTTACTGGAGCAGCGATCGGATTGGCGCAGGACATGCTGGGTCCTTATCCGATCGGAATCTATGGCATCGCCAAGACGGTGGTGGGCTACCTGGCTTCATCTCTAGGCGCCAAGCTGGACGTGGAAAACGCAGGAGCCCGGTTGCTGATCACGGTGGCGTTTTACCTGGTGCACCAGGCAGTTTTCTTTACGGTCGCCCGGGGCATGGTGAACCTGACACTGAATTGGAGCTGGAGCCATGGGATCTTGTCTGGGCTGGCGAATGGGATCGTGGGTATGGTGTTGTACTTCGTGTTGGACAAGTTTAAGCAGAGAACGTAAAGACGGGTTTCGGGCTTCGGCTTTCGGGCCTCACCCCGGCAACCCTTCAAGATAGTTGCTCGGTCCCTGGCGAGATAGTACGTGACCTTCGTTTCGCAGCGAGGTCTGTATGCCCGGCTAGCCGGGACTACAATAAAGCTGAATTCCATTTGAGAGGATGAAGTGGCATTAGCCTCAGCTCAGGTTTGTCTGCGCGCCTGAACCCTGAGACCCGAAGCCCGAAGCCCGATGTTCGGACGTGACGATAAAGTATCGGAAATCCGCCTGACGGTGGCGCAGTACATGATTCTGGCCATCTTTCTGGTGCTGGCGTACGGGCTGTGGAGACTCCAGGTAATGGAGAGCGGCTATTACGCCTCGGCAGCTGAGAAAAACCGCATTCGAAATGTTCCGATCCTCGCACCCCGCGGCAAGATTCTCGACCGCGAAGGTCGCACCATCGTAGAAAACTATCCATCATTTTCGGCGCTCCTCTTGCGGGACTCTTCTCGTGACCTGAATGCCGATGCGGATCTGATTGCACAAGGCCTGCACCTCGATCCCAGTGAAGTGCGGACTCGTATCCGGCATTTCTCGTCCATGCCGCAGTATCAACCGATCTTCTTAAAAGAAGATATTACGCAGGATGAGCTGGCGTTCATCGATGCCCATCGCAACGAACTCCCTGAGCTCGACACCATCGTGGCCCACCGCCGCTTGTATCCTCGCAACGGGTTCATGGCCCACCTGATCGGCTACGTCGGCGAAGTGACCGAAGACATGCTGAACCAGCCCCAGTTTGAGCTTTATAGTCCGGGAGATGTAGTCGGAGTTTCCGGCGTGGAGCGGCAGTACAACAATGAACTGATGGGGACGAACGGAGCGCGGCGGGCGCTGGTAAACAGCCACGGCCGCGAAGTGGGGCTGCTGGGCGAGACGGAAGCTATTCCGGGGAAACAATTAAAGCTGACCGTCGATATCGATTTGCAGATTGCAGCCGAGGAAGCGTTGGAAGGAAAGAATGGTGCGATTGTCGCGATGGACCCGCGCACCGGCGAAATTCTCGCAATGGTGAGCCGGCCGTCATTTGATCCCAATGATTTTGCGGTAAGGGTCTCACGCGATCAGTGGAACAAGTTGGTGACTGATCCCGACAAACCGCTGATGAACAAAGCGATTCAGGCCCAGCTGGCTCCCGGTTCGACTTTCAAAATCATCATGGCGGTAGCGGGATGGCAGGAAGGTATCGCACAGTCTCTCCACGTAGACTGCACGGGTGGGGCGGAGTTTTTCGGACGACGATTTGGCTGCTGGGTGAAGGGCGGCCACGGTCCCGTGGACCTGGAAAAAGCTATCTACCAGTCTTGCGATGTGTTTTTCTACACGCTCGCGGAAAAGCTTGGGATTGACCGCATTGCCAAGTACGCCAGCGCTCTTGGCTTGGGACAAAAAACCGGGATCGACTTGCCCAATGAAGTCAGCGGCGTCATGCCCTCGGAAGAGTGGAAGATCCGCAACTTTAAACAGAAGTGGTTCGCCGGAGAGACGATATCCGTTGGCATAGGGCAGGGTGCGGTCGCAATCACGCCGGTGCAATTGATCCGAGCCATCGCGGCGATCTCGATGGGTGGGCGGCTGGTTGTGCCTCACGTAGTCGAGCCTGAAGGCCTTCCCCCCAGCTACGTAGAGACGAGTCACGTCACCGAGACGAAAAATATTCCCATCGATCCGAGCGGGTGGGCCTTCATTACAGACGCCATGTCGCGGGTTCTACTGCCGGAAGGCACCGCTCCTTCGGCGCATGTACCGGGGATTGATATAGCCGGGAAGACTGGTTCGGCGCAGATCGTCTCCCTGTCCACCCGGGCGAAGTTCAAAAACAGTGAAGCCCTGGCGCAGAACGGCTGGTTCGTGGGATTCACGCCGCGGCGAAATCCCGACATCATTGTTTGCGTGCTGTTCGAAGGCGGGGAGCACGGGAGATTGGCGGCGCGCCTGGCAACTCAGGTCCTTAAGGCTTACGTTGACAAGCAGCGGCGCATACCCAACAAAATCGTGGAGCAACCAAAAGGGGATGGCAAAGTCGACATAGGCGCTCTCTGGACCATGCCCGAAGGCAAGAATTTGGAAGGCGGGCGCTTTTCCTTGAAACTACCGAAGAAGCGGTCGGTCCTGGCGACCGCTGCGCCGGGAATCTCGAGTACCGGGTACCTAGTAACAAGTACCGGGAAAATGCAATGAAGGTACTGGACAAACAAGTCGGAGAAGCGGAAACGGAGGCGCTTGCTCGGTACTCGGTACTGGGTACTCACTACTCATGAGTCGCTACGTTTCATTTCGCGATTTTGACTGGCTTCTACTGATCTTTGTGCTGATGATCTGCGGGCTAGGCGTCATGGAGATCCAGAGCGCCACTGCGCATACCAAGTTTGCCGGCTCTCACATTCGGCAGATTTATTGGGTATTGGGCGGCGTGGCGGCGATGTTCGTAATCAGTGCGGTGAACTACCAGGCGCTTCTGGACAGGATTCACTGGTTTTATATCGCCGGCGTTGCCTCTCTGATGGCGGTGCTTTTGCTGGGGCAGAAATATCTGGGTGCGCGGCGCTGGATCAAGATGCCCGGTGGAAACCACTTCCAGCCTTCGGAGTGGGTGAAGCTGATTCTCATCCTGGCGGTGGCAAAGTATTTTGCTGACCTCAGGCATCGCGAACTTTCATGGCCGGACTTCATTAAGGCGGGAGCCATTGTCGGGATTCCCATGCTGATGGTTTTGGCACAACCGGATCTGGGTACCGCCCTGACTTACGTCCCGATCGCGGTAATGGGTGTATTCCTGGGCGGACTGCAATGGAAACAGGGACTGGTGGTCGTGCTGCTTGCCGCAGTGGGCATCGGAGCGGTGTTCTTCACCCCCCGAGTTCATGTCCTGAAGACGTACCAGAAGCAGCGTCTGACCAGTTTTCTTGAACCCGATGCCGATCCCCAAGGGTCGGGGTATCAAGTTACGCAATCCCTGATTGCGGTTGGTTCGGGAGGGCTGTGGGGTGGTAAAGGCTCGCAAACACACGGGGCTTTCCTTCCAGTTCCGCAAACGGACTTCATTTTCGCGGCCTTTGCCGAGGAGCACGGATTCGTCGGCGCTTTGGGGGTTCTGCTGCTATACTTCATTGTGCTGATGCGTTTGACGCAGAACGCGCAAACAGCGCCCGACCGCGCTGGCACGTTCGTGGTGATGGGTGTGGTGGCTGTGCTTAGCTTCCATATTCTGGTCAATGTCGGCATGGTGGTTGGCTTTATGCCGGTCACCGGAATACCTTTGCCGTTAATGAGTTACGGCGGGTCTTCAGTGTTGTTTATGTTCCTGGCGCTGGGAATGGTTATGAACGTTCGAATGCGCCGCTTTGTGAATTAGCCGGCCGAGCCGGTTAATTGAAGGGCATTTTAAATTCTCGTTTCTTCGGAACCGGGAAGGAAGTAAGAGCAGTTGCTGCGCCGATGGCGCAGCCCCAAAAATATCGATCGCCCTCGCGTAAAGAGGGCATTTCACCGGCTAGTTGAGCAGTTGAAGGCCGGGCAGGATTGAAGCTATAAGGCTGCTGGCAGGGAAACGGCCCCCCGACCGAAAACGGTCTGAGAGTGCGGTCACAAACCCCGCAGCTAAAAAGCGAAAAGTGCAGAAGATACCCAAGCTTGTGCAGCGGACTCGGCCCGGAAGAAACCTTCCCCGCCCCAGCCGTCCCCCATGCGGGGCCAGTATCGCGACGCTCGATCCTCCCGTTTCCTTCCTTGCTCATCCCTGGTGAAGCCCGCCCGACTTTCTTAAGTTAGTCGGGGCGGGACCGGAGTCTCCATGAACAAAGAGTTATTTGTCTCTTCTACCCCACACGAAACTAAGGTGGGTCTGGTGGAAGACGATCTGCTCGCGGAAATCTACCTCGAGCGCGAAAATGAATACACCCTGGCAGGATCCATCTACAAAGGCCGCGTAACCCGCGTGTTGCCCGGCATGCAGTCTGCCTTCGTTGATGTTGGCCTAGAGCGCGACGCCTTCCTGTACGTCTCAGACTTTATGGAATTGGAAGAGCACGACGAGGACGTGACCGACATCGTGCCCGCAAATCGCGGCGTGCAGGATATGCGGGTGCAACCTGCGAGGGGGGAACTAACCTCCTCCGCTGCGCCATCGACGGCAGGAACAGAAGCCGCCGACGCTCAAGCGAGCTTCGAGAATGGCCCGGCGCAGAGCTTCGAAGAGACTGAACAAAGTGGGGAGATGCAATCCTCGGCTGGGGTTTTGCCGGATGCCGCCAATGCCGCTCAGGACCGGGAGCGGGGAGCGTATCGCGGACGCCGCCGTCGACGCGGTGGCCGTCGCGATGGCCGCGGTGATTCCCGTGGCGACGGGCGCGATCGGGCGCCTGAACAGCGTACCGCCCGCCCTTCCACAGAAAGCGTTCCTTCGCCCGCTCCTCCGGCTCCTCGCCTTCAGGAACCAAAACGAACCCAGTCGTTCGGACCGCCCGCGGGATACCAACCCATTTTGCTTCCGGGCGAATCCATTTCGAAATACCGCGGCCTGACGCAAACGCCGGTACAGGTGCAGCGTCCCAAAGCAAACGAGATTGAATCCACGCCACTGAGTTCGGCGGACCCGGGTGGCGCGCCTTTTCCCGACGACGAACCGATCTTCGCCAGCGCCACACCGAGCGTTCCCCAACCATATCTTCAGCACGAGGATTCACAGCATCCGCAAGACTATCACTCCCAAGATGATCACTCTCGAGACGATCACTCTGAAGCCGAGCCGACCTCGGCTGCATCGTCGGTGGATTGGAACCGTGAATTTCGCCTGCCTCAGCCGTTGACCGAGGCCGTTCCGGCTGAGCACGAAAGCGAAGCCAGGTCGCAACAGCAATTTGCCGAAGAACAGTTGGTCGAAGAACAAGAGGAACTCGTTCAACCTCGCCCCGAGCGTTTCGGTGCGCCTGCTGCTTCAGTGCGAGAGCATGAGACGGCGGCGTTTGCTGCTCCAGGGACGATGGAAGAAGAAACCATCGAGGAAGAGGAAGCGGACACCGTTGGCTATGAAGAATCGTCTGATGAAGGATATGACGAATTCGAAGAAGAGACGCGTGCGGCAGGTCAGACAGGTTCGGAAGGTGGGCGGCACGAGTTTTCTGATGTCCGCGAGACAGTTGCTGAGATCCATATGTCGTCTTTGACGGACTCAGGAATTGCGCCGGCTGCCGAAGGCGGGGTTCCGGAAGGTGAAGAAGACACCGAGGAATTGGAATTGGAAGAAGCGCAAGCCGAAGCCGAGGCCATGCTCGATGCCGAAGCTCGTGGCACCGGCGTGGTTGATGCGAGAGCTGAGGTTCGCGCACCGGCGACCGCGGGTTATACCCAGCGCGCTCCCCGTCCGCGGCCCGGTTTCGACCGCCAGCGCGGCGGTGGACGCCGTGGTGGTGGACGCCGCTTCCCCCGCCGCGAACAGCATGATATTCCGAAGATCAGTGACTTGCTGAAAGAAGGCCAGGAAATTCTGGTACAGATCGCCAAGGAACCAATCGGCAAGAAAGGTGCGCGTATTACCAGCCACATCGCTCTCCCCGGGCGCTTTCTGGTCTATATGCCGACGGTGAACCATACCGGAGTTTCGCGGAAGATCGCCTCTGACGAAGAGCGGCAGCGGCTGAAGCGTATCGTCATGAGCGAGCGTGAAAACGGACATGGCGGCTTCATTGTCCGCACCGCCGCGCAGAATGCGAGCGAAGACGAACTGCGTGCCGACATCCGCTTCCTGAAAGGTTTGTGGAGTGACATCAAAACGCGAGCGGAAGCTTCCAAGCCGCCAGCGCTGATTTACCACGATCTCAACGTCGTGGAGCGAGTTTTGCGGGATCAGGTTACCTCGGATTTTTCCGTGATCTGGGTCGACACCGAACCGGAATACGAGCGCATTCTGCGTTTCTTCAATCGCTTCCAGCCCGCGCTGGTTAAGCGCGTGAAGCTTTATACCAAAGAGACGCCGCTGTTTGAGCAGTTCGGCCTCGCCGAGGAGATGAACAAGGCGCTCAAGTCGAAGGTCTGGCTGAAGAGCGGTGGTTACATTGTGATCAATCAGACTGAAGCTCTGGTCGCAATTGACATCAACACCGGCAAGTATGTTGGAAAGACTTCGCGCCTTGAAGACACGATTGTCAAAACCAACGTAGACGCCATCAAAGAAATCGTCCGGCAGATTCGCCTGCGCGATCTGGGCGGTATCATCATTATCGATTTCATCGATATGGACGAGCGCCGCAACCGCCAGCGCGTTATGCAGGCTCTCGAAGAAGAACTCCGCCACGACCGTGCGCCATCGAAAGTCCTGCAGTTTAACGATTTCGGATTAGTCGCGATCACTCGCAAACGAGTGAAGCAATCACTGGAACGCACTATTGGCGCGCCTTGTCCTTATTGCCAGTCCACAGGCTACGTGAAATCACTGACCACCGTGGCGAACGAGATTTACGTGGAGATGCGCAAGATCGCCAAGCATTTGGAGCGTGAAGACGTGATGCTGCGCGTGCATCCGGATGTCGCAAAAGAATTGAAAGGAAATAACGGACGCCTCTTGAACGAGATGGAAGAACTGACGAAGCGGACCATTATCGTGAAGAGTGATCCGGCGCTGCATCAGGAGCAGTTCGATATCAACTAGGTGTCAGCAGTAAGACGATTGTCATCCCGAACAACGTGAGGGACCTTGGTTTCTGCCGACAGGGGGCAACCACCAAGGTCCCTCATTTCGTTCAGGATGACGGTTTGTCAAAAGGAAGGTCTAAGATATCAGCGGAGAACTACTCTAGCTTCCCGAATGCGCCATAGCCTTCACCGCTAGATCCGTGCGGATCCGCAATTTTTGCGCGGTTTGGTCGATGGCTTCGGACCAGGCCCCGTCCTCAATCTTCTCGGCCAGCTTCGCGACTCTTCCCGCTTCTTCGGTGGTGTTGCTGGCGATGTCGAGCAAGACGACGAGGGCGTCTGCGTGAAGTTTCCACAATGACGACATGCTTTGGCTGCGTTTAAGCTCTTCAAGCTCTGTGTTAACGCGTGCAACACACGAAACCAGGCGGATCAGCGTGCGAGCGACATCCGCGCGCAAGCTCTTTTCCTCGAGGAAGCTGGCGTTGTAGGCCTCAACTTCTTCCACTGTCAGTGTGAGATTGAAGAAACGCATGGGCACGACTCGGCGATATTTCGGATCCGCCACACGCACAAACACTCGGATCGATTCCTCGACTCGGCGTAACTTACCTTCTTCGGCAGAGATTTGCTGTGCCGTGACGACCGGAGGCTGAAATGCCTGTGCGGGGATTTGTTTATTGGGGGTCACACTGCGCACCGGTTTCGCAGCGCTGGCCGCCGATCCCGAGGATGGTATGGCGCTGCCGGCGCTGGGCGCGAGCAGCGCCTTGCGGATCGGTGGCCTGCGATCGAGTTCTTTTTTCAGGCGTGAGACTCGCCGAAATTTTTCCAACGCACCGCTGTAGTCGGCATCGAGCATTTCCTTCTGCTCGATTGCGGCCACATGTTCGACCGTGACTTCGACGCCGTCCACGGTGCTGAGAATGCTGCCACCCATTTCGTCGAGAGCCTGGGCGAATTGCTTGATTTCTCCTAGCGCCTTGGTAAAGAGTTGATCGAAGCGTTCGCCGAACGCGGCATTGTGGGCGGCTACAGTCGCCAGCACACCGGGGTGATAGAAGGAGGAATCCAGCCAGCGCTTCAACTCGCGCACGCGCGAAACGATTCCTGAGTCCATGAGCGCATTGAAATCACGATACCGGCTGATCTCTTCGTGTAGGGGATCAAAATTTCGAAGGAGTTGCACGTGCTCTTCAGGAAGTGACGGGACATCCGTATCGGCAAGGATTTCGATCAGCGCAATTTCGAATGGAGAAAGCGGCAGTGATCCGTCCAGTCCATAGCCATGTTGTTGCCATTGGCCGGCAACCCGTGGATGGCGATAAAGGAAGGTCGCAATTAGATCGGTTTTATCGCGATTCACTTCGCTGGGTTCGCGCCGCTTCACAAAATAACGGAGCAGGGCTTCCGCGACTTCCGAGTCTGTGTCCGGCGTAAGCGCCTGTCGCAGCATAGCGGGGGTAATCGCCATATCCAGAACATGCAGCCAGCGGTACATCCGGGAAAGAGTTTCCGGAAGGTCGTCCTCCGATTGGCGGAGCGAGGCTTCATCCAGGCCTGTCGGGATGGGCACATCACCACCAAGCGAATCCCGCATCAGCTTCTGGTAGAGACCCTGGACCGTCGCCAGGATCGATAATTCAAATTTAAGGTCCTCGGCCAAAAAACACTCCCGCGAGTGAGATCTCCCCGTCGCTTGAGGGATTCTTTACAGCTGTTTAAGTAAAGACGAAAGTCACACCCACCCGCAAGTTACTACCGGAATGTTTAACGCCGAGTCCGCGGAAGTGCATGGACTTTCGCGTGGGACTCCTTTACAACGAGGCAGGAGATGGAGCACCGGTTCTTCATTTTGTCGCACCGCCGTCGGCTGACGAGGTGCCAGCTACTTTCTTAGTGCCTTCAGAATTTCGCGCGCGGCATTCGCTCCCGAGCCTCCGGTCAATCCCGCCCCCGGATGCGTGCCGCTGCCGCAAAGATACAGGTTTTCGATCGGAGTGCGGTAGCGCGCCCAATCCAGCAGCGGACGCATAGTAAAGAACTGGTCGAGCGCGAGGTCACCGTGGAAGATTTGGCCGCCGGTCATTCCATAAACTTCTTCGAGATCCAGCGGAGTAATAATCTGATGATGCAGGATCATCTCGGGCAGATCCGGTGCATACTGTGCGAGCGTCTGCACAACGGTTTGACCGAGTGCTTTGCGCTGGTCTTCCCAATCGCCTTTCAATTTGTAGGGTGCGTATTGCATGTAGATGGACATCACATGTTTGCCATCGGGCGCAAGCGTGGGATCGGTCAGCGACGGGATGGCAGCCTCAAGATAGGGTTGGCGTGAGAAATTGCCGTATTTAGACTCGTCGAAGGCGCGCTCGAGATAGTCGATCTCAGGGCCAATATGAATGCGTCCCTTAAGAGCGGAGCCATCTCGGTTTTTCAAGGCCGTGAAAGTTGGCAGGGCTGAGAGTGCAAGGTTGACCTTTGCGACCGTGCCATTGCCTCGATAGTGCTGGAGTTTTTGGACGAAGTCGGGAGAAAGATGAATCGGGTCGGTAAGCTTGAGCAGCGTGCGTTTTGGGTCGGCGTTGGAGATTACCACACTGGCATCGATTTCTTCGCCCGTGCCGAGCAGCACGCCGGTTGCTGCGCCGTCCTTCACGCGAATCTCGATGACCTCCGCCCCCGTGCGAATCTCGACACCGGAAGCCTTCGCGGCGGAAGCCATGGCGTGAGTAAGCGCGCCCATTCCGCCAGCGGCGAAGAACGCAGATCCCACAGGGTGAGAATCGCCGGCGGCGCGGATCAGCAACTGCAAGCTGCTGCCCGCTGACCACGGGCCCAGAAAAGTTCCGAAAATTCCACGCGCCGCAACGAGGGCACGCAGTAATTCCGTTTCGAAATATTCCGCGACCAGATCAGCCACCGCCATCGGTCCCCAGCGCAGGACGCGATATAGGTCTCTCTTCCCCAGATTCCGCAGGGCGCGTCCGGTCTTGAGCATGCTCCAAAGATCGCCACTGCTGGGGTGATCGATATCAGGCGGAGTGGTCGCAAGCACTTCGGCGATTACTTTGCTGATTTTGCCTAGAGAGGTTGCGAACTCTGGATACTTGGCTGCATCCTTCTGCGAGAAGGCAGCAATTGCCTCTGCCGATTGATTCGGATCCTGATACATCGAAAGGGCGCGCCCGTCGGGCGAGAGAGTGGTGACGCAGGTCTCTGGCGTGATGAATCTGAGGCCGTATTTTTCCAGTTGCATGTCACGGACGATGTCGGGACGAATTGGACCAGCACTGTGCGCCAGCGTAGAACAGCGAAAGCCAGGATGAAATTCGTCGGTGATGGCCGCGCCGCCAACTTGGAAACGGCGTTCAAGGACGAGAGGCTTGAATCCTGCCTTGGCAAGGTAGAACGCGGTGACCAGGCCGTTGTGGCCTCCACCGATGATGATGATGTCGCGCCGGTTGGATCTGTTCTCGGGCATGGTTATGCCGCTCCCTTGTTGTCTTTCAGCATTTCGAGAGCTGCGAGTCGTCCCGGCGCACCCATGATTCCGCCACCGGGATGCGTGGCCGAACCGCACATGTATAAATTTTTGATCGGAGTGCGGAAGCGGGCGTAGCCCGGTGCGGGACGCAAGAAGAAAAGCTGCTCCAGAGAAAGTTCGCCCTGGAAGATGTTGCCCTCGCTCAATCCCCATTCGCGTTCGAGGTCGAGCGGCGTGATGACTTGCCGGTGCAGAATGATGTCTTTGATGTTGGGGGCGTATTCGGCAATGGTGTTTACGACAGTATCGCCGAACGCTTCTTTCTGGTCGTCCCAGTTCAGGCCTGGACGAAGCTTGTATGGCGCGTATTGCACGAAGCAGGACATGACGTGCTTGCCCGGCGGCGCCACTGAGGGATCGGTGAGCGAAGGGATGACCATGTCAATGTAGGGGCGGCGGGAGAAATTACCGTACTTGGCGTCGTCGTATGCGCGCTCCATGTACTCGACTGATGGCGAAATCGAGATTGCGCCGCGCAGGTGTGGCCCCGGCCCCGGCATCGCCGTGAAGTTCGGCAGCGCGTCGAGAGCCATGTTTACCTTGCCGGAGGAGCCGCGATATTTGAAGCGATTGATGTCCTCGAGAAAATCGGCAGGAAGATGTTCGGCTTCGATGAATTTGTTGAACGTCAGTCGCGGGTCGACGCTGGAGGAAATTGTGTCGGCGTAAATTTCGTCGCCATTGGCGAGGACCACTCCTTTGGCTTTGCCGTCTTTGATGATGATCTTCGCGATGGCAGCTTGCGTTCGAATCTCGGCGCCCGCTTCGCGGGCGGCACCGCCGATGGCGTTTGAAATTGCTCCAGTACCGCCGCGCGCGAATCCCCATGCACGGAACGCGCCGTCGATTTCTCCCATGTAGTGATGGAGCAGAACGTAGGCGGTACCCGGCGAGCGGACGCCGAGGAATGTACCGATGATGCCCGATGCAGACATTGTTGCCTTGAGCACACCCGTCTCGAACCATTGATCTAGAAAATCAATGGCGCTCATGGTCATGAGCTGGACCTGGTTGTACTTGTCATAGCTCGACATACCTTGAAAACGCTTGCCAATGAAGAGCAGTTTCATCAGTTCGCGCGGGTTGAGCGTGTTGGGATCGGGCGGGACCATGCTGAGAATCGGTTTCACGAAGCGGCACATGGCTTGCATGGCTTTGCCGAATTCGTCGTAGGCTTCGGCATCGACGCGGGAGTGGCGGGCGATCTCGCGATGAGTCTTGCCATGGTCGTTCACGCGCCATAAGTAATCTCCGCTGGGCATGGGAGTGAACGTGCCATCGAGCGGGAGGATTTCGAGGCCGTGGCGAGGCAGATCAAGGTCGCGAATGATTTCCGGGCGTAGTAGCGACACCACGTAGGAACACACGGAAAACTTGAACCCGGGAAAAATTTCTTCGGTGCAGGCCGCGCCGCCGAGAATGTGGCGGCGTTCAAGCACCAGAACTTTCTTGCCGGCGCGCGCCAGATAGGCGGCGTTGACAAGGCCGTTGTGGCCGCCTCCGATTACGATTACATCGTATGAATTAGCCATAAGCTCTTAGCCTTTAGCGGATGCTTGCTGGTTGAGAGAGGGAACGAGGAATATTAGCGCAGTTTTGGGGCGCGCGTTAGAGACCGCTGGGAAGGACGCTCCAGCTGCGGAGGACATTCGACAATTTTGGCATCAGAGAGCGCATGGCTGAAGGTCGAAGCGTCATTCTATCGGGAACGCGAGATTTTGTCTGCAAGATTTGCAAATAGAAGGCGTCATCCCGAAGCTCTCGCCCGCTGGAGAGAACGCGGGTCTTCGGGGATGACGCCTTTGTGGAAGGCTCCGGCGTATAATCCGGCTTCGACTTAATTTTCTTGAGGTCAATCCTTTGCCCCTTGGAACCGCGTTCCACGAGAGAACTTTTCCCCTTTGCCACAGCTTGAACTACCGCGAGTGGTCGGGATACTACACCGTAAGCGTGTATGAAGTGCATCACGAGCATGAGTACAATGCCATCCGCAATGCGGCGGCGCTGATCGATATTTCACCGCTCTACAAATATTTGATCACTGGCAAAGACGCGACCCGCCTAGTGAACCGCGTGATCACGCGCGACGTTAATAAGGTCAAAGTGGGGCAGGTGATTTATTGCTGCTGGTGCGATGAAGAGGGCAAGGTCATCGACGATGGAACGCTTTCGCGACTCGAAGAGAATGTTTATCGCTGGACGGCAGCCGATCCGAGCCTGCGGTGGTTCCGGCAGAACGGCCTGAACATGGCTGTGCAGATCGAAGACATTTCCGAGAAAGTTGCGGCACTCGCGCTGCAAGGGCCGACCTCGGCAAAGCTCTTGAAATCCGTGGCCGAAGCCGACATCGCGAACCTAAAATATTTTCGCGTCACGCACGGCAAAATTGCAGGAGTACCCGTGGACATCTCGAGAACCGGTTACACGGGCGATCTGGGATATGAGATCTGGGTGCCATTAAAAGAAGCGAACGATGCGGTGAAAGTTTGGGATGCGCTCGCGGAGAAGGGCAAGCAGTTTGATCTGCACGCTGCGGGCATGCTGGCGCTCGATGTGGCGCGCGTGGAAGCCGGCCTGCTGCTGATCGAAGTGGATTACAGCAGTTCGAAGAAGGCGCTGATTGCTTCGCAGAAATATTCTCCGTACGAGCTTGGATTCGGCAAGATGGTGCATCTGGAAAAAGAAAATTTCATTGGCAAGCGGGCGCTGGAGCAGGACGCGAAGAATGGCGTCGCCCGGCAATTTGTTGGTGTCGAAGTCGATTGGACCGATGTGGAAGCGCTCTACGAGCGCTATGGATTAACACCGGCGGCGCCGAGCCAGGCTTCGCGTGCGGCGGTGCCGTTGTACGCTGGGGAAAAGCAGGTAGGGAAGGCGACGACTACGAGTTGGTCACCCATCCTAAAAAAGATGATCGCCCTTGCCAGCGTCGAGACCGAGCATGCGAAGCTGGGGACACAGTTGCAGATGGAGATTACGATTGAGGCGATCCGGTTGAAGACGAATGTGAAGGTGACGGCGATGCCGTTTTTCAATCCGACGCGGAAGACCGCGACGCCGGTGTGATGTTCTGGAATTATGACTACTCGAGTTGAGCGGCGAACAGTTGATCTCTCTGGCTACCCTGACTTGGTAGTGATTTACCTCGGAATGCGCGTGAATCGCATTGCGGGGATCAAGACGCTCATCGGATTTGGACCCAAAATATCTTCTTCGGTTGAGGCGATGCCCGACGGCTTGCTGCTGCACGAAAATTTTCTCTTCTCATTATTTCCCATGCACGCGGGTATGAGGCAGTATTGGCGCGATCCAGAGTCCCTGCTCAAGTGGACTCGCTCGGATCCGCACAGAGTGTGGTGGCAAGACTTCCTGCGGGATGCCGGTGGAACCGGTTTCTGGCACGAAACCTATTTTCGCCGTGGTGGCATGGAAGCGATTTACGACGACGTTCTGAAGCCAATCGGATTTATGAAATTCGCGCCGGCGGTCCCTGCGCGCGGTCCGATGTTCGGCGCAGCCGCGCGTGGCGGAAAAGAATCCGCGGCAGCGCCCGTGTTGTCGGAAGCGGAACTGTACGGGGACGCACCGAAGAAAGAGAGCTGAAGAAGGAGTGCTGCTGGACAATCCCTTTCCATGAATAAAAACTTCTGTACGAGTCTGATCGATGACCCAAGTTTTCTCGACGCTCAGACCAGTAATCCTGCCCAAATGCTTGAGCCGGGAAACAAAATTTATTCGCTTAATAGCCCTGAATGGAAGGGATTCGTTATCGGCGGAATCGTATCAGTCACTGAGGATAACGGCGAGTCGTTCGGGCCCAGTTCTCTGGTCAACGATCCGCCGGTTCAGAGGTGGACACTCGACTAATGACGCTGTAGAACTCCACGCTTGATACCGGCCGCCTAGCGCGGAATGTAGTCATCCAGCAGCGGACTCACCGCAGAAGCAAATGGTAGGATGCGCTGCTGAGCGGCGGCCGCTGTTTCGCCTGGAAACATATCGGTGGTGATGCGCACCAGAGCGCCGTCGCTGCGGTTCATGCGAATCGAGTCCGCCACCAAATAGTACTTGGCCCAGTATTCGCTGGCCACGCCACGATCATGCGCCCAATACCAATACACTACTAACTTCCGCGCGCCGGCTCTGGCGATCACGTAGCGGTTGGCGGGGAAGGGCTCGTGAGCGGGCAGAGAAAGGGTAACGCGATTGTTCTCTTCGGGATTCCATCCTGCTCCAGGCAGGCAATGCTGCGGAGAGTGGATGGTGTCACCAGCTCGCTGGCTGGGAAAGTAGGCCAGAAATAGATCGATGGCCGGCAATCTCTGAGCCTGATTCTGATAGACGCGTTCCATAAAGTCGCCAGCACCAAGAATGTCGAGAGTTTGCTTGTCTAACTCGATCTCGGTGCCGTCCCAGCTTCCCAGCTGTGCGGGAAACGAAGACAATGGCAGGCGACGGGGAATGATTTCATTGCGACCGCGCGCCTGCAATAGGATCGCCGTCAAGGCGATCAGCGTCACGGCCAAAGAGAAGCGCAGCAGTCCGGATCTTTTCATGGTTCCGTCGACTCCTCGCGCCAGAAGATGCGAACGACGTGATGCAGAAGGTAGAGCATGACGAGCGAAACCACAAAAATCAGCCATCCCGAAAATTCATGAAAGAATCCCTGCGCCTTCTCAGGATCCCAGTACTGCACCAGTAAGCCCGTCCCAACGATACGTAAGCTGTTGGCGGCAACAGCAATCGGAATCGAGGCCCCAGCTAACAGGACGCGTACGCCGACTTTACGTTCCATCAAATAACCATAAATTACGGCAAGCGTAGTCAGGGACATCAGCGAGCGGATCCCGCTGCAGGCTTCGGCCACTTCCAAAGCCATGGCCGGAAGAACGATGACATTACCTTCCCGTAACACCGGCACGCCCATCCAAGGCAGAGTGGTGCTGGCGACTTTCGAGGCCAGTAATTGCAGGGGGAATGTAATCTGGTTGAAGACAATTGCTGGAACCGGAATCATCAGAAGCAGGAACGCCCAGGGGAATATAAGGGCGCGAAGAAAATTCCATCCCAGAAAAAGCACGATCAATCCCGCAAGCACAATCAGTAAGGACAACCGCGAAAGAAAAAGCTCCGCGCCCATCTGCCCAACGATAAGTACGCACAGTCCGAATCCCAGGAACAATAGCCCGGCCCACGAGGGCCGCGGGTTCAGCCCGCTTAACTTGTTTCGTTCCTGCCAGATCACAAATGCGGAAAATAGAGGAACGAAAAAACCATGCGAGTAATTGGGGTCGTTCCACCATTGCGAGACCAGATGAGCGAGCGTTGGCATATATAGCCAGAGCAATACGCCGGCGATCACGACGGCTTTCCACCACGAGGGCCGCGCCGGTGCAACCGCGGGCAGACGTACGCGTACTCGTTCGGATTGCAGCACTTGGCTCACTGGAGATGGCTCAATTAACCCTGGGGGATACCTTCAGCATATTCGAAGCGGCAAGCCCCCGCAATCAAAAGCCTAACCGCTGGTAATCACCCGGGGCCACCGCCGCAGGGGGGAATAGCCGGGGCGCGTTACGAGATTGAACAAAAGAAAACTGTTCGTCCAGGCTCGACCGAAAGCTCCGTTTCCATGGCATTGAAGAGAAAGGAGTTGGGGTATTATTGCCATTCGTAACCGTTCAAAAGGAGAAAGCGGTTACCCTTGATTGGGTAAATACTTTCTCTTTTGTGGGGAAACGTGTAGGTTAACGTGAGTAGGTTTTTCTCCCTCCCATGCCGGATTCTGGCTTATATACTTTTGAAAACAGGGCGGTAACCTTGGATTTCGATCTTTCCCCGTCAGGGAGATTTATGGTATGTGCCGTGCTCTTACAAGGCTTCTGAAGTCTGTCGGATTCTGAGACTTTTGTCCGCGAGAAAAGGACCTTAGATGGAATCACATGTCCGCCGAAGCGTGGAAAACGGACACACCGCAATGCCCCGACAGCCGCTGAGAGTGGACTTTGTCGAAGGTACGAGTCCAAGCATGCGGAGCGTGGAAGCCATTATGCGGGAAGTCGCGCAAAGTGAAGTTCCAGTGCTTTTGCTGGCGGAACGCGGTGTAGGCAAGAAAGCCACGGCCCGCAGGGTCCATGATCTTTCCCGGCGCGGCAAGCAGACGTTTCGCGTTATTTCTTGTGCGCAACTCGGTCCCGAAAAATTCGAAGATTCGGCGGAGCCGGCGGACTTGATCGGGGCGGGCACGGTCTTCTTAGAGGAGTTGGCGGAACTGAGCGCCGAGGGCCAGGCTTGGTTGCTTCGCGCTTTGACCAAGGGCAATGGGAACGGCAGTCGCGCTCACGGCCTGGCTCGGCTCATTAGTGGAAGCGCTTGCGATTTGGAAGCAGAGGTTAGGGCGGGGAATCTTCGCGAGGACCTTTATTACCGCATCAGTGGAGTGTGCTTGCGGTTGCCGCCGCTGCGCCAGCGGCGGGAAGATATTCCGGTGCTCATGGAACACTTTCTGCGCAAATACGGCCGCGATTTTCAGCGTGCGGTGCCGGGATTAAGCGAAGAAACACATCGCCTGTTTCAGGAGTACTCGTGGCCTGGAAATGTGAGGGAGCTGGAAAATGCCGCCAAGGCGATCGTGGCCCTGGGAGATGAAAGGGTGGCGATGGGCGGGTTGCGTGCCATGTTGCTGCGCCCGGATGTGGGAACCAACGGTGGTCGAGTTTCTCTGAAGCAGGTGGCCCGCGCCGCCTCGCGCGAAGCCGAGAAGGAAATTATTCTGCGCGCGTTGACCCGTACTCGTTGGAATCGTCGCCGCGCCGCCCAGGAATTGCAGATCAGTTATAAGGCTTTGCTGTACAAGCTTAAACAAATGGGATGCTCGGAGTACGGGGCGACTTAGCTCGATAGGAGAGCGCATGACAAGAGTAGCAAAGCTGGCGTGCCTGGCGCTATTAGGATTGGTTACCGTTGGAGTGTGGGCGCAGGACGAGTCCCACCCAGGTGCCGACAAGGCTCAAAAGGCGCCACCAGAAGTTCAAGCCTCCGGTCAAGCCCCGGCCGATTACATCATTGGGGCTGACGATACGCTGCACATTACGGTCTGGAAAGAACCGGACATGAGTGTCACTCTGCCGGTGCGTCCCGACGGAAAAATTTCGATACCTCTTCTCGACGATGTACAGGCTGCGGGTATGACTCCCATGCAACTCGGGACTTCGATTCATGACAAATTAAAAAAATACATCGCTGACCCGCGTGTGACCGTGGTGGTGACGGCGATGAACAGCCAGCGAATTTTTGTGCTGGGCGAAGTGGTTCATTCCGGTCCGATGCCGTTGCTGCCTCACATGACGGTGTTGCAGGCGTTATCGAGCGCGGGATTTACTCAGTTCTCCAATCTCAGGGCGATTTACCTTCTCCGGGTGGGGGAGAACGGCCAGCAGACCAAACTGCCATTTCACTATAAGGATGCAATCAAGGGACGGGATACGCAACAGAATATCGTTCTGAAACCGGGAGATACGATCGTTGTTCCGTAAGCTTGCTAAAAGAAAAAGTGGAAGAGGAATAAGGATGAACAAAGGCCAAATCATTTTGACCCTAACGCTGACCCTGTCTGTGGTCAGCGCGGCCTGGGCGCAAGGCGACGAACCGCCTGCGCCTTCCCCAGCACCCGCCTTTGGACAGGAAAATCCTGTACCTTCGGTGAGTGAGAACCCGCCCATATCCGCCATCGACCAGCCGTCGCTCGAGCCCCACTCTGCTCCGGAGAGTTTCCTGCTACCCGGCCTGCATTTCAGCGAGTCCGTGGATTCTAACGCCGGCGACACTCTAGGCGGGTCAACCGTGAGCCCAGTCACGCGAGGGTTAGGCAGCCTGACGCTGCAGAAGCTCTGGAAAAACTATCAGGTAGCAATGGATTACATCGGCGGCGTGATCTATTACGACCAGAAGGGCCTCGGGTTGCAGCAACTGCAGCAATTCGACATAGACAACAGGATCAACTGGCGGCGCGGGCAATTGGCCATTCGCGATTCATTCAGTTACCTTCCCGAAGGTAATTTTGGTTTCGAAGCCTATGGCGGGAGTGGGGCTTATAACTCAGGGCTCGCGAGCCTGGGCTCGGGCATGCTTGGAGCCGCTGCTTTCGGCGGACAGACCAGTTCGTTCAACGGTGGAAGCGGCATCTCCGTCGGTCAGGTGCCACGTCTTACGAATTTGGGATTAGCGGATATCGTTGAGAACCTGAGTCCGAAGTCCTCAATGACGCTCTCCGCTGGCTACGGAATCGTACATTTCTACGGTGGCCTTACTTCCTTGACCGGCACCCCTGAGAACATTGCTTTCATTGGTAGCAGTGAAGAGACTGTACAAGTCGGCTATGACCGAATCCTGAATCCGAAGGATCAGATCGCGCTGAGTTATGGGTACCAGGGCTTTAATTTTTCTACCGTCGGTACCGCAGTGCACTCGCACGTTTTGCAGGCCATGTACGGTCACCGCATTTCCGGGCGCATGGATTTCACCATCGGCGCGGGACCCCAATTTACTCATACCAGCGACGTCGCGTACGTGTGTACTTATCTGGGCATTCCCGTGGAAATCCCTACGAGCAACTGTTCGAGCATCGGAGGGAATTTAGTGGGTGTGTCCCAGATCGCCAACCACACCGGTGTCGCGGGTCGCGTTTCGATCCGCTACAAATTTCCAAAAACGTCGCTCTCTCTGAGTTATGAGCGCTTTAATACCAGTGGCTCCGGACTTTTCGCGGGCTCGCGCAGCGACATTGTGAGTTTCGCGGCGCAGAGACCACTGAGCCGCGTTTGGGATATTTTCGGGGACCTGGGCTACACCAAGAACAGCCGGCTTCAGCTTGGCGGTTCTACCGTCAACGCGAACAGTTTTAGCTATTTGTATGCCGGAGCAGGGCTGCACCGGCAGTTCGGACGTAATTTCCGAGGATTTTTGAGTTATCAGTACAACCACATGAGCTTCGATACTGCGTGTCCGGTGGCGCCGACTTTGTTCAGCTCTGCCGGCACAGTGGGGTGCAGTAACACGTCTCGGCGTCAAGTGGGTTCAATCGGACTGGATTGGACTCCCCGGCCGATCCGGCTTGACTAATTTTTGAGGCTGGCCCTCACCGGCCAGCGGAACGGGTACCGAACAATATGGAAAATCGCGAACTGACGATGGACGATTATCTGGCGATGTTTCGCCGCCGGATCAAGGTGATTCTGATCCCTGCGCTGCTGGCGCCGTTGGCCGGATTCATAGTGTCGTACGCTTTCTCGCCTAAATACACATCTCAGTCGCTGGTGCTGGTGGAAGCGCCAAAGATTCCAGATGCGGTCGTGCAGCAGGTATTCACCGAGGACCTGACGCAGCACATTGCCACGATCGAACAGCAGGTGCTGAGCCCGAGCCGATTGCGGCCCATGGTGGATCGCTGGGGCTTGGCCAAAGGAGGCCAGAATGTCGACGATGTGATGGACAACATTCGCCTCAACATGACGATCCAGCCGGTGATCACCGATTTGTCGCAGTTCGGTTCGGGCCCCAAGAAGAAGCCCGGCCAGCAGAGCAGCCCGGTGCCTGGATTCAACGTAAATTACACGGCATCAAGCGCGCGCGAAGCCCAGCAAATCTGCACCGACCTGACTTCGATGCTGCTCGAAGAAGATCTCAAATCCAGGCAGGATGCGACCCAAGGCACAACTCTTTTCCTCACCAAGCAGGTGGAGGAAGCCAAGCAGAATCTCGACGATCTGGATAAGAAACTCGCAGCCTTCAAGAACCAGCACATGGGCCAGCTTCCTGGAGACGAAGATAACAATATGAAGATCCTGATGGGATTGAATTCGCAACTGGATGCGAATACCCAAGCCTTGAACCGGGCGACTCAGGACAAGGCCTATACCGAATCGATGCTCGCGCAACAACTGGCGGCATGGAAAACAGCGTTGTCCGCGACCAATCCCCAAACCCTGCAAAACCAGCTCTCACAATTGCAGGCTCAACTCATCGATCTGCAGGGGCGCTATACCGAAGATCACCCGGACGTGATCAAGACCAAAGGCGATATCGCAGAAGTGAAAAAGCAATTGGCGGCAATCAATGACTCGTCCACGAAGGCAACCGATCCGGGAAGCGAGAAAGGATCGGCATCGGAGCCACCGGAGATTCGTCAACTGCGGCTGCAGATTCACCAATATCAGGACATGATTACGCAGACGACGCGCGATCAAAAGAAACTTCAGCAGGAAATTTCAGTTTACCAGGGACGGGTATCGTCGAGTCCTGCCGTGGAGGGCCAGTACAAAGAACTTGCTCGCGATTACGACAACGCTCAAAAAGTTTATCTGGACGACTTGGCCAAGCAGGGCACCTCGAAGATGGCGACCCAGGCCCAGCAGCAGCAGCAGGGAGAACAGATGGCGCTGCTGAATCCCGCCAGTCTTCCGGATTCGCCGAGTTTTCCGAACCGGCTGTTGTTTGCCGGCGGGGGATTAGGCGCCGGTCTGGTTTTGGGGCTTGGCTTGACGCTTTGGCTTGAGATGCGTGACAAGAGCATTCGCACTGAGGCGGATGTCGAAGCCGCCTTGGGCCTTCCGCTTCTGGTTTCGGTTCCGTGGGTCATAGAAACGGTCGCAACAAACGGCAAAGGCCACTTCTGGAGTCGGAAAAAGGGAGTGGATGAGAAGGAAATGGCAAGGCTGTAGGTTGGAGTTTCTCAGGGAAAGACCATGTACAAAGAGTTTTATGGCCTACGGGCCAATCCGTTCAACGTCAACCCCGATCCGCGTTACTTATTTCTGACGCGGCATACCGAGGAAGCGCTGGCCTGCCTGACATACGGCATCCAGAGCCGCAAAGGATTTGTGTTGCTCACCGGCGAAGTTGGGACGGGCAAAACAACCCTGATCAATAAGTTGCTGGAGTGGTTGCGCCTGCAGCAGGTGGCAACCGCCTTTATCTTCAATTCGCGCCTGAACACACCCCAGTTCCTAGATTACATGATGGCGGATTTCGGTATTCTATGCGACTCAAAAGCCAAGAGCCAGATCTTGCTGCGACTCTACAACTGGCTGCTGGATCGATACCGCGCGGGCGAGACTGCGGTGCTCATCGTAGACGAAGCGCAGAACCTTAGCGATGAGGTGCTGGAAGAGATCAGGATGCTGACCAACCTTGAGACCTTCACTGAAAAATTGCTGCAGATCGTTCTCGTCGGCCAGCCCGAACTGGAGCAGAAGCTGAAGCAGCCACAACTGCGGCAACTACGGCAAAGGCTAACGCTCCGCGCCAAGACGCATCCGCTTACCTTGGACGAAACCAAGGCTTACGTGCAGCAGCGGCTGCGAATTGCCGGTTCAAACGGCCAGAAGATTTTTGCCCCGGAGTCTTTGGTAGCGATTCACCGCTATGCCAACGGCATTCCGCGAGTGATCAATCTGCTGTGCGAGCATTGCCTGGTAAGCGCGTTCGTCGATCAACAGAAAGTAATTGCTCCGGCTGTAGTCGATGGAGTGGCCCGAGATTTTGATCTAGGAGACAGTACGGCGGCAGGTGTTATGACGGTGCCGGTCGCGGCAGCCGGCGCGGAGAAATTTGATTTAGTGGAAGCCTTGCGGTCGCTGGCCACTTTAGCCGACCGCTTACGCGATGAAGAGAAGGACCTCCCCAAGGAAGGGAAACTATGAGCAGAATCCATGAAGCTTTGAAAAAAGCAGAACAAGAACGAGCGGTATCGCAGGGAGGTTCAGCGCATTCCAGTTTCGCAACGCCCGAGAGATCTGAGCCGCCTGCGAGGACGATCGATGAAGATCCTTCCGCAACGGTCGCAACCGGGGTCCCTTCTGGAGGAATTCCACTTACGTCGGCTATGCCGTCGTTTGCAAACCCTTTCGGTCTTGACGCTTTATTGGCGCGCTGCCCGCAACTGCAGTGGAAGCCCGATGCGACGATGTTGTTCTTCAACGGTGACGATTCAGCCATCGGTACTGAGGAATTTCGCACCCTGCGCTCCCGCCTCTATCACATGCGGGAAAAGATGACGCTCAAGAAACTGCTGATCACCAGTGCGCTGCCAAAAGAAGGTAAATCGTTCACTGCGTCAAACCTCGCGCAGGTGTTGGTACGGCAACACGGACGCCGGGTGTTGCTGATCGATGCCGATTTGCGCGGTCCACGCCTTCATCTGATGCTGGGCACGACGGCGTCCCCAGGCCTCTCCGATTACCTTCAAGGCAGGAGCGACGAGTTTTCGATCATGCAGCGCGGTCCCATGGAAAACTTGTTTCTGATTCCTAGCGGAGACGAAATCTCTGATCCCGCGGAACTGGTGTCCAACGGACGGCTGAAATTCCTGTTGCAACGGGTGGAGGCGTTATTCGATTGGATCATCATCGATTCGCCGCCTGCAGTTCCGGTGTCCGATGCCAGCGTTCTGGGCAAGAGCTGTGACGGTGTGTTGATGGTCGTGCGTTCCAATGCCACACCCGTCGATATGGCGCGACGGGCGCGAGAAGAATTTCCCGATCAGGCTCTGGTAGGGGTGGTGCTGAACGGAACCAATAGTGCTTCCACCCCCTATTCGCGCTACTACTACGGGGCGTCCGGAAAAAATGTAACTGAGACGAAGTCCTAGGGGAAGGCAGAAACCGTGATCCGGCTGTTCAAAGTCTATTATCCGCTGCGTACCCTCGTTCTGTTGGTGGGCGAAGCCATGATTGTTTGGCTCTCGTTCGTCATGGGAACCATGTTGCAGAATCGGGAGGACAGCTGGCTTCTGCTCAATGTGGAAAACGGCTATGTGAAGATTCTCGCGGTCACCGGCGTGGTTTTGCTCTTTTCCCATTGGTTCGATCTTTACGATTCCTCCAGCGTGGGAGCGAAATGGGATCAAATATTTCGTCTTTTGCTGGTTCTCGGATTTGTATCGCTCGCGCTGTCGGCGGTCGGTTTCCTTTATCCGAACATTATGCCTGGAAATGGGTCGGCACTGGCTGGACTCATTATTCTGACCTTCACTTTACTAGGTTGGCGCGGGGCTTATTTCTGGATGGTGAAACAACCCTTCCTCCGCGAACGAGTCTATGTGCTGGGCACCGGAGAACGCGCGGAACGCCTGGTGACGGGTCTGCGCGAACGTTCAACTCTGGGCATCGAAGTTGTAGGGTGGACCGGCGATGTTCCGGGCGAATTGACCCGTGACACCGTAGCGTCACATCTTCTTGGCGTGGCGAAAGAGAAAAAAGGTGTGCATCGCGTAATCGTCGCCATGCCGAACCGTCGCGGAACTTTGCCGGTGGAAGAATTACTGGAGCTTCGCCTGGGGGGCGTCAAAGTGGAAGAGGCAACCTCCTGGCTGGAAAAGATCACCGGAAGGATTGAAGTCGAGCAGTTGTATCCCAGTTGGCTGATTTTCGCCGATGGATTTCGCTTTAGCAGCGTCTTTCGGCTGCTTCGCCGGATGTTGAATTTTACAGTTGCCCTTATGGGGCTCATTCTTTCTCTGCCTTTGCTTCCTTTCATTGTGCTGGCGGTCCGGATGGATTCCTCTGGCCCAGTGTTGTACCGGCAGCAGCGCGTGGGAAGGCGCGGTCAAGTTTTTTACTGCTACAAGTTTCGCACCATGCGGACGAACGCGGAAGCAGACACCGGTGCGACCTGGGCTTCGGACGATGATCCGCGAATTACCCGCGTGGGCAAGTTCCTGCGCTCCTCGCGCCTCGACGAAATTCCCCAGTTGTGGTGCGTGCTGAAGGGGGATATGCATTTTGTTGGACCGCGTCCGGAGCGTCCCGAGTTTGTCGAGTGGCTGAGCAAAGAAATTCCTTATTACGGCGTACGCCACGTGGTGCGGCCAGGCATCACCGGTTGGGCCCAGGTGCAATACAAGTACGGAAACACGCTGGCAGATGCCCGCGAAAAGCTCCAGTACGATCTGTTCTATATCAAGAACGCCTCGCTGGGCCTGGATTTTCTGATCATATTTCAGACCGTTAAGATCGTACTCCTGGGACGGGGAGCGCAATGACCTGGGTGTTCTGGGCCTCCGCTCTTCTTATCGCCTATACCTACGCGGGTTACATGGGCTGGTTGTGGTTGCGAGCCCGTATTCGGCCCTGGCCGGTACTCCGCTCCCAGCAACAACTCTTTATTTCCATCGTAATGGTTGTCCGCAACGAAGAGCAGTGGATTGAGGCAAAACTGCGAAACCTGCTGGAACTGGACTATCCGCAGGCGCTCTACCAGATTGTGGTGGTCTCGGATGGATCGACAGATCGCACGGACGCTATTCTGCGGCAGCACGCGGAAGATCCGCGAGTGCAGGTTGTGATGAACCAGTTGTCCCGCGGCAAAGCCTCCGGATTGAATGACGCGACCTCGCTGGCTGCGGGCGATGTGGTTGTCTTCACCGATGCACGGCAGAAAATCGAGTCTGGCGCCGTCCGCCTGCTGGTGGAAAACTTCGCAGACCCGCAAGTAGGTTGCGTGAGCGGAGCGCTGATGCTGGGTAATCCCGAATCGGGTGAAGCATACAGAGGAATGGGCCTGTACTGGAGAATCGAAAAAAAGATTCGCGAACTGGAGTCGGCGTCAGGTTCGGTGGTTGGGTCGACCGGCGCTCTTTACGCGGTGCGGCGAAATTTGCTGGTTCCAGTGCCCGAGGGGACCATTCTGGATGATGTTTACATTCCTATGCACGTGGCACGGCAGGAAAAACGTGTGATCTTCGACGGCCGGGCGCGTGCGTGGGATAGTCCGAACCTCGGTGGCGGCCCGGAATTCTCGCGCAAGGTGCGAACGTTGAGTGGAAATTATCAACTGATGCAACTCGCTCCGTGGCTTATAACCAGCCGCAATCCGTTGTTGTGGCGGTTCGTCAGTCACAAGTTGCTGCGTCTGGCAGTTCCTTTTGCGCTCACGGCAATGCTGGTCGCTTCTTTGTGGCTGAACGGCGTTGTTTACCGGGCAGCACTGGTTTTGCAGTTGGCTTTCTACGCGCTGGGCCTGTTGGCTCTAGTCCGATTGCCGAAGCCGAGCATCATAGCAGGCGCGGGCGATGCGGCCGCGACCTTCTTGCTGCTGAACACAGCGGCAGTGGTAGCGTTCGCTAATTTTGTGGCCGGACGAAAACCCGTCTGGAGTCGATGAGAATGATTTGGCCCATGTGCGAATTGGCTAATTCCGCAAGACTACGTTCGTCGGCAAAGTCGGAGCAGAAATGAACCACAACGCACCGAGAATAGAACCGGCTCGGAAATGGGCGCCCTCGCGCCAGACGCGAAGCACTCTGGCCTATTATGCCCTCGTTCTCTTCTCGTTTATTTATTTCGTTCGACCGGAAGATTTTATTCCCGGGCTCGACGTCATTCCGATCGGGAAAGTTACGGGCGCGATCGCTTTGCTGGCCCTGATTTTCGCGGTTCCGGCCACTCGCCGCAACAAGCTCACCATCGAACTCAAGGTTTTGCTCCTGCTTCTGGCGCATATGCTCCTGTGTGTTGCATTTGCATCGTGGCGATTCGGCGCTTACGACGCGGTGGTCAACCGGTTCTCTAAGGGCGTTATCGTAGCGATCCTCATCTACATGGGAGCGACGTCGGTCAAAGAAGTCCGGAAGCTGCTTGCGATTCAGGCCTGGACGATCGCTCTGGTGGCGATCGTTTCCTTGGTTGTGCACCATACGGAATCCGGCAGACTGGTGGGCATCCAGAAAGGCATTCTGGAAAATCCCAATGAGTTGGCGATCAACGTCGCTATTACTTTTCCGTTGTGCGTTGCTTTCTTTTTTTCGGCGACAAAACCGGTCACAAAGGCGTTTTGGGCGGTCGCTCTGCTCTTCATGTCTTTGGCGATCGTTGCCACGTATTCCCGTAGTGGCTTGATTGCGATGGTGGTGACCATAGCAGTTTGTGTTTGGGAATTTGGAGTTCGAGGAAAGCGCAGGGCCGTATTGGTCGCTGCGGTCTTCATGGGCATCGTTGCAGTTGGCGTCGTCCTGGCGACTCCGAACTATTTGACACGCATCGAAAGCATGGTCCGCGGCAATATCGAAGGCTCCGGTGACAGGGGGTCGCTCGAAGCGCGCCAGGAACTACTGATGGACAGCCTGACGATTATGGTTCACCATCCCCTGCTCGGCATTGGTCCGGGAAATTTTTCCAGTTATACGCTGACTTGGCGCGTGGCTCACAACACCTACACGGAGTTGGGAGCGGAGACGGGTCTGCCCGGTCTTTTCCTCTTTCTGCTATTGCTTACCCTCACGATGCGCAAGATAAGGCGAGTGCGAAGCTTACCCGGCTATCAATCGAGCGAAGACATACGCTTATGGACCAGCGCTCTGTGGGCGGCGATGGCGGCTTACCTGGCGGGGGCTTTATTTTCCTCGACGGAATATAGTCTCTTCCCCTATTTCATGGTGGGCTACGTCTGTGCGGTTTACCAGATCGCGAGCCTGCCTCAGGACGCGAAAGGTTTCCCGAAGGATGAGCTCAGAACGGGAGGTAGACGTGAATTTAGAGACGGTGCAAAAGACGAACGCGAAATGGTCTGGACTCGCTAGCGAAGTGCTGGACATTCTGCGCTGCCTGGCTTGTCGAAGCAGGCTGGATCAGCGTGCCGGTGAATTGGTGTGTTCGAACTGCGGGAAGCAGTACCCCGAACTGAACGGCGTAATTCGATTTGTGGATGCGCAGAATTATGCAGGCAGTTTTGGATTTCAATGGAAAATCCATGCGCGGACCCAGTTGGATAATGCCAACAGCCAACGCTCCGAGAATGCGTTTCGCCAGCGCACTGGATTTCGACCTGAAGACCTGGCTGGCAAACTGGTGCTGGATGTTGGTTGTGGCATGGGACGATTCGCGGAAGTGGCGACGCGCTGGGGCGCACAGGTGGTGGGCATCGATCTAAGCCTTGCCTCCGAGGTCGCAGCCCAGAACCTTGGGGATCGCGACGCTGCCATCTTCCAGGCGGATGTTTTTCAACTGCCGTTTGCCGAAAACAGTTTCGATTTTATCTACAGCATCGGAGTACTGCACCATACCCCAAGTTGCGAGCAGGCTGTTAAAGTTTTGCCCCGACTGCTGAAGCCCGGCGGCCGCCTTGCCGTCTGGCTCTACAGTTCCTATAACCCCTGGTACCGGATGAGCGACGTCTACCGCAGAGTGACCCGGAGGATGCCGCAGAAATTGCTATACAAGCTTTGCTATGGGGTAATCCCACTCTACGGCGTGCATCAGGTGTTGAGGAAGATTCCGCTTGTCGGCCGGCCGGCCAGTGCAGCGGTGGCTTGGCTGATCCCAATGTCGTTCAACAAAGATGCCGAGTGGCGCGTGCTGGATACTTTTGACTGGTACTCGCCGTGGTATCAGTCGAAGCATTCTTATGAAGAAGTTTTCCGATGGTTTGAGAGCTGCGACATGGAGGACCTCCGCGTGGTGGAGGAACCTATCGCGGTGAACGGCCGAAAACCCTTGTCATGATTTTATTCTGACCTGAAAAGTGGGATCCGGCTCTCGACGCTGCCGGTAAACTTAAGCGGCGGCAAAGTGCGATGAGCAAAACCAAAAATCGGGCGGCCAATGTCAGCGCAGGCAAACCTTCTCCGAAGGCTGCAGCCGCGCGTGTGGAGCCGCCCGGCAGAGGGATGCGCTGGTTCAGTAAACTCGCGTACGGGCGCTGGCTTCCGAGTTATGCCTGGCAGAGACTTACTCGCTCAACTCCCAGCGGGAAAGTGCATCTGATCTTTGCGCTCGCCGACCATTTTGAGCCGGCAATCACGCCACAAGGCGGCCGGGGCCGCGCCCTCTACTCTGAACAGGAGCTCCGAGTAGAACACTGGTGTGCCGAATATCCGCGCGCGGTCGATCAATGGCGCGATCACGAAGGTCAGAGGTTTGCGCACACCTATTTTTATCCGGCCGAGCAGTACGACCGAAATTTAGTAGATCGTCTCGCCGGGCACTGCCATTCCGGATGGGGTGAACTTGAAATCCATTTACATCATGGAATGGATGCGCCCGACACTGCCGAAAATACTTACCACGAACTTGTAGCGTTCCGCGACGCCTTGGTGCGGAATCATGGCTCGCTTTGTTTCCTGGATGGCTCCGGTAAGCCCCGTTATGCGTTTGTTCACGGAAATTTTACGCTGGCGAATTCTGCCAGGGGCTACGCCTGCGGGGTCGACAATGAAATGGAAGTTCTCGCGAACACAGGCTGCTACGCCGATTTCACGCTGCCGACCGCGGCATTCCATCCAGCGCAGGTCGCAAAGATAAACTCGCTTTACGAGTGCAGCCTTCAGCTCAAGACACGAGCTCCGCATCGCAAAGGCCGCGATCTGCGGGTGGGCCGCTCTCCGCAAGTCTTCCCCATTAATGTGCAAGGTCCGTTGATGCTCGATTTTGACCGGCGGGCGCGGAACGGCTTCGCCCGTGTCGAGAATGCCGCGCTTACGGGACCAAACCCTCCTGGTTTGCGGCGCCTCCAGCTTTGGAAGAAGGCTGCAATTTCCGTTCAAGGTAGACCCGACTGGCTTTTCATCAAAATTCATTGCCACAGTATGGATCCACATCAACGAGAGTCTGTGATGGGCGAATTCATGCAACGCTTCCTCAGCGAGCTTACTGAAGGGGCACAGGACCGGCGCGAGATCATTCATTTTGTCACTGCGCGGCAAATGGTGAACATCATTTGGGCGGCCTGCGATGGCCGCGAAGGCAATCCCGGAGATTACCGCGATTACCGGCTGAAGCTGGCTCGCGACTTGTCGGATGTGGCGTGGAAAAGCGCCGATTCCCAAACCAGCGTGAGAAGATAGCGCATGTGCGGAATCGCGGGCATCGTCAACACGGCTGCCGACCAACCAGTGGAAAGCGCCGCCGTTCACCGCATGTGCCAGGCAATCATCCATCGCGGTCCGGATGACGAAGGCATTTTCGTCAAGGACGGCGTAGGGTTTGGGATGCGCCGCCTCAGTATCATCGATCTGGCTACCGGCCACCAGCCGGTGTTCAACGAGGATCGGTCGGTCTGGGTGGTTTTCAACGGAGAGATTTACAACTTCCCCCAGCTGCGTGCCGATCTACAAAGCCGGGGACATCGGCTGGCGACGCACACAGACACCGAGGTGATCGTCCATCTCTATGAGGAAATGGGCCGCGATTGCGTTCATCAACTGCGCGGTATGTTTGCCTTTGCTTTGTACGACGAGCGCTGCCGGAAAGTCTTGATTGCACGCGACCGCCTGGGAGAGAAGCCGCTGCATTATGCTTTCGACGGTAAGCGCCTATTGTTCGGTTCTGAGATAAAGGCGATCCTCGCCGTAGCCCCGGAACTCGCGCAGGTCGATCGCCAGGCCCTGCGACAGTATGCGCAATTCGGGTATATTCCTGATCCTGCGACTTCCTTCTCAGACATCAAGAAGCTTCCGCCAGGGCACTTGCTCGAATTAGAAAATGGCAAGCTGTCGGTAAGCCAGTATTGGGATCTGCCGGAATACGGCACACATTCGCCAGCCAGCGAAGAAGAATGCCTGGAAGAGTTGGAACAACGGTTGGAGGAAGCCGTAAAAATGCGGCTGATCGCCGACGTTCCGCTGGGCGCATTTCTCAGCGGGGGAGCGGATTCCTCGACCATCGTGGCGCTCATGGCGCGATTGAGCTCCAAGCCGGTAAAAACCTTTTCGATTGGGTTTCGCAAGAAAGATTTTGATGAAACGCCTTACGCCCGGATGGTGGCGGAGAAATTCAGCACCGAACACCATGAACTGATTCTTGAGCCCGATGTGGTGAGCTCGGTAGACACGCTGAGTCATTCACTGGAGGAGCCGTTCGGAGATGCATCGGCACTGCCCACTTACTACGTTTCGTGTCTCGCCCGTCAGCATGTGACAGTCGCATTGTCGGGGGATGCTGGCGATGAGATATTTGCCGGGTACAATCGCTATCGAATCTGTTTGCAGGATCATTCTTTCGGATGGATACCCGACTGGATGCGGCGCATTTATCGTGAGCGACTACACAGTCTGGTTCCGCGTAGCATGCCGGGACGAAGCTTGACTTACAGCATTGCGCTACCTTGGCGTGAGCGATATATCGAGGATGTTTCGCTACAGCCATTACAACGGCAGATGGGTTTATTTTCTGAAGATTTTCTGAGGGGCGCTGCAGGCGATCGCGATCCATTCGATCAGTTCCGCGATTATATCGAGCGAGCGCCTGCAAGCGAGCCCCTGACCCGTCTGCTTTATCTCGATTCCAAGACGTACCTACCTGCGGACATTCTTACTAAAGTAGACCGCATGAGCATGCTGACTTCGCTCGAAGCCAGAGCTCCCATGGTGGATCACATTTTTATAGAGTGGGCGACGGGTCTGACCTCGGAATGGAAAATGCGCGGCAGGGAACAGAAATACATCCTGAGAAAATTGGCGGAGCGGGTCGGAGTACCGAGAGAGGCTCTGTATCGTCCCAAGCAGGGTTTTGCCTTGCCCTTAGTGCATTGGACTCGGCACGAATTGAAAGACCTCATCGTGAGCGCGCTGCTGGAACCGCGCACCCTGCAGCGAGGCTATGTGAATCCGCCGGCGGTTCGGCAGATGCTGGACGAGCATTTTCGCGGACGTCGCAATCATGCTGGGCAAATCTGGCGGCTTCTCATGCTGGAACTCTGGCACCGGAATTATCTTGAGAAGATCCACCCCATGCATTCCGTGGGTGGTGCAGAGAGTGTGGTTCCGGTGAGTGGAGGCAGCGCGTGAAGCCGGAGGCTTCGCAAATTTGCGGATCGAAATCCGACCGGCTGAATTCGGAGCCGCAGAGTGAATCCGGTTTCGGCCAAGCAGTAACCGCTTCGGCGGCACGTGCGCCCGGAGTTTTTCTGATGACGAATAGCTTCCAGACGGGCGGAAGTGAACGGCAGTTTGTTGAGTTGGCCCGCGCTTTGCATCCCGGAATGTATCGCATTCATTTAGGCTGCCTGCAAAGTAATGGACCTCTGCAAAAGGATATTGGACCGGTAGAACATTTTGATCTGGGAGGAAGCCTGTATCGCTTGCAGTCGATGCGAATGCGCTACCGTCTGGCAAACTACTTGCGAGGATCTGAGATTGACATTGCCCATGCTTTCGATTACTACACCAACCTGGCATTGATTCCTTCCGCCAAGCTGGCGCGTACGCCGGTGGTAATTGGAAGCCAGCGCCAATTAGGTGACCTGCTTACTCCCAATCAACGTCGCGCTCAGCTCGCGATGTTCCGATGGGCGGATTGTGTGATCTGCAATTCGAAGGCAGCAGCGGAGGGTCTGCGCATGCAGGGACTGCGGGCAGACAAATTACGAGTAATCGGCAATGGTCTCCCGCCTGCGGCTTTCGCTCAGACTGTGCCCGTGACGCCGCGGCGCCCCGGCGTTTTCAGAGTGGGAATGATCGCGCGCATGAATGCGCGCTCCAAGAATCATCAGATTGTACTGAGGGTCGCGGCTCGCCTGAAAAACCGGCTCAAGAATTGTGAGATCGTTTTTGTCGGAGATGGACCACTGCGACCGGAGTTGGAGCGCAAGGCAGAGGAATTGGGCGTCAGCGATATGGTGCAATTTCTAGGCGATCGGCGAGATATCCCGGCAATCCTGGCTTCTCTGGATGCGACTGTACTGCCGTCAGCTTCAGAAAGTCTTTCCAATGCCATTCTCGAGTCGATGGCGGCCGGTGTGCCCGTGATCGCCAACGACGTGGGTGGCAACGCAGAACTGATTTCTGATGACCGAGGAATTCTGCTCCCGCCGGAGAACGAGGAAGCTCTCGAACAGGCGTTGCTGAAGGTCGCCAGTGACGCGCAGCTGCGTGAAGCTATGGGGCGAAGTGCGAAAATCTTCGCGCACGAGAATTTTGCGATCGAACGAATGCGCCAACAATACGACGGCCTCTATGCGGAACTGCTCGATAAAAAAGGCTGGCGCTCGAAATCATCGAATACGCGCGCTGGCGAAGCAAGTTTCCACAGGCCTTTGCGCGTGACCATAGTGGCAGCCTCGCTGCGCTACGTAGGTGGCCAATCCGTTCAAGCCGACTTGCTGTTAAAGCATTGGCAGAATGACGCTGACGTCTTGGCTGAGCTCATACCCATCGACCCTCCATTTCCGCTCGGCCTCAAGTGGGCGGAAAAGATTCCAGTTCTGCGAACCCTGGTGCGAGAGCCCTTATATGCGCTCGCACTGTGGCGTGGACTGAAGGAGGCTGATATCGCGCATGTTTTTTCCGCGTCGTACTGGTCGTTCTTGATCGCGCCAGTTCCCGCATGGCTGGTAGCGCGCCTGAGAAAAACAAAAGTGTTGCTCCATTATCATAGCGGTGAGGCTCGGGATCACTTGCGCAGGTTTCGCACTGCTTCTTCTATTCTTCGTCGGATGGACGTGATCGTAGTCCCGTCGGGCTATTTGGTAGACGTATTCGCCGAGTTTGGCCTGAAGGCGGAAGTCGTACCGAACATCTTTGACCTTTCGCAGTTTTTCTTCAGACAGCGGAAGCCACTTCGTCCTCATCTAGTGTGCACGCGCGGCTTCCATCCTTACTACCGCGTCGACTTAGTAGTGCAAGCTTTCGAGAGCGTTCAGAAAGTGTATCCCGAGGCCCGCCTCGATCTGGCCGGCGGCGGCCCGATCGAAGGAGAGATTCGCGAGCTCGTTCAAAGACGCAATCTCTCGGGCGTGCGATTTCTCGGAGTGGTCGCGCGGCCGGAAATCGGCAGAGTATACGAGGCGGCGGATATTTTCGTGAACGCATCCAGCCTCGATAACATGCCGGTTTCGATCCTGGAAGCTTTCGCCTCTGGCACGCCTGTGGTGAGCACTGCTCCTGAAGGAATGACCTACCTGGTTCATCACGAGCGGACAGGCCTGCTCTCCCCACCCGGTGACGCCGCGTTGCTTGCGGAGAATATTTTGCGGTTGCTAAGAGATCAAGAGTTGGCCGCCCGACTGGCAGCTAATGCCTACGATGAATCCAGTCGTTATCGCTGGTCCGCCGTGCGCGAAAGTTGGCTGGCTGCGTACCGTGAGCTAATGGCAGGATCGCAGAACGATTCACGCAACGCAGGTTCTGCAAGGACGGAAGTCGATGCAGGAGAAATTTAAGACTGACGTGAGACTGAAACCTGAGACAGAAACTCCCGCAAGAATTGCCCCCGCCACAGCGAATAGGGCGCCGGTTTTCGTCCTGGGCTGCCCCAGATCGGGCACCACCGTCCTTTATCATATGATTTTGTCCGCAGGAGATTTTGCTATCTACCGGGCAGAGTCGAATGTTTTCAACCTGCTGGTCCCGCGATTCCGTGGAATGAAATCTTCCGCTGATCGGCTAGAGCTTCTGGATGTGTGGCTGAAGAGCAAGTTGTTTCGCGTTTCAGGGTTGGATGCGGGCGAAATCAGAGCCAAGCTGATGGCAGAGTGCCGTGGAGGAGGAGATTTCCTGCGAATCGTGATGCAGGAAATTGCCAACAAGCAGAAAGTTGCGCGTTGGGCCGATTGCACACCTGAGCATCTCCTCAACATGGAGCAGATTAAACGTGAAATACCTGAGGCTTTGTTTATCCACATTATTCGCGACGGTCGCGACGTCGCTCTTTCTTACGCCAAGCAGGGATGGTCTTATCCATTGCCGTGGGATCGTCACGATCGCCTTGGAGTTGCAGGATTGTATTGGGAATGGATCGTCCGCAAAGGCCGTGAGCAGGGAAAACACCTGGGCAAAGACTATCTGGAAGTGCGCTTTGAAGAGCTGGTTGCAAATCCACAACAAACGTTGTCGCGAATTGGTTCGTTCATCGAGCACGATCTCGACTACGAGCGCATTCAGCGCGCTGGAATCGGGTCCGTCAGCCAACCTAATTCTTCATTTACTGGCGAATCAGAAGGGACGTTCAATCCCGTTGCCCGCTGGAAGACAAAAATGACTGCCGAAGAAATTACAGGCCTTGAGCAACTGATCGGGGACGCTCTGGTGGATCTGGGATACAGTTTGGCTTCAAATACTAAATATGCTGTAAGCCTGCGGGCGGCCCGCATGCGGGCAACCTACCTGCCTATGTTTGAAGCCAAACAATTCCTGAAGAGAACTCCTCTCGCTAGATTCGTTCATCTTGATACCATTGAGATTGAACCAGAAGCTTCCGTTTGAAATGGTTTCAGAGCTAACCGGAGGTCACTCATAGCAACTCTAATCTTGGAGCGTAGTCACGCCATGGGCACCGATTTAGTTGCGCAATCCTCCCCTGCGAATTCGTGAGACTCCCCTTCCAGACATACCCTGTGCCACAACTCCAGGTTGAGCAACCGCCAGATACGATCATAATGGTCGCGATAGTTTGCGCGATGTTCGCGAAAGAGCTTCTCTACGGCGGCGCGCTTGAAATATCCGCGGTTCATGCTGCGAGGTTCCAGAAGCAACTGCTCGATAGAGTCAAGCTGAGCCCCAGCGAGCCAGCCGCTCCAGGGCGTAGGGAATCCTAACTTTGGCCGGTAAATGATGGAGTGAGGAAGCAAATCCTCCATCGCTTTCTTCAGGATTTGCTTACCTGCACCACCACGGAGTTGAATGCTATCCGGAACGCGCGTGGCCCACTCCACCAACACATGATCGAGGAACGGTACGCGGCTTTCGATTGAGGCCGCCATGCTCATGTTGTCTTGCTTCATCAAAAGTTCGACCAGGTAAGTTTTGATGTCGGTGTAGAGGAGACGCTGAAGCACCTCTCCAGAAGACTTTTCCCAGAAGCCGAGAACGCTGCGATAGGCGCAGCCGGCCGCGATCTCATTGGTAAATTGATCGGTTAGCAAATCATTTTGATCTTTTTGATTAAACGCAGAAAAGAAATTGTCAAAATAAAAAGATGCCCACGATTCGCCATCAAGGCCGACAAAAGTATGAGAAAGTTTACGCCGGGCGGCGGCGTTGATCACCGTTGAACTAGCGATAAAATCGCGGAGATGACGTCGAATCCCCTTCGGAACCAGGCCGCGATAGACGCGATCGAATGCCAAATTCTTTAAAGTGAAGGCGTAACGCGAGTACCCGCCGAGGGTCTCATCGCTTCCCTCGCCAGTGAGAACCACTTTTACGCGCTCGCGAGCCAATTCGGCGACAAAGTACAACGAGACGCTGGAAGGCCAGGCAATCGGTTCATCTTCATGCCAGATCAGTTTCGGCAGCGCTCCAAAAAAATCCTGCCGGCTCACGAAAACTTCGTGATGCACCGCGTTCAGATGCTCGGCCACGGTGCGGGCATAGGGTAATTCGCTGTAGGTTTGTTCGCTGTAACCTACGGAGAATGTTTCGACCGGCTCGCGCCTGATTTTTGTCATCAGGGCCGCCACTGCACTTGAATCGAGGCCGCCGCTTAGGAATACACCGAGAGGAACATCGCTCATCAAGTGGCTGTTGACGGCCCCCTCGAGCAGTTCGCGATAAGTGTCGACGTAGTAACGTTCGTCCTGAACCTTATCTTCAGAAGTCTGCGGCAAATCCCAATACTGCTCTATTTTCAAGTTGCCGTGTTCATCTATTTCAAGACGGTGGCCGGGCATCAATTTCTTCACACCGTCGTAAAACGTCTCATCTCCTGAGAGATAACCGAAGGCGAGAAACTCAGGCAGGGTGCCACGATTGAACTCGGCGCTTACACCAGGGTAGGTCAGTAGAACCTTGATCTCGGAACCGAAGATAAAGCTGCCCGGTGTGAGTCGATAATAAAGCGGTTTGATGCCCAAGCGGTCGCGGGCAACAAAAAGAGATTTTCGCTTTGCATCCCAGATGGCGAAAGCAAACATGCCGCGCAGATGCAGGACGCAGCCCTTTCCGTATTCCTCGTAGAGGTGAACGATGGTTTCGGTGTCGCTCTGCGTGCGATAGTGGTGGCCGCGGCTGATCAATTGCTCGCGCAGCGCCCGGTGATTGTAGATTTCGCCGTTGAAAACGATCCAGATCGAACCGTCTTCATTGCTGATGGGTTGATGTCCGGTAGACAGGTCGACAATGCTCAGTCGGCGCATGCCGAGGCCGATCCCGCCCTGAATAAAGAACCCGTCGTCATCCGGACCGCGGTGGGTTATGACGTCGCACATCCGCCGGAGAACTCCGGAATCGACCTGCGCGTCTTTATCGAATTCAAATATCCCTGCAATTCCACACATGTTGTCTTTAGCTACTTTCGTTTCGGCCGTTGTGGTCAAGACACAGGGTCGAGGACTTCGAAATCTTTGATCACCGTGTCATCGACTACGCTGCCATCGGAAGAGGAGGCCTGCTTCGAGCCGGCACTGCTTATCCATTCGAATTTCTGCGTATGTGCCGGATGCGAAACGAACCGTTTGCCGCGCCACTCGCCGAAACTGCCAGAAACCATAATAACGTGTTGAACCCGGCCAGCTTCCAGTTTGCAATAGAGCAAGCTGGCATCACTGCTCCATGGGCCGCATGTCCAGGAAGAGTTTCCGGTCCCAAAAAATAAGACTTCCGTAGTCTGAAGGGTCTGGCAGCGATAACCGCGAACTCCTCCGACACGGCTTTCACCAATCGCAGAAAATGTGCATATATTTGAAGGCTCGACCATCGGCAATAGCAGCACGGCGCAATCTTCAGGCAGGGTTGCCTTCGCACTAATGCGGAGAACCGGCGCAACCTGTTTTGAGCCATACGCGGGAGATACAAAGCCTTCCGTAATTTCTGAGGTCCACGCAGAGATGCGATCGATCAGCAGCGCAAGGCGAATGCGTGGCTTTGTCGAGCGTGAAGATTCAGCAAAGACAACTCCTGGTAGAGCTTTCACTTCGATATCCGGAGCGAAATGCCAGAAAGTCTCAAGCAGATGGCTGCCTTGGCCTTCCGCGACATCGCGAATAAACCACAACCCCCCCTGCACGTGAAACACAAAGCGACGATGCAGCACCGGTTCGAGAAGCCGGCGGTATCCATCGTGGCTGGCAACAAGCAAATTAAAAGTGTCGCCTTTCAGCCAAGTCTCGGCTTTCACGTTCGGAATCGAACTCCATGCAAAAGATCCTTCAGAAACAGCCTGATCAAGGCTGTCGACTTTCATTGTGTTGTGAGCAGCGGTGCCGCGGAACTGGTTGCGCTCTTCTCCGTCCGAGATATAGCAGTAGGCGCCGGAATCGATCAGAAAGCGCTGTCCCTCGATTGAGAACCGGATACTGAGCGCGTCGGCATGCCCGTGGCCGGAGTTGCCTGTACCTTGCGGTCCGGCGTCGATCATAAGTTGTTGCCGACTGGGTTCGCCGTCATGGATTAGGAAGATGCCGCCGGATTCGAAGGCTTTGGACGATTTCTCGGTTTGGGCGGGTTCCTTGCTGAGAATTTGAATTGCCTTGTCGCCAAAAAGCCATATAGCTTCTTCGGTCACATTTGAAGACGCGTACCGATCGCGATCGTAGATAATTGCACCGAGGGTCAAGGGATCGGTCATGCACTCGACTCGATTCCGTCGCGGATTGAAGATCCTGCCTCCGTCATCATCGCCGAAACCCTCAACTGCGCCGGTTTCGGATAACGCCTGCACCACATCCAACATTTTCTTTAACACCGCGTCGAAATGCTCCGGGATGGCAAATCCGTTCTTGCTCGCAAGAATTCGCGCGTGCAGGAAAAAATCGAGTGCGTAAATGTGGTAATAAAGCGACTGCTCGAAGTAAACGCCATCGGGGCGGACCTGTCGTTCCGATTCCTGCAGAATGATCGCCCATCCGTTTTGTTGCCAGCGTTTAGCTTCGGGAATCTCGGGGTATAACGTTCCGATAAAAAAAAGTGCAACAGCTTCCCCGATGAGATGTGTGTTGGGCGAGAAGTAGGTCGATAAATAGCGTTCAATGTATCGACCGTTCGCCCTGAGAGCGTGAAGGATGTCTGTGTGAAAGGTGGGAGTCAGGTCCTGAGAAACAGCCAGAAGATTACCAACCCAGATCCATGACAGGCTGCGGAATGCCACTTCTAGTGAGCTCGCCCAGTTGATGCCGAGCGGATAGGCGTTTGCCTTCCGCCAGGATTCGAACTGGGCCACGATTTCAGCCGCATAAGCGCTATTGCCGCTCAACAACGAAGCTTTGGCTAGCGTGACCAGGTGCTGGTGACGATTCAGTTCCCAGATGACTTTGTGATCGCCGACAGTTTCAAAATCGAGGAATTTAAGCTTGAACCACGGTCGCAATGGGCTTCGCTTCCCGTGGACGACGTCAGAATGCCAGTCGATGTCTTTACCATAGGCGAGCTTCTCATACCCCAGAAGACGAAACTCGTGCCGGCAAATTTCATCTGCTTCGCGAAGAATTGCTTCTGCTTCATTAGGCAGATGCGTGCGCACCAGCGATGCGCGATGCGCAATCTCATTCTTATTCGACTCGAAGAAAAAACTGGCGTTCGCCGCATCCCGCGGCTGGAGATGGCCCCTGCGGGGTTCAAATCCGGAACGATAACGCAGAAGATCGAGACGCTTTGAAACCTCCTGGCCTAGTCGCGTGCGCACTTCTTGCCACTTCATGCGGCGCAGACGTGCCCATTTGTTTTGCCCTCTAGACCCCACAAATGCATGTTACCGTGACTGAGCGAAGGATTGGGGAACAACTATTGGCGTTCCGATTACCGTCGTCCAGGAACCGGCGAGTGAAGATACAGCGGGTCGGTACTGTCGTGCGGTGATAACTGACCGACAGGTAACGCATCACCGGTTATCGATTTCAGAACTCGATTTGCGCTCGCGCCCGAGTATCAAAGCGCGCAGGGAATCGTAAGCAGAGTTTCCAAGGACACTCTTGATTGTATCCCTGGCTTTTTCGCGGAACTGTATTTGGAAGAGGCCGTGGCCACGGCACGCCCGCATCAATTCGTCAGTCGTGGTACGGTCCAGCACCGCAAAGCGGGCAAGCGCAAACGGATTTGTTCCGGCAAAGTTCACCCCCGTGCGACTCGTCGCCATCGTTTTGAATCCGGCCGCCTTTACTGCGTCGACGACACGTTGATTCCATCGCCCGCCGGGACAGGAAAAATGATCAACGGCTACGCCGATGGAATGCTCCAGACGGTCTTTCGCTCCTTTAGTCTCTTCGTGAAGCCGGTTGGCGTCGATGTCCGTGAGATAGGGATGGGTCAGCGAATGGCACCCGATCTCAAATCCGAGTGAACTCAGACCGCGAAGTTGCGATTCAGATAAATAGCCCGGCTTGCCCACGAAGCCTGCGGTGATGTAAAAAGTGGCGCTGAAGCCTACCTGTTTTAACGCGGGCGCCGCGAACAGAAGATCTGACTCGCTCCCGTCGTCAAAAGTAACGCACACGCTTTTGCCATCGAAAGCCTGCATTGCCAGGGTAACATCCTTGCCGCACCAACCCTGCTGTGCGAGAGTTTCCATCTGAGTCCGAAACTCAGAGGCTGGCACAACGTAGCGTGTGTATCCGGGTTCGGAGTTACACAAAGCTCTGCCAGTTTGAGCGAGCTCGTGATACATCAAGAAAATAGTGCCGGGTTCAGCCATTAATAGATCCTAAACATTTCTGTCATCCTTCTCTCCGGAGGATGCGTTCCAGAAAGCTGAGCCAGTCTCCCAGTTCTGGCAAGGGATCTCGCCACTGAAAGTTATCGTGGAAAGTGCCAGGCAGAGGCGTCATCACTGCCAGCAATGTACTTAGTCGCCCGGGGTAGGGCATAGGATAGCCTGCTGGCGCGCCGCGCCACACTTCAACCAGATGACGAAAATCACCCAACAACCAGCGGCACAAAACGCCTGTTTGAAAATGATTCATCGCTTCGACGTCTTCCGTTTCCGCCATTTGCGCTACCCAGACCGGAAAATTCGCGCCAGCATAGCAGGCGAGGGGCAGGGAATTCCAAAACCGCCCATTCACTTCCATGAAAACCGGCGGGCATCCCGGAACTTGCCTGAACTCAACCATCGCAGCGCCGTGCCAATGCAAGGCTCGCAGAATGGCCAGAGAATGTTCTCTGGCTTGCGGGTCTGGTTCGACACTCACGCGCAGAGCGCTGCCCGATCCAGTGGGATGTACATCCCGGATGCGGCGATGCGCGAACTCCGCTCTTAATTCACCGTGTTGCATTAAAGCGAAATATCCAGTGCCTTCGCCTTCCGAAAATTCCTGTACCAGAATATGGGAGCAGATGTCTTTCATCTGCAGAAATGTGGCCATCAATTCCTCGGCGTTTCTGACATAGCGTGGCCTTCCAGTTGTCCGCAATGCCCCATCAGAACTCATTTCCACCGAACTTCGTGGTTTCATAACCGCTGGAAATTTCGTGGTTCGGCTCGCCTCAAGAGCTTGCTCGGCGTCGCAAATTACGGTTGTCTTTGGAACCGGAACGCCGAGAGAGGCTGCCAGACGAACTGTCTCCTCTTTATTGAACGCGAGAGACACGTCCGCATGAGAGGGCAAAACCAACTTTGCGCCAGCCGCGAAAAGCTGCTCGCGCTGGGCCGATAGCGGCAGGGTTGTGGCTTCCGTCATCGGAAGGACCAGGGTGCCCGGCTTCTCTGTCAGCATTTCCAAAATGCGCTTAATGAAACCCGCCGCGTCTTTTTGTGGGGACGGATATTGAAACGTGCTCTCGCAAGAGCGAGACCAGCCCGCCTTGGACCACGCGCTAGATTCGCCAACCAGAACCCGATGGCCTGCACTCGCCAGCGAACGCACACTGGCCACCGCCTGATTCTGGTTCCCATCGAGCACCAGGATTCTCATAACTGTAGTGACGATGCTGGAGTATTCTCGGAGCGCGGCCCGCTGCGAAAGTTGACCGCAGCTTCACGGAGTACATCGGAGAAACGGCGTGCGATCTGCGACCAATCGTAGCGCGCAGCTAAAGCAGCGGCGGCTTGCTCCAAACTTCGGCGCAGCTTTGGATCACGCAGAAGTCGAAGGATGCTGTCGGCAAACAGTTGCGCATTGTCGGCGATCAACAAGTCGCGGCCGTCGGTTACATCCAGGCCTTCCGCGCCGATTGAAGTGGAAACCATTGCCTTTGCCATAGCCATCGCTTCGAAAATCTTGAGCCGTGTACCGCCTCCAATGCGCAGAGGAACGATCACTACCGTGGCGGCGCGCAAATAATCGATGACCGAAGCTACCGTTCCGGTCACTTCAACCGAAGCCGAGGCCAATCGCTGCACTCGCGCATTCGGATTTCGGCCGACAATCTGAAAGCGTGCGTCCGGAAAATTGGCCAGAACCGCGGGCCAGATCTCTTTGCAGAAATATTCCATGGCATCAATGTTGGGTTCCCAATCCATGGAACCAGTGAATACCACCAGCGGAGGAATACCCAGGACCGACGGCACCACTTTATATTGCTCCGTGTCCACGCCCGTTGGGACGACCGTGATGGGACAACCAGGAGACAACGTCAGCATGGTATCGCGATCGTTTTCGGACACTGCAATGACGTGCTGAAATCGTTGCAACGAGCGGGTTTCATACCGCGCCATCTTTCGAGCCTCGATCGCGTACGAGAGCTTTCGCAAAGGGTTCTTTTCCTTGTCGGCCATGCGCCGCCAGAGCATGGTTTCCACGTTGTGCTGAAATAGCACGACGGGAATTAAAGAATTGCGCGGGAAATTCAACGAAGCAGAAAGAAAGTCGCACACTGCCACGTCGAGACTACCAGCCTTCAGGCTTTGTGCGACCGCTTCATGCACCTTACGATGCGAAAACTTTCTTACCGCATATGGCGCGGAAGAAGGGAGCCGAAGCAGGTAGTCGAGAGACTGAGCGAAGCCGCCCTCTGGACCAGCGAGATGGATGGGTTGGGCTCCCGGCAGCAACTGCTTGATTGCTGTTTCGTACGCCGCATCCTGAGGTCCGTCGTAGTAGGAGAGAAAAACAATCTCGTGTTCTCGCGCCAGGTGTCGAAGAATGTTGAAGGAACGAATCTTGCCTCCAGTGTCGACCGGCAAGATTTTTCCCGCCTTAACCCAGTGTATTTTCATCCTAGTGAACTACCAGCAAATCCCTTCATAAGGCATGTTTACAGCTGGACGCCTCGACTTCTCAAGATTCACCAAGTCCACCACGAAATGATTGGGCCGGAGATGGGAGTTCAGGGTTTCTCGGCTGATTCCCCGCGTTCCGATCACGACAACTTCTGCCTGAGCCAGGACTTCTTCGAGACTGGAACTGAGGAGCGAACCGATGTGGGGAATCACCTCTTCGATGTATTGTCGGTTCGACCCGATGAGCCGCCCCAAAGATACGTTGTCGTCCCAGATTTGCAGAGAGCAACCTTCGCCGATTAAACGCTTCACCAGTTGGACCTGCGGACTCTCGCGCAAATCGTCGGTGGCCGCTTTAAAACTCAGCCCAAGCATGGCGATCTTTTTTTTACCCGTGTTCAAGACGATTTGGAGCGCACGGTCCAAGTGGGCGTCATTGCTTGGCAGAATCGATTGAAAAAGAGGCAATTCGAGATCGAGTTCTTTAATGCGGTAGTTCAAAGCGCGAACATCTTTGGGCAAGCAGGAACCGCCGAAGGCGAAACCCGGGTTGAGGTAGCTTGGCGAGATGTTTAACTTGGTATCGGCAGCGAAAATTGCGATTACAGCTTCGGCGTCCACTCCCAGTTCCTTCGCCATGGTTCCGATTTCGTTGGCAAACGAGATTTTCACCGCGTGCCACGCATTGCAAACGTACTTCACCATTTCGGCGGAACGGAATGACGTTTCGAAAACCTGCCCCGGCACGTTGGCATAAACTTCACGGAGAATCTGGCTGTGCGCCGAATCGGCCGCGCCGATTACAGTGATTGCGGGTTGCAGAAAGTCCGCCACCGCAGTGCCTTCGCGCATGAATTCTGGATTCACGCAAACCCCGAAACCTTTGCCCAATTTCTTGCCACTGGCTTTTTCCAAAGTCGGCACGACCAGCGTCTCTGCCGTGCCCGGTAGCACCGTACTGCGCAATACAACGAGATGAAAGGTTTCTTTTTTCCGGAGAGCCTCGCCAATTTCCTGGCACACCGGCGCAATGTGCCCCAAGTCCAGCTTGCCATTTCGCATGCTTGGAGTTCCTACGCAGAGGAACGAGATCTCGCTATCCAGGACGGCTTTTTTCGCGTCACTGGTCGCCTCCAGCCTTGAAGCCTGCCGGGAGCTGGCGATCAAATCCGCTACACCCGGTTCAACAATGGGGCTGCGCCCAGTCTTGAGGGCTTCAACCTTGGCGGAACTGAGGTCCACTCCAATAACGCGGTTTCCTTGATGCGCCAGGCATGCCGCGGTCACCGTTCCTACATAACCCAACCCAAAAATGCTGATTGCCCGACTCATTCGAAGTTTGTCCCCTTCCACTGCGTTCCGAATTCAAAGATAGTCGAGTGCGCAAATTCCGGCAATTGCCGCGCTGTGTACCGCACCAGTCAAGGACTCGCCTCAGGATTTTGGTGGGAGGAATAAGGCAATGGAAACAACGAGGTCATCAAATTAGCAATGCAAATCTGCAATTGCCGACTGCAAGATCGTGTGCTTTCCAAATCCCCCAGGTATGGGTCGACGATCTCACGATACTGCCACGGTTGTTCTCCATAGGCACTAAGCATAAGAATCTTGCTCTGCGATGCCGGATAAAGCGTGAGCAGTTCGGTTTTGTTCTGAAAATCCATAGCCAGAATGCAGTCTGCCTGCTCGACCATTTTCGGAGTGAGCAGTTTTGCCCGGTGCTCAACCAAAGAAATTCCCAGCTCCGCCGATGCCTGTTGCGCCCAGGGATGGGCTTCCCGCCCGGGGCTCGCATGCAACCCCGCTGAGACGATTCGAACTTGTTCCTGCACTCCTGCTCCCATCAGCGCTTGCCTCATGAGGAATTCCGCCATCGCACTGCGCATGATGTTGCCGAAGCACACAAACAGGAGAGACCGCGAAGATTGTGGCGCCAGACCCTGATTCGATTTTCGTATTCCCATCGCATCCAGCAGGCGCAACTTAGCGTATATGCTGCCAGCCTTTGGCCCAAGCCGAAGAACGAGATTCCCTTGTTGCACCAGGAAATCCGGCACGAACTTTCGAAGTACGTCTTTGGATGCCGCAGTCGTCGTCCGCGCGGGAGTAGGCATCAGGAGAATGATCCTCGGCGGTTCGGACTCAACTTGTATCTAGGACACGGCATCGAACTCCAAGTCCTCAATTGATCGTGGCGGCGAATCGTAAGCAAGTCGCGATGTTGTGTTTTCGCAATAAATTAGTTCTTTCAGTTTTGCTAGTTTGCGCCCGCAGTGGCCGCATGCACTGCATCCCAATCCGCACCAAGGTCCTTCCCGTCCGTGCCTTTGCTCTTGTACGGACTGGAGGGCTCCAAGCGATAGTCCCCGCCGTTGCCGCCATTGTACTTGGCAAATCGAACCGCTCCGGGCGACGAAGGAAAGAAGTTCCCAGGCGGCCAGCTTGACGCAGAATAAGCGGGGGGAGCGTCGATAATCGCGTTCGACGCAAACGTATAGTTGATGAAACAAGCGTCAAAAGTCGTCCGCGGGGTGTCGTGAAAGGCGCAGTTCACCGGCCCCCCGCCGGTTGACCATACGGGATACTTGCCCGCGGACACGATGCTGTTAGTAAGGACAAAGTTCTTCATCTGCCCACTGGCTGCGACCATGTCGCCGACCACCAATAGCATCGACGGCGGGAACGCTGTGACGTGATTGATGGTAACGTTTTGCAAAAGCGGAGCTCCCGGGTTTACTGAGATCTGGGCAAGTTCACCTGGCCCGTTGTACCTCTTAGGGTCGATGTCGTCGATTACGATGTCGTGAATACTATAGCGCTGCCCGTCGAGGGCAGCGCCGTTGTCTGACAAAGCATTCGCAATCTGCAGCCCGCCCCCTACATGGCTGACGTAGTTGTAGCGAATAGTCACATCCGTGACTTGGCAAGGGGCGCAGCCCCCTGGATTTTTCGGTGTAAGCAAAATGGCAAAACCTACCTGAGTGAATCCTCCCCAGGAGTTCTCAAGAATATTTCCCTCAAGCAAAACCCTTTGGGCATTTTTAAGTTCAAAGAGATTCTTGACAACAAATGGATTTCCATTGGTGCCGCCAACGTATCCCGGTTCGCCTTTCATCCAGGTCAGCGGTTTGAACATGTGATTGTGGCTGACCTCGATGTCCGCCGGGACCTTGGTGGCGCGGCCTCCGCCGAAAATGATGCACTCTGCTCCAGCTTCCAGAAAGTTATTTGTGATCTTGTAAGGTCCCATGGGATTATCGCCGAGACCTCCGGAGATTGCTTGCGCATCCGCGCAGGCACTGGTCTGTGCGATGCAGTGAAAATCCGTGAAGTAAGAATCCACAACGGCGGTATGGCGCGCTCCGCCCAGCAAAATACCTCGAACCGTCGTGTCTTTAGGGGTTCCGTGAATCCAAAGACGATCGAATACCACGTGATCCGCTGGGCCTGAAAATTGGATCAGATTGTAAATTTCCGCCGGAGATGCGGTTCGCGTCACCTCCAAGCCGATCAGCCGGTAATGGTTGGCGCCCGATGAGAAGGTAAGCGGTCCCGAGCCGCCCCTGCCATTGAATTCAATCTTAGCCAGGAGGTTTGCCGTAGTTGCACAGTTAACCTGAGGTCTGCCGGGCAGAGACGGCACTCCGGCGTAGCAAGGAGTCAGACGAGTGCCTTCTGGCGGCAGACTGGAGTCGGGAGAGCTGGTGCGGATGATGATCCAGTGCGTGTCATCGCACTTCTTGTCGGGAATCACGAAGTTCCCGCTAAAAGTTGCGCCAGCCTCCAACCGTATGACATCGCCGCAAGATGCGCCGGCGAGAACCTGTTGCAGATCCTGCCCGGAACCAACCGTCCAGGTCTTGCCGCCTGCGGGGGTATTGCGCAACGAACTATTTACATATTCCCTTGGCAATTCGGCAGGACCGTCGAAATTCCCGCCGCTGGATGAGGGAGACTGGTCCGCAGCGGAATGTGCGGAAGCCGAGATCGATAAAAAGACAAAAGCGATCCACAAAGAGGCAATGAGGCCGGCAGAAATCTTCATCCTCGGCGAATACCGCTCACGATAATCCACACGCAAAGTCTATCAGAGGGTCTGGAGTCAAACTTAAGAGCGGAGGCGACTGTATCAGGCAAGACATGTTGCTCCGCCGCGAATTTCCGCGCGGCGGAGCAACTCTGCTTTGGGACTATTCAACCCCAGCAATCGCGGAGTTGATGGCGTCTATATCTGCTCCGAGGTCCTTGCCATCGGTTCCCTTAGCCTTATAAGGGCTGGAAGGCAGCAGATGATAGTCTCCGCCAATTCCGCCGTTATAGTTGACGAACTGTACATTTGCCACCGAGGCCGGAAAATAGTTCGGAGCCGGCCATTTCGTGACGGGATAGGCACTGGATCCCCCGATAATGGCATTATTGCTAAAGATAGAATCGGAGAAACAGGCGACGAAGGTAGTGAGTGGGATATCGTAGTAGGCACAGTTCGTCGCACCGCCGCCGGTGGACCAGATCGGATAGGTGCCGGCATTTCCCAAGCTGTTGGTGAAGATGAAACTCTTCATCTGAGACGAGGTTGCGACCGTATCGCCCACCACGAACAATGTGGATGGCGGGAAGGCTGTGACATGGTTGATCGTCACATTTTGCAGCAGCGGAGCTCCCGCGCTCACCGAGATTTGCGCCAGTTCGCCCGGCCCGTTGTACTTTGTCGGGTTAATGTCGTCAACCACCAGGTCGTGGATGCTGTAACGCTCCCCATTCCGCGCAACGCCGGTGCCATTGCCTCCCATGGCATTGGCGATCTGCAGGCCGGCGCCAACATGGCTGATAGTGCTGTTGCGAATCGTGATATCCGTGACCAGGCAGTCTGGGCAAACGTTTGCTGTTCCCGAAGCCTGGTTCTTCGGAGTCAGCAAAATGGCAAACCCCACCTGCGAGAAGCCGCCCCAGGAGTATTCCATGATGTTGCCGCCGACCAGAACCCGCTGTGCATTTTTCAGCTCGAGAAGATTCTTTACCACAAAAGGATTCCCGTTTGTTCCGCCAACATATCCAGGTTGTCCAGCCATCCATGTCAAAGGCTTGAACATGTGGTTCTGGGTGATTTCAATGTCGGAAGGGGTGGCCGTTGCCGCACCGCCGCCAAACATCACGTTCTCCCCAGAAGCTTCAAGGAAGTTGCCGTTAATTTTGTAAGGTCCCATTGGGCCGCTGCCCAGGCCACCACCAATTGCTTGAGCATCGCCGCAAACTCCGGTGACCGAGACGCAGTGAAAATCACTCAAGTATGAATTTACGACCGACAGATAAGTGGCTCCCTCGAGCCAAACGCCTCGGTTGGTATCGTCCTGAGCCGTGCCATGCATCCAAACACGGTCGAGAATGAGATTGTTGGCCGCGCCATTCGCCGCAACCGACGCCAAGGCATACACAATTCCAATGCCGGTAGCGCGCGTAATTTCCAGCCCCATCAGACGGTAGTGGTTTGCTCCCGCCGCAAACAGGATAGGACCGTTGCCTGAATTGCCGTACGAGGTCATTACCAGCTTAGCCAGAACGTTATTCGTGGATGTGCAATGCAATGCGGGACGGCCGGGAAGCGACGAAACACCCGCATAGCATGGTGTCATGCGAGTTCCTTCCGCGGGCAGCAGCGAGTCGCTCGCGCTGGTTCGCACGATGATCCAGGAATTATCATCGCAATTCTTGGCCGGGAACGTGAACATTCCGCTAAAAGTCGCACCTGCTTGTAGTTGAATAGTGTCGCCACAATTCGCGTTATTGAGGGCGGTTTGCAAATCTCCCCCAGCATTAACGGTGGTTGTGTGGCCCGATGCGGGAGTATTGGACATGGCAGAATTGATGTAAATGCGGGGAAGTTCCGCAGGCCCGTCAAATCCGCTGCCGCCCGAACCGGAACTCGAGACCGTGAGGTTCAAAGCTGCGGTCGCGGAACCTCCCGAAGCGTCGGTAACTTTTGCGGTAAGAGGAAACGATCCTGTTACAGAAGTGGTTCCTGCGATGATCCCGCTGGACCCTTGCAACTGAATTCCCGTCGGCAATGTTCCGCTTGCCAGGCTCCACCGGTAAGGCATTGTTCCGCCCGTTGCCGAGAGCGTGGCAGTATAGGCCGTGCTGGCATCGGTCGCCGGCAGCGAAGTGGTTGAGACCGCTAGCCCAGGCGGGGGATCTTGGGTACCTTGCGGAATTACAGTCACCGTGGACGATGCTTTCGCACTCGTGGTCGGATCGCTCACGCTCACAGGACTGCCGGAGCCTGAAACTTTGCTGGTGCTGACCATACCCGGTGCGCTGATGACGATCGCTTTATTTGTACTGATGGCGGTGATTGTGACGGGGGTATTGCTGGTCACTTTGGGTGCCGTGAAGAATCCGCTGTTCGAAATAGTTCCGGCGCTCGCCGACCAAGTTACGGCGGTATTGGCCGATCCGGTGATGCGGGCAGTGAATTGCAATTGTTGCAGCGAAGACAGAGTTGCGCTGCCGGGTGAAAGCGAGATTCCAGTTGAGTAGCTGTTAGGAGAAGTAGTTGCTCCAGTTCCAGTTTGAGAAGGTAAGGAACTGCAGGCGGTGGTCAGGCCGGCAAGGCATAGCAAAAGCGACACAACGACAAAATTCAGGATAAGATTTCTATCACCGCGAGAGCATTTTGCCACTTCCAAGCGCCTGGCTTTACACATTGTAGGATAACCTCGTAACGGAGTTGGGGGGACATCGTTCGAGCCCTCAACTAGCAATTTACAGAGGGCGAGAGTTTGGTGGCAGATGACTCAGGTACACGTCCCCTCAGGCCACACAAGTACATTCCGGATGTACCATGCACTTCCGGGTTTGAGATTCGCCCAAAATGACAATCGATATCGATAGCAAGCATTCTCACGGCACGACTCGCTTTGCCATCCTCCACGAATTTCCCGATCCGCAGATCGAGTCTCGGTGGAGGGAATTTTTGACGCGGGCTGAATTCCCCGCACAATACGAGACCCCAGAGTTTTTTCTTGAACCCTACTGGATCGGCCAAAATCCCTTTGCTGTTCTTGCTTTCGATAATGCGAAAGTGATCGGAGTTCTGACCGGACTTCGTTACCGCGACGAGGTGGTTTCAGGCTTGCAATCCCGCCCACAGGTTTGCCTCGATCCGAACGCCGACCAACTTCTAACGTCGGAGATTCTGGCAGAGGGTCTTATGAGCGAGGCTAGAGGAGCCAACTTGATCACAGTATACAGTTGGGCGACCACGCCGCTGCCGGGTTTTCCACAGCGGGGGTTCGGTCTTCGAGAGTTGGAAGGAGCGGTAGTGCTCGACCTGAGTCCCGGAGCAGACGCCGTCTTCGAGAATTTTCCCAAGAACCGGAGGCGAGACATCCGGCTTGCAATACGAAACGGCATTGAGGTGGCGGAGGAGACTACCACCGAGGATTTACACGCGTATTGGGAAGTCTATTCGACCTGGCGCAAAACTGACCGCAAGCAAATCCGTCACGACCGCAGCTTCGAGAGTATAGAAAAAGTTCATAACATGCGGGGTAATCACCGGCGATTTCTCGCCCGGTATCAAGGCAAAGTGATCGCCGCAGCGGGCGTACGTTTTTATGCCGGCAGTGTGATCGAATACGCGAACAACTGCTCTCTCGATGAATTCATGAAACTGTTGCCGAACGACCTTTTATTCTGGAGAACCATCGAGTGGGCCTGTCGGAATGGCTTTAAGAGATATTCCCTGGGCGGCGCACATCAATTTTTGCGAAAATGGGGCGGCACTGTCGTTCCCATCTATCGGTACCGGTTGGACCGCACGCTATTTCGCCGGCATGATCTGAAGGAGTATCTTTCCGGCAAGGCGAGAAAACTACTCGGCCGCATGCCCGCGGCGTGGCAGGAGAGGATCAGAAAAGCATTCAAAAAATAGCCGCGCGCACCCATTTTGAGCTGGAACGATGCTCTGGTTGGCTCCTTAAGTCGATTCGAGAGCCTCCACACCTTGCATCGCAGGATGGATACCGAAAATGATGTTGATGCCGTAGGGTTCCAGATCAATTTCCTGCAGACACACTTTCTCCTCGATATCGTAAAGAGCGATGTGCGTAGGTCGCTCTTTTTCCTTAAAAGCGTGCTTGATCCACAAAATGTTTTCGGTGAATTTGGTCTTGCGGACCCGCGTGAATCCTACCCAGACCTTTCGGTCATGCACCGGGAAAATCCCGCGGCACCACCCCAGTAAAACGTCCTCTTCATGGCGAACCCGGTGGATTTCGCTGAGATCGATAATCTCGTCGATCGCAAGTGAGGCACGGTTGGCAATTACGATTTTTCCGTCCACTGTCGTGAAATAAATCTTGTCGCCACAGACCAGTCCGTCGTGAGGTCTCTGCACCTCAATATTGATTCGCTTGCCCGGAGTTGTCAGGCACACGGCATCTTTCTGCGAAAGCCGCGTGACCCAGACATCCTTGCCCAATTGGAAAACACTATTTGGATGTGACTGGTGGGGTTTCGTGCTTTCGACTTTTCGGTAGTCGACATCCCGCGAAAAGCGCGACCAAGGGTCTTCCCCCAGCACATTCCACTCCGCCAGCACTTGTCCCTCGGGTGTGAACAGCACCACCATATCGAGACCGGTGCTGGCTGCCAGCAGCTTGCCGTCGGGCGTCGGGGCGACGTGGTGAAGATCGTTAAAGCAGGGCAGTGATACGTAACCGATCCGTTTGAAACTCGGCACTTCGAAGATCAGAACCTCCGTCGAGGTGCATGTGTACAACTTGTTCCCAACCAGTGAGGCGGACTTGAAGGTATGCGACGCTTCGTCACTGCTGCGCGCTTCAGGCGGCGTCTCGTATTCAATTTCAACCTTGGCAATTCCGGTTGAGGTATCCAGGAGCAATATCAAGGCAGCCTCATACAGGCGTTGCTCCTCCTCATTCTTGAATAGCGATTTACGCTGGCGTCCTCCGAGCAGATACAGGAAACTCATCGGGAAAACGGCCTTCCCAAGGATTCGCCGTTCTGACGAGGCAAAGCGCACGGCAGCGCTAGACTTTCATTCGATGAATGGACGGGCCGCGATGCGCTAAGAAATTCGATCTTGTCGGTTGGGTTCGAAGTCATCATCGGTAAAAATCGGCGCTCGAACATCGAGAATATCTGAGTACATTGAGTTTGAAAAGTAGCGTGCGTCAGAGAATGCTTACCAGAGTGCAGAGCCGAGGCTTCTCGGACCTGATCCGCTCCCAAATGTCGAACTCTCATACCATCCTTATGAATAATTAGTCGATCGAATCGTGCTATACTCTACCCGCCTTTCCCGCCGATAGGAGATGTCCTATCTCTATCCGATCCACAGTCGCCCGACTGATGCCGCCAAAGTTGCGCCGTCATTCCGCCGTTCGAAAGGCGGCACACACCGTCGAAGTGAGTATCGACACGCTGCGTCATTCCGTGGCAACCGTCCTGCCTCAAGTGATCCAACCCGATCCCAGAGAGATTTACATTACCCTCACCGCCAACTGTAACCTTCGATGTATAGGCTGCCGGTACGGACGAGACTTTATGCCGGGCGCTCAACTGCCGTGGCCTATCCTCAATGGGCTGCTGGAGGATTGCGCAGCTTTCGGCATAAAAAACGTGCGCTTGTACGGTGGCGAGCCCCTGCTGCACAAAGACCTTCCTCGAATCGTAGAACGCGCTGTCAGTCTCGGACTTCACCCCTGGCTAACCACCAACGGCATCTTGCTGAAAGATAAAATCGACGCGCTTTACAGCGCCGGCTTGCGCGCCATCAGCATCGGTTTCTACGGCACCGGCGAAGAGTATAACGATTACGTGCAGCGCAAAGAGCAGTACCGAAAATTGGAACAGAGCGTGGAGTACGTCCGCGATCGGTATGGAATGAGCGTCGATATGGTATTGGGTTGGGTGCTGATGCGGCCGACCTGCACTCTGGATTCGATCCGCGAAACCTGGGCGTTTGCTGAGCGTTTCTCCACTCCGATTGGGGTTAGCCTTATCCACTATTCGCTGCCTTATTTTACCGAGGGTCCGGATGGGATCCTTCAGTTTCACGCCGAGGACCGGCCGGCAATCGACGCAGCCGTGTGCGAGCTCATCCGCTTAAAGCAACTGCGCCCAGAGCTGATACAGCAGTCTCTAATGGCCCTGCGCTCGATTCCAGACTGGCTGATCAAGGGTCCCGACATGAAGGTTCCATGTGACCGCTACCGCCTGCTATGGATTGGCGCAGATGGCACGGTGCAGTTGTGCTATGTAACCTTCAAGCTCGGCAATCTTCATGAGAAACGGCTCGCGGATCTTTTGTTCACGGAAGAACATCACGGCGCCGCGCTCGATGCTTACGCGTTGCGATGCCCGAACTGCCACTGCAGTTACCATAAGCGAGTTGAAATCCATGTCCCCAGCCGATTGAAGTATTCCTGATCCGACAGTATGCAGCGGCCCACATTTTTCATGATAGGCGCACCCAAGTGCGGCACCACCGCGCTCTACTCCTGGCTAAATACGCATCCCCAGATTTGCATGTCACAACCGAAAGAACCTCAATTCTTTGCCGAAGACATCTTCGGGCATCAAAGAAACATTACAAATCTCGAGGACTATCTCCGCTGTTTTGAAAATAAAACGGTGGTAAAACAGGCGGGAGAAGCATCCACGTGCTACCTGGCTTCACGCTCTGCGCCCGAGCAGATAAAAACATTCAGCCCTAATGCGAAGATCGTCGTCATGTTACGCAATCCTATAGAGGTTATGTACTCGCTTCACAGTGAGCGCGTTTTTAGCCATATGGAAACAATCAGCGACTTCGCTTCGGCGGTGGACTCGACAGCCGAGCGGACTTGGACCGCGGGCCGTTTTCGAGGCCAGCCGGTTATCCGTCCTTCGTATCGCGAAATGGTGCGCTTCTCGGATCAGACGCGGCGCTACATGGATCTTTTCGGCCCCAGTTATATCCACGTCATTCTCTTTGAAGATATGCTCTCCTCGCCAGTCGAGGCCTACAAAGGCACACTCGACTTTCTCGGATTAGAGTTCGATCAAAGAGACAGCTTCGAGTTAGTGAACGACAACAGACGCGCCAGAAGTTTAACCCTGCACCGATTCGCTCGGCACCCAGGCCAAATAATTCGACATCTAGGACACTTGGTACTCCCGAGAGTAGTCAGGGCATATATTGCTACGGCGGTGAATGGTTTTAACACGGTACGGGGACCCCGGCCAGCGCTACAGGCAGAGCTGAAAAGACGCTTGACCAGGGAATTCGAGCCCGACATCCAGAGCCTGAGTGTTCTGCTCGGGCGCGACCTTTCAAGCTGGTGCAAAGATTGATTCGGGGAGGTGATAAGAAAACTATTTGCTGAACGGTTCTCGCGTCATCACAAACCAGGCCACGCCGACACCATATGCCGCACAGCCAGCCATAAGATTGATGAGCAGTTGCGGATAGTGATGAGCATAAAAACATCTCTGCATAATGAGCAGGACCAAAATCATCGGGGCACAAAGCACTACCGGGAAAAAGTACGCATCCACAAGAAATTTCCTGACCGGAATATCAAGCTGGCGACACATGTGCCGCGGCAAAAAGAACAACGCGGTGCACAACAGAGGGATTGCAGTGCCGATCGCATCGCCCACAATTCCAAGAGGCCGAACCAGCGCGATACTCAAAATCACATTGGCAACGCCTTCCATGAGCACAACATATGCCAGCGTTTTATGCAGGCTCATTCCGAATAAAATACGGTTGGATGTCGATTGAGCCTCGTAGAGCGCCGAGGGAATTAGAAGTATGAGAAGGATGACGTAACTCGATACGTAACGCGGTCCTACCCACGCTTCGATCACCGATTTGCCCATTACCACGAGAACGACCACCATGGGGAACATGACCAGAGCGCAGGCGCGGTTTCCGGAAATAAACATCCTGCGTAGTTGAACGTAGTCTCCTGTCGCGTGGAAATGACTGGACATGGGTGTGAAGACATTCGCCAGGCTGCTCACGACCTGGCCGGCGTAATCGACCAGCCGGCCTCCGATAGAAAAATATGTGATTGCCGACGTCGAAAGGAAACTTCCAATGATGACGGCGTCCGTCTTAAACCTCAGTTGCATCGCCACAATAATGATGAAAGTCACTGAGCCATAATTGGCCACCTGCTTGAAGGATTGCCGATCCACATATTTCCATCCATACGGGATAGCCAAGAGACGATGCGCGATGACCGCTCGAACCATGGCAGCAATCAACGGCAACGAAACCGTGATCAAAGCTACGCTAAGAAGTCCAAAACCGTGCCGAAGGACGTAGATGATCAAGACGGCCCGCACCAGCGTCGCGACGATGTTGGTGGAGTTCATTACATAGAACTTCTGCAATCCCTCGAGGATTCCTCCTGAGATTCCAAGGGGAAAACCGAGAGCCAGGGAATAACCCACCATCAAAAACAAGACGCGGGCTGGCTGAAGAAAACCCGGTGGGATGTGAAAAAGCCGGTCCACATAATAGCCACCTAACACCGTCGGCACCATCAACACGAGCGCAAGACAACTGTAAGTGAATAAGCTGGTGTTTATGAGGCGTGCGAGTTGGTCTTTATCGCCGGTAGCCTGAAACTTGGAAACGTAGCGAACCAGAGAAGAGCGAATTCCGAAATCAAATATCCCGTAATACCCGGTCAACGAAAAGACCAGAACCCATAAACCGAACGCCTCATCCCCGAGGTGGTGCAAGATGAAAGGCGATAAAAAGAAGCCGACGGCAATGTTCACGCCCAGGCCTGCCCAATTCGAGGCCACATTTTTGAGAGCTCGAATCTTCAGGCTCATTCAGTTCGATCCGATTCAGACGGGATCCACGCAAGTCGATTGGGGCGTTTGAACATATTGAAATGATCGAGTAAACGATTCAATTTCAGGTTGGCATAAAGCGCCAATGCTGTCTAGATTACTGGTCCGAGTCGGAAGGGAAGCAGCGGGTCCGCAACTGGAAGCGCTTTTGCTCAACTGGTCGCCTCGCCGGGTCAGTCTTTCATTGGCCAGTCCATTTGCCCGTCGCGGCCGCGTACACAAAGCCGCCACATGACCGCCGCCTGCGACTACGCAGAACCGGCAAAACTGCTATCTTTTTCGAGTTCTTGCTTCTACGATAAACATCTCGCCGGCCGGACCCTGAGCCCTGTGAAACGAAGGCTCTACAAATCCACAACGCTTCAGTACAATCCTCATTCCCCGTTCCGTCTGAAACGATTCCGTCCTCCCGTTGATGAACCCGACAGTTGTGCCGGTCCAGTGGAACAAGAGTCCGTTTGCCATTACATAAAGTCGAAACAGCGTGGGAATCGGTCTAGGTAGCGCAATGTTGCGGAGTTCAGCGAGAGTGAAGCTGGGCAGATGCAAGCTAAGAGACACTCGGCCGTCGGAAACGAGAATCCGCTGAATTTCTGCGAGGGCGGTCGGAATGTTCATGTAGGGAAGAGCCACCGCAGAAATTACGCGATCGAAACTGTGGTCCTCGAAAGGCAGCCGCTCCCCGGCTCCATGCAGATAAGTGCGGGTCGGAAATCGCTCCCTCGCAATAATCAGGCGGGCTTCGTCGATATCCAGGCCCGTCACCTCGTCGGAAGCCGTGATGCCCCATGAAGCGAGATCAAGCCCCGATCCGCAACCTAAGTCTAGAACTCGCATAGACCGCGCCACAGCCCCCGCAGGATTTTGCATTAAACGCCTGGCCGATCCAGGATTATACACGCGCAATTTTGTAATCCCAGCGGTAAGTTCTTCCACCAGTTCGTTATTCACACACTCGTAAGAGAGGATTGGTTTCCGTCCGCTGATAACTCAGACCCCGAAGGGCAATCAGGCGCAGCGGGTTTCGGGCAACTGGGTGCGGCAAAAGGGTCAGTGCGCTTAACGCGCCTTGTTTCGGAGCAGTCTGCGAGCCGTCTCGCCGACGACTGACGGCGTGCTACGGAGCAGCGAGCGGGCCGTGTCGCCAAGACTTTCCTTCAAGTCATGCCGACGAAAAAACGTACGGTCAAGGCGATAACGATGAACGGGCGCCACGGTGCCCCCAAACCGCAGAAGGAACTCGTGGGCGCCTCCCAGAGAATGCCGCCTAAGTCCTTGGGCGCAAGCCCACTGGATTCCCCTCCACTGCAGCAGGTCATTCGGTTTCAGATGTATGAACTCGTCGAGCGAACTGTTGGCAGCAGACTCAAATAATCCGCCGGGGAAGAATCGGAAGATGTTAATAGCAATTACTTTGCCTGAGAGCGACGCGAGAAAGAGCCGTCTGTTATTCCTAAGGCTGACGGTTTTCTCGAACGACTCGAAGCTCCAGTCTCCTTGTACTTGCTTGCGTTCGGTCCCGCGCCAAGCCGAATACACTGTGTGAGCATCAACGATGTCCTGCGCCGTAGCAGCTTCTCGCACTTCCACTCCGTGCTTTTCAGCGAAACGAATGTTGCGGCGCCGGTCTTTGGTGAACTCCTTGAAGAGAGCGTCTGCTCCGTGAGTGAGGTCGAGCACTACGCTTCCCAGCAATTGACGGCGGCGGAAACCGTGCCTTGAGAAAGGGATAAGATCAAGCGAGGACCAAGCGTAGACGCTGATAAGTTCTGCGTCACTAGCCTCAGCCAATAATCCCTGGGCCAGCGTGTCGAGCGTTGCCGCGACTTCTGTGCCGTCTGTATTGATCTGGGGGCGTGAAAGGAGTCCGGACAGGACCGTTCTGTCCAAGTGAAATCCCGTAAGTGCTCCCTTGACCCGATTGCCATCAAGGGCCAGGACAGCAAAGGGTCGATTCCCCCGCCGGAGCGGATCGAGGAAGTATTCCGGAGAATCGTAGTGGGACGGAACTTCCACACGCTTCAGATACTCGCGCCAAGCTTGCTCCAAGTCAGGCGGGGGAAACGCATGCAGGATTTTAAAGTTCATGTTTGTTAGTCACGCTCAAGGCCTAGCCGCGGGGGCACGTGTTCGAGTTCGATTGATGTACTCTGCTGCGATACAGTCATGGCACGAAGCGGCAAATTCCGCGATTACTTAGGTAAGGTGTTGCTCTAGGGTACCGTGACGATAACGTTCCCAGCGTTCTGGACGGTATTTTCGGAAGTTGCCTGCACAGAGACGACAAATGTCGTGGGAGCGCTGCCACCTGGGCTTGTGACAGGATGACTGTTGCCGCCGCAGGACACGCCGAGGACAAGTAATATCAGAAGTACGCAACCTAGCAGTCCCCGGCCCTGCCTTGTACTCGAACTGGCGGGGAAAATCAGCACACCGATTGCGAGACAAGCCCAGCTCGCGAAACCTGCTACCGACCCCACGCTGGAAGCGTTGCCCGCCGGGCGCGTCACCACGCTGATGGTTAGCGTCGAAGATGTTCCTGCCGTCGATGGGACGACGGACGCTGGATTAAGGGTGCACGTTGTTCCCGATGGACTCGAACAAGTGAGAGTGACCGGATTCGAATAGCCGCCCTGAGTGGTGACAGTAACGCCGACGGCTGCGGACTTTCCGACTTCCAAGGTTATGCTCGACGATGAGAGGCTTGCCGCGAAATCCGCAATTGCCAGATTTGCTAAAGCTGTTTTTGTAGTGACGCCATCGCTTACTGTGAGTGAAAAATCATAACTGCCCACCGGCAGCGATTGGGTCTGCACTTGAAACTGCGTGCTCCCAACCGGAACAGAGTTGGCCACGGTGCATACCGCCGGTGAAGGCAGCCCCGCGCAGCTTACTTGAAACGTAGGAGCGTAATTGTTTGTAGTGGTGATGTTCAATGTAAAGCTAACTGACTGATTATCCAGCGCGGTTATGCTCGGCGGAGTGATCGCTACGCTGAATTGGGGGGGAATAGCAACGGGAACAAATGCCATGTCGTCTATCCCCGGTGACAGTACGCGCTTTAGAATGTTATCGGTGGGAACGTTGTACTCGGTCAGATGCTGCAAGCCCTCCCCGATGTATAAGTTCCCCTGCCCGTCGGAGATGACTCCGTCAGGCGTAACCATGTTGCCAGTCTGCAGGAAAATCGGAGTGCCCAAAACGGGAGGCGCGCTCTCCGTCAGAGGAATTTCGATGAGACCATCGCCCAAAGTACTGACCCGAGTTACCCAGAGATTCTTGGAAAATGCGTCGTACACCATGCCGTCGCCGCCATTTAGGTTGAAAGGGGGCTCGAGGATCAGCGTCTGCAGAATTGCACCGGTCGTCGGGTCCAGCTGGCAAACCGTGTTGTGCGACACTATCGCGAACAGGTTTCCTGCGGGATCGTATGCCAAGCCATCCAGAGTTAGGCCGATCGGTGTCGAGGGAAAGATTGTCGCAGTGCCGCTGGCGACGTTGTAACGCCCGAGCTTCCCAATGCCGTAAAGCGACACAAGGATATTTTTACCTTCAGGATCGAATACCAGGTCGCGAGGGTAGCCCGATGGGAAGGTGGCGAGCACAGAGTCCAGACCGGTATTCGGATCGAACATCTGCAGCGTGCCGAGGGGAGTCACGGTATAAAAAATTTGGCCCTGGGCATTGACGATGACACTGTCTGGTCTACTCCCAATGTTGTAGATATCGGTGACTGTGCCTGAGCTGAAGTCAACGAGATCCAACTGCTGTCCCGGTTCACTTGTGACGTAAAACATCTGGGCGGTGGAAATGGAGCCCAGAATGAGTGGTAGGAAAACTAGCAACCCTGCCCAGCGCGGTCTCTTCATTGATCCTTTATTCCTAATTTCAGGTTCGGTCCTAATTGGATGCAAGCACGAACACTTCCACTTAGCATCTAACACGAGGCATCAATAAGACGTAAAGCCCAGCAAAACCAAAGACATTAGAGGCCCAGCTCTAAAAGAGCCGCTAAGGCTGCGTCCGATGTGCAGAATGTTTCTCATGCAGAGAAGGCCATGGCGAAACTTATGCACGGCGACGTCTGGTAGATGAATCGATCCTTCAGATGCTGAGTTGAAGGAGGAAACGAGTAGCTTTTGACCAGGAACCCGCGCCTGAGTTCCAAGCAAGTGGTCTTGACAGATTTATGTTTTCTCGGCAGCGATCCGCATATGCGGTTCCACGAGGGTGAGCAAGGGTTCCCTTAGGAACGGCCCGCTCGCCAGCAATCCCGACAAAAGGGGATCGCGCCGGTTAGCAACGAGATCGGTTTTTTCCAGAGTGCTGACAAATCCACATGCGCTCTGCACCAGGGCCGCTCCAGCCACCACATCCCATTCGTTTTTCGGGGTTAGAGTAAACGTGACGTCAGCCAGTCCGACTGCCACCAGGGCAAGCTTATAAGCCACCGAGCCCATGGGACGAATATTTAGATTTGAATTTTCGAACACTTTCCACTCCCCGCGTTTTACTTCGCTGCGGCTGGCGAGAACTAGAGCGCCGTCCAGAGTTTTTCTCTGGCTCGGATGCGAACCCTTGCCGTTGTAGGTAACGCCGGAGTCGATTGCCCCGAGGAATGTTTCGTCAGTCGCCGGATTGTAGATTCCTCCAGCTACCGGACGGCCATCTTCGACGAAGCCGATCGAGACGCAGAATTCTGGAATGCCCTTGACGAACTCACGTGTACCATCAAGCGGATCGACCACCCAAACCCGCGAGCGTTGTAGACGCACCGGATCGTCAACGCTCTCTTCTGAAAGCCACCCCTCTCCATCGCGGAGCAATTCCTTTCGAAGAACGGCGTCGAGCGCCCGGTCTGCTTCTGTCACTGGATCGTGTCCGACTTTGTATTCGGTTTCAATCGCCCCCGGCGTAAAGCGGGCGAACACCGCGCGGGACGCTTCGAGCCCAGCGTGAATCCGTTCCAGTATTTTAGCGTACGACTTTGAGTGCATAGTTACCTGGTCTTCGAAAATTCCAATTACGAACGATGCCCACTACACAACGACTCAAGCCATTAACATGCGCGCCCCGGTTGTGAGCAGGACCGCACAAAGGATGCGTCTGAGCCACGGAACTGGAACCCGCGTACTGAGATAAGAACCTACGAGTCCTCCTGGGATCGAGCCGATTAACAAGGCTCCGACCAGATTCATGTCTACATTGTGCATTCGAAAATGAAGCAGGCTCGTGACCCCAGTAAGGATCAAGGCATGCACAATGTCGGTTCCTACCATAACTTTCGGCTGAAAACTATAGAACAGCAAGAGCATCATCATCACAATGCTGCCCGAGCCTACGGAAGTGATGCCCACCAGAAAGCCCGCCACCAGTCCGATCAGCCACATCCATGCGAAAGACTTAATGGTCGGCGGGCGCACTGCGGCACGATCTTCAATTTTCTTTTGGAAAAACAGAAAAGTTGGAATGCAAATCAGCAACACCCCGACTGCCACGGTGATGAAGTGATTGACGCCATTTCCGTAGACGTTTCGGAGATGAACGAGATAGCTTACCCCCAGATAAGATCCTGGAGCACTGCCGGCAGCGAGCGCCAAAACAACTTTGCGGCGAACCGTACCCTTACGTAAATGAACCCAGCTAGCTCCGATTTTAGTGACGAAGTTGAAGAGCGCGTCGGAGCCCACGGCGCGGATCGGCGGTACATGCAAACCAAAAATGAGGATCGGGAGCAGCAGAACGCCGCCCCCGAGCCCCGTCATTCCAATGAGGGTCCCCACTCCAAAACCCACCAGGCTCTTAATCAGCAAATCCATGACAATACCGGCTCCTGCCGCTCAATCGTTCGTTGGCATTTGCCGGAGAATGTTTAGACCGACTCCGCTGCGGTTCCGATGAAGCCTTCCCTCTCCAGATGCAGAATAATTTCCTGTGCTGCTTCTTCTGGAGATAGTTCACCGGTGTTGATGGTGACCTCGGCGTCAGCCGGAGCTTCGTAGGGATCGGAGATGCCCGTAAATTCTTTCAGGATTCCCGCGCGCGCCTTGGCGTACAAGCCCTTGCGATCGCGTTGTTCGCAGACTTCCACGGTGGTAGCGATATGCACCAGAATGAACCCGCCATACGGCTCGATTAATTGCCGGACGTATTTGCGGGTCGCATCATACGGCGCGATAGGCGCGCAGATGGCGATTCCGCCGTTCTTCGTGATCTCCGATGCAACGTAGCCAATGCGCCGAATATTAATGTCGCGATGCTCCTTGGAGAATCCGAGTTCGGAAGACAGATTCTTACGAACCAGATCGCCATCGAGCAGCGTTACCGGACGTCCGCCGGTTTCCAGGAACTTCGTCAGCAGAACGTTAGCGATCGTCGACTTGCCCGACCCGGAAAGTCCGGTGAAGAAAATCGTCACTCCTTGTTTGTGACGAGGCGGGAAGCTCCGGCGCAATTCGGCCACGACTTCAGGATAGGTAAACCAGGCGGGGATGTCCCGGCCTTCGTTCAGACGTTGCCGGAGCTCCGTGCCTGAAATATTTAATACACGATCGCCCTTCTTCACTTCGTCGTCAGGAACGTATTTATCCTGATCCTCGAGGTAGACCATCATGTTGAAAGGCACCATGGTCACGCCGATGTCGGCTTCGTGCTTCTTGAAAACTTCCTGCGCCTCGTAGGGACCGTAGAAAGGTTTGCCATCGGTATCGTTGCCGGGTCCAGCGTGATCGCGGCCCACGATGAAGTGGCTGCAGCCGTAATTCTTGCGAATCAGAGCGTGCCAGATTGCCTCTCGCGGTCCACCCATGCGCATCGCAAGCGGCAGAAGCGAAAGTTTGGCCGTCGACTGCGGAAACTTGGAGAGCAGAAGTTGGTAGCAACGCACGCGCGTGTAGTAGTCCACGTCGCCGGGTTTGGTCATACCTACTACAGGATGAATCAACAAGTTGGCTTCAACTTGCTTCGCCGCGCGAAACGCCAGTTCGACGTGCGCGCGATGCATAGGATTGCGAGTCTGGAAAGCAACTACTCGACGCCATCCCACGCGCGCAAACTCCGCCCGCAGTTCGGCGGGAGTCAAACGCAAGTTCCTGAAATCGTAGTGGGAGGGAATCTGCAGCCCTTCCACCTTGCCTCCGACATACCACGGATTCGCCTTGTTCATGGCGTAATCCGCACCGGGATGCCTCGTGCTGGTGCTGCCGAAAACCGCTTTGGCTTCGGCTTTGCGGTCAGGTTGCCAGACTTCCTCTACATTCAACACCGCTAACATCACGCCTTCCGGATCGCGGAGTGCGACCTTGCTGGTGCCAGGCGTAAGTTTTTTGGCAAATTCCTCGGTCACATCGAGGGTGACCGGCATCGGCCAAAGCGTTCCGTCGGCCAGCCGCATGTTATGACAAACGCCTTCGTAGTCGGCGCGGGTCATGAATCCGCGCAGCGGAGAAAAGCCGCCGGTAACGAGCAATTCTAGATCGCATAGCTGACGGCCGGTCAGGTCCCAGGAAGGCCACTCTTTGGAATGGGCCTTCAATTCGGCGATTCTCTGGGGTGCCGCGGTGAGTTCAACAAGTTCTCCGCCGTGCGGTGGAATGAGATGGCTGGTCGAAGCTGTCAAGTGCGAAGCCTCCTGGATTCTACAAGTCTATGTCTACTAAGTTTATTATCTTTGCTTGGATTGCTTTCCCAGAATTCATCCGGGCCCAACAGTTCCGATTGCAGATTCTTACGGGGAGGAACCTCGAAAGATTATGCAACAGATTAACACTTCCGACCCGCATTACGAAAGCTTACTTTACTCTCTGCGAATCAGCCTACCTGCGAGCCATCGCCAGCCGATCGCACACCCCCGTTTTTCCCCTAAGTGTATGAAATTAATATCCGCACCGCCTGTTGGATATTTCGGAAATAATGCCTGTTGTCCGCATCGAACAAAATTCAATCCCGGTAGAGCCTTTCAACTCCAGCCTACAAAGAGCCGGGGATAGCGATGGACGACTACCTCGCGCCGCTGCTCCAGTCCTTCAAGTGCCACCCCCGGCCCCAAACGCACAAGGCTGCGACATAGCCCTGGCCGGCAGGTATCTCCCGCAGGGACCAGAGCGCAGCTTCAGATTTATTGGGGCGGGTCGAAAGCAAGGCATTCCCGTTTTCCGGACCGACAGAGACGTCGAATTGATGCAGTGGAAGCGATAAACCATCGCCGGTGGCTTTAATGTACGCCTCCTTGCGCGTCCAGCAGCGAAAGAACGACTCGAACTTCTTCTCCTCCGGTAAAGATCGGAGTTGTTCCTGTTCATGCGAGGAAAAAAATCTACTGGCGATAGCTTCGACTTCAAAGTCGCAGCGCACTTGTTCCACATCGACGCCGATTTCTCTCTTGCGCGCAAAGGCAAACAGCGCGATTCCGCCCGAATGGGAAATGTTGAAGGTAAGACCACTGCTCGCACTTCCTGGCGCCAGAGATGGCTTTTCTTTCTGCGAGTAGATAAAGCTCAAGCTCTTCGGCTCAATCGCGAGGTAGCATCCCAGAATTGTCCTCAACAGGGCGCGCGATGCGACAAAACGTTGACGGTCCCTGACGAAATGGAACCGTGAAGCCCGGTTCGATTCGTCCGGGGAGAGTACCTTTTGCCAGCGCGATTCGTCACCGCGGATTGATTCGAGATCCACTCGCCAGACTTGTACTTCGTCTTCAGGAAGCGCGAGAGGCGACGCAAGGGCAAAGTCAGCATCGACGATATTCATGGATACTGTCATACGGATCAGCTTTACGAGTAGAAGTCCATCTGCACGCCAGCGACTCTTCTACTCTGCAGGGGGCAACTGACCGGGCGTGCCAGCCGCGAGCCCTGTGACATCAGCCGGCATCGCCTGGGACGCAATTGCCGGTTCCGTGATGCAATACTTCACCAGGCACCAGAGTGCGCGCACGCCATCCTTCCATTGGATCTTTTTGCCCTCTTCATAAGTCCGGCCCCAGTAACTGATACCAACTTCATAAATGCGAAGCTTTCGTTTCGCGATCTTGACAGTAATTTCTGGTTCGAATCCGAAGCGCTTTTCCTCCAAAGGGATGGATTGGATCACTTCTCGCCGGAAAACCTTGTAACAAGTCTCCATGTCGCTGAGGTTCAGATTGGTCAAGGCGTTGGAGAGCAAAGTAAGAATCCAGTTGCCCACGGAATGCCAGAAGTAAAGCACGCGATGAGGCCGGGAGGAGAGAAAGCGCGAACCATAAACTACGTCAGCCCGCCCCTCGATCAACGGCTCCAGCAGTAACATGTACTCTGCTGGGTTGTACTCGAGATCGGCGTCCTGGATGACCACGTAGTCTCCTGTGGCTTCGCGAATTCCGCGATGCAGAGCCGCGCCTTTACCCATGTTCATGGGCTGAAGTGCGACGCGAATTTGAGGCCGTTCCGCCTGTAATTGCTCCAGAATTTCACGTGAGCCGTCGCTAGATCCGTCGTCCACACAAATCAATTCAATCTCCAGAGGAACGGCGAGCACTCTGTCAACGACCTGCCGCAGCGTGGCCCGTTCGTTATATACCGGCATGATGACGGAGAGTCTCATGGTTCATCCGTAGTGTAGTGGAAAAGCAGGACGCCGAGGAAGATAGCACCAGTAACAACAATAAAATTGCGGCCGGCAACGAGAAGGTTCGAGTATTAATCTCGACTCTCAAGCCGAAGATGCTGGCGCAGGATTGCCACAATCCTTGGAGCTGCCTCGCCATCCCAAAGAGGAGGACGACGGAACGGCATCACCGGATTCTGGAGAATGGAGTGAGCCGCCTCCAGGATCCGATCCGGATTTACTCCGATTACTTGATTGGAACCGTACTCCACCGTCGCAGGCCGCTCCGTATTCTCGCGCAATGTAAGACAAGGCACGCCGAGGACGGTAGTTTCTTCCTGGATTCCGCCGGAATCGGTCAAGACAAGACGCGCATGGTCGTTGAGCGAAAGGAAATCAAGGTATCCGAGCGGATCCAGCGGCACGATTCCAACACTGCCGGGCGCCTTATCAGTGCTTAGATAGTTCAGCAACCCAAAACTCTCGATGTTCTTTCGAGTTCGAGGATGAATCGGGAACAACACTGGAAGCTCGACTGCAATGGCGCTGACCGCTCTGAGAATTCCCTCCAGCGTCTCGGAATCATCCACGTTAGAGGGCCGGTGCAGAGTGAGGACGGCGTAGGGACGGTGAGCGGAGCCGTTTTGCCGCAGTCCCAGGCGGTCAAGCAGCAATGACCTCGCCGCCAATTGGCGGTGCCGCAGAAGGCAGTCGATCATGACATTCCCGACAAGAAAAATCTTCTCTGTCGGAACGCCTTCATGTTTTAAATTCTCGACGCCACTTTGCTCAGTTACGAAAAGCAGAGTAGACAAAGCGTCCGTCAGTTTACGGTTGATCTCTTCCGGCATAGTCATGTCGAAGCTGCGCAGTCCAGCCTCGACGTGAGCTACTTTGATCCCGAGCTTCACGGCGGTCAGCGCCGCGGCGATTGTGGAATTTATGTCTCCCACAACTAAGACCAGATCCGGCTTGTAGGCGATCAGAACCGGCTCCACGCGCTTCATGATTTCGCCAGTCTGAACCGCATGGCTGCCGGAACCAGTTTGCAGATTCACATCCGGTACAGGAAGGCCCAGATCCGAAAAGAAGTTGCCTGAGAGTAGTTCGTCATAGTGCTGGCCGGAGTGCACCAGGCAGTGCTCGATGTCGGGGAACTTTTTCAATTCCTCGACAATGGGCGCGATTTTCATAAAATTGGGTCGCGCCCCCACCACGCTCAGAAGCCTGATCATTGGGAAATTCCTGACGGGAGTCACAAGAGATTCGTGGCTCTGAAAACAGTGTAAAGCACCTTCCTGGTTTTATTTCGAATTCAGGCGCTGCGATTCCTCAATGGTTAGGGCAGGACGATCCCAAGTGGGCTGAAACTTGCACTCCCATCATTTAAGCCCTCTTTGGTCTCGGGTCCATTGTGTAAATTGTTCAGCACTTACCCGTAGGCACAGCAATTTTAACCTAGGGTATTTACCTGAGACCAGGGCGCGCGTGCTGCGTGCCCTGTGGATTAACCAAGCTGTGCACGGTCGTCGAAAAGCGGCTGATTGCGGCGGCGGTTGCCATCACACATCGCAGCGGATGTAGCACATTCATCCCCGCGCTTCAGAATACGACTGAACGCCCCACTTTACGGGCCTTTCGCACTTCGACAGCGTCTCCGTAGTCAGGAGCGGACCTCTTCTCCTGAAGTTCCACGAGGGAATGCGGAATCTAGAGTGCCCTGCAAGTGCCTGTGGAAATTGATGTTCTTAGGTCACAGCTATTTTTCTCGCGAAGTGGCATTGTGGATGCTACTCAATTTGAAATATCCCAGTTGAGCACAGTTCGGGGGGCAAATTTAGATCCCAGGGGGTTGCGATGGCGGAGCAGTCCGTCCGGCTAGGACCGCGCGAACAGCAAATCGTCGAGTTGCTTTTACAAGGCTGTGACAATGCAGAAATCGCGAGCCAACTCAAAATGGCTCGCAGAACCGTGAAGGCTCATTTTAACCGGCTGTTTCTTCGTTTCGGAATCACCGGCGGAATCAAGCGAGTGAAACTCGCGACGCTTTTATATAGGAGGCAATCATGTTTGCAAACGAACGTTACGGTACCCGCGTCCCCAGTCAACGCGAAAACCGAGTCATCGAGCTTGTCGCCCAGGGCTTGAAGAATCGGGATGTCGCCGATGCGATTGGCACAACGGAACATGTAGTGAAGAATTATCTTCGCGTCATCTATGACAAGCTCGGGCTCTGGAACCGGGTGGAACTTGCACTGTGGTATGAATCGCGCAGACAGCAGCCTCAACTTCCGTCTTGAGTCGCGTCGCCGGACGAGACCGGATTGGAATATGGGCCGGCAGAATATGGGCCGGCAGGAGAATCCTGCCGCCCTTTCATTGACAGCCGAAAGCCTGCAAGTTACGAAGCCGTTCGCCAGCCGAGGTTTTTCCCTTGCGCGCCGCCACATCCAGCAGCAAGCGCGCCTGATCGCAACTCTTGGGAATACCATCTCCCCGTAAATACAAATCAGACAGAACCATCGTCGCCGCGAGATTTCCCTTTCCTACAGCCTTCCACAACCACTGGGCGGCTTCTCTATTATCGTTGGCCCCACCGTGACCTCGGTTCAAGTATTTCTCTGCGGTAGCCAACTCCTCGGCTCCGCTTGACTCCGTAGCTCCAACCGAAGAATTCGCGGCGACCGAAACAATTCGAGGGGATGGCGTTCGTTCCATTGCTGCCGCTTGAGTTGACCGCGAGCCAGTCGCTGGCTGGTTTTGGTTTTCGACCGAACTAGCGCGAGAAGTCTGATTAGCATCACGGGACGCAGCGGCCGCCGGAGGGGGTTGTACCGGAGTTGCAGCGGGGGCATCGGCCGGCGGAACACTTCGCTTTGGTGCTGGTTCTTGCGTGGCTGCCGGTGTAGCCCGTGATGGTGCGGCCGGAATTACACGCGAGGGCACGGACTCAGAAGTATCTCCCGAAGAGCCAGGCATTCCATGCCACGCCGTGTAGAGCAATCCGCCAAGAACGAGGGCCACCGCGATACCGACGTAAAGCCGGTAACGATAGGGCACCGATTCCGATTCAACGGCGAAACTTGGAAGGTCTGTTTCGGGCATAGACCATTCTCGCTGAGGGGGATCATGACGCGAATAGCCTCCAAAACTGAGAGCAGGCTCCGCCGCATATTCGGTGGAATAATTAACGCCCGACGGCCCTGGCTTACTCGATGATTGTTTCTCGTTCCAGTCCTCTTCTTCCACGGTTTCAAGAGCCGGCGCGATTTCAGGCTGGAATTTCAAGTCGTCTTTGCGCGGTGAGGATTGCAAGGGCGCGCCGCACATTCCACAAAATTTCTGTTCCGCCGGGCTTTCGGCAGAACATACGTTGCAGGTTCTTGTTGACCCCACCGCAGGTGGAGCTTGTCTCTGGTAATGCGCTTCGTCGCTCAGAGGTTTTGCCTGTTTCGTCCCCTCGGTTTTTCTTGCCTTATCCTTTCTTGCTTCATCAATGCCCGCCTGAATCGCCGATGACTCCGGCGGCGACCCACTCCTGAGTTCCCGAACCAAGTCAGAGACAGCCTGCCCGCGCTTCTCCGGTGGACTGGTGAAATATACCTCCGCCCAGCGTCCCATATGCGCTCCCAGCAGCGGATTCAGCAGCGGATTCAACTCGGAGTCCGGCAATATCTCCCCGTCGACTTTGTCACCATGAGCCACTGGCATTCTCCTGAACCGGGACTACATATGATTGCACTATCAGCCCGGAAGGTTGTCAAATGGGATGGCGCGGATCGTACAATTCAGATCGTTCAATTCAGCCCAGGAAACGTACCGCAAGTCAGTTGCACGCCTTACGATATGCCGGTTCGAACTGATCTAACTGAGCGTCGCGTTGGCTGGTAGTCTTGCCTTTGGGCGTCTTGCCGTACAAATCGGAGCCCGGGCAATAATAAAGGGCGGTGTGCAAATCGACCCACACTTGCGTATCAGGATTGCCTTTGTACTCGGGAGCATCGGGAGCTTCTGCGAGCCCCATGCTAATCAGAAGTTTGTCGAATGCAGAGAGATCTGCGTTCGGGTCGAAGTGCTTACGGTGACTTGCAGAAGTCGTCGATCCTTGTCCCGTCGCCCCGACCGAGTGGTCGGACCAGATTCCCCAGCGAATCACGGCTATTACCAAAATAATTGCGAGGCCAAGATAGAAATCGCCGCGCCGCGAACGCCAGTAGCGGCCAAACGCTCCCGCTTCGCGTTTGCCGGATACCGATTCCAGAAAATCGCGTGCCCTCGCGGCGGAACTCCAAACAATATCTTCTTCTAGCTGCTGCGGCAGAGCAAGCACAGTAGAGTGATTCTGCGTGGGGCTGTGGCTGAGCCGGTCGTTCGACGATACCGCGGTCGGATCGTCGTCAACGCCTTCGCCGAATGAATCTCCCGGCGGAGAATCCGCTTCAAGCTCCGCTCGAGAAGGAGAAAATGGAGAAGCAGAAACTTGAGAAGCAGAAAATGGTTCAAGCTTGCCAAACGGTCCTTCTTCTTGAACGCCTACGTCTGCCTTCCCGGAATGATCCGTAGTTTGATCTGAAGTCCAATGCGTCCCATTGCCGCCCGACACGTTCCCGTTGGGAGGCGTGGTTGCAGCAGTTTCATGATTCGCCTGCTGCATGTACCATGCCGATGCAGTTTTGCTCTGCATACTCGTTGATTCGTCGGCACCGGCCCGCGGGGCGCCGCATTTGCCGCAAAATTGTTCCTCGACCAATAAATTATTGCCGCACTTCCAGCACGGGAATTCTAGGGCGGAGCCAGCCCTGGCCCTGACGCTTGTCCCGGACGCGCTCGGGGAGAGGCCCTCCGTGACCGTCGCCAGATTCGGTTGGAGCCTCTCAATGGCCGCGAGCATCGTAGATCGTTCCACCGCCATGGAGTTTTTTAAGCTCAGCTCGGCGTCTCGGCCAATTGCTTCCGTCACAAGTCCCGCCATCAGTTGGCAGGTATGGATGTCCTGCTCGGCAAAGCCGTGAATGCGATCGAAGTAGAGTTCCAGCGCCCCTACGATGTCGCCATCGTGATAGATCGGTACGGACAGTAGCGAAAGAATTCCTCGTTCTCGGCAGAGCTCGGGATCGAACAGGAATTCTGTATTGACGTCCTCGCTGCGAATGACCTTCCCAGTACGCACACTTGCGAAGCAAATCGCGGCGTCTAGAGAACTCTCACTTCCGATCGGCAAAGCCGGCGTTCCTGTTCCGGCACGATAACGCACAATCTTTCCGTCTAGAATCGCAATGGCCGCTCCGCTCGAGTTCGTGATTCGCGCCACTCTCTCTGCAACCACTGCCATGGCTTTATCTAATCCGAGATGGTGCATTTGAATCTGCCGTTGAGCTTCAACGATCTCCGACAAAGTGAGGGTGTAGTCGCTGTTCGATCGCGAACCTTCTTTCGATTCTGGAACGCCCGGTGGTTGTGGAGGCGCTGCCAACTCTTGCTCGCGACGCAGTTCGCTCTGGGACTCCAGTTTCTGTTCCAATTCCTGCACCTTGCGGTTATGTTCTTGCAGGACATAAGCAGCCTCCAAAAGTTTTTCAAAAGTCTGCTCGTCGAGAACTGGTTTTTTGTTTTGGTCGGTCACGATTTTTACTTGACACCTTTGGCGCGCCCGGCTCGATAGGGGGGACCGTCCGGAAACTACCCTATTTTAGTGCAATTGCTCCACTAAAAAACTCTATTATGCGATGCGGCAAAGACGTATTTCGGCGGACGATGGAGCGATCCCGGTTTGGCCGCTACGGATGAATCCACAAATGTATGGACTTTAAGGGGTTAACGAGATCGCTTTGGGGATCGTTTGGGAAGAGGTGAAACGAAATTCCTCACTAAAGTGGCCAGATTACTCTCGTAATCTGAAAGGCACTGCACACTCGGCGATCGAAAACTTCTTCCGTTCGACCGGCAGCCAATGGTTTCCCATCGGCCGCCGTTTATGCCTCACGCTTTTTGCCTTCGAGATAAAAATGCACTGCCGGGGTGATGATTAGCGACAGTACCATCGAAATTATCACTCCGCCTATTACTGCGATGGCCAGCGGTTGCAGCATCTGGGACCCAGCGCCGATGGCAAAGGCGAGTGGCGCCATTCCAGCCACTGTAGCCAGTGCCGTCATCACGATGGGCCGCAGTCGGCGGCGTCCGGCCAGCAAGATGGAGTCTTGCGCATCGATGCCCGCGGCGCGCGTACGTTGATCCGCGTCGAGCAGAAGGATGCCGTTCTTGGCCACGATGCCGATGACCATGATCATGCCCATGAACGACGAAATGTTGAACGTGGTGCGTGTAATCAATAACGCAATGAACACGCCAGAAGTGGAAAGCAGCGCCGAGGAGAGAATTGCTATCGGCGCCGAAAACGTGCCGAACTCAAACAACAGTACGATGAAGAGCAGCAGGACCGCCAAAACTAAAACGATCACCAGATCGTGAAATGACTTTTGTTGTTCCTGGTAAGTCCCGCCGTATTCGACGCGAATATTTGCCGGAATGTGCAGGCCGGCAACAGTCTTTTGTACATTGGCCATTCCGGCGCCCAGGTTCGTGCCTTCCAGTCGTGCCGTAACCGCAACTTGGCGTTGCAGGTTTTCGCGTCGAATCTCAGTCTGACCTGGCGTTTCGACAATGGTTGCCAGAGCTCCCAAGGTGGCTGTATGGCCGGTGCTGCTCACCAAAAGCGTGTCGCGCATCGCTTCCAGCGAAGCGCGGTTCGCCTCGGGAAAGCGAATCCGCAATGTGTAGGCGCGGCCGTTGGTTACAACCGGCGTCGGCGCCGGTTCGCCTTCCAGGATCGCGGACGCGTCAATGGCAATTTCCTCCGCGGTGAATCCAGCCCGCGCGGCCACACTCGGGTCGACCTGAAACGTTACCGCCGGGCCGCTGATCGTGTTCTCAATGCCATTGAGAATATCGACCACGCCTTTGACCTTTCCGATCGCTTCCGCCACTTTGGGCGCCCACTCTTCCAGTTGTTTTGGATCTTCCGAAAACAACTTGATCTGAATCGGTTCCGGCGCGGACGTGAGATCGCCGATCATATCCTGGAGAACTTGAATGAAGTCGAGATCGAGAGCAGGCTCCTCCTGCTTGATTTCCTCTCGCAGTTCCGCCATGATTTCTTCCACATCGCGGTCGCGCTTCGCTTTCAATTTCACCAGGATGTCTCCCGTGTTCGCCTCCGTCACCGCAGCCAAGCCCAATTGCAGGCCGGTGCGTCGCGAAGTACTCTCCACCTCAGGAGTTTCGCGCAGAATTTGTTCCACATGGCCCACGACGCGATTGGTTTCCGCCAGAGAACTGCCCGCCGGCATGATGTAGTCGAGAACGAAGCCGCCTTCATCCATTTCCGGCAATAGATCGGAGCCCGAAAACGTGTAACAGACATAGGAAACCACGACGAGCGCCAGGCTGAAAACTATAAGCAGTACGGGACGTTCCAGCGCCCGGCGCAGCCAGCGTTCGTGAAAGTTCACTACGCGTAAGAAAAAGCCGCTGAGATGCGCTTCCTCAGCCGCCATCAGGCGCTTGGCAGTGTCGGCTTCCGATAAATTCTCTGACGTAGCAACGCCAGGCGCAGCCGACTGCGGATCTGAGTCGCCGTGCTTCCGTCCGTGAATAAAATATTGGCTCAGGTTCGGCGTCCAGGTGACTGCTAGAGCCAGAGAAGTGAGCAGCGCAACGCTCATCGTAATTGCCAATGCGCGGAAGAAGACGCCGGTGACGCCCGTAATGGCAATGAGAGGAATGAAAACCACCACCGGAGTGATGGTTGAGCCAATCAACGGAACCGTAATCTCGCGCAGGGCGCTTTCAATCGCCTCCAGCCGTCCCTGGCCCGCGTCACGATGCAGCACGATGTTTTCAACCACCACAATGGCATCGTCGATGACCAGGCCTACCGCCGCTGCCAGTCCACCCAGGGTCATCAGATCGAAGGTCTGCCCCATCACTTTCAGAGCGATGAACGTCACCATGACGGTGACCGGAATCACCAGACCCGCGACTAACGACGTGCCCCAATCGCGCAAGAACACGACCAGGATGATCGAAGCCAGCACCAAGCCGAGCAGGATCGCATCGCGCACGCTCTTAATCGATTCGCCAACGATAATCGACTGATCATAAAATGGCTCAATCTGCACCCCAGGCGGCAAAGTCTTGCGAATGCGGTCAATCTCCGCGTGCACTTCATCCGCAACCTGCACCGTATTACCGTCAGGCTGGCGGTTAATGTTCAGCAGCACAGCCGGCTTGCCATTCGCGGTTACCACTGTATAAACGGGTTTCACGTTGGGCCCGACCGCAGCCACATCGCGAATGCGTACTGGAATTCCAGTTGCCGTGGTCTTGATTACGGTATCGGCTATCTGGTCTGGAGTCTGTATCTGCCCGTTGATCAGCGCAAGAAACAGCTGGTGATTTCTTTCCAGCAAACCGGGCGAGTCCACCAGATTGGTGCGGCGTACCGCATCAAGAATGTCGTTGACCGTAACGCCCGCCGTGAGCAACTTGGCCGGGTCGGGAGTGATTTGAAATTCGGGCTCTTGTCCTCCTTGAATGACGACCGTGGCAACGCCCTCCAGCCGGTTGAGCCGGGGCTTCATCTCATAGGTGGCCATCTCCCAAAGCCGAGTCTGCGGCAGGTTCGCGGACGTAACGCTATAACCAACAATCGGGAAACTCGCGAACGTCATGCGGTGCGCCTCCACTTTTGCCGTGGGAGGAAGCTCAGGCTGCACCCGGGACAGGGCCGCATTTACATACTGCAAGGTCTGGAACATGTCCAGATCCCAGCGGAAGTAGAGATCGACTTCCGCCGATCCGCGGCTCGTGATCGAACGCACGGTGAGAAGACCCGGGACGCTATTCACAGCCTCTTCAATCGGCCGCGTTACCGTCACCATCATCTGGTCGATGGGCATCACGCCGTTATCCACGGCGATCAGCACGCGTGGAAAATTCGTGTTGGGGAACACTGACACCGGAATGGTGAAGGCCAGGTACCCACCCAGCAGCGCCAGGGTAAGGATAAGGAAAATCATCGGCCGCGAATGGCGCGCGACCCAGTGATCAGATTTCACGTGATTCAAGAGATAGCTCCCGGGCGCCTATTTGTCACTAGAGGGTTTCTTTTCATCGGAGGCATCCTTGTCACCAGAGGACTCCTTCTTCTCACCAGCGGACTCCTTCTTCTCACCAGCGGACTCCTTCTCGCCCTCCTTGGGTGACTCCTTCTCAGCAGGCGCTTCCACCGTAATCTTGGTGTTGTCGGGGAGGCCGTAAGCGCCGGTCGCAACCACTTTGTCGCTTTCAGTGACACCCTCGAGAATTTGCACGTCGTCGTCTTGCCGAATGCCAAGCTTGACCGTTTTCTGATGAGCCTTGCCATCGCTGCCCGCAACCATGACAGCCGAACTGCCATCCGCTGCCGTAATCACAGCGGCTGCGGGAACTACTAGCGCATCTTTCACCGTCTTTGCAGTGAGAGCGACTTGCGCGCTGGTTCCCGGCTTCAGTTGCTGCTTCGGATTTTTTGCTTCCAGCCAAACCTCGACGGTTGTGCTATTGGGATCGAGAGCCGGACTGACCACCGTAACTTTTCCTTCGACCGGAGTATCCAATCCCGGCACCGTAATCGTTCCTTTATCGCCAATTTTTAACAGTGCGGCATCGGCTTGCGGGATGTGTGCTTTCGCGATTACAGCCGAAACATCCATCACCGTGACGATTGCCGTCCCTGCCGCTGCCATCTCGCCGGGATACAGAGGACGATCGGTTACCACACCGTCAATCGGGCTGCGAATTTCTGAATAGCTCAGCTGCGCTTCCGCGCCCAGATACTTGCCCTTGGCCGATTGCAGTTGTCCGGCCGCCGCTTTCAATTCTTGCTGTTTCCCGATGGCCACCAGCGTGTCGAGATGCCTTTTCGCAATCGAATACTGATTGCGCGCCTGTACAATTTCGACGCCCGACTGGTCGAGTTCCTTGCGCGGCAGAGCTCCTTGCTCATACAGTTGCTGGCGGCTTTGATAAATCTTTTCCTGCGCGTCCAGCGCTTGCTTCGCTTGCTGCGTGTCGGCTTCCGCCTTCTGCATTTCTTCCGGCAGCCCTGCGGAGGTCGTGGTCTCGTAGGTGGCCTCGGCCTGGCTGAAGGCTCCTTGGGTATCTTGCGCGGCCGCGCTCAGGTCGCGGTTCTCGAGAACGGCCAACAACTGCCCCTCGTGCACCCGGCTGCCCCGCTTGATCAGAAATTTCTGTACCGGAGCGCTGATCTTGGAAACGATCGCCGCCTGTTGCCGGGGAAACAAAATGGCCTGGCTTTTGATTACGTGTTGGATGGTTGTTTTTTCGACCGGCACTACCTGCACACTCACGGTCGGTTCCTTGTCACCCTTGTCCTTCGAGCAGGCGGAAATAAGCAAGAAACTGCCGACTGCAACCAGGGTGATAAATATGCGGATCCCGCGAAAACGCCGCGAAAGCGTCAGTTGCGGGGAAAATTTAGTAAGAAGATAGCGGCTCATCTGGCTTAGAAGCTCCCCGTCAGAGTTTGCAAATTGGCAACTGCAACTCGGTACCGTGCTTGTCCATCGTCATAGGCGTTACGTGCTAGAGTAAGAGTATTCTGCGCGTCCACAATCTCCAGCACTGTCGATTCGCCGGCCTGATAGCGGAGGTTGGTCAGGCGAAGACTTTCCGCCGCCATTTCCGCAGAACTGGCCAGTGATTCCATTTCCGACCGCGCCGCATTCGCCTCCTCGTAAAATTGCTGCAGGTGGCTTAGAAGCTGGCGTTGTTCAAAACTCAATTCCAGGCGGGCCTGATCGCGGCGCAACTCCGCTTGCTTCAGTTTGCTGCGATCCGCCCCCCAATTAAAGATCGGTATTTGTAGAGTGGCCACTGCCGAGTATCCAAGAGCACGCACTCCGTCGACGCGGGTGGCAAACTTGTTGGAATCGATGCCGTAGAAGTAGTCCATGGTCAGTGACGGCAGAAGCCCGCCCCATGCCGATGTGACCTGGTGATTTGCTACTTCCAGTGCTGCCAACGCAGCCCGCAGGTCAGGATTGTTTTTCTTGCCCGCCACCGCCACCTCGGCAAACGGGGGCAGCGGCTCCGGAGTCTGAAGGTCGTCGACCACGCCGAAGTTCTGGTTCCAGTCATGAAAAATCATGACCGCCAGATCCAGCCGGCTTTTTTGCATGGCCAGTTGCGCCTCTTGCAAATCGCGCTGTTGCTGCTGCGCCTGGATGCTGGCTTTGACCACATCGGCCCTGGCCACTTCGCCGCCGTTTTGCAAGTCCTGGCTGATCTTTAGAAATCGCTGAGCTTCCGTCGAGGCGCGTTGTGCGGTCGAATACTTGCGCTGTGCAATGACCAGCCCGTAATAGGCCTGGGTCACGGTGACCACCAACCCGCGAGTTGCAATTTCCGCCTTGGCCCGAGCCTGCGCCAGGGCGGCGGAAGAGCGCCGGTAATCCGCGAAGTTGGTCAGCGAGATGGCTTCGTGCGCGTTCCCCTGACTAATGTATTCATGCACACCGTTATTCGCAATGAACCGGCTGGCCGGACAGACGGCACTGACCGCACAAGCGGGCGGCTGGCCGGTGCCCTCGGTATAGATGAATGAATTGTTGTAGGTAATATTAGGAAGCAAAGCTGCCCGTGCCTGCACCCGGTCTTCGCGCGCCACGCCCAGATCCGTAAGCGCTGCGTGATATTGAGTTTCGTTCTTTCGCGCCCGCTCCAGTGCGTCTTGCAAGGTGATTGTCAAGGGAGCGCCATCGGCGGTGGGAGCATTCGCGGCTGGCGAAGACTGAGAAAGTTCCAACGTCGCGCCGGGTTCCTGTGCAAAAAGTGCCGGGCTCGCCATAACAAGCCCCAAAATGAACCCGGCTACGATTCTGCCGCTCCCATTTCGGAACCCAGCATCTTCATGACCCTGCGGAAGAATATTTTTGAACATTACCGGCCACCTCGCGCAATGATTCCTCGAACCGAGGACAGCTTCAAAATTGTGCAGTCAAAAGGCTTGCCTATACGAGCCGGAGCTCCGCGATGCCTTTCGATGCGCCCCATTCCCAGCTTCCAGCAAGGGTTTCCCGGGCAAGAGTTAAACGGCGTCATGTCCATCGATTCCAGTGTCCTCAATCCGATTTGGGACGCTACAGCCTAGCACGACTTTTCTGAACTTCTTCTGAAAGCTCTAGTTCTTGTCCCTAAGTGCAAGCGCCTGCGTGCGTTAGAAGAGCGCAGCTTGCCAGCAAAAGTTTGGCGAAGCATGTGCTTAACCGAACATGTCGGCCGTAACCAAGACAAAAAATATAAAGGAGACTGCGTGCTGGATATCGACACAATCAAAGTGACACCGCGAGATCAGCAAGTGCTCGATCTGCTGGTTCAAGGTTGCAGCAACAAGGAAATCGCCGGGCAATTAAGCATCAGCCCTCGTACCGTAAAACAGCATTTGCGCACCCTGTTTCTCCGTGCCGGAATCCGCGAGGGGCGCAAGCGCGTGCGGCTGGCCACTGCGGCATTCGAAAGGGCGGAGGCGAAGTCATGATGCCCTGCGAGCGGTTGACCCCGAAAGAGGTTCAGGTGGCAACCATGGTCTGGGAGGGACTCACCAATCGCGAGATCGGCAGGCTTCTCGGAACGACGGAGCAGGTTATTAAGAATCACCTGCGCAGCGCCTTCGACAAACTCGGCGTCTGGAGCCGTCTCGAAATGGCGATGTATGTCGCCAGCCACGGCGGCAGGAACTGGATGCAGGAATCCGAGCGACCGGTATTTGCCGAGCCTCGGGCAGTGGCAAGCTAAGTAATCGGCATGCTTGCGGAAAACAATCGCCTGGGTCGATGCAGGTCGTTGGCTTGCTGAACTGCTGCAAAAGGTTTGCACTCGGGGGCGACGATCATTTTATTAAATGGATGTAACTATAAGAATAGAAGTGACTTGCGGTAATTCCACAGTCGGCCCACGAAATGCACTACTGGGCCCGATCTAGGTGAGCTGGCTCATTGGGGATCTTGAGCCGGCTCCGCAGTCTCGCGATGGGTATGGATTACAAAGAAACCTTTTGGATGGCGTGCGATTCGACTGAACAGTTGCGGGCGGAGTATGGCCCGTTTCACACCCGCGTCGAGGCCGAAGCGGAGGCTCGAAGATTGGGCTTCAGCTACTTGTTGCGCTACGAGCACGTGCTCGACGAAAACGAAGAAATCCAGGAAGTTCGATGCATCTTCCTGGAATTGCCGGGCACCGTTACCGCGGAAGTGGCCCTCATCAGCCTGCACACCCGTTGTGCTACCTGCGGTGTCTCAGCTACGCACGACAAAGCATGGCAGGCGGAAGTATGGGCGGACATCCATGAGTTTGAAAACTCCCGCCATCGGGTTCGCCTTTTCGAGCACGCACGAGGAAAAGGCCTCAAAGAGATCGCCGGCTGGCGCGGATAGCTTTCGCAGTTGAGAGGTTACGCCGTTGTCAGTTGGCTGGCGGCAGCCCGATCGACAAACCAAATCAGCTTGCCATTGCTGGGCCGAACCAACTTCGAAGGATATTTTTCCGGTGGCGCATCGCCTTCCAGAACTTCACGGAGAACCGCCGCTTTGTCTGTTCCGCTTACCAGGAATACGACATAACGGGCTGCATTCAGCAATGGCAGAGTGAAAGTGATCCGGCTGGTCTTCAGTTTCTCTACCCAGTTAGCCGTCACGAGTCGCGATTTCTCTTCGAGCGCCGGTGTCTCAGGAAACAATGACGCGGTATGTCCATCCGGGCCCATGCCTAGCAGGATAAGATCGAAGCGCGGCACTTCGGTCGGCTTCAAAGCAAAAAGATTCCTTATAGTCTGCTCGTATGCTTCCGCAACGGCTTCAGCATCCTTGTTCCCGGCAGGGACTGGAAAGATGTTGGCTGGTGGAATGGGCAACTTCGACAGAAGCGTTTCCTTGGCCATGAGGTAGTTGCTGTCCGGATCGTCCAGGGGAACATGGCGTTCGTCGCTCCAGAAAAAAAATACTTTGTCCCAGGGCACGCTCGCGCCGGCGTTGGCCGCGATCAAGGTATACAAGTTTCTGGGAGTCGATCCGCCCGAGAGCGCAATTGTAAAGCGGCCGCGCTGTGCAATTGAGTCAGTGGCGACGCGTATCACTTCCTCGGCCGCTGCCTGGAAAAGATCCTGCGGAGTCGTAAGCCGCCGTAGATCGACTGATGCAGTCACAAGGCCTCCCTACGGCCATTGCTGGATCTCGCCGCCGCGCAGCGGGCCGCCCCCAGCAAACCGGCCTTGTCATTGATAATCACTTGCACCGGAACAGCTTCCAGAAGGGACCGCAACCTGCCCTTCTCCAGAAAAGCTCGCATAAAAAGTGGTCCGCCAAGCTTGGGAAGAATCTTCGGCGTAATTCCGCCGCTCAAAAAGATTCCGCCGGTCGCCATTACTTTCAGAGCCAGATTGCCGGCCTCGGCCCCGTACACCGAGATCCATAGGTCGAGCGCTTGCTCGGCCAGGCGATTACTGCCGTCCAGCGCAGCCCCGGAAATCGCCGCCGCAGCGTCGGCATGTTCAAGTCGCGCGGCAAACCCTTCAGGCTCGTCGCCGTACCCTTTTCCGCGAAGAAATTCATACACATTCACCAAGCCCGGCCCGGAGAGCACACGCTCGTAGCTAACATGGCCGTAGCGGCTTTCCAGAAATTGCAACAGTTCAACCTGGAGATTGCCTCGCGGCGCGAAGTCAGCGTGTCCGCCTTCGCAGGCGAAAACCTCGTGCTCGCTGCCGTTCCAATACAACCCGGCTTGTCCCAACCCGGTTCCCGGAGCGATTACTGCCTGATTTCCGATCGATGGCCCGACTTGATTGAGGGGAACCAGATCTTGCGAGCTCAGCGCTCCGATGCCCCACGCATTAGCTTCCAAATCATTGATCAAAAGAGTTCCTGGCAATTCAATCTGCTTTGCCAGCCGCGACTGTTCGATGATCCAGGGCAGATTCGAGGTTTCGACGCGCCCATTATGGACGGGACCAGCAATTCCGAAACAAGCCAGGTCGGGTCGGGTCGCTGCGCCCTGCAGAAACGTCGAAACGATTTCGCCAAATTCGCTGTAATCCCGGCTCGGAAAAACGCGTTCGGAAATGAGCCGGAGGTGTCCGTTCTGGGGCAGGAAATATGCCAGTCGAGCGTTGGTTCCCCCAATATCGCCGGCCAGAATCATTTCTCGAAGTTCCTCCAGCGCCGGCCGTCGCGCTCCAGTAGTTCGTCGGCCTCTTTCGGTCCCCAGGTGCCCGAAGCGTAGTTAGGAAAATTTCTGGGCGGCAGCGCCTTCCACAAATCGAGCACGGGATTCACCACATTCCATCCCGCTTCCACCATGTCGGCTCGCTGAAACAGCGTCTGGTCGCCGATCATGCAATCGTGCAGCAGCCGCTCGTACCCGGTGCTGGGCTGCTTGCCAAAGTATTCCTGATATTCAAAGTTCATGTCCACTGTGCCCAGCCGCATCACCGGGCCTGGGACTTTTGCGGCAAACTGCAACGAGATGCCTTCTTCCGGCTGTATATGCAACACCAATTGGTTCGGCATTAAATGTTCGACCGAGGTATCGCGGAACAGGACGAAAGGAGCCCGCCGGAACTGAATCACAATGTGGGTGTTGCGCGCCGGCATGCGCTTTCCGGTGCGCAAATAAAAAGGAACGTCGGCCCAGCGCCAATTGTCGATGAGCAATTTCATGGCAACGAAAGTCTCCGTCCGGGAATCCGGCGCCACGTCTGGTTCGGCACGGTATGCCGGAACCTCCTGGCCGGCGACCGTCCCTTCCCCGTATTGCCCGCGCACCGAGCGGACCAGAACCTCTTCGTCTCCAAGGGGCTGGATCGCATGCAATATCTTTGCCTGTTCGTCTCGCACCGCGTTCGCGTCGAATGAAATGGGAGGCTCCATGGCGGTCAGGCTGATGAGTTGCATAATGTGGTTCGGCACCATGTCGCGCATCGATCCCGCGTGGTCGAAATAGCTTCCTCGGCCCTCGACGCCCACGGTTTCAGCCACTGAGATTTGTACGTGATCGATGTAACGGCGGTTCCAGATGGGTTCGAAGATTCCGTTAGCAAAGCGGAACGCCATGATGTTCTGGACGGTTTCTTTTCCCAGATAATGATCAATGCGGTAAATCTGTTTCTCGTCGGCGACCTTCAAGAGTTGTTGATTGAGCGCCTTGGCCGACTCCAGGTCGTGCCCAAAAGGTTTTTCAATAATGACCCGGCGCCAGTGGTCGGCGGTTTGCTCCATCAGTCCATTGCTGGCGAGTTTCTCAACGATCGTTCCGAAATAACTCGGAGCGGTCGCCAGGTAGTAGAAAACGTTTTGATGGGTCGCGTGAACCCGGTCGATCTGCACCAGACGGTCCTTGAGTTGGGGAAAAAGGTTGTCGTCGCTGAAATCGCCGGCAAAGTAATAGAAACGCCGCGAAAAACTGTCCCACAGGGCATCGTCGACACAATCGCCGCAATATTGTTTGACGTCTTCCAATATGCGCTTTCTGAAGTCCTCGTCCGTCATCGCCTTGCGGGCCACGCCCAGCACGGCGAATTCCTTTGACAGCAAGTCAGCCCGAGCGAGGTTATAGAGCGCCGGAACTAACATGCGCGCCGTTAAGTCCCCGGCCGCGCCGAAAATTACCATCACGCACGGATCGCCTTGCTTCCCCACGCGGGGTGCGGCCGGAGTCGGTTTTTCTGCCAGTTGAGCCATGATTCATATCCTCAAGATCTTGGTGAAACCATGCTACGAGGCTTTTTTCTTCGCAGCCCCGGATTCCACATGTCCGCCAAATTTCTGCCGCATGGCAGACAGCATCTTCTCCGCAAAAGTATGTTGTTGCCGCGACCGGAAGCGCACAAACAACGCGGCCGTGAGAACATCCGCGGGAACCGCTTCTTCCAGTGCCGCTTGAATCGTCCAGCGCCCTTCGCCGGAATCCTGCACATAGCCCTCGTATTCGGAGAGCGTCGGATTCTCCGCCAACGCCATCGCCGTCAGATCCAACAGCCATGAGCTCACCACGCTGCCCCGCCGCCAGACTTCGGCGATGTCAGGCAAATTCAGGTTGTAGCGAATATTCTCCGGCAATTCCTTGCTGGTGGCATTTTTAAAAATGTCGAAGCCCTCGGCATAAGCCTGCATCATGCCGTATTCGATTCCGTTATGCACCATCTTCACAAAATGCCCGGCCCCGGAAGGACCGCAGTGCATGTACCCTTGTTCCGCGGTGCCGCCAAGTTTTTCCCGGCCCGGGGTGTGAGGAATGTCGCCCACACCGGGCGCTAGCGTCTTAAAAATTGGATCGAGCCGCTTGACCGCTTCCTCGGGCCCGCCAATCATCATGCAATAACCGCGATCCAGACCCCAAACTCCGCCGCTGGTTCCAACGTCGATGTAATGGATGCCCTTGCCCTTAAGTTGTTCCGCCCGCCGCACGTCGTCTTTAAAATAGGAGTTGCCGCCGTCGATGATGGCATCGCCCGCCTGCATAAGCTCCGCCAGTTGTTGCACGGTCTGTTCGGTTGGTTCGCCAGCCGGAACCATCACCCACACCGCTCGTGGCGTTTTCAGCTTGCCAACTAAATCTTCCAGGGAAGATGATCCCCCGGCTCCTTCACTGGAAAGTTGCTTCACTACATCCGGAGTCCGGTCCGAAACCACAAGTTGATGTCCGCCGCGCATCAGTCGCCGCGTCATGTTCGCGCCCATGCGACCCAGACCTACCATCCCTAATTGCATGTCTTGCTCCTTAACGAAGTTCCAGAATCGCGGTTGAAAAACCTGGCGCTGGCGTCTGCCGGCATTTTTGAAAACTATTGCAACCCCTTTTGCACCGCTGCTCTCAGTGTCGCAAGTCCTGCGTTCACATCCGGCCCGAGATGCACGCGCAACGCCCGGCGTCCACGCTCAATGAGTACTTGAAAATCCCCTCTTGCCTGCGCCGCTTTCACCACACCAAACGTATATTTCTGTCCCGGCACCGGCAAGTCCACAGCATCGTCGCAGGTGATCTGCAGAAAGACTCCTGAATTCGGGCCGCCCTTGTACGCTTGCCCCGTCGAATGCAGAAAACGCGGACCGAAGCCGAGGCACGTCGCTACATGTTTTTTGTCGCGAACAGAATGTCGGATCGCCTGCAGGCTTTTCTCGTGTTCCGCATTCATCTGGATATATCCCAGCACAGCAAAATAATCGCCCGAGCCGATGCGATTCAAGTGTGCTTTGATATATCCCGCAATCGACTTGTCTGCGCCTGCAGCCATCGCCAGCGCCTTGGAATTCTTCTCGTCCGTGAAAAGCTTGATGCCGCCGTCTTCGAGCACAGGTTTTTCCACGGGGAGCGAACCTGTCTTTTCGTACTCCGAAGTCAGATTCCGCGTGGCAATCTTGCTGGCCTCGACGTCGGGCTGGTTGAACGCATTTATTCCAAGGATAGAACCGGCAACCGCAGTGGCAATTTCCCAGCGAAAAAACTCCGCGCCCAAGTCATACACATCTGCCATCGAAATTCGCACTACAGGATGCCCGGCTTTTTCCAGCGCAGCGACTTTGGCATCCACCGCCACTTCGGTTGCGTGTTCGGTGTGGATGTAGGCAAACACCCGGTCGTGACCATACAACTCTGGCGCGGCGAGCGCTTCGCGGTCTACTGGAATGATGCCTTTCCCGAGTTTTCCCGTGGACTCCGCCAGCAATTGCTCAAGCCACGCGCCCAGGTCCGAAATATCAGGAGATGTGATGACGGTGACTTTATCGCGCCCACTCTGCGCGGCTGTACCCAAAATGATTCCCAGCATGGCCCCAGGATTCTCTTCGACGGGCGCGGATGCCCCACAAGCTCGAACCATCTCCTGCGTGCGGTCGAGAAACTTCTTCGTGTCGATTCCAATAACTGCTGCAGGCACCATGCCGAAATTCGAAAGCACCGAATAACGTCCGCCGATGGAAGGCCGGCCAAGGAAAATATGACGGAAACGATCGCCTTCGGCTACCTTCTGCATCTTCGAGCCCGGATCGGTGATCGCAATAAAGTGGCTGCCAGCCTTGTCCGCGCCCACCACCTGTTTTGCTCGTTCAAAAAAATACTGTTTAAAGATGTTCGGTTCGAGAGTGCTACCCGACTTGCTGGAAACAATGAAAAGCGACCGCGCGATATCGATTTTGTTTTCGAATTCCTTTACCTGCGCCGGATCGGTGGAGTCGAGTACATGCAGATCCGGATAGCCGGCGGTCTTCCCAAACGTCCTGCGAAGAACTTCTGGGCCTAGGCTCGAGCCGCCCATGCCCAGAAGAAGAACGTCTTTGAAGCCGGCGCTCCACACTTCCTTGGCGAGATTACGCAGCTCTACCGGATGGGAAATCTGCTCTTCCGTAATATCTAACCAGCCCAGCCATTTCTCCTCATCGTCACCGGTCCAAAGCGACGCATCGCGCTGCCAAAGCCTCTGCATTTTCGCAGTCGACTGCCAGTCGGCAACCCCCGCCTTTACCGCGGAGGCCAACCCTTCTGGCAGTGAAGATTTTAATCGGCTCACGCGTTCGGTCCTTTTTTCTGCGTGCTTTTCTCAACCGCGCTGAGCAGTTTCTCGAAGGCATCGGCAAACAACTTCACTCCATCCGTCGTCAGTTTAGTCGTGACTTCTTTGATCGAGATGCCGGCTTTCGCTAGATCATCCATCACCTTCTGCGCTGCCGGTACGTTCTCAGTCAGGCTGTTCCGTAGTTGTCCGTGATCCCGAAACGCATCGACCGTCGCCGGCGGCATCGTATCCACCGTGTCGGGTCCGATCAACTCCTCCACATACATGACATCGCGATAAGCAGGATTCTTCGTGCTGGTGCTCGCCCACAGAACGCGCTGCGTCTGCGCCCCTTTTGTTGCCAGTGCCTCCCAGCGCGGCCCACTGAATATCCGCTGATAGCGCTGGTACGTGAGCTTGCCATTTGCAATCGCAACTTTGCCTTTCAAACTCTTGAGCAGAGTCTGCTGTTGGACGTCGCTGGCAGTTTTCAGGCTCTCGTCGATCATCGAATCCACCAGAGAGTCAATGCGGCTGATGAAAAAGCTGGCCACTCCCGCCATTTTCTTAAGATTGCCCCCACGCTTTGCCAGATCTTCTAGCCCAGCGATATAGGCTTCCGCAACCTTTTCGTACACTTCCTGCGCGAACAGCAACGTCACATTGATATTGATCCCTTCGCTAATCAGTTGACGAATTGCGGGAAGCCCCTCGGCCGTGCCTGGAACTTTGATCATCACGTTCTCGCGGCTCACTGCCTTCCACAAGCGCCGCCCTTCCTCAATCGTCTCCTGTGTTTTGAGGGCAAGCAACGGCGAAACCTCCAGGCTGACGTAGCCATCGCGAAACTTCGACTCTTCATACACCGGCCGCAGAATATCTGCCACGTCTTGAATGTCGCGGATCGCGATTTGTTCGTAGCGTGCGGTTGCGTCCAAATCACTCCGCGAAGCCAGTGACTTCAAGATGTCGTCGTAGAGCGAGCTTTCGGCGATTGCTTTCTCGAAAATCGACGGATTCGAAGTCATCCCGCGAAGGCCGTCCTCTTGAATCATCTTCTTGAGACTTCCGCTCGTGATCAGATCACGCCGGATGTAGTCCAGCCACATCGACTGTCCGTAGCTGAGCAAAGCTTTCAGTGGATTCGTAGCTTTTGAGGTTTCCAGAACTCCAGTAGGCTGCATGATGATTTCTCCCTTGTGATCGACGGCGGACGTCGTGGCTCGACTTCAATCTGTCTGTTATTTTTCAGCCATCGCCTTGCGCGCCTCGGCGACGACCGCCTCGACCGTGAAACCGAAAAACTTCAGCAAATCTTTTAGCGGCGCAGAGGCTCCAAAGCGATGCATCCCGACCTTTCGTCCCTTCAGCCCCACATATCGCTCCCAGCCGAAAGTGGAAGCCATTTCCACCGAAACTCGCGCTGTAACCGCCGAAGGCAGTACGCTTTCTTTGTAATCCGCATCTTGCCGATCGAAGATTTCCCACGATGGCATGCTCACCACTCGCGCCTTGATGCCTTCCGCCTTGAGCTTTTCGTAGGCCTCAACACAGAGCGAAACCTCGCTGCCAGTCCCCATCAGAATCACTTCCGGCTTTTCGCCCGGAGTGCCGGCGAGAATGTAAGCGCCTTTTGCCGTGCCCGAAGCCGCTCCATATTTCGTGCGGTCGAAGGTTGGCAGCGCCTGCCGCGTCAGCACCAGAACTACGGGTTGGTGCCGCAACTGCGCGATGATCTTCCACGCCTCGACCACTTCATTGGCATCGCCGGGACGCAGCACAATAAGATTCGGCATCGCCCGCAACGACGCAAGTTGCTCGATCGGCTGATGCGTCGGCCCGTCTTCTCCTACTCCGATCGAATCGTGCGTGAAAATGAAAATGGAAGGAGCTTCCATCAGCGCCGAAAGCCGGATGCTGGCGCGCATGTAGTCGCTGAAATTAAAGAACGTTGCACCGAATGCCCGGATGCCAGTGACGGTAAGGCCATTCACGCTCGCGCCCATCACGTGTTCGCGCACCCCAAAATGCAGGTTGCGTCCAGCGTAGCTGCCCGCCTGAAAGTCGCCGGCCCCTTCAAATTTCAGCGTCGTCTTATTTGACGTAGCCAGGTCGGCCGAGCCACCGATCAGCCATGGAATATTTTCCGCCACCACGTTCAGCACTTTCCCGGAGCTCTCGCGGGTTGCTATTCCCTTCGCGTCCGCGGGGAATGTCGGGAGCTTCTTATCCCATCCTTCGGGAAGCTCGCGGCGCTGCATGCGATGTAGCCGGTCAGCCAATTCCGGATATTTCTTCGAGTACTCCCCGAACATTTTCGACCACTGCGCGCGCGCCTCATGCCCACGCTTTCCAATGCCATCCTGAAAGTGTTCGCGCACTCCCTCAGGCACCAGAAACTTGGCGTCTTCCGGCCAGCCATAAAACTTTTTCACCAGGCGCACTTCCTCTTCGCCTAGCGGCTCTCCGTGCGCTGCATTGCTGTCTTGTTTGTGCGGCGATCCATAGCCGATGTGGCTGTCCACGATGATCAGCGTAGGCCGGTCCGTAGTTTTCTGGAACGTTTCGAAAGCGCGGCCCAGCATTTCCAAATCGTTGGCATCGGCGACGCGCGTCACATTCCATCCGTATCCGATGAAGCGGGTGGCCACGTCTTCACTGAACGACCAGCTCGCGGGGCCATCCAGAGTAATGCCGTTGTGGTCGTACATCCAGCACAGATTCGAAAGTTTGAGATGTCCAGCCAGCGACGCGGCCTCGCCACCAACGCCCTCCATCAGATCGCCATCGGAGCACATCGCGTAAACATTGAAATCGAAAACCTCGAAGCCCGGCCGGTTGAAATTCGCCGCTAACCACTTGCTCCCCATGGCCATTCCTACACTGTTTCCAACGCCCTGCCCCAGTGGCCCGGTTGTCGTTTCAACACCGGTCGTGACGTGAGACTCTGGATGCCCCGGTGTCCGGCTCCCCAGCTGCCGGAAGCGCTTGATCTCTTCCATCGGAACTGCCAGCTCTTTCAGCACCTCGCCGTTCTCAGCAACTTCACGCACGCCTGTGAGATGAAGCATGGCGTAGAGCAGCATGGAAGCGTGGCCATTCGACAGCACGAAGCGATCGCGGTTCAGCCACTTCGGATCCTCTGGGTCGTAGTGCAGAAATTCCTGCCAGAGGCAATACGTCACAGGAGCCAATCCCATCGGCGCGCCTGGATGCCCGCTGTTAGCCTGCTGCACCGCGTCGATCGCCAAGGTCCGAATCGTGTTAATCGACAGCGTATCCAATTGCTTTCCGGTCACTACCGCCTGTTCACTGGCAACCATGCGATGCGCGCTCCTTAAAAGAAAAAAATCCTCTCCTACCCAAGCCGTTACGCCGACCTCAGACCTATTAGAGTTCGGAGAACAGAAAGGGTTTCATACACGCCCCGAGTGTATCAATTTCTTGCGAACCCATGTCACGGGCCCTGTGAAAAATTGGGGAAGGCTTGATGAAAGGCAGGGGCGAAGAAAGAAAGGGCTGGAGGATCTTTACTTCAACAACTGGAGATAACTTTTTTCGCTCTTCGAGGCTCTGGTCGTGTCTTGGACATACTTAAGAAATTGCCGGAGATTTTCTTTTTCAGTGGGATCCAGAGTTGAGAATCGAATGCGCACTCCGGCGGCAGGCGCGCTCCGGATAACGACTCCGTTCAGCGCCATCCCTTTTACCCATATTTTGCCACTCGCGACCCAAAGTCCGATTTCTACTTTTGCGCCGCCGCTGATCTGGTTTGCCGTTTCCACCTGGCATCCGCCCATGCTGGTGTTGGAAAGATTTCCCCATAGCGGGGAGAGGGCATCGTTGACATGTAGTTCCACTGCCACAAAACATTTGATTCTAGGGTGCCGCCGCCTATCCTGTCCCCAGGTAGCACTGAAAATGTCCGGCTCGAACGGAGGCGTAGCTGAGGCCGCGGTCGGAACTGGATGGGGCGGAGGTTCGGCCGTCCCCTTCGACTTGCTCGAGCCCTCTAATCCCGTAGTGGTTTTCCGCTTAATCTCGCGCATGGCCGCTAGCAGTGCCTGTTCGCGGCGCTCCGGCGGCGCATCGCGATACGTCTGCAGCAGCCTTCCGAGATTGCGTGCCAGGTCAGGATCGGCCAGTAATCCCGTCCAGTCAGTACCCGGCGCCGCGTTCTGATCGTCACTCATTGATTGAGCCGTTCCTTTTCTTGCGCGAGCGGTTTCCTCGCCTGAGATTGACCGATCAGTAACCCCTAAACAAGATGACCGAAGTCATCCGGAGGGCCTCCGCAACAATGCCTACGTCTGTCCCGCAAATGGATTTCAATCGATTGGCGTCAGCCGCTTGAGATACTCTTTCAGCGATTGCTGTTGCTCAGCGAAAAGCGATAGAAACTCAAAGCCGTAATGGTATCCGCGGCGAAAGCGAAGTACCGCTCGAACCTCCCAGGGAGTCGCTTCAGGAAGCGTAAAGCTCAAACCCGCTACCTCCCCAACATTTACCTCTGCCGCCAACAGTATTCCGATGCCGGCTTCGGAAAGATCCTTGCAATGTCCCTCGAGCTTCTCGTAGTGGTTTCCTAACAGAACTGTAACCACGACCCCAAAATCGCCCAGGTATCTGGGATGTCGTCTATGTCGACGATCAATCTGTTTCGTTGGCGCGCTTTTTGAATTTGACGCAGGCATAGAGGAGTGCGTTTGGGAGGCTTAACCGCCATACTCATCGGGGTTCAAATGTGAGCTGCACAATCTCCGTGCTGTCAGACGATGCGGTTTGAAACTTCCATTTACGTATTGCGTCAGTGGCCGATTCAATCAGTACCGGATTTCCCCCTACGACTCTGGTCGACTTCACGTTCCCGTTCGCTCGAACAATCGCTTCAACTTTCACCACGCCACCAAGGTGCATGCGTTTCGCCAAGTCCGGATAAACCGGCTCAACTTTGGTTAGGATCTTTCGTTCCGCATGTTCCGCTTGGTCCTGCTTCTGCGCCACGCTGACGGGGGTTGAAAGCCCGGCATATATTGCCACGGTAATGACTAATGCGCCAGTTCGACTGATGGGGGGGATCATTCCTTTTTCACTTTATCTCGGTCATGTGCTTCAAGAAAGTGCCTAAAGTAACGAATTCCAAACGGATTCTTATTTCGCTTGGCAGTCCCCAGATTCATTCGATTTTGCCGACGATTTGCCGGTCTCGTGTCAAAATTGGAGTGCGCACGGACTTGGTATGGCATCCAATGCCAGGCCGTAGCGTACGGTTTTTGCATCCCCTGGCCTGTAAGTCGAATCAGAAGTTGATGATCCTGTGCTATGAATGAGAAAGGTCGTCCCGAAGACTATCTGTTACGGCGGGACTTTTCACCAGCGAAAATGCCCCGTTCTTCATCTCGCCCAATCCGCTGCCTGCACACGGTGATAATGCTCTTGTGCTGCAGCATGTTCAGCGTGACATTTGTTGTGGCTCAGAATTCCGCCTCCACGCCTTCCATAACCTTGCCGGGATCGCAAAGTCCCTTTACCGGTAGCGAACCGGAAGGCAAAGTCACTCAGGAAGTCCTTCAGATCGGATTCCAGGATGCCATCGAGCGCGGTCTGCGGAATAACCTAGGCCTGCTCCTTTCCGGCGATCAGACCCTTACGGCTCGTGGCGAAAGATGGAAAGAACTCAGCAATCTTCTGCCCAACCTCACCGCCAGAATCCAGGAAAACGTGCAGACTGAGAGTCTGACGGCATTAGGTCTCAAGACCAATGTTTTTCCATTTCCAACTCCACGGGTGATCGGCCCCTTCAATTACTTTGACGCCCGCGCTTCGCTGACTCAATCTATTTTCAATTTCCATGATCTCGAAAAGGAACGGGCAGCCTCCGCAAGCCTGAAATCCGCGCAATACAGCTATAAAGATGCAAGAGAAGTGGTGGTGCTCGCCGTGGGCAATGCCTATCTCGTGGCGATTGCCACCGCCGCCCGCATTGAGACCACAACCGCTCAGGTTACCAACGCTCAAGCTCTGTACAACAAGTCACTCGACCAACAAAACGCCGGACTCAGTCCTGCGATTGATACCCTGCGCTCCCAAGTCGAATTGCAGACGCGCCAGCAACAGCTCATTGTTGCGCGCAACGACTATGCCAAACAGAAATTGTCCCTGTCTCGCATCATCGGCCTCCCACCCGGTCAGGAATTTCAGTTGACCGAGAAAGCTCCCTACCAGGCCCTCACGCCTCTTCCCTTGGAAAGTTACCTGCAACGTGCCTATGTATCGCGCCCGGATTACCACGCGGCGCAGGCGCAAGTTCTTTCCGCGGAACTCACCCACCGCGCCGCCGCCGCCGGGCGCTATCCCACCGCCGACCTCAGCGCAAACTTCGGCGATATCGGTGTCACTCCTGCCCAATCGAACGGAACCTGGCAGGTGAACGGCGGGATCAGTATTCCAATTTTTCAGGGAGGTAAAGTTCACAGCGACTTGCTCGAGGCCGACGCCCAGTTAAAGCAGGCGCGCTCCCAATTGGGCGATCTGCGCGGCCGCATCGACTATGAAGTCCGCACTGCATTGCTGGATCTGACTGCCGCCGCCGAGCAAGTCGAAGTCGCGCGCAGTTCCGTCGAACTGGCGGAAGAGGCTTTCAATCAATCCAAGGACCGTTTTGCCGCCGGCGTTACCGACAACCTCGAAGTCGTCCAGGCACAAGAATCTGTTGCCAGCGCTCATGAAAGTTACATCCAAAGCCTGTACGCGCATAATCTAGCCAAGGTGGAACTTGCGTACGCCATTGGGGATGCCGAACAGGGAGTGAAACGATTCTTGAAAGGCGAACACTAAACTCAAATTTATGGAACCGACGACCCAAACTCCGTCCGCTCCCCCTCTGACGGATCAATCTGAAACTCGCACCAAGCCGCTACCCTCCACCGAGCGGGATTTCCGCACTCGTCCTTCGCGCACGGCCAGTCCTGGCTTCCGCATTGCTGCAATTATCGGGGCAGTAGTGCTGCTGCTGGTGGTGTTTTTCGTCTATCGCTACGTTGCGAGCTATGAATCCACCGACGACGCTCAGGTCGACGGCCACATTAACTCCGTCAGCGCCAGGATTTCAGGTCATGTCGTAAAGCTCAATATCGAGGACAACCAGTACGTTCAGGCGGGAACCGTTCTCGTGCAAATCGATCCCGCTGACTACCAGGTCGCGTACGAGCATGCCAAGGCGGATTTTGAGGAAGCGCAGGCCGCTGCCGCCGGCGCCGGCGTGAACGTCCCCATCACTTCGGTCAGCACCACCAGCCAGGTCTCTTCCAGCGAGGCCGATGTGGCTAGCGCCCGTGCCGGAATTGCTGCAGCAAGGCAACAGTTTGAAGCCGCCAAGGCGCAGCGCGACCAGGCCGAGGCCAACAACGTCAAGGCGCAAAATGATCTAGGTCGTTACAAACAACTCGTGGATAAGCAGGAAATCTCCCAGCAGCAATACGATCAAGCCGTAGCTTCTGCCCGAGCCAATGAGGCTTCGGTTCAGTCTGCCCGCTCCCTGGCCGATGCCGCTCAATCGCAAGTGACTCAAGCTCAGGGAAAGCTGGCGGATGCCGAGGCTAACTGGCGCAACGCTCAAACCGCTCCCAAGCAAATGCAGGTGATTCGTTCCAGAGCAGCATCGGCGGAAGCATTAGCACAGCAGAAGAAAGCTGATCTGGACCAGGCACAACTCAATCTGCAATATACAAAAATCACTGCCCCGGTCGAGGGAGAAGTTAGCGACCGCACCGTCGAAGTCGGTCAAAACGTCGCTCCCGGACAGGAATTGATGAAGATCATTCCGCTCAACGATGTCTGGATCACCGCCAATTTCAAAGAGACTCAGCTTCGGGACATGAAGGTAGGTCAGCCCGTCACACTGGAAGTGGACGCTAATGGCCGCAAGTATCGCGGAAAAGTAAATAGTATTGCCGGCGCTAGTGGCGCACGTTTCAGCCTGCTCCCACCCGAGAATGCTACCGGTAACTACGTGAAGGTGGTGCAGCGCATCCCGGTAAAGATCGTGCTGGACCCGGGCGAAAACAAAGATCACTCGCTGCGGCCCGGCATGTCGGTCACTCCCAAGGTTTGGATCCGGCAATGAGCGCTGCCGCTCCCCCGCTGGAGAATGCCAATATTTGGCGTCCGGCAGTCAATCCGTGGATCATCGCGATAACCGTAACGCTGGCAACTTTCATGGAAGTGCTCGACACTTCTATCGCCAACGTCGCCCTCCCTCACATTGCCGGCAGCCTCTCCGCCGGCCAGGATGAAAGCACCTGGGTGCTCACCTCTTACCTGGTCTCGAATGCCATCGTATTGCCGCTGAGCGGATGGCTGTCGTCGATCATTGGCCGCAAGAATTTCTATATGAGTTGCGTGGCTCTGTTCACCATCAGCTCTTTCTTGTGCGGATTGGCTCCGAACCTCGCCACGCTGATCATTTGCCGCGTGCTGCAAGGTGCGGGCGGAGGTGGCCTGCAGCCCAGCGAGCAGGCCATACTCGCCGACACTTTTGAGCCCGCCAAGCGCGGCATGGCCTTCGCTGTTTACGGCGTTGCTGTTGTTACCGCGCCGGCCATCGGACCTACGCTCGGGGGATGGATCACTGACAACTTCACCTGGCGCTGGATTTTTTTCATCAATATTCCTGTCGGTATCATCTCTCTGCTGCTCACTTCGCGCCTGATTCAGGACCCGCCGTATCTTAGGCGCAGGAAGCTGAGCGAGACCAAGATCGACTATATCGGTCTGGGGTTTGTGGCCTTGGGCCTGGGAACTTTGCAAGTTGTACTCGATAAAGGGCAGCGCGATGATTGGTTTGAGTCGCACTTCATCGTGATCCTCACCTTGATCGCTGTCGCTTCTCTGATCTTCGTCGTGATATGGGAATGGCGGCACAAGGATCCCATCATTGACCTTCACTTATTCCGCGACCGCACCTTCGGCATCTCCAACTTGTTGATGTTTATGCTGGGGTTTGCTCTCCTCGGCAGCACCCTGCTCCTGCCTTTATTCATGCAGACTCTGCTGGGATATTCCGCCGAGCAATCAGGCTTGGCCTTGATGCCCGGCGGCTTCACCATCATGCTCTTGCTGCCTCTGGTGGGATTCTTGCTCTCGCGCTACAGCCCGCGCTGGCTGCTGGTCTTTGGTCTAGTCGTGCTTTCCGGATCGTTATTTCATATGGCGGGTTTTGACCTGGGAATCGATTTCCGCACGGCCGCCACTGCCCGTGTATTTCAGGCCGTAGGTATGGCCTTCCTGTTCGTTCCAATCAATACGGCGGCCTACGCATTTCTTCCCCGGGATAAGAACAATGCCGCGTCCGGCCTGATGAACCTCGCCCGCAATATCGGCGGAAGTGTCGGCATTTCGCTGGTCACCACCATGCTGGATCGCCGCTCCCAGGTTCACCTGAACGACTTATCCCGCAATCTCAGCTCTGGAAATCCCGCGTTCCGTTCCATGCTGCAAGGCGCCACCCGCACCATGCAGGCGCACGGAGCCAGTGCGGCATTCGCTACCCGGCAGGCCTATGCCTTGATTCAAGGTACGGTACAGCGGGAAGCCACCATGCTGGCTTACATTGATAACTTCCGCCTTCTCGGATTGGTCATCATGGCCATGGTTCCCATCGTCTTCCTGATGAAAAAAAGCAAGCCCGGCGGCGGAATCGCGGTACACTAGTGCGCGGTAAAATAAGGCTACGGCGGTTGGCTGGCGCCTATTGGTTTTGGCTGGTGCAGCAATCGGAAGCTGTCTCATAAATGGTTTGGGAAGGGCACGGCTTCTGAGGTTGGGGAACAACTACGAATGCATGCAGTGACGTGGAAGAGCGGCGCTTTCAGCGCCGCGTAAGGCCTGTCGAATCTGTTCGGGCTTTAGCCGCTGAGGTACTGTAGAGAACATGTTTCGCATCATCACCATCGAACGGGAGTACGGTTGCGGCGCTCCCGCCATCGCCTCCCAACTAGCCGATCGTCTCGGCTGGGAATTGTGGGATCACCGCCTCACCGAAGAAATCGCCCGCATGGCCAACGTCGAGTGTTCCGCCGTCATGCGCTGCGACGAGCGCATGGACAGCCGCTTCCATCGCTTGGCCAAAGCCTTTTGGCGCGGCGGTTATGAGCGCGGCTCGACTCTCGAAAACCAGATTTTTGATTCCGACTGCATGGTCTCGATGATGGAGCAGATCGCTCCCAAAATTGCTCGGGAAGGGAATGCCGTCGTCGTCGGCCGCGGCGCGCCTTTCTTCTTACGAGAACAGCCGGACGCCTTTCACGTTTTTCTCTACGCCCCTCGCGCCGAAAAAATACGTCGCCTGCTTCAGGATGGCTCTACTACATCAGAGGCGGAGGATCTCGTCGATTCCGTCGACCGCCAGCGCATCGCCTTCGTCAAACACTATTTTGGCGCCGACTGGCCCACCCGCTCGCTTTATCACTTAATGATCAATACGGCAGTAGGGGATGAATCGGTCATCGAAACAATTCTGCACACCATGCGCCTTGACCAAGGCCGCCCGAAGGCCACGGGATACGAACCTGCGAAGATTCCCAGTTCTGTTTAGAAACGACCTCGTAACCGTCGGGCTCGGGAAAACTCTGCGACCAAATTCGGCCTTTGCTCTATAATTGGGATGTGCTAACCGAAGAAGACAAACAGTGGATTAGCGATCGGTTAGAGAAGGTGGAAACCACTCTTCTCTCCGAGTTTCACAAGTGGGCGTCGCCGGTAGAATTACGTCAGCGGAGCCATGCCGCAGCTATTCGCGCGCTGGATACCGAGGTTGAGGCTCTGTCAGACCGGCTCAAGAACATTGAGGGTCGCTGAGCGATCCCTCTTCAGAGCAGTTTCCCTTCTCAACATGAGCTTGACGTAAAGGCGCATCAGTTCGTTTAGATTTGACTATTCGCCGCCGATGATCGTCGTGCGGATAATTTCCCTTCGTTCTCCCTTAGTACGCGACCCCCGGAACGTCCACTCCGACCTCCGAACAATCTTCCATAAATCCGATCCATCCTCTGCCAGACCTATTTAGCAGGTGTCCGACAGGCTTTCGTTTCTCATTCCAGCTGATCACAACTGTTCCGCATGTAGTTTCTCAGCGTTGAAATAGAAAACGCACCGTAATGGTGCCGTTTGGCAAATCGAACGACAACACTACCGCAATCCTATTTTTCTTGACTTCGACTCTCGGAAGAGGAATCCTATTTGCTAGGCATTCGGTCTTTGACAACTAAATAGTTAAATATGAGATAACTCCCGTGAATGCAATATTTTGCGGCCCGTACGTTGATTCCAAAAGACTTAGGCCAGAGCAAGCTCGCTAAGTCCTTTGTATGGAAGATTTTACGAGTAACTTGTTTGTTGTCAATATTTTACCTGGGTAATTATCCCTTGACATCAAGTAGAAGAAATGGCATACTGTTTTTGCCATGAAACCGAAACAGAGCATTCCCAAACATCTCCGCCTGACCTTGGAGACTTTTCTTCAGCAGTTTCCAGACGACGAAGCCTGCCTTGAGTACTTGAAAGAAAAGCGCTATCCGAACGGCATGGCCCACTGCGCGAAGTGCAACCAAGAGCGCAAACACCACCGCGTTACCGGGCGTCCGGCCTATGCCTGTGACTACTGCGGTTCGATGATCTCTCCGATGGCTGGAACCATTTTCGAGCACAGCAGCACTTCGCTCAAGAAGTGGTTCTATGCGATGTACCTCATGGGTTCCACTCGTTGCGGCATCTCCGCAAAGCAAATTCAGCGCGAAACCGGAGTGACCTACAAAACCGCTTGGCGGATGTTCAAGCAGATTCGCTCGTTGCTGTCCGAACCAGACATGCAACTGGAGGGATCGACGGTCGAGATCGACGAAACCTATGTAGGCGGAAAGCGCAAGAATAAACATGGCAATCGCGGCATGCGCGGACGCGATAACGACGAAAAGACTCCGGTGTTCGGCATGGTTGAGCGCGGCGGGCGTGTGATTGCTTGCGTAACTCCCGATGTTAAGGCCGCAACCATCTTCCCAATCATCGAAGAAAAGATTCTGCCTTCGAGCACCGTGTACAGCGATGAGTATTCGGTTTATGACAGACTGGCAACTCCACAGAACGGGTACGTTCATCGGCGCATCAAGCACGCGGAGAAAATCTACGTCATGGGCGACGTTCACACTCAGACTATCGAAGGATTCTGGAGTCTGGTAAAGCGTGGGATCGGCGGAGTCTATCACTCTGTCAGCCGGAAATATTTGCAGACCTATTTGGATGAGTACAGTTTCCGGTACAATCGGCGGGATCAGGGCAACTTGATTTTCACTTCGATTTTGGAGCGGGTTTTCGAGCGGGCGTCCTAACAGCCCGCTCAACCATTCGGTCGAAGTCGCCCCACGTGAAAGGTTTCTTGCGCGTCTCACCCTGCTCATTCTTGGCGGAAGGTTTGGGGTGATTCGCCATAGCAAATTCAGAGCGGCATTCCCATATCTGGGCGCTTCACTCCTAGATGGGAGTGTGGCGCAGTGGTACGTAAAAGTCAATCTCTGCCCAGCAGGCGCGACATCCTGCGGGCCGTTCATTCCCCTTCGTGCAAGGGAAGATTTATTATGGCGATCCGCTTCTATGGCGATGAAAGCGAAGATCAAGGCAGTAAGGTTATGGCCATTGCAGGCTTCATTGGCATGGCCGAGGAATGGGATGATTTGCAGGAAAAATGGATTGCCAGAGTCAAGCCAACCGGAGTATCCGCTTACCATATGACCGATTGCGAATGTGGGCTCGGAGAGTTCAGCGAAAAGAACGGGTGGTCTCCCAAGGATCGTCAACAACTCACCACAGACCTCATTGATCTCATTATCCAACACAAAATTTTTCTCATCGGCGAAGGATTATTGTTGGACGACTACAAAGAAATCCCGCCTGTCACGGAGAGCGGTGATCGTCTAGGCCGCGATAAATGGCACATGGCCTTTCAAGGCGTGCTCCACGAGGCAGCAATGTCTCTCGGAGACGAGTGTCCGCCGGAAGAAACTATCGCCTTCTTTTTCGACTGGAAAGATAAGCAAGGAAGTGCGCGATTCTTTTTTGACTATATGAAAACCGAAGAAAAACTCAGTTCCTGGCATCACCGTTTGGGAACTCTGACGTTTGGGCATAAAGAATTCGATGTAGCCGGAAGCATCCCATTACTCCAAGTAGCCGACATTGCAGCGGTGGAAACGAGAAAGAGAATTGGGAACCCAATTACCCATCCTCACATTCCTGTCCGCAAGTCGTTCCTGCGATTGAAAGAAGCGCACCGCATCTGGCAAATAAGTTACATGGACAAACAGGTACTCGATTCCATGCACCAATCGAAAGTCAAGGAATTAGGGCTTACGAAAAAATCGACAGGCGTATAATTCGCGGCGCTATGGCAAAGCATGTCTATCTGGCCCTCAATTGCAAAACGCCGGGATGCCGCACGATGAACCTAGTGAAGTACATGGGTCCGGACACTGGCAAGTCGGAGATCGTGGCTAATCCGCCGACGGGTTTTGTGTTTGAGTGTGGGCGCTGCGGTCGGTCGCATCCCTACCGAATTGATGATTTGTATCCGACAAAGACGGATTCCGCTCCTCCGCCGGGATATGAAAAACCTTTCTAACAAGTGGCTCCATTGAAACCATTCGTCCATTGAAACTGATGTTTTGCCCTGTCACGGTGTCCTCCATTGTACTACTTGACGTTAAGGGATACTTACCTTTACCTGGGCCTGAAGCAGATCGTCAGCCGCAAGTCGTTGATTCCAGATATTTTACGATACAAGGCTAATATTTTTTAGTCTGGATCAGTACCGACTAAGTCAGGGATTTCGTCCGGTGCCTTTGCCCAGCGGGGCAGCAGTCTTCCGCGCAAACATCAGTCCGTGGCCCCAGCGATCCCATCGCTCGCCGCTCTAATTGCTGATTCATTCTCTCCTGAATCAACTCCCGAATCATTCCGATAAACTTCGGATGCACTCCGACGGTCTTAGCTCGCGTCATGGGCAAACCCAGCTCGTTACAAAGCTGCTGTGCTTCCACATCTAAGTCATACACCACTTCCAGGTGATCGGAGATGAAGCCGATCGGCGCTACGACCACCGCCGACGCGCGCTTGTTCGCCTTCACTTCGCGCAAGTGATCGAGGCGCAAGTAATCCAGAATGTCCGGTTCCAGCCACGGCTGTCCCGGAGCGCCACTGCGGCTCTGGTAGACCAATGCGTCATTGGTTTGTCCAAGCGCAGCGGAAACCAATCGCCGCACTTCCTCTAACTGCATCACGTAATCACTTGTGTTGGCCATCGACATCGGAATACTGTGCGCCGTATAAATGATCTGCACATTTTGTCTGGCGTTCTCTGGAATGGCGCGCAGCGCTTCACCAACTCGCTCCACCGTCGCTTCAACGAATCCCGGATGGTTGAAGAATGCCCGTAACTTATCGACCTGCGGTGCGCCCAGTCCAACTTCGTTTTGCGCCCGCGCGATGTCTTCCCGATATTGCCGGCAGCCGGAGTAGGAACTGTAGGCCGAAGTGACGAAAGCCACTGCTCGTTGGATCCCGTCATCCTTCATCTTTCGCAGCGTGTCAGTTAGTAACGGATGCCAGTTCCGGTTTCCCCAATAGATTGGAAGCCTCGGCCCATTCTTTTCCAACTCCGATTCCAGCGCTGTAATCAAGTCCCGCGTTTGCTGGTTGATCGGGCTCTTGCCTTCGAAGTGGTAGTAGTGCTCCGCGACCGCAAGCATGCGCTCGCGCGGAACACCGCGCCCGCGCAGAACATTTTCGAGAAAAGGGATCACCTCTTCTTTCGATTCCGGACCACCGAAAGAAACCACCAGAATGGCGTCGTAGTTCATCTCACAATTTCTGCTGGACAATGTTAACAGCGGCTGCACTGCCCGCGCGTCTGATCAGTTGCCATGCACCATTGCGACTGGAAGCGCAGACTGAGCGTTCTTGGTCAAGGATAAGGGCCGGTCCAATGCGATATCCATCTCAGTGAATCGGGGCAGCACAACATCGCGCCCGTGCCGCGTCACCATATAAATCCCAGAGATGCAGCTCGATACGATCCTGGCGGTTCCCGCCGTGGAAGCGTCCGTGGCTGTCGAGATCAGTGCTTCCACAATCAACTGGGTTCCGTCGTCCACTTCTTTCGCCAAACCTGCCGTGACACCAAGGTTAATGGCCATCCATGCTTTCCCCGGACGCTCACCCCGCAGTTGACCTTCCGCATCAATCTTAGTATGCGAACCCCGGTCCAATTCCGCTCCAGCAAGCGAGGCCGCGATGGGAATGAAGTTCCCGCCCGGAAGGGTCACTCCCGTAAACGTCAGAGACAGTGATCCCGCGCGGCTCCCCCAACGGGGTGGAGTCTGCTTGATTACTTTGCCTTCAAACACACTGCCTGCGGGCAGTGCGATCCGCGACTTCAAGAATACAGGTTCAAGCAAACGCGCCTGAATCTTGTCGCCGGGCCTGTTCTTCGAAGCACTCACGTCTCCCAATAGAAGAATCTTGAATCCCGTGCCGGCCGGAAGCTCTTCCAGAGCCGGCAGATCAATCCCGGTGGCCGGCTGGGGATTGGTTTCTTCAGAAAGGGACTTGCCGTTTACGGCGGAGGCCTCTAAAACCATGATGGGCGCCGCTATATTTTTCGATCCGTACAGCCCGCCAGATTTCCCTACCTCAACCGATCCGGCTTCGTTCGCATGTTTCCCCGATTGTTTGCGCTTGGCCTGAGCATGCACTTCGCGTCTCCGGCTGACCGATAGTACTGCTACCTGCAGAGCGCTTTCACCGTTAGGTCCAGATACTGCGGCGGTCTTAAACACGGGATACTTTTCGTGGCGAGGCGTGAAGACCTTCACCACCCACGGCCAATGGTCGTCCGCAGGCCTGTGTCTTTTTTCCATGTGGTCGACTGTCAGGCGCACGGCACTTTGCGCAGGATACAGTTCGCGATCCGCGGAATAGACGTCCCGAGCCAGCTTGCCTTGAATAATATCGCCGGGCTTGAGTTTCGACAGTTTCACCGGATGATCAAGCTGTACCTTCACGTAAAGGCCCGAATTTGCGGATGGCACGGAAGCGGGTGACTCGTCCGCGGCACAACTGATCGCGAAACCGGTTAACACTACGCCCATCAATAGGCCGTGGACTACTGTCGAAATCCTGCTGCTGCTCATATTCAACTCCGGTCGCCTCAAAATCGCGTATTCCCGCGTCGAAGCAAGGTTTGCCCTGTGGAAGATTCAGCTTATGCCAATCCGGGGGTGGCGTGGGCACTAAGATTCGCTAGTTTAGCACTAACGTAAGGGGCGCCAATTCGTCATTAAGGTTGGCGGTCCCTGAATGACGAGGTGCCGCTCGAGTTTGTCAACAAATGAATACAATCGGACAATCCGCAACAGGGCGACGGAGGGCGCGCAGCGGAATCGCCGCATGTTACGCTTTTGCTGGGACTATGCCCGTTAACGTTGTTCGCCGCGTCTTCAAAGCATTTCAATATCGCGATTTTCGCCTGATGTGGTTTGGCGCCTGCACCTCCAGCATTGGTACCTGGATGCAGATCGTGGCGCAGGGCTGGCTCATCTACCGGCTCAGCCATTCCGCATTCTTGCTGGCGCTGGATCAATTTCTAGGCGGCATTCCCATCTTTCTTTTTTCTCTGATCGGCGGAGTAGTAGCCGACCGTGTAGAGCGCCGCAAAATTCTGCTGGGTTCGCAATATCTGCAGATGGCTACCGCCGCAATACTCACCGTTCTGGTAGCGACGGATGTAGTGCGGGTCTGGCACATCCTTTGTTTGTCCTTCATCTCGGGATTCGCTCAGGCTTTCGGCGGTCCCGCTTACCAGGCGCTCATTCCCACGTTGGTCGAAAAAGATGACATGCCGAACGCCATCGCGCTGAATTCGATTCAGTTTAATGTTGCGGTCATGGTGGGTCCGGCTCTTGCGGGACAAGCACTGGCGAAATTGGGAGAGAAGTGGTGCTTTGGCTTGAACGCGATTTCCTTCCTCGCGCCGATTATTTCGCTGTCAATCATCACCGCCCGTTTCCTGCCGGTGAAGACCACAGAGTCCATGTTCAGCAGCCTCAAGCAGGGAATCCAGTTCGCCCGCAAACAGAATTCGATGGAAGCGCTCATCGTCCTCGCCTTTTGCATGACTGCCTTGAGCATGCCGATGCGTACATACATTCCTGTATTCGTGAAAGACATCTTCCACCGTGGTCCTGAAACTTACGGCAATCTACTTTCGCTCATGGGACTGGGTTCGATTCTGGGGTCGCTAACCATTGCCACTGCGGGGAATATGCGACGGAAGGGAATCGTTGCCCTGTGTGCGCTTCTTTGTCTTGGGGCCGGAATCGCCGGGTTCGCAATCTCGAAATTGGTTCCGGTCAGCAGCGTACTTCTGGTCCTGGTGGGAGCTTCGATGATGGCGGTCTTCGCCACGGTGAACTCTCTGGTGCAGTTGATCACGACCAACGAAATGCGCGGCCGCGTGATGAGCGTATACAACTTCGCCTTTCGCGGCGGGATGCCCATGGGCAATCTGCTTTCAGGATGGCTGGTTCCCGTGTTCAGCGCGCCAGTGATCGTGGGCGTGAACGGGATATTGCTTGTCCTGCTGGCTCTGTACTTCCTGTTCGTACAACGGCGCTTGGCGGCGCTTTGAAGGAGTCCTTACGGAATGGATTAGCTCGACGGAGGAGCTTAGCCTACCACTATCCAGAAAAATGCCCCCTTCCTCGTCGCTACCACTGACGAGGAAGGGGGCTTTCCCGGAGGTTTATCTTTATCTTTTGCCATTGTTACTTGGGAAGCACGATCAAACTTTCCGGACTCTGGATTTTGTGTGGCGAGCCCGGAGCCTGCGTCACTCCCGTGGACGTCACACTGAATACATACAACTTGCCGGCGCTTCGGCTGATCGCATACAAGTGATTGGCGTTGTCCCAATAGACCTGATCGATCGTGTCGGTGGTTAGCAAGCCCGTAAAGTGCGTGATCGGGTTCGCGCCGTTGAAATGGAAGATCTGTAATCCGGCCCCTCCCACCGCCAGGTACTTGCCCGTTGGAGACATCCAGTAGGTTTGAGCACCCTGCGTCAGCACTGACGGCATGTTCTGGTAGGTGCTGGTGGTGGTCAGGTTTCCCGCGCTGTCCGCCGTGTAAACCGCGAGCTGCGTCGGTCCATCGCTGCCCCAGTTGGAGTTCAAGGGAGTCAGCGCGATCGCCAGATGATTCGTTGGATCGGCGGCGGCCGCCCACGGGCAATAGAATCCTCCTGACTTCTCAGCGGGGAATGGCGGATTGATGTTCAGATACGAGAGAGTTCCATTGCTGGCCCGCTCAACTCCAAATATCTCGTTCGTGTAGTGGTAGCAGCTTGAGGCATACGCGAATTTGTTGTTCCCGATGAAGCTCAGCTGAACATTCTTATCGGGCCCTCCGGAGAGATCGTTCAGGAACGAGAGTTGTCCCGTTTCCTGGTTGACGCTCTGCGAGAGATAGTCATTGTTCGTGGTGTAGTCAATCGCATAGAGCGACGCTCCCGTGTGATCCAGAAAAAGGTCGTAGAGCGTTCCGCCATTCAGGTTCGTAGTGTACTTGTCCTCGTAAGTGAGTGCGCCATTCGAGCCGATCGAAAACGAATCGATATACGTTCCTGTCGGATCTACTCCGAATAGCCAGGCTCCGTTTAATGCGAGCCAATTGACGTTGTCGGCGAACGGCGATCCCGGAATCGGGGTAAGGGTTCCATTGGTGGCGGCTTTATAGCCGACGACTTGATACTTTGTGTTACTAACTAAGCTCGAGACATAGATATAAGCTACAGGGCCAGAGGTAGATTGTGGAGACACGATTTCAGTTGGTGACGACGTGACCTGAGCAGACGCCAGAACTGAACTGGCGCAGATCGCTGACAAAGTTGCGAACCAAACCAAGATTCTGTGAGACATACAACCTTCCACATTCACTGAGGGAATTAGAAACCGGACAAACAGGAATTCGGATGCCCTCCGGTTTGTAGCCGGTTGTTGTCGGCGACTCCGTAGATACTCTCCGGATTAACCCGTAGTTCAACGATCACGCGTAAACTGTTCCAGTGATTGACGCAGTAACCGTCATTACCACCACCACCGCTCTAGTCTCAGTCCTGGCACCAGTTGTGATCGCGCGCCGCAGTTCTAATCGACCGCCTATATCGCGAGACCGCATGATCTGGTGGCTGCCCCTATTCGTTGTACTTGTGGCAGGCGGAACCTTGCTCTGGCTGATAATCCACGGTGCGGTTGACTCGCGACTCCACATTCTTTTTGTCGTCTTTATCGTCCCAGCCGCCTGTTTGATATGCCTTCTCGGGCTGCTGGTCGCTGCCATTCGCAAGAGACCACATCAGTTTGTTTCGGTGTTGCTGGCACTGCTCGGCTTTGTAGCCATTTCGGCGAGTTTGGAAAGAAACGAGGAAACACTGCGACCTTTCGTCAGGTGGTTTCTGTGGTCGCGCCAGTACAAGGCCGAAGTTATGGGTCAGCCGGACGCCGCCAACGGCGAATTCAAGCACTCTGTATGGGACAGGTGGGGATTCGTGCCTACTGGCTTCACCACTACTTATCTCGTCTTTGATCCGACCGATTCGCTCGCGAACGCCGCGAAGTCAACAGTGCCGGTGCGGTTTAGTGGGATTCCCTGCGAAGTGCCTGGTGTTTTCCGCCTTGAGAAGCAGTGGTACGCCGTGAGGTTCTTTGCGAGTGAGGATTGGCGTAATTGTCCGTCGAGTACCCCTCGTGTGAACTGACATAGGAATCCATCAGAAGATTAACTGCCGAAATATCGCGATTGCACTCATCGACCGGATCGGCCAATTCTCGGTGCTGCTTGCGGATGTCCGCCTGTAGAAATGGGGCTCGTGAGTTTCAGGGGAGCACTTTGAAGTTCGTGACGGTCGAGTATGAGGTGTTGGGCGCAACGGTGACCTGGATCGCACCAGTGATAGAAGTGATTGAAATCTGGTGCGCCCGGAGAGATTCGAACTCCCGACCTATTGCTCCGGAGGCAATCGCTCTATCCATCTGAGCTACGGGCGCACTCCAGTCTCTTCAGTTTACATGCGGGGTTAAGAACCATCAATGCAGGCATTTGGCGTTTTCAGAGGAATAGTCTGGGCAGGTCTCGCCAAGTTCACTCGCGGGATGCAAGGTCGTGCGCAACCCAAAGCGTGCGGAGCAACCGAATGCTGCGCCGCATGGATGCGAAGGACGAACGCTCGCCCAAAAACTGCTAGCTTAGTAACGTCCGCGTCCGCCGCCACCCCCACCGCCGCGGCCACCGCGATCTCCGCCGCGGTCTCCACCACGGCCTCCGCGGTCGCGTCCACCCCCTCCGCCATGTTCAGTCTTGGGACGCGCCTCATTTACGTTGAGAGTGCGTCCGCCGACTTGGGAGCCGTTCAACGCCGTGATGGCCTTGTCGCCCTCTTCATTGCTGGCCATTTCCACAAAACCGAATCCGCGCGAGCGCCCGGTATCACGATCGGTCATGATGCTCACCCGGTCCACTTGTCCGAAGGGTGCAAACATCTGGCGTAGTTCGTCTTCCGACGTGTTAAAGCTCAAGTTACCCACAAAAATATTCTTCAAGCGTTTCCTCTGCATTGATCTGTCGAAGTGCGAGCTGAATGGCGGACTGCCAGGTCGGGATTACCTCCCTGAAAATCGAGACCGAAGCTGGCGAACAGTCGAATGCGGCACGAAGTATAGCAGGTTTGTCAAATCTGGCTTGTCAAAAATCAGAGGATCTCGGTGGGACCGGCTCTGTCGACGGGCGCGTCGCGTAAATCGGAGGGCCGGTCTTAAATGGTCGTCGGAGTGTCTCTGAAGGCGATGCCGCGCTTGCGATTGATCCGGCAAATGATGTCTTCCAGCAGCTTGGGCAAGAGATTGATTCCTGTCGGCGACGTCAACGAGTTTTTCTCCACGTACTCTTCGGCACCGGCTCCAATCAGTTTTTCCCGGTTCTTATCGCTCAGGCTGCTCAAGACTACCACCGGGATATCCGCCGTGCCGGGGTCCTGCTTCAGATGTTCGAGCACTTCTGGTCCGCTCATTTGGGGCAAGATCATATCCAGCAAAATGAGCTGAGGTTTTTGGGACTGAGCCATTTTGAGGGCGGTGATCCCATCTTCGGCACAGATTACGTCATAGCCCGCTTTGTGCAGGACTCGCTCGTGCTCGTGCAAGAGGGCCTTGCTGTCGTCGACTAAGAGAATTTTCACGCAGTCTACCCCCCTTAACTTCACTATCGGCTTTTCAGGAGGAAAGCATTAAATTTAGCGTGGGGCCAGAATGCCCGCCAGACGAGGGTTTCGGGCTGCCGTGTATAATCGGTGCCACTTTTAAGGGGACGATGTCGCGACAATTTCGCTGACGTGGGATATGAGACAGAACCCTCGTCCGCGATTGCGAGCAGCCCCTTAGTCCAGGAGAAATTGTGGAGCATTCAATAAAGTCGCCGTGCGTCTTGTCTTCCCAACAGCCAACTGTTGTCCGCGTCAACGCCATTCTTCTTCTCGTGCTTTTTGCAGTGGCATTCTCAGGCCAAGCGGCGTCCGCTCAATCGGGATTCACCGGAATCTTTGGCGGCGGTCCGTTTTACAAGAATGCGGCCAATAACATTACCGAAATAGAGCATTCCGGTTTTACCGAAGCCATTGTCTGGAGTGTTGAAGTCAACAGTGTCGGTGACTTGAACTTAAACGGAGAGTTCCCCTTAACCTCCGCCGGGGTTTATATCGGCAACCAGACTCACTCCGATTTTGCCGGAAACATGGCGCTCCTTAAACAAGGGACGGTCAAGAGAGTTACGTTCGCCGTCGGTTCATCCAACTATGGAGACTGGGAAAACGTCACCGCCCTGGTGAACTCGCAGGGGACTGGCCCGAGCAGCATCCTTTATAAAGACTTTCAAGCGCTGAAAGCCGCCATCCCGGCTCTGGACGCGATCGATTTTGACGATGAGAACAGCTACAACGCGCCGACCTCGGTTGCTTTTGCGGTGATGCTCGGCCAACTGGGTTATCACGTGATGCCCGACCCTTACACGAACAACAGTTATTGGACGAGCCTGGTTTCACAAATCAACACCCAGCTTCCCGGCACGGTGGATGGAGTTCACTTGCAGGCATACTCCGGAGGCAGCGGAAATAGTCCGTGCTCAGGATGGAATTTCGGCAGTGTTCCAGTGTTTCCTGGCCTGTGGGATCTCAACTACACGCCCAGCCAGGTTCAGAGCATTATGAGCGGCTGGCGCAGCCAATGTGGCATTACCGGCGGATTCATGTGGCTCTATGACGACTTTGTCGGCAATGGTCTTGCGGCGCAATATGCGAGCGCGATCAACAACGCGGTCAGCAGCAGCGGCTTTACTCTTTCGGGACCAAGCAACGTTTTCTTGAACCAAAATTCAACCGCTGGCGCCTTCATCACGATCACGGATTTTGGAGGGTTCAACGGTACGGTGACTCTGAGTGTCTCGAGCCTGCCGAAAGGCGTGCAATCAATAGTCGAAGGCCAAGGGAATAAACAGAAGGTGGTATTCAGAGCCATTCCTTCTGCCAGTACGGGATTCACCTCTGTGACCGTTACCGGGACGTCGGGCACCTTCACACAAACCCTCGCTTTGACTTTGGCCGTAAGTGCTGGCGTCGGCACAGCCGGAAGTGGAACGCAGGTACCGCTGTCTTCCGAATTCAACATTGACGGAATCTACACCGACGGCACGAAGTATACGACCGGGGGCCTTGATGGCACTGGATACTCGTATTCATCGAACCTGCTCACTACGTCGCGAGTTTTAAACAAGGTGCTGTTCGATTTTGGACCCGCGAATCAACCTGACGCCGTCAGTTGCAGTGGGCAATCGGTTTCTTTGCCAGCCGGCCAGTTCTCCAATCTCGAGCTATTGGCGACTGGCGTGGAAGGAAGCCAAGCCTCTCAAACCCTCACTGTTACCTACACCGACGGAACGAGTTCGCAATTCGTGCAAAGCTTCAGCGACTGGTTCTCCCCACAGAAATTCCACGGCGAGTTTGAAGGTGTTGCCATGGCCTACCGGAATTTCGACAACGGCACCAAGGACAAGAGGACATTCAATTTGTATGCTTACCGGTTGGCTTTGAATCCGGCAAAAATTGTGCAGAGCGTCAGCCTGCCCAATGATGCGCACGTTCTTGTGTTGGCAGCTACCCTGGTACCGTAAACCTGGTCGTCAACCCAGTCGCACTGAATACCGTGGCGCGCGCATTTTCGCGAGCTCTTCAGGAGGCCAGGGGCCAGCTCTATGGCCCTTGGTATCCTGTCTCGGGCTATCCGCGCTTTGATCAGCACACGAGCGGTCAGCAAACTAAGAAGAGAGCAAAACGTTATCGATACCGGCTGCCGCGAAATCCACAGGGTCTTTGTGACATCCGTCACTGCGCGCTTTGTAACGACCGAGTAGGATAGCCTCGGTTTCCCAGAATCTTCCGAGCAGATAACCGATCCAGGTGATAGGTATGGCCAGGAAGTACTGGCGTCTGCTCGCCGCTTTATCGGTGATCTTTTCGCTGCCTGCGTTGTTGCGCGGGCAGGATCGGATTGACGATTGGAATCCGCTCTCGCCCGAATTGGGAATGTCGCGATCGTTCGCGCCCAACCGGCCGGGACCGTTCTATCTACCTCCGGTGATGCCACGGCACTCACCCGTTGCGCCTGGGACGATCGCGTTCGATCGCGTGGCGAGCGCCGCTGGCATCATTTTTTCTGGTCGTGTTACCTCCGTCAGCCGCACACCGTTGCCGACGGGAGAAAGCCCTCCTTCCACCGCGGTCACTTTCCAGGTTGATCAGGCCGTTCGTGGCGTCCTTCCCGGGCAGAACTTGACGATCCACGAGTGGGCGGGCCTTTGGGACAGGGGTGAGCGTTATCGCGTCGGGGAGCGCGTCATGCTGTTCTTATATTCCCCGAGCAAACTGGGGCTCACCAGCCCGGTGGCGGGTGCGATGGGAAGATTTGTCTTGGATGCACAAGGCAGAATTCTGCTGAACCAGCAACACAGCGAAAGCTTCATGACAGATCCGATTCTCGGCAGAAAAACGGTGGTCCCTTACCGGGATTTTGTAGTGGCCGTGCGGCGTTCCGGCCGCGAGGAGTGAACGAGGCGTGACCCTAGAAAACGTGACATTAGGAAAGAAGATGGCGTTTAGCGTCCGTTCGTTCTTATTTCGCCTGGCCGCAGCCCTGGCCTTAGTGATTTTTTTCGCTATGGTCGCCCGCGCCGGCGGACCGAAATATGTAGCAGGCTCCAGTTATTTCACGACCATGGGTCAACCCATCACGTGGCCACTGGGTCAGGTGAACTACTACACCGATCAGGGGGATCTCAGTCCAATTCTGCCGAACGCTTCTGCAAATGCATTTGTCGCCAACGCCTTCAGTCAATGGACTTCGGTATCCACAGCGTCACTGACAGCTCTCAATGCCGGCCAACTCGCCGAAGACGTTAACGGCGGCAATATCGGCGTTGATTCAAACGGTACGGTCAATGCTCCGGCCGACATTACTTCTTCAGCCGTTCAGACTCCGATTGGCATTGTTTACGACTACGACGGAACCGTCACTGATGCCTTGCTGGGGACGGGGGCCGGAGATCCCTCACAATGCTTTTGGAACGCAGTTTACGGGGGCGCTGACAGCTTCGCAGCGGGGGCAAATTTCCAGCATGCGCTGGTGGTCATCAACGGACAGTGCGCCCTGCAATCGTCGCAACTTACAGATGTTGAGTACCGGCTGGTGCGAGTGCTCGGCAACGTGCTCGGCCTGGGTTGGTCGCAGGTAAATATCAACGTGATTACCGGTAAGCCGCCACCGACCTCCGATGACCGCACGGGTTTCCCGGTTATGCACGAGACGGATTTGTCTAGCTGTGTGCCCATCACGATCTGTTACGCAAATCCCTATTTGCTGGCTTCGGATGATGTGGCCGCGCTGTCCCGCCTGTATCCTGCCAGCTCAAATGCCAGCGCTCGGATCCACGGCAGAGTTTATTTCGTGGACCATGTGGGCGCCCCTGCTCAACCCATGCAGGGCGTGAATGTTTTCGCGCGGTGGATTGATCCTTCCTCAGGGCTGGCGTCGCACCGGTATACAGTCTCGTCAGTCTCTGGATTTCTATTCACCGGCAATGCGGGTAATCCCATTACGGGGTGGACCGATCCTCTAGGTAATCTCTACAGTGAATTCGGATCATCCGATCAAACCGTGGAAGGCTTCTTCGATCTGGGTGGACTGCCGATTCCGAATGGCGGAAGCACGGCGCAATACGAACTCAGTGTGGAAGCGCTGGATCCTCTGTGGTCAGCGGGAGTGTGCCCCTATGAAGTGTTCCAGGTTGCACCGTCAGGAGTTTCTCCATCGATGGTGGTGACTGTGGGCGCTGGCGGCGATTTCGACCAGGACATTCTCATGACGGGCAGCGCTCAGGCTGTGCCTTCGTGGGCTGCGTCGGAAACCTGGAGTGCGCCGGCGACGGTTCCTGCTCCCGGAGATTGGATTGGCTCCTTGAGCGGCTACGGCGATGTTGGTTACTTCTTAGTAGCAGCCCAGGCAAACCGAACTTTGTCAGTTGCTGTCACGGCGCTGGACGAAAAGGGTGTGCCGAGCGAATCCAAAGCCGCTCCAGTGGTTGGCATGTGGACCCTTGGCGATCCCCTCGGAACTCTGCCTCCCGCTCTTACTCCGACTGCATTCAACTCGGGGACGTTCGGCATGGGCCGTCTGGATGCGCAAGTCTTGATTGCGAACGGCTTCATCATCGGAATCTCGGACTTGCGCGGGGACGGGCGTCCCGACTACCACTACCATGCGCACGTGCTCTACGGAGACTCGGTGAGCCCAGCGCGCGTCCCGGTCAATGGCAGTGCGATAACTTTGAAGGGCATTGGCTTTGCGCCCGGGCTCACCGTGACCATTGGCAGTAGCGGCGCGCCCTTGCTTTCGACTAGCGCCGGTCAGATGATTGCGGCGGCTTCGGGTCAGATTGATGGAACGCAGACGATCACCATCACCGACCCGGTTAGCGGTGCGTTCTCCACCATGACGAATGTGGTCACGTTTGGAGCCGCTGCCTCCGATCAGATCGTCCTCTTGCCCGGAGTGCATCCTGCTGCTCCGGTAGGAACGCAGGCGACCAATCCGGTGATGGTGCGAGTGCTCGCTTCGGACGGCGTTACTCCAGTAAATGGCGCAACTGTGGGATGGACAACCACCAACGGCGCGATACTTTCCGCTTGCGGAGGAGCTTCCGCATGCTCGGCGATCAGCGATGAAAGCGGCATGGCTACCACTTGGGTGACGCCCGCCGCAACCGGAAATGCAGTAGTTACCGCAGCGCTCGCACCCGCTGTCTATAATCCGGCTAAATCGGTGAGTACGGTAGTGACAGCGACGTCTTCCTCTTTGGACATCGGAGTTACTACACCATATCTCTGGGTTGCCTCCGGCGCGTCTCTGAGCGTGCCGCTCACCGCGCGAGTCGTAACTCTCGGTTTACCGAAAAGTGGATCGACCGTGAACTTTGCGATTATGCAGGGGATAGGAACTCTGAGTGCCGCAAGCGCGGTGACGAATAGCGCTGGGTACGCCTCGGTCACTCTTGCCCTGACGAACTTCAACTCCGCTGTGCAAGTCAGCGCTTGCGTGGCGCCGGGAAACAATCCGTGCCAAACGATCGCCGGGAACGCAGTCGCGGCTAACATGGTAAATCTGCAGGCCGTGGGAGGCGAGGAACAGTTCGTCGCGGGACTTTCGTTCCAGCCAATGACGGTGCGCGTGACCGATTTTTCTACCCCGCCGAATGGTGTCCTGGGGGAGATTGTGTTGTTTCAATCCACAGTGATGCGTCCGCTGGAAAACGGCTTAACGCAGACTGGGGGCGATCCCTCCGCGATCCCGGCCATCTTGAGTGAGAGTCAAAGCTCCGTGCAAAGCGACGTCAACGGTCTGGCCACTTTTGTTCCTTCGATTGGATCTTTTACTGGCCCGCTCGAGGTCGAGATTCAGGTTGCGGCTGGAGCCACCGCCACGCTGCAAGGTCAAATGGAGATATTTCCATCCGGCATCGGCGGGAACACTTCCGCACCCACGAGAAGCCCGTGGCGCGGAGGTGTTTCCGCTGCGCGGGGAACGCCGTGGGAGGCGGGCTCCCAGGAGGGACGCGTCGAAGGCCGGCGCATCGATGATCGGTGAGCCCTAATATTCTGTGCGAGGTCTGTAGAAACTCCGCTCGGACAGCCGAGGCGGCTGTCCCCACGTGTGTTGTTCCGGGAGCCGGAGGCCGTACTTACTTCTTCGTCCACTGATCCACCCAGTCATTGACCGTTTTATACCAGAGTTGGGAATTCTGCGGCTTCAGGACCCAGTGGCCTTCGTCGGGGAAGTACAGCATCTTCGACGGCACGCCTTCCATCTGCAGCGTGGTGAAAAGCTGGAGGCCTTCGCTCACATCGAGGCGGTAATCGCGCTGGCCGTGAATTACGAGAGTGGGCGTCTTGAAACTTTTCGCATACTGGTGTGGCGACCATTTCTGATAGCTGGCGCGGTTGTCGTAGGGAGTGCCCTTGAACTCCCAGTCGTTGAACCAGAGTTCTTCGGTGCTGCCCCAGGCGGATTCGGCGTTGAACATGCCGTCGTGCGACACGATGCACTTGAAGCGGTCGGTGTGGCCGAGGATCCAGTTGGCCATGTATCCGCCGTAGCTGGCGCCCAGCGCGCATTCGCGGTTTTTGTCGATGAATGGATAAGTCTGCTCAGCGTAGTCGAGTCCCTTTATCAGGTCTTCAAACGGAGCGCCGCCCCAGTCGCCGTTGATGGCGTCGATGAATTTCTGCCCGTAGCCGGTCGAGCCGTGGAAGTTGATCATGATGACCACGTAGCCGCTGCTCGTCGAAGATGTTGGTGCGGCGAAGAGCTCCGGATTCCAGCGGTAGCTCCAATCGTCTCCCCAGGCGCCCTGCGGCCCGCCGTGGATGAGGAACTTCACGGGATACTTCTTGCTGGCATCGAAGTTCGGAGGTTTGACGAAAGAGCCTTCCACGTCATCTCCCTTCGCACCCTTGAACCAGAAAGGCTCGGCCGTGGACATGGCGACTTGCGATAGCGATTGATCGTTCATGTGAGTCACCGCCCAATCTTTGCTTAATGAACAGCTTTCTTTCCCGCGGTCCACATCGCCGGTCTGTGAAGGACAGCCGTCTGCCATTGCTTCGGCTTCGTAGATTTCATTCGGAGCAGTGATCGAGTTGCGACTGAAAACAAGCTTCTTGCCATCAGGAGTGACCGCGACATCATCATTGAAACCGGCTACGAGGGTACGAACCGAGATTGCGGTACCACCAGAGAATCCCCGAATCGCGTAGATCAGAGAGTGCCGTTTATGCTCTGCGCTAAAGTAGATCGTCTTGGAGTCGGGATCCCACGCAAATGAGCCAACCCAATGATCGAAGTTCTCCGTCAGGTTCTTCTTCTCGCCGGTCTTGCGGTCATACAGCATCAGGCGGAAGCGGTCGCTCTCGTATCCCGGACGCTGTTGGGCGCGATAGGCGATGTACTTGCCGTCGGGCGAATAGAGCGGGGTCGAGTCGCTGGCGGGATTGTCGGCAGTGATGTTCTTTGCCGGTCTGCCGCTGACCGGGACGATCCAGAGATCGTTGTTGGTGGAGGCGGCCTCGTTCTTGTCGTGATTCGAGGTGTAACAAATCTCCTGCCCGTCGGGCGAGGAAGCGTAGTTGTCTTGGCCGCCGAGGGAGAATACGGGCGCGTCGTAGTCGCCAGGCGTGAGGTCGCGAGGCGGCGCTGCCGCGATCGCGGAGCCCGTGACTTGCGGCTGATCTTCGTACGTTGGCGAAGGAAGGGCGGCTGCCACGACGAAGATATGTGTTCGCTTCCCCTCTTTGTAGGCGTTCCAATGCCGATAGAGCAGATGGTCGAAGATTAGAGCTTTGACTTTCGATTTTTCGTGTTCCTCCAACTTCTTCGCGTTGCAGGCTTGCTCATCTAGCGTCGCACCATCGCATTCGGGATAGACATCAGAGATGAATAGGATGTTCTTGCCGTCGGGCGACCAAAGCTCGCCGCCGGCCTCGGTTGGCATGCTGGTCAACCGATGGACCGAGGGCACTGTCCCCGTAGCACCGTCGAACCCGGCGATCCAAACTTGTGAGCCACTTGTTTTTGTTGAGAGAAATGCAAAGCGCTTCCCATCCGGCGCCCAGCGCGGCCGGTCGGCATCCTGATCGGCGATGATCTCGCGCTCTTTTTCGTTCGATCCACCTCCAGCCGTTGGCACGATCCAGATGTGCGGCGTCTTCGTGTTGGTCTCGAGATTCACGTCGACCACGCTGAAGATCACCCATTTGCCGTCTGGAGAAACTTCCGGCTCACCAACGCGCTTCAGCTTCATCATGTCTTCGAAGGTGAAGGGATGCTTGGCCTGGGCGATGGCGGGAAAATTGAGAGCGCTGAGTGCAAGAAGAGCTAAAAACAAACGGCGCATGGGAGATATCCTCGGCAAACGAAAAAGTGTAGCAGGTTTGGTAGCGCCGCCGTCCCCGGCGGCTGTCCAGCGGGCGTCCAGCGGGTGTCCCCTGTCCGCTGTCTGAAGAGCGGGAAATCACTAGGAAGTTTTTCAACAACTCCGGTGCTGTTTGCCACTTAACATCTGCGAGGGCGGGACGCACTCTCGACAGCCGGCGGCTTGCACGCAGCCCAAGCTTTTTTCCAACGGCAACCCCTCGACTGAAACGGCATCCAAGTATGCGGCAGAACTGCAGCGCCCTTACCCTGGCCTCACTGAGCGGAGAGGGGTCAGGGGAGGGTCGCCGCGGTGAGGTGTCACAGCAGAGTAAGTGTGCGAAGCGTCCCGTCTGTCCCCACATTCCACTGCAGTTGCGGTGTCGCAACAGCGCCTGGGGAAACGCGTGGCCCAGCTTAGCTCCGTACGAATGAATGAAGTGTGCGCTGCTCTGCGCTTCTCTCTGGGTTGCGATTCGAACTAGAACCTATCTCATAAATGGATCGCACCCGATCTTGGGTTACTCTCGCACATCCTTTCCGAATTTGGCGTGATGGAGGGCAACTATTTTTTTGCGGTCGCCTTGCCCTGGTCTCGACCTGTATCACAGTGAGCAGCCCCAGGGACACCGAAATCACGTTCCAGTTACAGGCATTCGCGGGGTTTCAGTTGTGGTCGGCAAAGTGAAATGAAATGTTGCGCCCCGTCCATTATTCGCCGTGGCCCACAAGTGGCCTCCGTGCGATTCCACAATGGATCGGCTGATTGATAGACCCATGCCGCTGCCTTGAGGTTTGGTGGTAACGAAGGCATCAAAGATCTGCTCGATTTTTTCCTTGGGCAGCCCCACGCCAGTGTCGCTGACCGAGATCAGCAGTTGACCATTCTCGCCCAGTTGCGTCTTGACTGTAAGAACACCACCTGTTTCCTTCATGGCCTCGATGGCGTTGAGCATGAGGTTCATGAACACCTGCTGCAATTGCACACGATCTGCCCCGGCCTTTGGAAGATCGGCAGCAAGATCGGTGCGGATCGAGACCGCATACTGGTTGGCCTCGGCGCGCAGCAGTTCGCCCATTTCGCGGATGATTTCGTTTACCTCGACCAGCTCACGTTGTGGAGCAGATTTCTTGTACAGCGAACGCAAGCGTTCGATGATCTCGGTTGCGCGAGTCCCGTCATTCACGATTCTGCTTGTTGCGTCGAGCGCTTCATCCACATCGGGCTGGTCGCGCTTAAGCCATCGCATGCAGGTCTTGGCGTTTGTCATAGCCGCGGCGATCGGCTGTTTCAGCTCGTGGGATACCGAGGCAGCCAGCTCTCCCAACATGCTGACCCGGTTCACGTGTGCGAGGTCTGCCCTTAGTCGCTCGCGCTCTTCTTCAGCGCGCTTGCGATCTTCGATATCGGTTGAAACACCGTACCACCTGAGGATTTTTCCGTGTTCATCGCGTAGCGGAACGGCACGAGACAGGAACCTACGGTATTCACCGTCTGCCCGCCGATAGCGCACTTCATTTTCGAAAGGCTCGCCACTCGCCAGAGACGCGCACCATTTCTCCCAGTGTTGTTTTAGGTCGGTGGGGTGAACGGCGTCTTGCCAACCCGGGCCGACCGTCCTCTCGTGGGACAAACCCGTATATTCCTGCCAGCGGCGATTCCCGAACTCATTCGACCCATCAGTCCCCGCGATCCACACCATCGTCGGCAGCGCTTCGATGACGTCCCGAAGCTCTCGTTCACTCCGCCGGAGGTCCTCATAGACCTTCTGCAGCTGCTGGGCGGCATAGTTGAAGGCGTTCCCCAAGACAGCCAGCTCATTTTTCCCGCTTAAATGGATCTGGTGCTGAAAGTCGCCTCTGGCCAGGGCCTGTGCGCACGCAGTGAGTTCGGAAAGCGGACCCGTGATGGTCCAAGTGACGTACCAGCCAAGTGCCGCGGCCGCGAGCAATGTCAGCAAAGCGGCAATCGGAACGATTATGAAAAAGCGTTGGCGCGCCTTCTGGGCATCTTCGATGGCTCTTGTTCGCTGCCGCTGTGCTTCTTCGTCGACTTTCTCCACCAGGGACGAACTGAACTCGATCAGGGCTGGGATCTCGATTGCCGCCCGGAGCTGAACGGCGTTCCATTCCCCCGCGATCGCCAGTCGGACCGCTGTGTCGAGTTGCGACAGCAGTGTCACTCGCAGACTTTCGAGTGCCTCGGTTATGGGTGCGTCTTGCTCGATGTCGGGGGTGGCCCTGAGCATCTGCTCGGCATGATCGACGCGCTCCAGGAATGAGCGTCGGATCGCGGCCGCTTCGGTGGAAAATTGGCGAGTGTCATGACTGCTGGCCAGTGCAGCCATCCTACTCTGGAAGCTATAGACGTCGAGGTGAACGCGGACAACGGCGTCAGATACCTGATCCGTCTCACGTACGCGCTGCGCGGGAGCGTCTATTTGCCAGTATTGCCATACAGCTACTGCATCCGCAGCGATAATAAAAAAAACGATCAATATGAAGCCTGCGATCAGATGGAAGCGAATGCTCAGGTCGGTTCGGCGAAACAGGCTTCGAATCCCGCCGCGCGTTGCTTGGACCACCTTGATCGCATTCGTTTCCATGTTGACGTTTTCGTGCGACGATGAGCCGTGACGTCCGCTTACTCTACCTTTGCGCAGCCGTTTTATCGAATTGCGCATTCACGCCAACAGCTGGTGTTTCAAGCATTCGCTCTAATTCGTCTTGCAATTCGTCGGCTGCTTGTATCGCAGATTTTTTTCGTGTGAGAACCGCGTGTACTGCTTCCCAGTAGGCGCGCGACACGTCCGGATACATCTTTCCTGCGGCTCTCGACGGTCGCAGGACTATGCCCTTGCGAAATACTTCCCGAACACGCGGGAACTGCGGATTGGCCGGCAAGAGCTCTGGGTCGTCATAGAGCTGGGCGATGCTTGGCGCATCCGTCGTATTCCGGCATCTTGTGACCTGCTCCTCGCGGCCCGACAGATAGCGAACCAACATTGCTGCCTCACGTGGATGCAGCGAATATCGCGAAACCCCGAAACCAGATCCTCCTAAAGTTGCGGGCGTCCTGGCCCCGCCCGGAAGCGGAGCTATGTCAAACCGGTCTCTTATTAAACAGGTTGGGCCGCGATCGGCGATATACTCACTTGCCCAGCTGCGCAGGAACGCCGCTTTTCCCGCTTGCCACATGTTACCCGCATCCCATTCCTTAAACACGACGACTCCGGGAGGTGAAATGGAGCCTACCCAACGCGCCGCTCTCTCCCAGGCACGAATGCTCTGCGGGTTGTTTACCGTGACCTTGCCGGTCTCGTCGAGAATTGTTCCGCCGCCCTCTGACACTTGCCATTCCAGCGCGTTGCAGGTCAGCGCCTCGGAAGGTGCTCCTTCCCAAACGAAACCCCAAAAATCTTTGTTCCCGCTCGCGCGCTCGCCCGACTGAATCCGCCGCGCCATAACTTCGAGCTCTTCCCATGTCTTCGGCGGTGCTCGATACCCGTATTTTCGCAGCAGATCCACGCGATAAAACAACATTCCTTCGTTCAAGTTAGCCGGCAGAGCTACGAGCCGGCCGTTCACCGTGTTGTTCGCAATGAGCTCAGGAAAGTGCGCCTGAATCTCTTGTTCCGGAATATAGGCCCTCAGGTCGAGAAGGTTTTCGGCGAGAATGCCAGGCCAGATCACATCGATGCCGTAAACATCTGGTACTTTTGCTCGGGCCTCCAGAAGTTTGCGATAGGTTGCCAGCTGTTCCGTCGTTGTCTCGGGTCCAGGAAGGAACTCCACCCGAATTCCAGTCTCCCGTGTGAACTGGGCTAGTTCTCCGTTGAGGCGAAGCTGATAATCCCTGCTCGACCATGCCTGATCAATGAGAGCGAGCGTTTTCACAGGTGCAGACGGGTTGGTCTTGTGGCAGGCTTGCATCCCAAAGAGGACGAGGAGACAAACCCCTCCGTGGGCAAAGCGACGCACACGGCCCAGCCACGAGCCAGAGACTCGATTTTCGCGCGTTCTACATGGGTACGCCATCTGTCACCCGTCTTGGCGAACACCCCGAATTACGATGATAGCCCACTGCGTTTAGATAGGAAAACTCGCGTTTCCAACCACGTGCGTGAGTTAGCTGTATAGTGATTCGAATCCCGGAGGGACGATGCGTCACCGAATCCTGCACCTGATGTGCCTCGTAATGTGCGTCGTAGTCCTTATGACCGCCGCCTATGCCCAGCAAGCCCAACAAAGCCATTGGGCCACACCCGACGACAAAACCGCGAAGTTCATGATCGACATGGAGCGCAAGTGGGGCGGTGGCCCATTCTACATTTCGCGCTCTTTGCGAAATTTAGAGTGGGGATTTTGAGGGCGGAGATCTGGCCGGAACAAACGACACGAGAACATGAAAGCGGCAGCAAGACTTTGTCCAGCAGTGGAACTGCCCCCCTCAAGCCAGAACCAGGCTTGAATGGGCCGCCCGCCATTTTAGGGCCAAGAATTGAAGAATTGGGCAACGTCCCGTCTGTCCCCAAGTTTCCCTGTCCCCAAGTTTCCCGTTAAAGCGATTTCGTTTGTTGGAGCGTTTCGTCAGTCGGCAACTTTCCAATGACAAGAATCGTCTGCATTAGGCAACGCTTGGTTGACTGCATTTGCGTTCGCACTCGTGAGCACATCTGGACCCAAGTCAGCGCTTTTGTTCGACGCACATCCTAATTGAAACCGTTCTGCGCCGAGACTAACAGCCAAGCGTCTGCAAAGCATCGCATCTGCGTTATCTTGCACACTGATGAAGGTTTTTGGGCTGTTGGGATTCGGCAGTATGCACAGCTTCTGTGTTTTGGTGTCAGAAGGCTTCGGCGTGACAGTCCGCTGTCTAAGAATTCGCCTCGCATCCCAAGTAAATTCAATAGTATTGAGTCCATTTTGCGTAGAAGAGGGCACCAATTGGCCACCGTATTTCACAAGGTCGAATGGCGTCGTTCTCTTGAATATCATTTTCGGAATAAACTCGGCCACACGGTCAATGGCTCGGGGACTTTCCTTTCGAGTGGGAGATGAAAAGTCGTAAAACACTTTTGCGGGATCAAAATCAGCTTCTCCGCCGACGTTGTAATTTTGTAAGAAGTCCCCGTTAGGAAGCACTGTATTCATCACTACTCGTGGGTGCTCTCCTAGGATGACTTTAAGCGTCAAACCGGAGACGCCGCGTTTCCAAAACGATATCCTGGGGACGGGCTTCTCTGGGCTTTTCAGGGCGTTCGTCATGTCCGTTGCCACAAACATCTGACTTAGATCCAGCAAAAATGTGTGCTGGTTGAGGTTGGATTCGGGATTCGAGACAAATTGGGCGGGACCTGTTCCATTCTGTACTAATGCTCGAGTGGGCTGTTCGAGGTACTGATAATCGTATTGGAAGGCTCTAGCTATAGCTTCAGCCCAGTTCCCATTCCTTGTATCTTGCGACAGAGCAAGTGGTTGAAATACCGTGCCGGCGATAAACATAGGAACGGCTACAGCAAACAAACGCAGAATCACTTTGGAGAGCATTTCACACTCCTGATTTGTAGGTTTATTTTGGCCCCCTACCTTCGTACGCGCGGTCGCTGCCAAGAATTGCGACGAGCCTCGGAGTCCGCCGCGAACTGGCGACTCGACCCGCGAGTTTACACTCATTGCCCCTAAACGGCACGTCCTCCGGAAATTGTTACGGAAAACGAACAAGAGAACCGATGAGACCAGCTGAACGGCATCAAGATAGGCGGGATAATCGGGTAAACCCCGAGGGACAGAAACCGAGAAACCGGGGGACGACGAAAAACCGGGGGGCAAGAACTGGGGACAGACGTTCCCCAATTTCCTACAGCAAGAGATTCCTTCTTCCTCGGACCTCAGATGCTGTCATCACCAAGCTTGCCACCAGAATTCCCTTGACTCCCACCCTTCAATCTGAAATCCTATCTCTCTGCGCATTGTCTCTTTGACATCCGAATAGCAATAAGATAACTCCAGCAACTGCAATATTTTGCGAGCCAAGCCTTTGGATTTTCGGACGGTTTCTTGGAAGGGAGTAAGGCAGTCGCCTAAGTCCTGTAAAATCTATATTTTGCGAGCAAGTTATTTGCTTTCAATATTTTACCCGGATTCGCGAGGATGTCGAGTCCGCAACTAACTGATTCCAGATATTTTACAGGTTCGATCCGTCTTATTTTTAATCCGGATCTCGGCTGCTAGCTCCGCTTCCAATAAAGATAGCCCGGCACCCCGGCCAGCACGATCCCCGCTCCCCACAACGCCTCTGTCGGTCGAGTGATGATGGTGTTCAGCGTCCACGCCACGCCGACCAGCACATAGATCGCGGGCAGCCATGGATATCCCGTACATCGGTACGGACGCGGAATTTCAGGCCGCCTCCACCGCAACAGAAACATGCCGATAACAGTCAGCGTATAAGAGAGCACCATGCCGAAGATCACATACGTGTAGAGCTGATCGTAGCGGCCGCTGATGGTGAGCACCGCAGCCCAGATGCCTTGCCCAATCAGGCTGAACGCGGGCGTCCGCCACTTGGGATGGATCACCGCCATCCGCTTGAAGAACACACCATCCTGCGCCATCGCAAGATAGACGCGCGCTCCCGACAGCGTGCAAGTAGCGGCCGCGCTGAAGCACGAAACCGCAATCAGCAGCGACAGCCACACCGCCACTCGCGGAGAGAACAGAGCCACCGCCGCCGCATGCGCGATGGTTTCATGTTGTGCAATCGCGCCCAGCGGCATCGCATAGAGATAGGTCATGTTCATGGCCATGTAAATCACGCCGACCACAATCACTCCCAGCACCATCGCCAGCGGCACATTGCGGCGCGGCTCTTTCACTTCCCCCGCCACCCACGTGATGTATACCCATCCGTCGTAAGCGAAGTACACCGCAATCAACGCGACGCCGAAGGCGGAGAGAAACTGCCCTGGATGAAGTCCCATGCTGAGCCCCACGCCATGGGCGTGAAAGTGCGACCAGTCCCCTTTGCCGATGGCGAAGCCCAACACTACAAACGCGGCCATCGCGGCAAACTTGGTCCACGTTGAAACATTCTGCAGCAGCGCTCCCCAACGCAAGCCCACGACGTTGGCGTAAGTAAGCGCTGCAATGAGGAATAAGGCGAACACATGCGCCCGCGTAAGAGAGATGCCGAAGAGCGAGAGGATCACGTGCTCTTGCGAAACCATCGGGAACACTTGCCCTGTATAAGCGGCCGAAGCCACGGAGAGCGCCGCAATCGAGCCGCCGTTGGCTACCGAGAACAGCATCCATCCATAAAGAAATGCGACCAGATCGCCATACGCTTCGCGAAGATAAACGTACTGTCCCCCCGACTCGGGGAACATGGAACCAAGTTCGGCGAAGGCTACGCATCCGAACAAAGAGATGACGCCGCCAATCACCCACACCAGCAGAAACAGCATGGGATGAGGCAACGGGCCGGCGATGTCTTTCGCGGTAAGAAAAATGGAAGAGCCGATGATGCCGCTGATCAGCAGCAGAACGGAATCGAGCAGGCTGAGTCCGCGAACCAGAGTCGGTTGGGGCGTAGTGGGTTGCGGCGTGAGGGCTGCGGGTTCGGCGGGAGCGGCGGCGTCCATTATCCGATTCCGAGTTCGTCGGAGGTTTCGAGCGCCGTCCCGCAGCGCCGGCAGATGAAGGACGAGCAGTCGCCGCAGGTCAGCGGATCGTCCACCTCCTCAGCGCAGTTCGGGCAGTACAACGCTGCCGGATCAGGTTCGGGTGGATCGCCTTGAGGACGTGTTGCCATGAAGAGAAAAACTGTAGCATAGAAGACGTAGTCGCGTCCGAAGCCGAGTTGACGCTGCACAAGCTGGAGAGCTAGACCTTGTCACAGAAACCAATATCCCCCGACGAAAAACTGCAGCAGGAGTTCAACCGCTGGGCCGCGGCCGGCGAAGGCCCAAAGATGGAGAACCATCATCTCGACATCACCTCAAAGACGATTCGCAAGATGGACCTCCGCCCCGGCGAGCGCGTTCTCGACCTGGGTTGCGGCTCCGGTTGGGCGACGCGGCTGCTGGCGCGGCTGGTGGGCGATGGACCAGATGGATTCGGCCAGGTGGTCGGCCTCGATGTTTCCGACGAAATGATTCGCGAGGCTCGCGCCGCCTCGAAAGACTTCGACAATGTTCTCTATGTATGGGGATCGGCGCAGCAGATTCCGTGGGAAGAAAACTTCTTCGACAAAGTGTTGTCAGTGGAATCGTTTTACTATTACGCCGATCAGGACCGCGCCTTGATGGAGTTGTTTCGCGTGATGGCGCCGCGGGGACGATTATTCATCTTGATCAATCTTTACAAGGACAATCAGTACTCACTGCAATGGGTGGACAAGCTCAAGGTGCCGGTGCATGTGCGATCCGAGGCCGAATACGTCGACCTGCTGAAGAAACATGCTTTCGAAAATGTGGAGGCGCGCCGCATTCCGGATGACACGCCCACGCCGGATGACTACAAAACGAAATCGTTCCACAGTCTGGACGACCTGCGGGCGTTCAAGCGTGAAGGCGCGCTGCTGCTGATGGCGTCGAAGCCCGATCTGCGCACCCCGGGCCCCGGATACACGATTTATTGATGGTTGTTACCAAGTCTTAGATTTCGTCATTGTCATCATCGTCGCGATCGTGATGGCTCAAGTCCTTCGCCGGGCTCAGAGTGCGGCCATCCGAAGCGTGACGGATATCGATTCTGCCGTTCACGTTTTCCAGTCTGATCCGGGCGCCGCCGTTGCCCAACTCGCCGCGCAGATCATGCCCGACGAAGCGGTGATGATTCACATGCAGTCCGAAGTCGTTCTCAATTCCACCGGAGACCGTGCTCGCTTCAATTTGTGCTTTGGAATCGGAAGGGATCGTCAATGCAAGAGAACCATTCACCGATTTCAGCTCTACGGAGGATCCCGGCAGCTCATCGAAGCGCGCGTCCAGATGCCCGTTGATCGTCGAGAGATCAGCGCGGCCCGCTAGATTATGCGCTTCCAGTCGGCCGTTGATGCACGAGGCACGCACCTCGCCCTTCACGCCGGTCACGTCCAGCGAACCATTGATCAACTTAATTTCGTCGAGGCGCGCGCCGCGCGGTACGGTCAGCGTGTACTCAACGCCGGCTGGATTGTCGTGCGAGCCCCAGTTGAACGTGTGATCGTGGTCGGGATACTTAGTGCGAATCGAGACATATTCTTTGCCCGAGTCAACCTCAATATGAACCTCATCGAGGCGCTCTTTTGAGTCGGCGTATTTCACTGCATCCACCTTGACGGCATTCTCTTCCCACGTCGAGATGTGAACCGAGCCGTTGATGTTGTCGAGTTCCACGCGGCCATCAGGCGTAAGAGCGTAGGTCTGATGGAATTCTTCGGTGAAAGGGCCCCGATGATCGGAAGCGTGCGCAGCCAGAGTAAGAACGAGCAGTGCGCAGGTCGTACCCAAGACTGCACTCATCCGGACTGGAAATTGGCGTAGGTATTTCATGGCATTCCTCCGTTCAAAACTTAGACGCGGTAGACGGCAATTAGTGAGAAGGAGAAAGCGGAAGAAAGTGGTGGCTCAGTTTGGCGTCTGAGAGAAGAAGGGTCGAGCTTGGCTCGACTGGACGGCGGAGGGCGGCTGTCCCACATGTATCATCCGGTCGCATTCTTCTTGCCTGCTTCAGTCAACAAGTAAACTCCAAGAATCGTGATCTCCGGCTCAACCGGATGCCGGTAGCGTGGTCCGGGAAATACAAAATAGAAGATGGCGGGATACAGCAAGATCAGCCAGAGTAGAAGCCATGCGCCAGGTATGTGCTTTCGCAAGGCTCGTCCCAGGCCCCAGTACATCAGCACAGAAGATGCCAGGAACAGAGAATTCTTCACTTGCGCCAGCCACCAGGTTTTTGCCAGCCGCGGCGGTCCAGCCCAAAAATAAATGAAGCGCTTCAGGCAGAGGACGGCAAACCTTGCATAATCGGCCCGGATGTAATCGACCGCCTGCCGCTTGCGCAGTGCCACATAAGAGAGTTCGCCCATCGCCGTGTACTGGCGCATGGCGTACACATCTTGCGTCGGATGCAGATACTGCATCCAGGTTCCATCCGCTCCGGGACCGTTGCCGAGGCGCAACTCGGCGCCAAAATTGTCGCGGATAAAGATGAACTTGCCGAAGGTGTGATAGTTGCGCGCAATCCACGGGCTGACGCAAGCGATGAAAATCAACGACGCGAGCGCGACGCCCGCGAGGGAAGGCTTGCGTCGTTTCGCGCGGTGATACCACGCCCACAATCCCGAAGCGGGTACAAAAGAAAGCAGCACCGTGCTGTCTACCGCGGCCACGCCCCATAGCAATCCAAACCACAGCCAGGGTTTCAGCCCATCACGTTCTTCCATCGTCAGCGTCAACCAAAAAATGACGGCCATCAGGAAGGCCGAAAAACTTGTTTCCCATACCCACCGCGTGCACCAATACATTACGTAGGGAAGCAGCGCCCAGGTCCAGGCTGCTCCGACGCCGACTTTTTCGGAAAACATCCGGCGGCCAATGAGAAAAATGGGGATGCAGGTCAGCGCCGAAAACAAGCTGTTGATGGCGAGCAGCACGAAAGCAGACGCGCGCGAGTAGATTCCAAATATTTGAAAAACGCCGGCAATGAGATACGGATACAACGGCGACTCCCAGGCCGTAGGCCCGGTTTGCGCGCCAAAAGGATTGCTGAAGCCGTGACCGGAGGCGATGGAAGCGCCGATCCTTCCCATCTCCCAGCCAAAGCCGAAGTTATTTTCCGCGCTTTTGAATTTGTAAGTATGACCGGCGAGAATCCATCCCACGCGTAGAAAGAAGGCGATGGCGACCATCCAAAACTGTGATGTGCGGATGTCGAGCCAGGCGCTGACGAGACCATTAGGGATGCGTTCGGGCTCGGGAACCACGGCGGGATTTGAATCCATGGATGATCCTATTTGTAGCTGAGAGTCGGAGATGCGGCAACTCCGACTTGTGCTGGAACTGTTGACGACCGCCAACCATACACCTACACTGACATGCTCGCGCTCCATTTGCCTGTGCTTCAACTGTATAATCGTAGCGACTGAGGGCACCTCATGGGCTGGCTGCAAAATAAATTCGAAAAGAATTTCATGATCAGCACGGTGGACTACGTCTTCAATTGGGCGCGGAAATCTGCCGTGTGGCCGATGACGTTTGGCTTGGCTTGTTGTGCGATCGAAATGATTGCCTCTTCGACGGCGCGCTTCGATATTGCGCGCTTCGGTTCGGAGGTGTTCCGTCCCAGCCCGCGGCAAAGCGACTTGATGATCGTCGCCGGGACGGTAACCTTGAAGATGGCCCCGGTGGTGAAGCGCATCTATGACCAGATGCCCGATCCGAAGTGGGTGATCTCGATGGGCGCGTGCTCGTCGGTGGGCGGCCCGTTCAATACTTATGCAGTGCTGCAGGGCGTGGACAAAATTGTGCCTACGGATGTTTACGTTACCGGCTGCCCGCCGCGTCCAGAAAATCTTTTCTACGCCCTGCTCAAGTTGCAGGACAAAATCGACACCATGACGCTGGCGAAGAGGCCCACGGAAGTTCGTCTCGATCCCAACATGCTGGAGAACTTCAAACGCCAGGTAATGATTGCGCAGACGTTGCAACCGAAATAGCTATCAGCTCTCAGCGATCAGCCCGATCCATGTGGGACAGGTCGCCCTCGACCGTCCGCCGACCGGAGTTCGGTAGATTTTTCTCAAGGACTCAACGACCCATGTCAACCGTCACTAAACTCACCACCGAATCCGAACTTCCAGCATCCGACGAAGCCAAGGAGTTCCCCTGCGGCAGTAAAACTATTTGTGTGGCCAATGTGAATGGCACATTCAGTGTAATGGATAATGTTTGCCTGCATCGCGGAGGACCGCTGGGGCAGGGAATGATTGAGGGCGGCAAAGTTATTTGCCCTTGGCACGGCTGGGCGTGGGATGTGAAGACTGGGGCGGCCGAGCAAAATCCCGGCGTGAAGGTTGCGGTGTATCCGCTGAAGATTGAGAATGGCGAAGTGCTGATTGAGATTTAAATCGAGACCTTCCCGGTCCGACCAACAAAGCCAGGGCGGCACTTTGTGGCAATCCGTTTGGCACGGGAGTGCCATTTGCAAAATTCCGCGTAGCGTTTAATTTTCCGAGTGAGCAGTTCTGGGGGAGGGCTGCCCGGGCGCCTCGATCTCGAAAGAGATTCGAGGCGCTCTTATTTTGGGGACGTTTCTGGCTTAGCACCGCGAGACCTCCTGCAGTAGGGGCTTCTCCACGGAGCACGCAGATTTCTTACGGGAGCATGTTGCCGATGCGGCGAATTTGGGCTCCGACGGCTTTTAATTTCTCTTCAATTTTTTCGTAGCCGCGGTCGAGGTGGTAGACGCGGTCGATGATGGTTTCGCCGTCGGCGACCAGAGCGGCGAGGACTAGAGACGCGCTGGCACGCAGGTCACTGGCAAGGACGGCGGCGGCGCTGAGCGGAGTCTTGCCGACTACTACGGCGCGGCGGCCTTCGATTTTTATGTTCGCGCCCATGCGGACTAATTCCTGAGCGTGCATGAAGCGGTTCTCGAAAATATTTTCCGTGATGACGCTGGTGCCTTCGGCTTGGGTGGCGAGGGCCATGAATTGCGCCTGCATGTCGGTGGGGAAGCCGGGATACTCTTCGGTAGTGAGGTCGGATGCGGTGAAGGGATTGTCTCCCATGACGCGGACGGAGTCTTTGCTCGATTTGGTTTTGACTCCGGCGGCTTTCAGTTTTGCCAGGATCGCGTCCAGGTGAGCGGGATCGCAGCCGGAGATGTTGAGGTCGCCGCCGGTGAGGGCTCCGGCGATGAGGAAGGTGCCGGCTTCGATGCGGTCGGGGATGATGCGGTGTTTTGCGCCATTCAGTTTGCTGACACCTTTGACGCGGATGGTGGCGGTGCCGGCGCCTTCGATGTGCGCTCCCATTTTGTTGAGGAGAGCGGCGAGGTCGGCGACTTCGGGTTCGCGGGCGGCGTTCTGCAGAATGGTTTCACCTTCAGCGAGAGTGGCGGCCATAAGCAGGTCTTCGGTTCCGGTAACGGTGATTTTATCGAAGACGATTTCCGCGCCGCGGAGGCGGGTGGCGGTGGCTTCGACGTAGCCGTGCTCCTGCGTGATTTTTGCGCCGAGAAGTTCGAGTCCTTTGATGTGGAGGTCGATGGGACGCTGTCCGATGGCGCAGCCGCCGGGGAGCGAGACACGGGCGCGGCCGCAGCGGGCGACCAACGGTCCGAGGACGAGGGTGGAAGCGCGCATCGTCTTTACTAATTCATAGGAGGCTTCGGGACTGTTGAGATTTTTGCAATGGATGGTGGTGCGATGCTGCGCTTTTCCGTAGCCGAGTTCGACCTCGGCGCCCATGGCGGCCAAGAGGTTGCGCGTGGTTTGAATGTCGCGGACTTGCGGAACGTTTTCCAGGATGACTGGCTCGTCGGTAAGCAAAGCGGCGGCCATGCAGGGAAGCGCGGCGTTTTTCGCGCCGCTGACGCGGACTGTGCCGAGAAGCGGGGAGCCGCCGCGGATTACGAGTTTATCCATGAGACTTCGAGTATGAGGTAATCGTTTATTTTAGCGGGGAATTCGAGTGAGGGAGGGTAATCGGGAGGGCACGGCCTTGTGGGGCTAAGGAGTGAGCTAGGAGTTGATGGTCCAATTATCGATGAATAAATTGCGGACTCGGCGGAACTCGCGGGTGTTGTTCGTGATCAGAGTCAGGCCCAGGCTGCGGGCGTGGGCGGCGATCAGCAGATCGTTGGCGCCGATCCTCGTGCCGCGTGCTTTGAGATCTGCGCGAATCTTTGCGTAGTGCGGAGATGCGATGTCGGGAAAATCGAGGACTTCGACGTAGGGCAGGAAGGCGGCGAGGGCCGCTTCGTCCTGCCGGTGCTTTGGAGATACTTCGACTCCATACAACAATTCCGATTTGGTGATTACCGAGATGCACACATCGCTGACGGGGACCTTTGCGAGCTTTTTTATAACCGACTCGGGCGAGCGCCGCATGATGTAGGAACAGGTGTCGGTGTCGAGCATGTAGCGGGGCATTAGCGCTCGCGATCTTGGACGGGCAGATCTTCGACGTTCTCCATGAAAGATGCGGACGCGACTGGAGCTTCGGATAGATAGGACGACCAGTCCGTAGGCCGGGGAGAGAGAACCACGTCGCTGCCTTCTTTGCGGATGAAAACTTCTTCCACGTTGAACTGAAAGTCTTTTGGCAGCCGCACTGCCTGGCTGCGATTGTTCATGAATATCTTGGCTCGGCGCGGCATATACAAGAGTATATGCCATATCGGGGCGTCTGTCCAGGGCCTCAGGGGCAGAAGCCCGGATTGTTTTGATGCTTTACGGCGCGACTAAAGTCGTGGCCTTCCCATTTTTTACTCAATTCCGGGGTTGATTCGCTTTACACACTCGCGGGCAGGAGTGCCCGCGCCACACGGTCTTATTTCGCTAACGTGATCGCTTGCCGGACGTTGCCGTCGGCTCTGTTCAAAGCCGAGACAGCATCAGCGCGAGAAACATTCGCCGCCAGCATGACCAGCGCCACCGGAGTGCGATTGCCGGAGGCTTTCAGCGCTTCGGTGGCGGAGGCGTGGTCGGCGCCGGTGGCGCGTTCCAGGATCGCAACCGCGCGCTGCTTCAGCTTTTCATTTTTCGGAGCGACGTTCACCATCAGGTTGCCGTAGACGTAGCCAAGGCGCGTCATCGCGCCCGTCGAAATCATGTTGAGAACCATTTTGTGGGCGGTGCCGGCTTTCATGCGCGATGATCCGGCGAGGACTTCGGGGCCGACTTGCGTCACGATGGCGACGTGGGCGGCACGCTCGAGAGGCGAATTCGGATTGCAGGTGAGGGCAATGGTGCGGGCGCCGCGACGGCGGGCTTCGGCGATGGCGGAGACGGTGAAGGGGGTGCGTCCGCTGGAGGCGATGCCGAGGACGACATCATTCTTATTTGGCTTGCGGGCGGACATTTCTTTGCGTCCGGCGGGGGCATCGTCTTCGCTGGTTTCGGATTCAGAGGCGAGAGCTTTGTTGCCTCCGGCGAGGATGAACTGGACGGAGCGGGGGTCGGTGTTGAAAGTGGGCGGGCACTCGACAGCGTCGAGGGCGGCGATGCGTCCGCTGGTTCCGGCGCCCACGTAGATGAGGCGTCCGCCGCGGCGGAGGGCGGCGGCGACGAGATCGATGGCGCGCGCGATTTGGGGAAGAACGCGGGTGACGGCGAGAGCGACGGTGAGATCTTCGGAGTTAATCAGAGCGGCGATTTCGAGGGAAGATTTTTGGTCGAGGTCGAGGGCGGCGTCGTTGGGTTGTTCGGTACGCAGGCGGCGAAGAGGTGGGTTGCGTTTCAAAGTTGGAGCCTTTCGGGATCTAGGGGACTGTTCATTCTAGCTTCTTCTGCGTTTTGGAACTGATGGAGTGGTTTAGCGGCAGCGAAAACCTTTATCGCGGAGGGCGCGGAGCAATTCCGCAGAGATCGCGAAGGGGAGTTTAGATCGCATCTAGTCCTTCGATTACAGCGTCGTAAAATTTGGGGCGGATTGTTTTTATAGCGTGATTTGAGCAGTCAGGCCAGGTGCGGTTGGTGAGCAGAGTGATGGAGAGCTGGCGAGTGGGGTCGATCCACAGAGAGGTGCCGGTGTAGCCGAGGTGACCGTAGGATTGCGGGGAGAAATATTTTCCGGATTGCGATGGGACGGACGGGGTATCCCAGCCAAGGGCGCGGGAGGTGCCGGAGGGCGTGGATTCGCGGGTGGTGAAGAGTGCGATGGTTTCGGGGCGGAGAATCGGAGACCCGCCGGACAAAAGAGCGTGGGCGTATTTTGCGAGGTCTTCCGCTGTAGAGAAAAGTCCGGCGTGAGGGGATACTCCGCCGAGGATGTAGGCGTTTTCGTCCTGGACTTCGCCTTGGATTATTTTTTCGCGAAAGGTGCTGCGGGTTTGGTGGTTTACGCTTGGCGGTGATTGTGCTTCAGGCTGTTGGCGGACAAGAGTGTCCGCCCCACACAATTCGTCTCGTTCATCGGCGGTGGGAGGGATTTGAGAGCGAAGGTCTATGGGAGGATTGAAGGTGGTGTTTGTCATAGCGAGCGGGGCAAAGATTTCGCGCCGGCAGAAGCGGTCGAGGCGTTCGTCGGCCAGGCGTTCGAGAGCGATGCCGAGGATGATGAATCCGATGTCGCTGTATTCGGCGCGGGTGGCGGGGTCGGCTGTGAGCGGAATATTGAATGCCGCGTGCAAGAGTTCGTCGCGCGTGCGGGCTTTCAGGAATAATTTTTCGTAGGCGGGAAGGCCGGAGGAGTGGCTTAGGAGTTGGCGAAGGGTGACTTGTTTGCGGCGAGGATCTTTTTCGGCATCCGTCGTGAATTCTGGAATGATCGCGGCGACGGGGGCGTCGAGGTCGAGCAGGCCACGGTCATAGAGGATCATCGCCATGGGGGTGGTGGCGACGACTTTGGTTAAGGAGGCTAGATCGAAGAGGGTGGAGGAATCGACAGTAGACTGCCCACTTCTCGCAAAGGACGCGAGAAATGGGGCACCCTCTTCTCGTTTGTTGGACGGGAGATCAAAATCCCCGCCCTCTCGCGAAGAACGCGAGAAGGACGGGGCACCCGCGGGTTCGTTTGTAATTTCGTTGTCGTAGGTGAAATGGCCGAAGGCTTTCAATGCGACGAGTCGTCCGCGGTGCGTAACTGCGATTGACGCTACGGGGAAGACGCGGGCGGCGATCGCGGACTCGAGGGTCGAGAAGGCGGAGCCGAAGATTTTATCCTGATGGTCGAAGGCTGCTTTCAGCGGCATTGCGCCACCACGTACCACGGAATTCGAAGCGCGCCGGAATGGAGATAGACGCAGACTTGCTGACCAGTAGAGGTCGAGGCATAGAGCGACGAAGGGGCCGAGACTTCGGTGGGGGTGGTTTGCGGTCCCCAGGGATCGAGATGAAGGTAGTACGTAGGAGATCTGTCATCGGAAACGTGCTTGCCGACGACAGGGACTGGAAATGTTTGCGGGGTGGAATGGTCAAGGAAACTGTTGGCGTGGGCAGCGAGGCCGTAGGAGTAGGATGCCGCAAACAAGGAGATCAAGAGCAGAGTGGCGGGTCGACTACCGACGCTGCGATCCGCATTGGCGACTACGAACATTATGGCGGCGGTGAGCACGAGGGAGATGGTGAGAAGCGGCGTCCAGTGGAGCAGGTTGAAATCGAGGAGGGCGCGCAGTGCCAGCACCAGTCCCGGGAAAAGAAAGAGCGGGGCGAGGCTGGGGCGAGCGTCGATGCGGCGACCTTCAATGTCATAAATGCCGCGAAACCGGACCAGGAGCGCCAGCGCAATCAGCGGCAGAGCGCAAAGTATGGCGATGATCGGAGGGCGAGGGAAAAGATAGCCCAGGAAAGATGAAATCGTAGCGAGGGCATTGAGCGGAGTCGAGAGTTTTTTTGCACGTACGACGCTCGCGGAACGTTCTTCGGATTCGAAACCCAGGTCTGGGTCGCGTAACAGTTCGCTCTGCGATTGCGCGAGTTCTTCGGCGTCGAGGTTGGGAATATCGGTGAGCCAACGCCTGAAGGCTGAGTCGGTGCGCATGGCGAGCCCGACCTTGAGCTTCTTCTGAAGCTCGGAACGGGGAACCAGTACGAGGGTTGAGACATATTTAGTGGGCAGGAGGCGGCGGCCGCCGATATCGGAGCGGAGAAGGGTACGCGATGAAAAGAGTTCCTGAACGGCGATGGAGTCAGGATTGAGGACTACTTTGAATCGCACGATGAAGGCGATGAGATAGGTTCCGAGCAGCACGAACAAGAACGAACCGGCAGCCATGAAAGCTGCCTGCCGCGGAGAGTTCATTTCGTGGCCGGTTCCGAAGTACCACGCCCCCAGGCAACCAGCGACGAAAGCGATCGCGCCGATAACAAAAAAAAGGAGGCAGTAGGCGGGCGAGACGCGGTAGGTGCGGGGATAGAGCGAGGGATCAAACTGGGGAATTGCAAGGTCGAGCGGGGGAAGTTCAGTCTCCATGCCGAGAAAATGGTAGCACCGGGAAGCGGCGGCAGGCATGTGGCAGGGAGGGTACTCCCTTACTTCAGTTTCTTGAGTCGCGGCGCGGGGGTTGTTAGAGTCAGAGGATCATTACTTCACAATCAGAGTCGATGGCAACTCGGCGGTCCCTGCTTCTTATTTTGTTCGCAGCTGTTTTGATGGCGGGGATTTTGTGCGCTGCGAGTGGGGTCGCTCGTGGTCAGACGCCCGGGCTGCGCCCGGATGGACAGCCGAGGCCGGCTGTCCCCACATCTTCCTCCTCCCTCACATCTTCTTCATCTTCAAGTCTTCGTTTCAAGGCGGTTGATGCGGTGATCAATGCGGCGATTCTGGATGGGACGATTCCGGGGGCTGTGTTGATAGTGGGACATGATGGGCGGGTGATCTACCGAAAGGCTTACGGGGCGCGGGCTTTGGAGCCGCGGCGCGAAGTGATGACGCTGGATACGATTTTTGATGTGGCGTCGCTGACCAAGGTGATTGTGACTTCGACGGCGGTGATGCAGTTGGTGGAGAAGGGGAAGGTGCGGTTGAATGATCCGGTGGCGAAATATTTGCCGGAGTTTGCACAGAACGGGAAAGACGACGTCACGGTGCGGCAATTGCTGACGCATTATTCGGGGCTGGAGCCGGATCTGGATTTGAAGATTAAGTGGGAAGGGAAGCAGACGGCCTATCAGATGGCGTGGGCGGAGACACCGGTGGATCCGCCGGGATCGAAATTTTCTTATAGCGATGTGAACTTTATTGTGCTCGGGGAAATTGTGGAGCGGGTTTCCGGGGAGACGCTGGATGAGTATGCGACGCGGCACATTTTTGCGCCGCTGAAGATGTTGCGCACGCGGTATCTGCCTCCGGTGGCGCGGCGGGCTGGGTGGATAGAAAAGGTTGCGCCCACGCAGTATGACGAGCATGAGCACATGCTGCGCGGGGTGGTGCATGATCCGACGGCGCGGCGCATGGGCGGTGTGGCAGGGCATGCGGGACTATTTTCGACGGGAGACGATCTGGCGAAGTTTGCGCAGGCGCTGCTGAACGGGGGCGATGGAATTTTGTCGGCGATGTCGGTGGAGAAGATGACGCGGCCGGAGCAGCCTCCGTCGGCGCCGGTATTGCGAGGGTTTGGGTGGGATATTGATTCTCCGTTTTCGTCGAATCGCGGAGATTTATTGCCAGTGGGTGGATATGGGCATACGGGGTTCACTGGTACATCGATGTGGATCGATCCGACGACCAAGACTTACATTATTTTGCTGACCAATGCGGTGCATCCGCGAGGGAAGTCCAATGCGATTTCCTTAAGGTCGAAGGTAGCGACGGCGCTGGCTGCGGCCATGCCGCTGACCACCAGCGAGAAAGAGGCGTTGCGCTGGCAGAGCATTACGGGCTACAACGAGGCCCAGAGCGCAGTGCGGCGGATGAGTTCACGCAATGGCAGCGTGAAAACCGGGATTGATGTTCTAGAAGAGCATGGCTTCGATGTGTTGCAAGTGGCCGGGAGAAAGAAAAAAATCGGTCTGGTGACCAATCAGACAGGGATCGATGGAGACGGGCGAAGGACGATCGATGTGCTGGCGCAGGCTCCAGGAGTTTCGCTCGAGGCAATTTTCAGTCCAGAGCACGGAGTGACTGGGACGCTGGATACGACCGACGTTGCGAATTCAAAAGATGCCGCGACCGGGATTCCGGTCTATAGCGTGTATGGGGCGAAGGATGCAATGCGCCGACCCCCGCCGGATGTGATGAAGACTCTGGATGCTGTTGTGTTTGATATTCAGGATGCGGGGGTGCGCTTCTACACGTACGAGACGACGCTGGGATATTTCCTCGAGGGCGCGGCTCAGGCTGGGATTGAGATGATTGTGCTGGACCGGCCTGATCCGATAACCGGGGCGTTCGTGCAAGGCCCGGTTGCCGATGTGGGGCACGAGAGTTTCACGAGTTATTGGAGCGCGCCGGTGCGCCATGGAATGACGATTGGCGAGTTGGCGAAAATGTTTAATGCGGAGCGAAATATCAACGCCAAGCTGACTGTAGTTCCGATGGAAGGGTGGCAGCGCGGAGACTGGTTTGATTCGACCGGGCTGGTGTGGGTGAATCCGTCTCCGAATTTGCGGAGCGTGACGGAGGCGGGTTTGTATCCGGGAGTGGGGCTGATCGAAGGAACGAATGTTTCGGTGGGGCGGGGGACGGATACTCCATTTGAGTTGCTGGGCGCGCCTTGGATGAAGGGCAAGGAAGCCGCGGCGTACTTGAATGCGCGAGGAATTGCGGGAGTGAGATTTGTGCCGGTAACGTTTACGCCTTTCGCGAGCAATTACGCGGGGCAGAAGTGTGAGGGCGTGAATATTGTCCTGACCGAGCGCAACGCGCTGGACGGGCCGGAGCTGGGGATTGAGCTGGCGGCGGCGCTGAGGAAGTTGTATCCGGCGGATTACAAGATGGACCGGCTTACGGAGTTGCTGGTGAACCAGGCGGCTTACGATGGGCTGATGGCGGGGAAGGATCCGCGTCGGATTGCGCAGGATTGGCAGGAGGAGTTGGAAAAGTTTGAGGTGGTGAGGAAGAAGTATTTGATTTATTGAGTTGGGATTTTCTTGAGGAATGAAAAGGCTTGATCGCGGAGTTCGCGGAGAAGGGCCGCGGAGAGCGCGGAGGCAGCTCGTGGACTCGAGATCGGCATCATAGACGGTATGTGCGTGGTATTCTGGGCTGGAGTTTGTGACTCGCTCAGGAGGTGGACGATGCGCTGGCTTCTGATAGTTCTTTTTGTTTCTGCGATTGCGCTGGGGCAGACGGCAAGCGCGCCGAAGACGGATAACCCCGGACAGAGTTCCAACTCAAGCGTGACCAGTGCGGCTCCGGGCGCTCCTTCGTCGGTGGTCGATCCTAATGTCGTTACGATTCCTGCGGGGACGAAGATTCCGTTATCCCTAAAGCAAGCGATTTCGACGAAGAATGCCCGCGAGGGCGATGCGGTTTATGCGGAGACGGCTTTTCCGTTTGTGGTGGATAATCGCGTGATCGTGCCGGCAGGGTCATACATTCAGGGAAAGATTTCGCACGTCGAGCGCGGGGGGCGGTTGAAGGGGCGGGCGGAGATACTAATGCATTTCACATCGATGATTTATCCCAGTGGTTACACTGTGATGCTGCCGGGGTCCGTTGAGAATACGCCGGGCGCGGATAATAAATCGGTGAAGGATTCGGAAGGGACGATTCAGCAGGATAAAGACACAGGGAAAAAGATTGAGGATGCGGCGAAGGGCGGAGTGTATGGCGGGTCAGGAGGAGCGCTGGCGGGCGGGCTTGCGGGCGGACTGAATGGGGCGCGGATTGGAGCGGGAGCTGGCGCAGCTGCGGGAATTGGATGGGCACTGTTGAAGCGCGGGAACGATGTGAAGCTGGATGTGGGAACGTCGATTGAGATGGAGATTCAGCGGGCAATCACGGTGGATGCGAGACGGATTGCGGTGGCGCGGGCGGCGCCCTGAAAGCAGAAGTCAAGGAAGAACAAAGACAACAAAGTCAAAAGCAGCGGACAAGAGTGTCCGCTCCACACGGGCAATACCTCGGTCGTCTTTTCATATCATTTCAAATTGAATAAGGCGTTCACGTGGGCTGTTACTGTCACGGTTTGCGGCGTGAATTCTTCAGTGGGCGCGGGGGCGTTGGCCATGGCGGACATGGCGCGGGCCATGCGGGGGGCAATGATCCGCTGGTTTTCGAAAGTGTCGACGGAAGCGTAAGAGAGTTCTCCGACCGTGCGGTCGCTGGCGCGTGCAATGGCATCGGCGGAATTGCGGGCACGGCGGTAGGCGTCTTCCACGGCTTTGTTCTTGGCCTCGTCCATATTTTCCAAAATGTAGTTAAGAGTTTGCGTCTCGCTCACGTTGGCGTCGGCGAGTTGTTGCGTGATGGGTCCGATCTTGGAGAAATCTTTCAACTTGAGGCTGACATCGGTGGTGACGCGGTACCCGATGACTTTTTGCTTGGGCTTCCACTCATACACTGGCTGAACAGAGAGGAATCCGATATTGGCCGCTTTGGGTTCGATGCCATTGGCATGCAGGACTTGGCGAACCTGCTCGGCCTCTTTGGCGGCATGATCGTAAGCCGCTTGAGAAGTATTTTCTTGCACCGAGATGTTGAACTGGATGACGGCGGTATCGGGCGCGGCTTCAAATTTGCCGTCGGCGCCGACGTAAATTGAATTTGGAAGTACCGTGACGGCGGGATGGTCTTGCGCGAGGGATGCAGTGGTGAATAGGCCGAGCGAGAAAAGAACGAGGGCTAGTTTCATAGAAGTGTCTCTGGTAAGTCTGGTGTTCAATTGTAAGTCCCGCAGGGGCTGAAGGCCTGCGTTGTTGTGAAGCAATCGCCGCGCAGAAGGGCTGCGCCACCCAAAGGCGGAAACGCATTAGATTACTTAATAGAACGAGGCGGCGGAGGGAACTTGCGGTCGGAGGACAGCACATGCGAGGTCAAGGGAGCGGGACACTTATAGGAACGCCTTGCGAGACCGCACGTTGAGAAAGCTGAAAGGGATCCTTCGACTCCGTAGATGCTTCGCGTTCGCGAAGCATTTACTTTGCTCAGGATGACAAGTCGTATTTTTCCGCTAAGAGCCTTTGGCGCTGGCGGAATAGCTGAACGGATAGCTTTGGGCGTTGATCTCGCGGCGCAGGTCTTCGAAGATGTCGTCGGGCATCTTGGAAAATATTTCGACGACTTCGGGATCGAATTGGCGTCCAGCCCAAGCCTGGATCTCTGTGCGAGCTTCCGTGAGAGTTCTGGCGGGGCGGTAAGGACGATCGGAAATAATGGCGTCGAGAGTGTCAGCGACGGAGAAGATGCGCGCGCCCAGGGGAATTTCATTTCCCTTGAGGCCGCGAGGATAGCCACTGCCGTTGAAGTGTTCCTGGTGAGAATAAACAATGTCACAGGCTTCGGCGAGGAAGGGAATTTTTTTGAGCATCTGGTAGCCGTGGTAGCAGTGCTCCTTCATGATGGCGCGTTCGTCGTCATCGAGCTTTCCGGGCTTGCGGAGGATGTTGTCGGGGATAGCCATCTTGCCGATATCGTGAAGGAAAGCGCCGCGGGCGATGATAAGAATTTGTTCGCGGGGCACGCCCATGGCGCGCGCGATGGCAATCGTAAAAGCGGTCACGCGGCGGGAGTGGCCTTCGGTTTCCGCGTCTTTTAAATCGAGCGCGTCGCCCAAAGCCTGTAACGTAATGTCGTAGGAGCGCTCGAGATCAGCCATAGCCGCCTGCAGTTGGTCGGTGCGGGCTTCAACCAGCGACTCCAAATTCGTTTGGTAGGTACGATTTTCCACCTTGAGCCGGCGATTCTCCAGAGCACGGGCGACCGCGTTGAGCAACTGCTCGCGCTCGAACGGCTTGAGCAGGTAGTCGTAGGCACCGTTGCGGATAGCGGCAAGGGCGACGGAAATATCGTGGACAGCCGTGACCATTACTACCGGCATGTCCGGAAAACGTTCCTTGGTGCGCTCAAGCAAACCGATGCCATCCAGGTCGGCCATCATCAGGTCGGAAAGCATGAGTTCGAATACTTCCCCGGAGTTGAGCAGGGCTAGGGCTTCCATGCCGGAACTGGCCTGCTTCCACCGGTAACCGGCGGCGGCCAGAATGGCGCAGACAATTTCACGGATTGCTTCTTCGTCGTCAACGACAAGAATGCGGTCGGGCATGGCTGTGCAAGTATACTCTCGGCGATTTTAGCGTTTTGCATAAGTACCGAAAGTAACCATCAAGGTCCGGAAAACGCATCGCTTAGGGGGTGGGGCGTGGTATTCAGAAGCAGGGCATAGTTACGTTTGGACGCATGCCTGAAATAAATGAACGCTTCCTTGTGGTCCATCTGGAATACCGCACAGGTTGCGCTCGCCGGTTTGACGGCCGGGGAGTGGGCGCTGCTCATTGTGCTGGGGGCGGCGTTACTGATGTTCTCCGCCCTACGCGAGCGCTATCTTCTGGTTTGGACGGCGGGGTGGGCCATGCTGTTGGCGTCGGGTTTGGCCGGGGAGCATGGGGCCAGGCTGCGAATGCCTTTGCGCTATGTCCCTGCGGCGGAGCAAGCGACGTTCGTGCTGGCGATGGCCTTATTTGCCGGCGCGGTTTTTCTTTACGTCCGCGCCAGAAGTTTGTTTGGTCCTCTGGCTGCGATTGCGGTCAGCGTCGCGGCATTTTCCGCAGTCCGGGTCATGTTGTGGCCGGATGCATTGGTTTTGCGAGTTGCTCTTGAAGTTTCCTACCGAATCATTCTATTGGCAGCGGTGATTGTGTTGCTGCGCGCCCGGCGCGGCCGTTGGGAACTTTCCCCTTGGCTGCTGTCTGCATGCCTCCTGTTCCAGCATCTCAGTTGGCCACCTTTCACCAACCGCATTCCCTCGGAAATTGTTCTAGCCGCGAACATGCTGCTTGGGCTCAGCATGCTGTTGGTTGCGTTGGAGGACGCAGGCGCTCGCCGCAGACGCTTGAAAGTATTACAGGCTTTGACCGAGAGCATCGTGCTGGCGCAACAACAGGGCGGAATGATGGATGAAGCGCTCGGGCAATTGCACCGGCTGATGGGGAGCAAGGCCGCGTGGTTCCGCATGATCGAGGGCGGACACTTGGTTGCGACCCATGCTGTGGGTGTTTCGACCGACTTTTTGCGCGACGCAAGCCTGGCCGAGTTGAGCGAGAGCGCATCTCAGACGCTGTCGGGTGGAAAGCCGGTGATAGCGCATCGCGCGGGAGCGACGCCGGAAGACGCCAGGTGGCTGAAGCCGGAAAAGATTTTGTATGTAGTCATGGTGCCGGTCCTGGGGAAGAAGTCTCCGATCGGACTGCTGGTGCTGGGAAGTACTCACTCGAGACAACTCACTGTCGAGGAACTGGAATTCCTGGAGACTTTCGGGCGGCATCTGGGACTTGCCCTTGAGAATTTCCGTCTGCTGGAACAAGCTTTGCGTTCGCAGCGGCAGTGGAGAAATACGTTCGATTCAGTGCACGATATCATCGTGGCGCACGATGCTGAATTCCGCATCATCAAGGCCAATCAGATTCTGCTGGAGCAGGTGGAAATGTCCTCGGCCGATGTGATTGGGAGCACCTGCGAATCGGTTCTGCCTCACCGTCTTGGCGAGTGGACGGGTTGCCCTTACTGCGCGCGGGGAGGCGAAGAAATCAGCGAAGGGGCCGACCCATGTTTCGGCGGTTACTCGATGGTTTCTACTTCTTCCTACAGCGAGCAGGGGAGCAAACAGAAAGGGACGATCCACATTGTTCGCGATATCACTGAGCGGAGATCGGCGGAAGAGAAATACCGTCTGCTGTTCGAGCAGGTGCAGGAAGGTGTGTATGTCGCCACGCCGAATGGGCGATTGCTCGATTGCAACGATGCATTTGTTCGCATGCTCGGGTACGACCGGCGGGAAGAGTTGCTGACTTTGAATCTGGACGAAGACATCCGTGTGGATGCGGGACAGCGCGAAGCCTTCCGTAAAGATATTGAGCAACACAGTTACGTGCGCAACTTCGAAGTCACGATGCGGCGCAAGAATGGGACGCTGCTGCTTTCGTCCGAAAGTAGTTTCGCGACGCGGGATGCGGCGGGAAAAATCGAACGCTTTCAAGGTTTTGTGCTGGACGTAACGGAGAAGCGCCGCACCGAAGACGAAATGCGGCGCCGCAACCGAGAACTGAATGCTCTGAATGCGATGGCTGTGGTGGCGACGCAGTCCTTCGATCTGGATGAAATCCTGAACCTGACGCTGCGCCAGGTGGTTTCTCTTTTTGGGGCGGAGAGTGGAACGGTGTATCTCTCCGATTCAGATGCGCCTACCTTCCGCCGCCGCGCCGCCTGGGGGCCGCGCAGCCGCGACAAATCCCGCCCTGCGGAAATCAGTTTCGCTGAGGGGTTCGGAGATTTGGTGATGCGATCGCGAGCGGAGGTGATTACGGCGGAGTATCTTCCGCACCTTAAAGGCGCCGTTGCCCAGTTCATCCGCTCCGACAGCGATGGATCCTGGATCTGGGTACTGTTCTGGGGCAAGGATAGTCCGATCGGCATGATGGGATTGCGCTGCCAGACGCAATACGAATACTCCAGCGGAGAAGAGAACTTAATGGTGGCGATCAGCCGGCAGTTGGCCACCACCATTGAAAAAGTTCGTCTGTATGAAGAGACTTGCAAAGCCTACGAAGACCTGCGACGCACCCAGGAACAACTTTTACAGAGCGAAAAAATGTCGGCGGTGGGACAGTTGATTGCAGGGGTGGCGCACGAACTCAACAACCCGCTGACCGCGATTCTAGGCTATGCCCAGCTCTTGGAGAGCGAAGGCTTAAACGAGCGCGCGCAGGACTACGTGGCGAAGATGTTCAAACAAGCGCAGCGCACCCACCGTGTAGTACAGAATCTGCTTTCGTTTGCGCGGCAGCGGAAGCCGGAGCGGGCAGAAGTCGATATCCGGAAGGTGCTGGATGAGACCCTGACCCTCCGCGACTACGATCTGAAAGTCAACAACATCGTGGTGGAAAAAGATTTGGGCACGCAGCCCGCGCGCGTGGTGGCCGATCCTCACCAGCTCGAACAGGTATTTTTAAACATCATCAACAACGCCGTGGACGCCGTGCTCGAGACTGGACGCTCGGGCAAGCTGAAAATCCACGTCTACTGCCAGAGAAACGAAGTATGTGCGCAGTTTGCCGATGACGGGCCTGGGATCAAGGATCCCAAGAGAATTTTCGATCCGTTCTACACCACAAAAAGCGTGGGCAAAGGAACGGGGCTGGGTTTGAGCATCTGTTATGGGATTGTGAAAGAGCATGGCGGCGATATCACGGCTCACAACGCCTCCGGCGGCGGAGCCGTAATCGAGGTTCGGCTGCCCATGGCAGCAGCGGCGGACACCGTGCTGGAAGCCGCTCCGGTTGCGCCTCCGCGGCGCGAAGGCGCTATTCAAGGCCGGGTACTATTGGTGGAGGACGAAGAAGCTGTGCAGGAGTTTGAGCGCGATGTGCTCGCGGGCGCGGGCGCCAACGTGGTGACCGCTTCGCGCAGCGACGATGTTAAGACGCGACTGCTCTCCGAACCCTTCGACTTGCTGATTATGAACGGCAAAATGCCGGCAGATTGGAACGCGAAAGAAGCGTATCTCTGGCTCGCACAGAACTGCGCCGAAATGGAGAAGCACGTTCTGTTCACGTTCTCGAATGGGGTAGAGCAGGGGGATGAGCGCGCATTTCTGCAGGAACGCGGCGTGCCTTTCCTGGTGAAACCTTTCGAAGTAGCGGAGTTGATTTCGCAAGCTAGGCGCCTGCTGCAAAAGGCGCATGCGGCGACATCTTCGGCAGATTAGATATTTTCAGAAGACGCCCTGTCAAATGCTTCTGTCATCCCGAGCGGAGCGAGAGATGACAATCAGTCGGAATTATCAGCGGGTTTTAGAAGCTCATCACAGTTGCGCGCGCAAGCTTTTCACCAATCGGCGAAGCGCTTTTTCGTTGCGCTTATACCACCGCCACTGACCCTGCTTAACGGCGTCGATCAGTCCAGCTTTGGTAAGGATCGCCATGTGATGCGAGATGGTCGATTGCGACAAGTGAACCCGCTCCTCGATATCTCCCGCGCAAAGGCCAGTGTGCTTTCCGGGAGGGGTCACGTTTGATGTGGCGGCGCGTTGCTTGAGTGATTGCAAAATGCGCCGCCGGGTGGGATCTGCGATCGCATGCAGCGCCTGATTGAGAAACGTGGAAGGCGTGGTCATCGTCTTGGTCATCGTCTGGGTCATCAGTTGGATTAGCAATATCCGCTAAATCGACGCTTGTCAATGTGCAGATAGGGCCCGTCAGGAGCGCTGCCGAGGCGCCCGCAGCCATTCGATTCGGGTGAACTCAAGATAACGTACATCGCTCTCCGGCCGCGAACAATTGAACGGTTCGAGTTGAAGGGCCAGCGTACCGCCGCGGATCCAATAACCGGTTGCATCCTGTTTGAGAATAGTTGAGTCGAGGGGATCCATTCCGTGCAGCTTGAAGATGACACGGCGGTTCAGAAGAGGCTCACGCTTCATAGGGGGATTTCACTTCTTGAGAATCGGGTTATATCCGTCATTGACGAGTCGCGAGCGCATGCTTTCCGCCTCTTTGATATCGCCGAAGGGGCCAAGCTGAATGCGAAACAGCTTGTCAGTGGAAGAATTGCTCGCGACGAAAGCGGGATATTGCTTTTTCTTGAGCGCGTTCACCAAGGACTCCGCATCTTCCTGTTTACTGACCGCCGCGACCTGCACGAAGTATCCGCCCGCAGGAATGGGTGCCATGGGGTCGGGCGGATTGGCCGCCTGCGACGGTTGCGTTTGTGGCGCATTGCTGGAAGCGCCGCTGGAAGAAGATTCAGACGGAGCCGCGGGGGCGCTGGACCCCGCCTCGGCAGTGGCCGGTGTCAGTTGCGCATTGCTGTCTTTCTGTTCGACCGATTTATAAAAGGTCATTGGCGCGGCCGATTGGCCGGAGGCTGCGCCGGCGGGTTTGCCGTGGTTGGATGCTGTCAGGGGCGCGGCCATTGGGCTGAGCGAACCGAGTCCGGCCTCTGACTTGCGCCCCAGCGTGTAGCCCAGCGCGAAAAAAACCGCGCACACCATGACCAGGCCAAAGAACAGGCCCAGCAGTTTCGCCGTACCTAATGTAATTTCCGTGTCCTGTGAGGAATTCACAACCATATACCTCGTGGGCAAAAGCCCGCGTTCATCTCTCGCAAAGATCCGTTATACGGCCTTCGGCACCGGCAAAGTTTCGTCAGATCTTCCCAGCATCTTCTGCAGGCCGGAGAAAAAATCCACAGGCACTGGGAAGATGACAGTGGTATTTTTCTCGACGCCGATTTCGGTCAAAGTCTGCAGATAACGGAGTTGCACGCTCACTGGCTCTGTGGCCAGCAGGTGCGCCGCATCCACCAGGCGCTGCGCGGCGGAGAACTCGCCTTCCGCATGAATAATTTTAGACCGCTTTTCACGCTCGGCTTCCGCCTGCTTAGCCATGGCGCGCAGCATCGATTCCGGCATGTCGACTTGTTTCACTTCGACGTTCGTCACTTTCACGCCCCATGGCGAAGTGTGCTGGTCGAGAATGCTTTGCAGGCGCAGGTTGATTTTTTCCCGATGCGCCAGAAGTTCGTCGAGTTCCTGTTCGCCGAGTACGGAGCGCAGAGTGGTCTGGGCGAATTGCGAAGTCTGGTACACGTAATTGGAGACTTCCACCACGGCCTTGCTGGGATCGATGACACGCAGAAAAATAACTGCGTTCACTTTGAGCGTGACGTTATCGCGGGTGATGATGTCTTGAGGCGGAACTTCAAGAGCTTCCTGGCGCAGCGAAACCCGCACCATGCGATCAATCGGCGAAAACACAAGGATAACGCCGGGGCCTTTGGCGGCGCTCAAAAGACGGCCGAGACGAAAAATTACTCCGCGTTCGTACTCGGCCAATATTTTGACGGAGCTGAGCAAGTATAGGACGACAATGATGACGACAACGGTGCCGAAACCGAAACCGAGTTCCATAGAATGCCTCCACTTACTCGAACCCAAAGCGCTGCTGAGGCGGATTGTAACCCAATGGCGCGACGAGGGCTGCGGAATTCGCTTGCGCGCGGTTGCTTGCGCTGGTGCGCCAGAGGCTGCGCGCCAGAATCTCGTGCGCCAGAGTCTCGCGCGGGACGATTATGGAACAGCCAGCGCCGCGGCGGGCCGCGGCACGGACAAAGGCTCGACCTGAAGCAGGAGGCCATCCACCCGGCGGACCACGACCGCCTGGCCTGCAGCTACATTTGAGGAGGAGACGGCGTCCCACAATTCGCCATGAACGAATATCTTGCCGCGCGGAGCGAGCGCGGTTTGTGCAGTGCCAGTCTCGCCCACCAATCCTTGTGCGCCGGAAACAATTTTGTTACGGCGAGCTTTCAGCGCAATGCTCATCAGGAATGCCGTAATCGCTCCCAGCGGAACACTAACGGCGAGAGCGGTGAGCAGGTGAACGCGCATCTCCGGAATGGGAGAATCAACCAGCAGCAATCCACCAAGCGTAAGCAAAACGATGCCGCCAACCGTGAGTACGCCGTGGCTGGCAAATTTCGCTTCAGCAGCGAAAAGTGCGAATGCTCCCAGAATGAGCACCAGCGCCGCGAAGCGTGTTGGCAGAAGATTGAGAGCAAAGGCCGCGATCAAAATAAAAACCACGCCCACGGTTCCGGGAACTACCGCGCCGGGATGATTGAATTCCGCATAGAGAGCCAGGGCGCCGATGGCCAGAAAAATGAAGGAAATGTTCGGGTCCATCAAATGGCCGAGGATGCGTTCTTTGAGCGTCATGCCGAACGGCGCGATGGGCTGGCCGGAAAGTGTGAGAGCGACTTGCTGGCCGTTGAAACGCTTGAAACCTTTTCCCGCCATCTGGCGGAAGAGATCCTCTTGGTTGGAAGCAACGTAGTCGATGAGATGTTGCGAAAGAGCTTCCTGCTCGGTGAAGGATTTTGACTGGCGTACCGTGCTCTCTGCGACCTCGACGTTGCGGCCGCGCCGGGCAACGACCGAGCGCATCAGTGCGGCCGCGTCGTTCTCCATCTTTTCCTTCATTACATCGTCGACTTTGCCGCCGTTGAGGATCACCGGATGCGCCGCGCCAGTATTGGTTCCCGGCGCCATGGCGGCGATGTCCGCCGATTCCAGAATGAAAAATCCGGCAGATGCGGCCCGGCTGCCGCTGGGCGTTACATAGATAATGACGGGAACGGAGGAGTTCGTAATCTTCTCGATAATCTGGCGGGTCGATTCGAGGAGACCTCCGGGTGTATTGATTTCGATCAATACAGCCTGGTCGTTGCGCCGCTGCGCTTCGTCGATGGCGCGGGAGATGTATTCTTCGGTGATCGGCTGAATGGTGTCGTTGATGACGATCTTCAAAATTTCGGCGCGCGCGGGAAGACTTAGAACCAGAAGGGCCGCCAGGCTGAAAAGTATTCGTGAAGGCAGAGAGTTTTTCATAAATCGCCGGTCCCCTCGACCCTATTCTCGCTCTTAATAGCCGATCATGGGAGAGATTTTTTGTCAGGCGGGCTGGCACTGGAATTAACGGTGGGCGCATTGCTCCAGCCGGGAAGATCAGTGCCGCCGGTAATCAGCCGAGCACTGCGCTCGTAAGTGAAATACGACCAGGCCCACTGGATAAAAACCAGCACGCGATTGCGGAAACCGATCAAAAAAAGAATGTGGACGAAGAGCCAAGCTAGCCAAGCCAGAAAGCCAGAGATGTGGATCCTGCCGAACTGGGCAATTGCGGCGGCGCGGCCTATGGTGGCGAGACTGCCTTTATCGTGGTAGTGAAAAGCCTTTCGGGGCGCCGGTTGGACCAGTGAAGTCGAGTTCGCGCCGGCTGCCGCGACCGCGCGAATTTCACTCCGAATAAGCTCAGCGACATATCGCCCTTCGAGGATGGCTACTGGTGCGACGCCGGGCAACAGGTTCCCCGATACATCTTTCAACGCGGCGAGATCTCCGATGACAAAGACTTCGGGATGTTTGGGAATGCTGAGGTCCGCCGCAACCAATACGCGTCCGGCGCGATCCGTAGGAACGCCCAATTTTTTGCCCAGCGGTGAAGCCGCTACGCCAGCGGCCCATAGAATAACGGCCGCGTCCATCCTGGTCTCGCCCGCGTAGATGACCCCGGGTTCAATCTTCGTGACCATGGTGGAAGTAGCCACGTCGACGCCCAGTCGGCGCAGTTGTTTGACGGCGCTGCGCGAAAGATCTTCGGGATATGCCGGCAGCACGTGCGCTCCGCCCTCCAGGAGATGGATGCGAGCGCGGCTCGGATCAATCATGCGAAAATCTTTGGCGAGAGCATGGCGGCAGATTTCGGCGAGGGTTCCGGCAAGTTCGACACCGGTGGGTCCCGCCCCCACAACCACAAAATTCAGTGGATCGTTACCTTCACCCGCGGCAGCGCGGCGCTCCGCAAGTTCGAACGCCAGCAGAACCCGGCGGCGGATTTCAATCGCGTCCTCAATCGTCTTAAGGCCGGGTGCGAACGGTTCCCACTCTTCGTGGCCAAAATAAGCATGGCTGGCGCCGGCGGCGACGATCAGCGAATCGTAAGGCACTTCCTGATCTTCCGTTTTCACCACGCGGCGTTCCAAATCGAAGCCCGTAACCTCGGCCATCAGAACCTCGACATTGGCGTGATGCCGCAGAATCGAACGGATGGGTGCGGCAATCTCTCCCGGAGAAAGCCCAGCCGTTGCCACCTGGTAAAGAAGAGGCTGGAAGGTGTGATAGTTTTTTCGATCGATTACCGTAATTTTTACCGGAGCGCTCGCCAGTTTCTCGGCGGCGTTCAAGCCGCCGAAGCCTGCTCCCACGATCACCACGCGATGCGCGGCTGCAGGTGACGCGTGATGTGCCGTCTTGCCGTTCATTTCTTGCGGTTCACTCTTCTACTCTATAAGATTCAGCGCGATGGCAATGGGCTCCAGAAGTTCCGATGCGAATCGAAATCCGGCGTGGGTCCGATGGCTGGTGCCGTCGATCGGCGATCTGCTTTTCGTCGCGCTGCTGGGGCTGCTGGCGTTCACAAATCTTTCCGTGCGGTTGCTCGGCGATGCCGGAATTGGCTGGCATATTCGCACCGGTCAACTGATTCTGTCAACGCACGCGATTCCGCGCGCCGATCCATTTTCCTCAAGCATGTCGGGCCAGCCCTGGTTTGCCTGGGAGTGGTTATACGACACGCTTGCCGGCTGGCTGGACAGCGCTGCTGGCCTGAACGCTGTGGTGCTGTTTACCGCAGTGATCATCGCCGCAGTTTTTTCCTGGACGTTCCGCCTGCTGGTGCGGCAGGAAACAAATATTCTGCTGGCGCTGGTTCTGGTGCTGCTGGCGGCATCCGCCGCTATGATTCATTTCTTCGCGCGGCCGCACGTGGTGAGCTGGCTGTTTACGGTCCTGTGGTTTTGGGCGCTGGAGTCAGCGGAGAAAGAGAGTAAGTCCGGGTGGCAATCAAGTTTCCTTCCATGGCTTCTCCCGCCGACCATGCTGGTTTGGGTGAATGTTCATGGGGGATTCCTGGTAGGTTTTGTGCTGCTGGCGATCTATTGGTTCAGCGCCGCGGAGGAATGGGGAAGACTGTATTTCAAACTAACGGAGGGCGAGTTTGAAGAAGCTTTGCAAAAAATTCGCACGCGCCGGCGCCTTCGTACGCTGACGCTGGCTGGCATTCTGAGTGCCGCGATGACGGTCGTGAATCCGTACGGATTCACGTTGCATATTCATATTTACCGTTATCTCTCGAATCGCTTCCTGATGAATCACATTGACGAGTTTCAATCCCCGAATTTTCATTATGTGGCACAAAAATGTTTTGCGGGATTGCTGATGCTTACGCTGGTGGCTTTGGCGGCAAAAAAGCGCAAGCCGAGTTTGAGCCAGCTCTTGGTCGTCTTCTTCGCGGTGTATTCCGGTTTGTACGCCTCGCGCAATATTCCAGTGTCGTCATTGTTGCTGATCCTGATCATTGGGCCTTCATTGTCTGATGCCATGGAGAGCCTGGCATCGAGATTCGGCCGGCGAGGGGCGACAGCTGAACCGCCCAAGCCCTCTCACTCTTCACCATTTGTGCTGCGAATGAAGGCGATCGAGTTGAGCTTGCAGGGCCACATCTGGCCCATCGCTGCCTTCGTGTTTGCGTGCTTCGTCTGTGCTCATGGCGGCAACTTCGGGGGAACGCGGCTGATGGATGCGCACTTCGATGCCAGGCGTTTCCCGGCAGCGGCAGTGAATTATCTTGAGACGCACAATGTGCACGGACCTTTGCTCAGCCCTGATGCCTGGGGAGGTTATCTTATCTACCGCCTTTATCCGCGAATAAAAGTGGTGATCGACGATCGTCACGATTTCTACGGCGAAACGTTTTTAAACTCGTACTTAAAGATGATTCACCTGGAACCGGGCTGGGACGACTTTCTTAAACAATATGAGCCCGCATGCGTGATCATGCCCAAGGACTCGGCGCTGGCGAATATGTTGGCCGAAACCGCCGGCTGGCAGCCGATCTACAGCGACGATGTAGCGCGAGTATTCGTTCGAGTTCGACCTGCCGGCCGGTAAGTGCGGTTGCAATTCCGTTTCTCGCGGGTTCATCGAAATGCTTACCTGCCTGTTAAACTTTTCATCGTGTCCCGACTTACTTATCTCGAATGCACTCGCTGCGGCGAGCACTATCCGGCGGACCGTCCTCAAACAGTTTGTACAAAAGATGGCGGCATCCTGTATGCGCGCTACGATCTTCCCAGTATTAGAAACACTTTCACGCCTGCATCGCTGCTCCCGCTCGCTCCGACCATGTGGCGTTATGCGGCCGTTCTCCCTGAGGCGGCGCCAGTATCGCTTGGCGAAGGATTCACTCCCATGCTGCGAAGCCGGGACTATCGCAATGTGTTCATCAAGGACGAAGGCCTGAATCCGACGGGATCTTTCAAAGCTCGCGGACTATCTGCCGCAGTCACCATGGCGCGGCATTTCGGGCTGAAGAAGCTGGCGATCCCTTCCGCCGGAAACGCCGCCGGAGCCCTCGCCGCCTATGCCGCGGCCGCTTCGCTCGAATCGCACATTTTCATGCCGAAAGATGTGCCGATCGCAAATCGCATCGAGTGTGGCTACTACGGCGCGCACGTCACGCTGGTCGATGGGCTGATTTCCGATTGCGCTCGCAAGGTCGCCGAACTGAAAGAGAAACCTGCATGGTCGAAAGAAGGATGGTTCGACGTTTCTACGACGAAAGAACCCTATCGCGTCGAAGGCAAGAAGACGATGGGCTATGAGGTCGCCGAGCAACTGGGATGGAAGTTGCCGCAAGGCATTATTTATCCGACGGGCGGCGGCGTCGGCTTGCTGGGAATGTGGAAGGCATTTGAGGAGATGGAGGAACTGGGACTGATCGGTCCCGAGCGGCCGAAAATGATCAGCGTGCAGGCAGCAGGCTGCGCGCCCATCGTAAAAGCTTGGGACGAAGGCAAGGCGACGGCTGAGATGTGGGTGAATGCGTCCACGGTGGCGGCAGGATTGCGGGTTCCAAAGCCTTATGGGGATTACTTGATTTTAGAAATCCTGAAGAAGAGTGGTGGTGTCGCTCTCGCCGTGACCGACGCGGAAATTCTGGATGCCACGCGGCACTGGGCGAAAGTGGAAGGAATTTTTGCGGCACCGGAGGGCGCGGCGTCGCTGGCTGCCTATCGAAAGTTGCTGGCCAATAAATTCTTTAACGAAGACGATACCGTGGTGCTCTTCAACACTGGAACGGGACTGAAATACCTGGATGTGTTGGACACGTCTCGTGTAGCGCGAGCGCCCTCGCCCGCGTCGCGGCCAATAGCGGGAATTATCGGGCCGTACTAACAAGAACTGAGACTGTATTAGGTGTGGAAATTGATTAAGTAAGCGGCGGTTGCGGTAGCATCGCCTGGGTTTTTGAGTGTAATGGCCTTCTGTCAGAAGGCCGGGACCCGAGAGGCAGCGTGACCCATGTGTCGATTGTGCCTTAATAACCGGGTTCCCCACACCTGGAACTGTTAGTAGTCTCAAGAACGCCCGTTCCCGGGGCCGCTCGCTTCGCTTCGCGGGACAGCCCCTTCGACTTCGCTCAGGGCAGGCTGAGGCGGCTGTCTCCGCGTGGGTTCCGTTTTTTCCACATGAGTTTTGCCGGGTAGAAGGTGCACGGGAGGGGAATTATTTTCCGGGGATTCGAGAGGAAGAAAATTGGCCGTACGAGAAAGCGCTTGGGATCAGTTACTTGGAGTTCAGCCGAGAACGGTAAGGTTTTTGCTGAGCAATGATCTTTGACAGCGAACGAATTCCATTAGGAGGAATCATGACGGTTGATCCGGTTTGTGGAATGAGAGTGGATGAGAAGCGGTCGGAATTTGAGACGCAGTTTGCGGGGAAGAAATATTTCTTCTGTTCGGAGGAGTGCCGGCAGGAATTCCAGGCCGATCCGGACGAGTATGCGGCGGCTGCAGCGGCTTAGAGTAGCGAGGAAGAAGAAAAGCCCTGAGCTTGGCGCTCAGGGCTTTTTGTTTTGTCAAGATCAAGGTCAAGAACAAGGGCAGTCGGACACGAGTGTCCGACCCACACGCGGCTTCTAGCGATGGGCTAGTGCTGCCTCTTCTACGGACTTGCCCGATTTGAATGCTTCAAAGCGAGCGTTGATTTCATCCCAGTTGATTACGTTCCACCAGGCGGCTAGATATTCCGGACGACGGTTATTGTATTTGAGGTAATAGGCGTGCTCCCAAACGTCGTTGCCGAAGATAGGGAAGAGGCCTTGCGAAATTGGATTGTCTTGATTGGGTGTGGAGATGATTTGCACGTCGCCGCCTTGTTTGCCGGCGAGCCAGACCCATCCGGAGCCGAATTGTTTTACGCCGGCGTCGTTGAATTTAGTTTGAAAGTCTTTGAAGTTGCCGAAAGTTTTGCTGATGACTTGCGCGATGGGGCCGTTGGGGTCGCCTCCGCCTTTGGGCTTCATGATCTTCCAGAACATGGAGTGATTGACGTGGCCGCCGCCGTTGTTGCGGACCGTGGCGCGAATGTCTTCGGGAATCGAATTGAGGTTGCGAAGTAAATCTTCCGGACTTTTCTTGGACAGCTCGGGATGCTTTTCGATGGCCCCGTTGAGATTCTTAACGTAGGCACCGTGGTGCATGTCGTGGTGCAGGGTCATCGTCTGCTTGTCGATGACGGGTTCGAGCGCTGCGTAGTCGTAGGGAAGGGCTGGTAGTTCGTGAGCCATGATTTCCTCCAGTGTCTTATTGTACCGATGATGAGATCAGGGGTACAGATTCAGGCGAAAGGGGCTGGAGGTTTGTTGACGGGAATCGTAGGGTGGTTGCGAGGAGAATTTTCAGGGACGTCGGGGGCTAGAGCCCATATCATCTGGAGGCTTTAAGCGGCGCTGAAGCGCCGCTCTTCCCACGTTAGCTCTCCACGTTAATCCCCCACGTCAGTCTTCCGGGTTAATTAGTAACAGGGCCGAGGACTTCGCGGACTTTGCGGGAAAGGCTTTGCAGAGTGAAAGGTTTTTGCAGGAATGCGGATTGGGCAGCGGAGGAGAGTGCGGTGGGGAAGGCGTCCTCGGCGTAGCCGGAGAAATAGAGGACTTTCATGCCGGGACGAGCGGGCAATAGTTGCTCGACGAGTTCGTGCCCGCTAAGGCCGGGCATGACGATGTCGGTGATAACCAGGTGAATGGTGTCGGAGCGGGCGGCGGCGAGGGCGAGAGCGGCGGCGCCGTTGTCGGCTTCGAGGACGCGATAGCCGCGGGCTGCGAGAGTTTCGCGGACGAGTTGGCGGACGGATTCTTCGTCCTCGACGAGGAGGATGGTTTCGGATCCACCGGCAGCGGCAAGCGTGACTGGAGCGGCGCTGAGAGAGTCGCAGGGTTCGTCGACGCGGGGAAAATAAATGGTGAAGATAGTGCCGCGTTCGAGTTCGCTCTGGACGAAAACGTATCCGCCGCTTTGTTTGATGATGCCATAGACGGTGGAGAGACCGAGGCCGGTGCCTTTGCCTTTTTCCTTGGTGGTGAAGAAGGGCTCGAAGATGCGGGCCTGGGTGTCGCGGTCCATGCCTTCGCCGGAGTCGGCGATGGAGATCATGACGTAGGAGCCGGGTTTGATAAAAGTGTTTTCCGAGCTGAGCGCGTCGTCGAGAGTGATGCTGGAAGTGCGAATGCAAAGTTTGCCGCCGTTGGGCATGGCGTCTTTCGCGTTGACGACGAGATTCATGATGACCTGCTCGAGCTGTCCGGCATCGGCGCGAGTGCAGCCCACGGCAGGTTCGAGGCTGGTAGTGAGTTCCACATCTTCGCCGATGAGCGGGCGGAGGAGACGCTCCATGTTGGTGACGATGGCGTTGACGTCGATGACCTTGAGCTCGAGATGTTGTTTGCGGCTGAAGGCGAGGAGTTGGCGAGTGAGAGCGGAAGCGCGATCGGAGGCCTGGCGAATGGCTTCGGCCTTGGAATGCAGCGGGTGCGACGGAATGAGCTGGTCGAGGAGAACCTCGGTGTATCCGCTGATGACCATGAGCAGGTTGTTGAAGTCGTGAGCGATGCCGCCGGCGAGGCGGCCGACGGCTTCCATTTTCTGGGCCTGGCGGAATTGATCTTCGAGGACGCGGCGCGCGGTGATGTCTTCGGCAATGGCTTCGAGAACGTCAGAGGGTTCGTCGCCGCTGGAGACGGCGCGTCCGCTGATGCGAACGGTGATGGAGGAAGCGTCTTTGCGGCGCCAGCGGGCTTCGAATCCGTCCATGCAGCCAGTGCGGCGGAATTCGTCGACCAGGCGGGCGTACTCGCGAGGCTCGACGAAAAGATCTTTTTGAGGATCGAGGGCGAGGACTTCAGAAGCGGAGTTGTAGCCGAGCATTCCGATCAGAGCGGGGTTGACGTCGAGAAAATGGCCGTCGAAGCTGGAGCGGTAAATTCCGTAGACCGCAGTTTGCACCAGAGAGCGGTAGCGGATTTCGGAGCGGCGCAGGGCCTGCTCGTTGCGTTTTCGGTCAATGGTAGCCGCCAACTGTTGCGAAACCAGAGTGAGGATTTCTTTATCGCGCTCGCGAAAGAGATTGTTCTGGGAATAGTTTTTGAGAATGAGCGCGCCGAGGATGCGGCTGTTGATCTTGAGCGGGACGCCCAGCCACTGCTGCGGTGATGCGAGGGCAAGTTCGACCTCGCCGCGCTGCTGCATTTGGTACGCGAGTTCGAGAGTGCAGAGCAGAGGCTCGCCGGTACGGAGCACGTATTCGGTCAGGCCAGAGCCGAGTTTCGCCGGGCTTGGCACGGATTGCTGTTCGTCGACGAAGTAGGGGAAGCTGAGGAGACCGGAGTCCGCGTCGTGAATGGCGATGGAAAAATTGCGGGCCGACATGACTTCATCGACGATGGCGTGGGTGGAGGCGAAGAACTGCTGAAGATCCTCAGCGGCGCTGGCTTTTTCGGCGATGCGGTAGAGAGCGGAACTGAGAGCGTCGGCGCGCTTGCGCTCGGAAATATCCCGATAGATGCCATAGAAGCCGACGGTGCGGCCCTCGATAATGAGTGGGGCGCAGGAGATGGAAACGTCGAGCAGGGTGCCGTCCTTGCGGCGGCGTTGAGTTTCGAGAGTGAGGCGTTCGTCGCGCCGCAGGCACTGGGTGATCCATTGGCCTTCGGCGTCGCGATCAGGCGCTAAGATGAGCGCGTCGAGCGACTGGCCGAGGATTTCTGCCACCGAGTATCCAAACATGCGTTGAAATTCGTGGTTGACGCAGAGCGTCCGAAAAGAAGCATCGACGACGATCAGAGGGTCGGGAGAGGTTTGAAAAAGCTGTTCGAGATATTGGCGGCGAACGGTGAGAATTTCTTCTGGACTGTGATGTTTCCTAACGGTGGAAGTTTTTCGTTCGGGAGCCCAGAAAAGAGCGGGTGTTTGTACGACTGCGTTGGTTGTGGCGGGTGGGATGAACGCGGGTGGACCTCCACGGTCGAGCGCCTGGCGCAAAGCCTTGGCGCGGACGAGATCCTTCGACTGCGGTGTTCGAGTGACACGACCGCCCATTTCGAAGCTTCCCCCCTCAGAAAGCTCAGCCAGGGGCAATGGTAGAACCTGGGGGAGTGAGGAGAAAGTTACGGGGGTAATTGAAGAAAATTAGGTGATTGGGCAATTTTGTGATTGGGTAATTAAAACCTGAACGCATCAGGATTTGCTGGCGAGGACTTCGCAGACGCGGTGGATATTTCGCGCCGGGCATCGCTGAGGTGAGAAATTCGAAGCCGTAACGGAGGCCGTCGCGATTACTCGGGAGTGGGCGCCGACATTGTCATGGAATCAATTACAAATTGGGGGTCAATAAGCGCTATCGCTTGGTTTCAACAGGTAGGTAAACTAACGGACTTTTCCTAATCACACACCACTCGGTCCGGTGTCTTCCTGCACTGCCACGAGCGAGGTTTGGATTTATTACCGAGTAGCGGATGCCCGACGCTGCGGAACTCAACCGCCTGTTTCTCGGCTGCAGCGTAAATCTGGGCCGTGATGTCAGGCCGCAGCCAAGTCTGTGACCACGCGAGCTGCGTTTTCTCACCGCACAGCAGCAAGTCGCCGCGTGCGTCTGGTGGAATGGATGTGCGGCTCGCGATTTGGCACTCAACGACTTCGCTGAAGTTCCAGAGGCTAGCGCTCAAGTGTGGCAGAAACACGTCCCCTTGCACATGTGCCACAAGCATATCCTCGTTCTTAGGCCTGCATCCGATAGCCATGATCAGCAGGAGAGCGGCTGCACAGTACCTAAGGCGCGAGCAGGAGTTCTTCATCCTGCTGGGATTCTAGCTTCGGAGGGTGGCCGTTGCAAAATCTCGATTACGCTCATTGAGCTGGAGGCAGCATGCTCACGCCTATCCGGAACGTTTCGTAACGAAGAATTGAAGGCAAGCTACAGAACCTTGTCCCTGAAATCCTTCTCCGCCTGCGCCACGTTCTCGGGCCGTCCCAGATCACGCCAGTAATATTCATCGGAACGAAAGCCGATGATTGGTTCCCCCTGCTTGGCGAACTGGAGGTAGGGGGTGACGATAGAGAACGCCCCGTCCTCGGTCATCATCGGCAGCAGACGCGGCGAGACTATGTGGATGCCGGAGAATGCCAGGGCCTGAATCTCAAGTTGCCGCGAAGGCCGAACAAATTCCGCCTGCCCGTTCTGACCGGCGAGCCTTCCGGCAAGCCGCAGATGCTCGTCGAACAGCAAGTATCGAGATGTTTCTCGCGCCTGCACCGCCAGTGTAGCTAGCGCCTTACGCTCCTTATGAAACTGCACCATGCTACTGAGGTCAATCGTGCTGATGACGTCGACGTTGTGCAGAATGAACGGTTCGTCTCTGGAATTTTCCAGAAAAAACCAGGCAGCCTTTCTTAAACCTCCGCCAGTATCGAGTAAATCGTCTTCCCGCGAAATTTCAATCCGCATGCCGAAGTTCTTATTCTTCGTCAGATACTCGACAACCATATCGGCAAAGTGATGGACGTTGACGATCACCTCGCTCACGCCAAACTCGCGCAAGCGCGCAATTGTAATTTCCAGCAGCGTGCGCCCCGCCACTTCTACCAGCGCCTTGGGACGATCGTTGGTGAGTGGCCGCAGCCGCGTGCCCAGGCCGGCTGCCAGAATCATCGCTTTCATTGCCCGCGACTCTCCAGTTCACGATGATGCAACACGACCTCGACCCCGGTTCGCCCATGCAAGCGCCGCGCTACCTGCTCCGCCAAAAATACGGAGCGGTGCTGGCCGCCGGTGCAGCCGAAAGAAACCATTAAATTCCTGAAGCCGCGGCGTTGATACTCGTTAACGCTGGCATCCACTAGTGACATCACGCTGGCCAGAAACTGATGCACGCTTTGTTGCTGGTTGAGGTAATCGATGACCGGCGCGTCTTTGCCGGTGAGCTGCTTGAACCGTTCTTCGCGTCCGGGATTCGGCAGGCTGCGGCCATCAAAAACGAATCCGCCGCCATTGCCGCTCTCATCTTTCGGCGCGCCTCCGCGGTGAAAGGAAAAAGAAAAAATTCGTACGGTTAGAGTATCTCCTTCGGATGCCAGCGACTGCAGTTTTTCAGACGCGAGCATGCTATTGAATGCTTCCATGAGGGTTGGAAGCGCGATGGGCAGTTTCACATTGTGCGAAAGCCAACGCAGGTTTTTCAGCGCGTAGGGAACGCTTTGCAGAAAGTGCGGCTTGCGTTCATAGAATCCGCGAAAGCCGTACGCCCCGAGCGCCTGCAGGATGCGGACATAAACATATGCGTAGTAATGAGGCAGAAAGGCTTCGGGTTTTACGTCGGCATACGTCCCGAGTTTTTCGATATAGAGGTCGAGTAACTGGTGGCGGAGTTCCGGCGGCAGATCGGCTTTGGCATCGTACAGAAGAGAAGCGATGTCGTATTGGAGCGCCCCTTTGCGTCCGCCCTGGTAGTCCAGAAAATATGGCTGTCCGCCGCGCAGCATGATGTTGCGCGATTGGAAATCGCGGTACATGAAATAGTCGCGTGGGGCGCTCAAGAGAAAATCGGTGAGATGGTCGAAATCGTCTTCGAGAGCCTGCTCGTTGAAGGGAATTCCGGCAAGGCGCAGAAAATAATACTTGAAATAGTTCAGGTCCCATGCGATGGACTGGCGATCGAAGCTGTCACGGGGATAGCAGACTTTGTAATTCAGATCCCGTCCCGCCTCAACTTGAAAGCGCGGCAGCACCGCTACAACTTTGCGATAGGCTTCAATCGCCTCTGGGGCGATGGTGTCGCCGGTTCGAGTTTTCGAGAGAAACTCGAACAGCGTCGTGTCGCCCAGATCTTCTTCCAGGTACGCGCCATTGTCCAGGTCTTCGCCGTAAATTTCCGGGACGGGCAGGCCGTGGCGGCGAAAATGGCGGGAAAATTCCAGGAATGCGATGTTCTCTTCGCGCACGTTGTACAAAATACCGATCGCGCTGACTTTCTCCGCAGAGAGCCGGATGATATTGCGCCCTGATCCGCCAAGCTTGCCCTGCAGCGGCTGGATTCGCGCCGCAGGCGTGCGGAAGTGCTGCTCGAAAAGCTTCTTGAGAGCGTCGATAGAGTCCATGATTTATGTGGGTCGCTGGCGCAAGCAACCAAGATAACATTTGAAGCAGTCGCAGTCCGCGTTTGAGTTGGCGCCGTCGACTCGAAAGTCATCAAAGCACCGCTCACACCGGGGAACACAGCGTCAACAGACGCGATGCCTTATTGCCGAGCCACCTTGATAACTATTCTTTCTGGCCCTATTCTTGAAGAGCACAGCAATAACATGACAGAACGCTTGTATTATCACGATTCTTTCCTCTACAACTTCGATGCCGAGGTCCGCTCCGTGCTCGAAAGCCCGCGCCCAGCGCTGATTCTGGACCGCACCGCTTTTTATCCGACCAGCGGGGGACAGATTCACGATACCGGCTGGATCGCCTCTGCCACCGACGCTGCAGCGAAACTCCGTATCACGGAAGTTGCCGACACTGAAGACGGCTATGTCGTCCACTACCTCGAAGCCCCGCTCAAGAATGTCCAGCCCGGGAGCCGCATCCGCGGCGAAATCAATTCCACCCGCCGCCGTGATCACATGCAGCAGCACTCCGCGCAACATGTGCTCTCCGCCGCCTTTGTCCGTCTGTTCAATATGCCGACGCTCTCATTTCACATGGGTGACGACTATTGCTCAATCGATCTCGACACGCCCTCGCTCTCCCCGGATCAAATCGAAGCCGCCGAACGGCTGGCCAATGAGATCGTCCTTGAGAACCGGGGCGTAGACATCCGTTTCACCAGTCGCGAAGAAGCCGCGGCACTCGGCCTGCGAAAACTTCCTCCCGCGGAACGCGACCAGTTGCGCCTCATCGATATCCGCGACTTCGACCTCACCGCCTGCGGTGGCACGCATGTGGCGCACACCGGGGAGATTGGCGGCATTCTGGTGCGCAAATCCGAAAAAGCTCGTCAAGGATACCGCGTTGAATTCGTTGCCGGCCAACGCGCGGTGACGACGGCGCGCCGCGATTTCTCTACGCTCACCGAAACCGCCGGGTTGTTTTCCGCCAGCATTTACGAGGTTCCCCATCACGTCCGCAAAGCTCTCGACGAACTCAAGTCGCTGCGTAAGCTTGGTGAGCAGGCACTGGAAGACTTGGCCGCCACCCAAGCCGCAGCTCTGCTGTCGGAAGTCCCCGAAAGAAATGGCCACAGGCTTGTGGTCCGAACGTTTTCAAACCGTGATCTTAGCTTTCTCAAGTTGCTGGCACAGAAACTGACGCGCCAATCCGCTGCGGTCGCCTTGCTTGCTACCACGTCGCCACAGCCCGCCCTGGTGTTCGCACAGACTGCAGGCCAGCCTTACGATATGGCTGCTCTGTTGAAGGAAACCTTGAACAACATTGGCGGACGCGGTGGCGGCAGCAAAGATCTGGCGCAGGGCGGCGCTCCAAGTTCCGAGGGCTTCGCCGCCGCACTCGCGTCTGCCGCACAGTTGCTCGTGCGATAGCACGGCCAAAAGCCACATACGCCAAAAACAGAAGCCTCCACCGGATCCAGTTCCGATGGAGGCTTCATGACTTTCGCGGTTCGCGAGGGCTACGCTACACGATTGCGGCGGCCGCCCTTTTCCCACCAAACCTGGGGATCTTCAGGCCGGTTCAGCATCTGCGACAATTCTTTCTTGATCTCGGCCAGGCGGTTGGCGCGCATTTCCACCGCCGACTGATCAATCTGGCTGTCCGCAGTCTTGAGCGCAGACCGCTGGTTCATATTCCGCAAATCCGTGATTTCCTGACGAAGGCTGGTGAGATGTTCCAGAATGTATGGCATGCACTGATCATACCCGATATTCGCCCGCGCGCTGGTTTTTAATCGCCGAATGGAATGAGCCAGTTCGAGCAATCCCCATCTCATCAACCCCTGGTAGTCTCCCCTTGTCTCCCTGAACCGATACTTTAGGGAAGAGCTTGTAATACGGCCACAAACTTCTCAGTCACCTTTGCGAAACCCATCTCGGTGGGATGCAGTTCGTTGTCCCACCAGGCCTTGTAAGCGTCGGGCAAAACTGTGGAAAGGGTATTCCTTACATCGATATAGCGTACAAACGTGAACCTTATGGCGAGCGCTTGCAGGATGCCGTTAAAGCGGTCGATAACGTCTCGCATCATTTGAATACGCACCGGGAGGTCGGTAAAGTTCTTCTCGCGAAAGCCCGGCTCAAGCCACGGTCCGAACAGGTAATGACCGAACACTCCGAGGTAACCTCGACCGTCGGGAACGGGATAGTCGTAGCCGTGCACTAATAGCGGCAAGCTTTTGGCGAAGCGCTCGCGAATGAGAGCGTCGATGCATGTGATCATGGTGACGAAAGCGGTCTCGATGCGGTCGCTGAGAAGGCCTTGGACAATCTCTTTGTCCCAGCCGGAAATGGGAGAGAAGGCGTTGTTCAGCAACATGCCAAACTCGTTGCCGGCAATATCGTCGCCTCCGCCGGAGAGCAGGCACGCCCGGGGAACCGCGCCCAGAGCCTTGATCTTGTCGAGCTTGCGGGGGAAGTCGTCGAGCTGGCCGAGATGGTAAGCCATTTTTTCAATAGGATCGCCGGCGTGCGCCGTGGATTCCACGTCGTATCCGTAGAGGTCTTCCAAATCCTTGAGCACATCGTGAAAGGGATAGTCGAACCAGGAGTCGCCGATGGCGGCAAGAAATCCGCTGGTCTGCAACTGCGTCACGGTCTCCTCGGCGCCGGCGGCGATATGAACTCGCAAGGCGAGAGCCCGGTCGTTAGTGCGCAGGGCAGTGGAGCGTCGCGCGCGAATCTGAGCGCGGTTCTGAATGATCCGCTCGGCGTTCTGACGCCCCAGGGTGACCGCTGCTGCAATCGTGTTGTCGTTTGCCATGGTGCCTCCGTAAGATTTCTTGACTGATCGTTATAGGGAGCTTGCGAAACGCGCGCAGTATTACTGCGAAAGTCATCCGGCTTGGCTGCCGCTTGCGGGGCGGGAACGATGAGCTGGGTTGACGCTGGTGGGCGGTTTGCGGGGAAGATCCGCCGACGGGGTGTGAAATGCGCTGCTGAGATGTTCTGATTCTGATTTGTCTTCTTGCGGCGTGTGGATGCTGGCGAGAGCCGCGGCCTGAGCTGTGGCCCTCGCGAGTGCGCCGGTGGAAGGCGGGGCTGCGGGATATTCGGGGACTTCCTTCACCATGTCGCTTTGCCAACAATCAAAATGAGTCTTGCTCGCGTTCCTGGCCGCGATGCTGAGAGCGCGCAGGATTAGGCGCGCGCGAGGTACATCGATGTGGTTGCGGACGAGAGCGTTGACAACTTCCATGAGCGAGGCTTGGATGGCGTGCGTGTCCTCGAAATTGGCGATGGCATGTAGGCGCGACTTGGGCGGAGTGCGCACGCCGCGGATCATTCGCTGATGGAAATAGCAGAAGACTTCCTCGCGCAGCGATGGCGAGCCGCAGCGGATTCCGTTGACCTTGATGTGAGTGCAGACACGAGTGTTAGGGTTGACTGCCATGTTTGAACCTTTCGATGCCTTGGTGGTTGGGCTGTTGGTGGATTGATCTGAAGAAAAATTTTGCGGATCGAGTTTCTAAATCTTTGATAATGCCGGGGTTAGCGCCGTGGCGGCGGAAGAGGTTCGCGTAAAATCGTGCAAGTAAAGGGTTTGGGGCCAAAATATTGAAAAATAAGGCGTTACGGACGTTGAATTCAGTGCCGGCGGGAGTTGCCAGAAGTTGCTCAGAGATGATTTCGCGGAGAAGCATACTACTACTAGTTTATGGGGTGGGGGCAAGGTCAGATGTCACAGTGGGGGTGTGGAGGGGTGTGGAAAAAATGCGAGCTTGTCCCTTGTGATCTACAATTCCCGCTATGGGTGCTGCCATCGCGGTTGTCGCATTGATTGCCAGTCTCGCGTTCAACTACCTCCAATATAAGTGGCGGAAAGAGGATCAGGGACAACAAAGAACCTCACGTGCGGACACCCAAGCTGATCGGATTCGACAGGAGACGGAGCAGCGGAGACGAGAACGAACGGCCCCCGAAATCTACAATGTGGGCGGCGCGCGAAATCCCGTAAGGATAACCGGATCTCAACATTCAGTACAAGGACCGTCCATGGACCTCTGGGGTGCTATTACCGTGGTCAACCCCACGCAAGCCCATATGAAAATCGAGCCGATTCGATTAGTCATCAACGGAGCAGATTGGGAGATCACGCGAGTCGCGTTTCATCTGAAATCGAACGACCTTGAGAGATACGACAGGATCAGTATGATGGGCGGCACCAAAGAGGATTACAACTTGCACTTCCTGTTTCCTGAAAAGAAAGTTCCAACTGGGCTGACAGGCGACTTTTGGCTCACGAGCAGCAATCGAGCCGACGATCCGTTTTCGATCCCGGTTCGCTTTGCCTAAAATACCGTACGGCGAGGACAACTCTACTGATCGCGCTTCGAGCATATCTCGACAGTAGCGGCAAGCTCGAAGACAGATGGATGACTCTTGCCGCCATTGCTGCGCCTGAGAGCATTTGGATTGAGCTGGAAAAAGTGTGGACCGAGATCCTCCACAACCACGCCCCAAAGGGCTCCTACATCCATATGAAGGAAGTCTACCGGCTCGAAAAGGCATTCGATAGTGATCTTGGGTGGAACCATGAGAATGCATTCGGCTTAGTAAACAAGTGCTTGATATACATTTCGAATCTTCCTAAGGATCAACTGCGGACCTTCTATTGCTCCGTTGATCTGCTCGCATGGCAAAAATTGCGTGCAGAAACATATCAGGCTCCCGACCCGATAGAACTCTGCAACGCTTTCTGCTCTGAGTTTGTGCTCACGTGGTATGGCTTCGTTTACCCCGCGACGGTCATAAACCCAAAGACGGACTCGGTCAGATATTTCTTTGATCGGAACGAATACTTCTTCCAGCCGTTCTACGACAAATGGAATCGTGAACGTAAGCAGTCTGAGGCGACTGGAAAGTGGAGTATCTGGAATGCCATCGATGAAGTCGCGTCCGTTGAAATGAAGAAAACTCCGGGCATTCAAGCGGCCGATATAGTTGCATGGGGGCGCAATCGTGAGACTTTCGCAAAGGAAGGGGATATGGCTAGCCACTTGGCCCACATTCTCCGGCAGGTGATTCCGACATCGTATGTGATCTGGAATGAAGCCAAGATGAGGCAGCACTTCAAGCGCTTACTGTACTTGCCGTGAAAAAAACCGATTCGAGCGTGAGCGGGCTATCGTATGAGTCCTCGTGCAGAGGACGCTGAAGCCACAGTTATCTCTTGAGGCTCAACCGCGGCGCTGAAGCGCCGCGCCACCCAAATGCCGGGTGCCCCATTTCTCGCGTTCTTTGCGAGAAGTGGGGCTTTTGGTTTAGAGCTCACGATGACCCGAATTCGTACTCAATGTTCATTCGTCACAGAAATGTCCAGGCAGTGTTGTGTAGTGTTTCCTGATGCCCTGGGGCTTAAAGCGTTACTACGGCACGGGAGACCTCCATTTCATCACTTGGAGTTGCTACCGGCGTAAGCCGCTACTCGGCACTGCTGCGCGCCGGGACGTGCTTCTTACTGTCCTGGAACGAATGCGGGAGTGCTACCGTTTTGTCGTGATCGGGTACGTGGTCATGCCCGAGCACGTGCATCTACTGATTTCGGAACCTTTCATTGGCAATCCCTCGAAGGTAATTCAGGCCGTGAAGCTGGGCGTCTGCCGGCGACTGGCCACGGAAGGCGTATTTTCCGGTCAGTTCTGGCAACGTCGTTTCTACGATTTCAATCTGTGGAGTCAACAGAAAGAGGTCGAGAAGCTAAAATACATGCATCGCAATCCGGTTGTGCGCGGGCTGGTGGCAAGTCCTGAGGATTGGCAGTGGAGCAGCTACCGTTCGTATGCCTACGCAGAGGCAGGAGTAGTTCGGATGAACGATTGGACCTGGTGGGAGGAGAAGATTCGACGGAGCGCTGGTTGAAGGTCGGAAGGGTAACGGCGAAAAGCCCCACTTCTCGCAAAGAACGCGAGAAATGGGGCACCCGCTAAAGGATCCTTCGACTGCGCTAACTGATTCGCGAAGGCGCGAATCGGATTACTTCGCTCAGGATGACAATGTCGTGAGAAGTCAGGATGACAAGGTCGTGAGAAGAAGGTGAACGGCGGGAACTACGAGCGCCAGATGTGTTGCTGGGTATCGAGAGAGGAGAACATCACGGGTTCGTGGTGGACGCTGGTGGCATGGCGGTTGATGGCGGTGGCGGCCTGGGTGCGAAGGTTGCCGTCGCGGGCGTCGAAGTCGAGCGTGCTGACGTGATGAGCGCAGTGGGAGCAGGTGAACCTCATGCCTCCCTTAACGCGGGCGATGGTATAGAGACGCTTCACAAGTTTCAGTCTAGTCTTTTTGGAGAGAAGCGGTAGGCACGGGGGTTGAGCAGCGAAAGTAATGAGGGGCAGGAATCCCGAAATGGGAATAGCTTGGCGTCGGAAGCCGCTTGCATTCTTGGTTTGATCGCAGTGCTGAAGCTGCGCCACACGCCGTCGCAGTCGCTCCTGCTCCGGTCGGAATGACAGAGTTTATTTGGAGTTTATTTAACGACAGTTGCGAGTCGGTTGTATTTCTTTAATACTTCGCGGAGGCGATCGTGAGGTAAGGCGATCACTTCGTGATTGTCGATGCCTTTCATCGTTTCCGCGGCGACCATGGCATTGATTACGGCTTCTTCGGTGGCCTGAACGGTGGCGAGAAAGAGTGGGTCGAGGGTGTCGTTGGGCAACATGGTTAGCTGATGGACGCCCTTGGGGCTGACTGCGCCGGGGTTGGCGGTGGAGAAGGCGAGGAAGATGTCCCCGGAGCCGTCGCCGGAGTAGCTGCCGTCGCGGCCGAGGCCGAGCGAGACGCGGCGCGCGATGCGTTTGAGTTGCGTAGGGATGAGCGGGGCATCGGTGGCGACGATGACGATGATGGAACCGGTGTCGTCATTTTTTCCGTAGGCGGGATGATCGGAAATTTCTTTGCCGACGGGAACTCCGGCGATGCGGAGCTGATCGCGGCGTCCGTAATTGCATTGCACGAGGACGCCGATGGTGTAGCCTCCGGCTTTGGCGTCGAGCACGCGGGATGAAGTTCCGATACCGCCTTTGAATTCGTTGCAGACCATTCCCGTTCCGCCGCCGACGTTGCCTTCTTCAACGGGGCCGGTGTGGGCGACGTCGAGGGCGTGCCAGGCGTCTTCGGGATGAACGTGGAATCCGTTGATGTCGTTGAGCCAGCCGTCCCAGGTTTCGGCAACGACGGGCAGCGACCAGAAGTAGCCTTCCATGTCAGGCGTGGAGTGCTTAACCTTCCAGGCGATGACGGCATCGCGGACGACGCCGACGCTGTGCGTGTTGGTGATCATGACGGGGCCGTCAAGGAAGCCGGAGTCCTCGACCCAGGTGGTTCCGGTCATTTCTCCGTTGCCGTTGAGAGTGAACCAGGCGGCGAAGACGGCGTCATTGCTGGTCTTGCCGCGCGGGTGGATGGCGGTGACTCCGGTGCGCACAGGACCTTGGCCGACTACGAGTTTGCCTTCGCCGGAGATGAGCGTAGTGTGTCCGACCTCGACGCCTTTAACGTCGGTGATGGCGTTGTTGGGGCCGGGAGTGCCGTCGAAGGGGACGCCGACATCGCGGGCGCGGGGCTTGGTTTGGGCGGAGGCGGCGAGGGTTAGTGCGAGGATGAGGAGAACTGCCTTTGGGATTTGGGCTTCGGGCTTCGGGAAAATCGCGCGGGAGCAGAGTGACATTGGGCCTCCAGGAGAACGAGCAGTATAAAGGATGCTGTGGTTGGCAGGAGGAGGGCGACAACGCGCGCGACGGAACAGGCATCGGAATGGTAGAGATGATCTGCGAAGCATAATCCGCGAATTCAAATTCGCGAATCATAATCCGAGAATCAGGAGGAGTAGAATCCCGTGAGCAACAGAATGTTTGGAAGGAGAGAAATGGACAGCTGGAAGAAAGCGGTAGTGGCCGGGTCGATTGGAGCGGCGACGATTTTCTTTATGAAGAGGCGGTTTCCGGCGGGAGTGCTGGCCAGCGGCGTAGCGTTGGCGATGCTGGCTGCGGAGTATCCCGAGAAGTTTGAGAAAGTGCGGCAATCGCTGCCGGATTATTTTGACCGCAGCATGCGAGTGATGGAGATGGCGGGCCGGGCCGGGCAGCGTATTACGGACGCTGCAGGACGCGGCGGCGGGGCGGGCGTCTGGGACGAGATTGGTGGGTGAGAGAGTCGGGGATCGGCTTCCGGCGCTCGGCTTCCGGAAGCGATGCTGGTAGGGAATCGATTCTATCCGGAGGCCGGTAAACTGAAGCCGGCTACTCGATGCCGAGTTGCTTGCGGGCGTCGGGGCTGAGGCGCTCGGGGGTCCAGGCGGGAGTCCACACGACGTTTACCGTCGCGTCGCGGACGCCGGGCAGTTGTTCGATGCGCGATTTTACCTGGGCGCTGATGTTGACGTGTTCGGGGCAGCCCTGCGAGGTAAGAGTCAGATCGACAGTGACATCCTGTTTGGCTTCTTCGGAATTCTCGGAGGACACGTCGGCAAATTTAACGGAATAAATAAGGCCGAGGTCGACGATGTTGACGGGGATCTCGGGATCGTAGCAACTCTTCAGGGCACTTAAGACGTCTTGTTCGGTGACTGGCATTTTTCTTTCTGGGGCGTCCGGGTCGCGGCGCCCGGCTCCCGCATACTGGCGAGCTTTAGGCTGCATTTAGTGTACCGCAGGAGCTTAGCGCTAGCGTAGCTTCAAAAATCATTAACACATTTCAAAAATCTATAACACAGGGGGCTCAGCGTCCCACGCGATAAGGTGGGAGCCTGATTTATCCGGATAGAGTTTTTCTCATGATGAGTCCAGAGGCGAAGCAGAGGATACAGATTGCGTTGGCGTTGGCGCTGGTGGTTGCGGGGATTCGCACGGGATACATTCTTTATCAGCGGCATGAGGATTACTTGGCGGCGCAGAAGGTGGAGCAGGCGAAGAAAGCCGGCTACACGAACGCTGATTACTACGTCACGCCGAAGAAACTTTATCCCTACGATTTAAAGTCGGCGAAGATGCTGACGGAGCAGCCGGCGTGGGTGAAGGAAGGGTACCGCTACACCTATTATCGGTACGTCCCAGTGGTGAAGCGCGTAGATTTCGCGCATGAGGCAGGACTGCTGGGCCCGATAGAGCGGCTCCAGATAACGGACGTGATGGCGGTTGCCGCGCCGGGCGGCAGGAAGCAGGTAGTGGCGACGTTTGACAAAGACGAGCACAGCTTTGCGGTGCCGATCGGATTCGAGAGCGATGGTCAGTACAAGATTTATTCGGATGAGATGTTCTACGTGGAAGATCCGCACGAGCTGTATAAGCATTGGCCAGCCGAAGTTTGGCAAGCGGTGGCGCAGCATGAAGTTAAGCCGGGGATGAATGAGTTGCAAGCGGATTTTGCGGTGGGGATGGGTGTGCCGGATGCGGGGGCGTCGTCGAATGAGAAGACGGTGCGGTATCCGAATGGGGGGAAGGCGCTGGTGGTGATTTATCGCGGAGGGAAGGCGGAAGAGATTAAGGCTGGCGGGTAGGTCGGGTTCATTTGAATGTGGCGCCAGTTCGTCGTGGGGAAGCGTTGCAGCGCATTTACGAGCGCAGGTAGTGCAGGGATCCTTCGACTGCGGCTGGGCTTCGCATTCGCGAAGCACAGCCTTCGCTCAGGATGACAAGCGTTTGCAGGAATAAGAGTGGGAGACGCTTGGGGTTCATTTTGATCCGGCTCGTTCTTCTGCTTCGTCAACAACGTACTCGCTCGAGACCAGGCCGCTGGGATATTGCTTGGTTGAGATGTGACGGAGATGGATATCTTTCTCGAGCGATCCGAAGAGCGGGATTCCGCTTCCGATGAGAACTGGGACGCGAGTGATGATGAGGCGCTGAATCAGTCCGGCGCGCAGGAAGCGTTGAATGGTGATTCCTCCGTCGATGTAGAGGTGAGTGGCTCCAGTGGCCGCGAGTTTTGAAATGATCTCCGCGGGATCGCCGGACATTTGTTCAACGTTGGCTCCGACGATGGCGGAGAAGTCGAGGCGCTTGGTGCTCAGGACGACGACGCGTTTTTTGGCGTACGGCCAGGGCTTCATCGGGAGAACCGTTTCGAAGGTGTTGCGGCCGATGACGATTGCGTCAACGCTCGCGATGAATTCGTTATAGCCGTGAGGTTCGCCGCCGTCGGCGGGGAGAAAGTCGAACTCGCCGTTTGGCCGGGCGATGAAGCCGTCGAGGCTGGTGCCGATGAAGACGGAAGCTTTCATGGGGCTCCTTCAGGGGGCTAAAGCCCGCATTCTTTTCGCGACTTTACGCGGCGCTGAAGCGCCGCTCTTCCACGTAAGGGCGCGGTGAGCGGCGCGGCTGAAACCGCAACTGGGTAGCAACGCCTGAAACCACGCCCTTTCAAACCTCGGTAGCAACGGCTGAAGCCGCGCCCTGATACGCACCCAAACGAGCGGCACGGCTGGAGTCGCGGTCTTTCAAAGCGCACACCGACGAATCGAGGTTCGCTCGATGGACAGCCGAGGGCGGCTGTCCCCACATGGGCCCCGCTTTACCAGCGACGTGGAACGTCGATTTACTTTACTCCAGCCAGGGCCTTTGAGACTTCTTGAATGTCGGGGACGACGGGAATGTCGTAGTTCTTGTGCCAGGCGAGTTTGCCGTCGCGGTCGATGATGGAGATGGCGCGTCCGGTGATGCCTTTATCTTCGAGGTAGACGCCGTACTTCGCAGCGACCGCGCCGCGAGGATTGAAGTCGGCAAGCAGTGGATAGTGGATGCCCATTTTATCGGCGTAGGCTTTGTGGGACCAGACGCTATCGACGCTGAGTCCCATCACTTGCGCGTCGAGTTGTTCGAACTTCTTCATGTCGTTGACGAGGCAGACGTGTTCCTGGGTGCAGGTCGGGCTCCAATCGAGCGGGTAGAAAACCAGCACGACGCGCTTCTTGCCTTTGTAGTCGCTGAGTTTTATTTCTTTCTGATCCTGATCTTTGAGGGTGAATTCTGGCGCGGGTGCGCCGACGGTTGCTGGCATGGTTCCTCCGTGGAGTGTTCTCTTGAGCTTATATAAAGCGGTTCGACTTCCATCATAAACGGAGTGCCGTCGTCATGGCGGGTAGCAAGAAAAAAAGCGGGACGTTTATAGAAACGCCTTGCGAGGTCGATCGGCCTTTGCGGGCTAGGGATCCTTCGACTGCGGCTGGGCTTCGCATTCGCGAAGCACAGCCTTCGCTCAGGATGACAGAGTTTCGTAATGGGTCACATCATTTGAGAATGGGGGATTTTGCGTCGGCGGGTTTTTCTTCGTCGGCGCGAATTTTGCCGTCGTCCTCGGCGTAAAAGGAGCGGTGTGTGGCGTCGAGCTGTTTGGGCATCATGGTGAGGATGTAGCTATCTTTCTCGCCATGGAAGTCGACGGTGTAGTCGCCTCGATCTGGACTAACCATTCGCTTGGTGAAGGAACCGGAATGGACGAGCTCGGCGAGGGAAGTCGCGAAGTGATTGTACTGTTTGTTGAACTGGCGCTGGGCACGAATCACGACACGCATGTAGGCGAGTGCCGCGGCTTCAGAATCCGAACGGGCAGGGTCGCCGTGGAACTTTGGCTGGTATGTGCCGGCGGGAGTTTGCAGAGCGAATGCCGGTGACGACGTTAAGGAAATGGAGGCGGCGAGCGCCAGACCGGCGAGGATGGCAAAGAAATGGGCGACACTTTTTTTCATGCTAGATCTTCTCCAGGATGGGGAACGCAAGGATTCAGCTGCCAATTTCCACTGCGGAGGCGATTTTGAACATGCTTTCCCATGTTACTCCCGTAATTTCCCGCGGTCACGTTCTCTTTGCGCAGCGGGCAATTGCCGCTATGCTCTTATTACGAAACTACGCCCACAGGGAAACCTATGAAAGCAGCAGTAGCAAGAAAACCGATCATCAAAATTGCAGTAGTGGAGAGCGACCCGCTCCGGTTTGTAGGATTTCGCGCCTTGTTCGACACCGAACCTGAGTTCGAACTCATCTCCGCCGGACTGCCAGAGATTTCCACGTTGCAAGACGTGGACCTGATTCTGCTGGGAAACCGTTCCGGCCAAAACCTGTTCGATGTGATGGCGAGCCTGAAGGCGACGCGTCCCGATCTGCGCATTATCGTGACTGGGTCGGGCGTGGATGAAGAAACCATCCTGAAGGCCATCGCTTCCGGGGCCAAGGGGTATGTGGATGAGGCTGCTTCACCGGCGGAATTCGTGCAGGCCATTCGCATCGTGAGTCAGGGGTCGGTATGGGCGCCGAGAAAAGTTCTTTCCATGTTTATCGAGCGGGTATCGTCGGCTCCGGGACGGATCTTTCCGGCGGGCCGCGTGACATTCACCGATCGTGAAAAAGAAGTGCTGGAGATGCTGGTGGCAGGGCGTTCCAATAAAGAAATTGGCGCTCAGTTGGGAATTGAGGAGCGCACGGTGAAGGCGCACGTAGCGAAATTGATGCGCAAGGTAGGCGTGCAGAACCGGATTGCGCTGTCAGTGCATGCGATCACTCATTCGCTGGTGGCGGCGAAGTAGGGGAAGTGGCTAGTACCTAGTACCTCGCAACTGCAACACCACGGGTTACCACAGGACAGTGACCTCGGTAATCTTGTTGGGAAAGCGACCACGACACATACTCGGTTCACCTACCACAGAACCTGGGAGACGGGGTTGAGAGTGGCGATTAGGGTCACTGCTTTCAGCCCCGATTTTTTTGTCCAGACTATTCTCCCCGTGTCGCTTCCTCAGTCTTATCCCATTTTATGAGTCCAGATATTTTCAGCAGCCGTAGTGATGGCTGAACGCCACCACGGGGGCTGAAGCCCGCATTCGTTGTGAATGCTTACGCGGCGCTGAAGCGCTGCTCTTCCACGTTTGCCATTGGAGTCGGTGCGGTTGAGGCCGAGTGCGCAGACGAAACCGACACGCCAACGATACAACTGCGGCGCTTCGTTTACAATCCAAGTACCAGATCCCAGGAAACTTTGCGTGACGAGGAACCATGAAAAAATTCTTGTTCTTGACCCTGATTCTGTCTCTTTGTGCTTGTTCTTTCGCTGAAGAAAAAAAAGACGGGGAAACCAAGGCTGCGGATCGGGCGCAGGCGGCTGCGGCCGTGCTGAATGAGATTCAGGGCGCGCCGGACAAGGGCATTCCGCAGGAAGTGTTGGGGTCGGCGGAGTGCGTGGCCGTGGTGCCATCGATGTTGAAGGGCGGATTTATCGTTGGCGGGAAATACGGACGCGGCTTAGCCAGTTGCCGCACGGAGAAGGGCTGGAGCGCCCCGGCGTTTTTTGTCGTTACCGGCGGCAGCTTCGGATTTCAGATCGGGGGGCAGGCGGTCGATCTGGTGATGCTCATCATGAATAAGGACGGGATGAAGCATCTTTTGTCGAGCCAGTTCGCGCTGGGTGCGGATGCTTCGGTGGCAGCGGGCCCGGTCGGGCGCCATGCGGAGGGGAATACCGACTGGAAGATGCGGTCGGAAGTATTGACCTATTCGCGCGCGCGCGGGCTGTTTGCCGGTGTGAGTTTGAACGGGGCTGTGGTGAAGCAGGATAAGGACAGCACACGAGAATTTTATGGGCGCATGGTGCCGTTTCGCACGTCGTTGACTGGAGAGATCAATCCGCCAGCGGGGGCGCATGAGTTTTTAGCCTCGTTGGCGCAGTGGGCGCAGGCGGCGGCCAAGTAGGGAAGCAGACGCGGCTCCCAAATTCCTTAACACAGAGGGCACAGGGATTCACAGGGTAGGACTTTACTTGGTGACTTCCTTTGTTTGACAAACAATTTTTGACGGTGGTACCGTCACGCTTCCCCGATGCGGCAGCGACTTGAGTACGCGGCAGCCTGGCCGTTCATCAAAATCCTCGGTATGTTGCCGCGCCCGCTGGCACGAGCCGCCGGCATTGGGCTGGCTCGGGTGGTTTATCTTCTGCACGTTCGATTGCGGCAGGTTGGGATGCGCAATCTTGCCCTGGCATTTCCGGAAAAAACTGAGGTACAGCGGGCGCGCATTCTGCGTGGAGAGTTCGCTTCGCTGGGACGTCAACTGGCTGAGGTCTGCCACTTTCCTAAATACACGCGGGAGAACGTTGAGCAGGTCGTAGTTTACGACGGCCTTGAGAATTACGAACGAGGGCATGCGCGGGGCAAGGGAGTGTTGTTTCTGACCGCGCATTTTGGGGGATGGGAGCTTTCGGCTTTCACGCACTCGCTGCATGGGCACTGGATGCATGTGGTGTCGCGTGCGATGGACAACGTGTATCTCGACCGGTTGATCCGGCAATACCGGACGATGCACGGGAACCAGACGGTGGATAAAGACGACTTCGTGCGCGGGCTGCTGGCGGCGATGAAAGCGGGAGAAGTGGTGGGCATATTGATGGACACGAATATGACGCCGCCGCAGGGGATTTTTGTGGATTTTTTTGGGATTCCGGCATGCACGGCGAGCGGACTGGCGCGGATTGCGCTGCGCACCGATGCGGCCGTGGTCCCGACGTTCACGATCTGGGATGCGGAGTTGGGAAAATACCGGCTGCGGTTTGATCCCGCAGTGGAGTTGGTGCGCACTGGCGAACTCGAAGCGGACATCAAGGCCAACACGCAGAGGTTTACATCCATTATTGAAGAGTATGTGCGGAAGTATCCGGAGCAGTGGTTGTGGGTGCATCGGCGGTGGAAGACGCGGCCGCCGGGGGAGAAGGGGTTGTATTGAATGCGGCTTCCGGAGGGCGGCATCCGGAAACGGCGGTCGCAGTCACCTGATTTCGCGATCGCCACACACAACCAGAAATCCACAACTGTTCGACATTCTCGCCTGCGTCTCTTCCTATAGAATCTATTCTTCCTATGAAAACTTTCGAACAAATTGCGGAGTTAGAAAAGAAATATTTGTTGGGGACTTACAGCCGGTATCCTGTGGCGTTCACGCGGGGGAAGGGCGTATTTCTTTACGATCTTGAGGACCGGCGCTATCTCGACTTTGTTTCGGGACTCGGGGTGAATGCGTTGGGGCACGCGCATCCGCGCATTGTGAAGACGATTCGGGAGCAAGCGGCGAAGCTGATTCACATCTCCAATCTTTATTACCACGAGTATCAGGGAGCGCTGGCGGAGAAGTTGTGCACGCTGGCGGGCAGCTCTTTTGGAAATGCCCGGGCGTTTTTCCAAAATAGCGGGACCGAGGCGATTGAGGGATCGATCAAGCTGGCGCGGCTGGCGGGGCATCGCGCGGGTGGCGAAGGGAAGTCGCGGCTGGTGGCGCTGCAGGGGTCGTATCACGGGCGGACGTTTGGGGCGCTGTCGCTGACCGGGCAGGAGAAGCATCGCAAGGGATTCGAGCCGATGCTGGAAGATGTGACGTTTGTCGCGCAGAATGATGTGGAAGGATTGCGGGCGGCGGTGAATGACAATACCTGCGCGATTGTGCTGGAGCCGATTTTTGGCGAGGGCGGAATTTATGAATGCTCGGTAGAGTTTCTGCAAGAGTGCCGGGCGGTGGCGGACCGGCATCGCGCGGCACTGATCTTTGACGAGATACAGTGCGGGCTCGGACGGACGGGGACGATGTTTGCGTTCCAGACCTTCGGAGTGACTCCGGATATTGTGGCGATTGCCAAGCCGATTGCGGCGGGGCTTCCGCTGGGAGCTTTTCTCGCGAGGGAAGAATTTGCTTCGGCGATTTCTCCGGGGCAACATGGGACTACGTTTGGCGGCGGGCCATTGGCTTGCCGGGTGGCGCTGGAATTTCTAGCGATTGTGGAAGATGAGAGGCTGCTGGAGAACGTGAATAAAGTTGGCGCGTATCTGCAGCAGGAATTGAAAACGATTGTCGAAAAAAGTGCTGCAGCGAAGGAAGTGCGCGGGCGAGGATTTATTCAGGGGATTAATTTGGAGATTCCGGCGCGTCCGATTGTGGATGAGGCATTGGCCGAGGGAGTCTTGTTCAACAGCACGCACGATACGGTCGTGCGGTTTTTACCTCCCTTCTTGTTGGAAGAGAAGCATGTGGACAAGGGGATTCGGGTGCTGAAGAAGTTGTTGAGGAAGAAGCGGAAGTAGCAGTGGCCGGTGGCCGGTAACACACGGGCTGCGGCGGTCGTAGAAGCTTCTTGCGAGGGTCTGCGGTGCGCGCTGGCAGGGATCCCCTTCGGCTTCGCTCAGGATGACAAAGGTAAAAGCGGGGAGCCGCAGCTCCCCAGAGTGTAGCGAACAGAGGCGATGTTCACTTAAATAGAATCCAGAGGCGTGAAAAGAGTTGTCTGTGGAGTGGATTCGGGGCGAAAACATTTGCGTGCGGCGCTGACAGAGAGCGAGACTTTCAGTGCTCACGCACCGGCGCTGGACGCTGGAGTGGAAGAGTGCTGGATGGATCTGGAGGGCGCGCGCATGCGTTATCTGCGCGCCGGTTCCGGGTCGCCATTGATTTTGCTGCACGGATTGCTGGGATATTCGTTTTCCTGGCGCTATACCATTCCAGCTCTGGCCCCCTACGCCACGGTCTACGCCCTGGACATGATGGGCGCGGGGTTTTCGGATCGCCCGGCCGGGCTTGACCATTCCATGCGGGGAACGGCGGTGCGGCTTCTGCAGTTTATTGAGCGGCTGGGAATTTCTTCCTTCGATCTGCTGGGGACTTCGCACGGCGGCGCGGTGGCGATGATGGCGGCTGCGGAATGCCGCGCCGGTAATTTCAATTTGCGGGTGCGGCGACTGGTACTGGTGGCGCCGGTGAATCCGTATTCGGCGCACGGGCGGCGCTTGGCCCCGTTTGTGGGCAGTAATTTTGGCGCGGGATTGTTCCGCTTTGGCGTCGCGCATATGAGTTTCTTGTTTCCTTACTTCCACGCCCGCCTTTATGCGAACCGACGGAAAATCCCGCCCGGAACGCTTGCGGGGTACGTGGCGCCGTTGACGAAACCGGGATTGTTTGAGCATGCCCTGAGCATCGTTCGCACTTGGACAAAAGATCTGCGCGAATTGGAAAAAACGCTGCCCAGTCTGGCGGGACTTCCTACCCTTTTAATGTGGGGCAGCAAAGATCCTGCGGTGTATGCGTCGTCGGCTGCGCCTTTGGCGAAGTATTTCCCAAATTCCAGGCTGGTAATTTTCCCCGGCATTGGACATCTTCCCTACGAAGAGTGTCCCGATGAATTCAACCGAGCGCTGATTGATTTCCTGACAAGTGAAACGGTTCCCGCCTGAGCGGAGCGTAGTTCGCAATTCAATATCATGAACCACCACATCCTCGATCTGCTGCGGGCCGCGCTGGTGCACTACGGATATTGGGCAGTGGCTGCGGCGTTATTGCTGGAGAATGCCGGCTTGCCGGTGCCGGGCGAAACGATTCTGTTAATGGCAAGTTTTCTGGCTTACGCCGAGCGCGATCTACATCTCGGCTGGATCATTCTGGTTGGAACCGTGGCGGCTACTTTGGGCGATAACCTGGGGTTTGCCATCGGTCATTACGGAGGGCCTCCGCTGCTGAAGCGTTACCGGGGGTTCCGAGGCGGCGCCGCGGTAGCCCGCGGAGAAAAATTGTTTAGCCGTTACGGCGCGACGACGATTTTATTTGCGCGATTTGTTTTTGGAATGCGGATCATCGCGGGACCGCTGGCGGGCATGCTGCGCATGCCGTGGAAGAAATTCGTGGTTTTTAATCTACTCGGCGCTGCGCTTTGGGTAACGGTGATCTCGTGTTTGGGATACACCTTTGGCAGCCGGTGGAATCTGCTGGTGCATTTCATGAAGCGCTTCGATCTCTCGGTAGGCGCGGCCTTCGCGATAATAGCGGTAGTTTTGTGGTGGAGAAGCCGCAAAGTGCGCGCAAGTTCTTAGCTTGTTTTCCGCAGGACCAATTCAAAAAACGAGCATCTCGGAAGTCAACCTCAAGGCCTCTAATTCCGTCGGAGCGCGATTATACTGTGCGAGATATCGCGGGCAATTTGGCGAAGGCAGAGTCCTTGGCCAATGCTTATGTGGCGGCGTCCGCGCCGCAATTCGGAGAGGAGAAACGCATGAAAAGAATCGATTTTTTGACTCTGTTGATTAGCGCAAGTCTGTTATTAACCGTGGCTTCGCCAATGTCAGCGGCTGGGCCAAAGGTTCCGGCGGCCCCCGTGGCCGCAGCTGCGCCGGCTCCGACTCCGGCTGCCGCTATGCCAGAGCGTCATCCGCACATCGATGAAGCACTGGAATCCATGCGTGCCGCCAAGCATCAACTGGAATCGGCCGAGCATGACTTCGGCGGCCATAGGGCGAAGGCAATTGAACATCTGGATCGCGCGATCCATGAAGCGGAAATTTGCATGTCAATGAGATAGAGCGGGCGGGTCAGCAAAATTAAGATGGCAGCGCCGGGAAGACGCTGCCTTTTTATTTTAGTGCGTGCGCGCAACGGTGCGTGCCGACGACCGGAGATCAGTTGGGATGGATCGTATATCCGAGCGAGACACCGACGCGGAAGACGTTATCGGAATTGAACTCCTGATTGTTCTGAACATGGTAGTAGCGAACTTCAGGGCGCACAAAAAAATGGCGCCAAAAGTTATAGCGAATGCCGGCGCCCAGGTCTTCCATGAAGTGGTTGGAGTTGGTGAAGTTAACGCAACCGACCGTTGGGTTATTGCATGAGCCGCTGAGCCCTTGGAATCGCGTACTAGCGATGCCGATTCCGCCCATAAGGTCCAAGCCAACTTTTTTAGTAACACGCGGCTGGAAGAGGACATTGAGAGTGCTGAAAAAAGGGCGGTAGGTTTCACCGTTATAAGGATAAAAAGTATGGTGATACCTCCAGGCGGTATCGAACTCAAGGCCGAGGTGGCGTTTGCGGCCAACGACGTCGGCGCTAACGTCCAGATACGTGCCGCCTTTCTCGGGAGGCGGTTGGAAGGTTACCAGGTCGCTGGGTCGGGTAGCGGAAAGCAGCGTGCTTCCGCCCGCAGCAATATCAACTTGTTGGGCACGAGAGAAACCGACCAGGAGAACAATCGACACGGTTACGAAGAGTGCGAACTTTCTCAAATACAGCCCCCTTGTCATTTTGTCAGGATATTAGGAAATGCCCCGAGCCGGATTCACGAATCGGGCGGGCAGTCCTCTTGATGAGTCATTCTAAGCTCACCTCGGGACTGACCGCCCGGATTAGAAAACGTCGGGCTGCTAAGGAAACCGAAGTCTTAGTCTGGACCGATTGTGTAACCGATCGAAGCCCCCGCACGAAATAAATTGTCGGAGCTGAAATCGTTGGTGTTGTTCACGATGTGATAGTAGTGAATCTCGGGGCGGACGAAGACATGGTTCCAGACGTAGTAGCGGATGCCCCCACCAACGTCTACCAGAAAGTGATGGCTGCTAACAAAGCAGGCGCCGAAATATACGCAGCTGGTTGTGGGAGTGTAACCGTAGAAGCGAGTACTCTGCCATCCGACGCCAGCCATCAAATCCAAGCCGGCCTTCTTGCTGATCTTGGGTTGATACATAGCATTGAAGTCGGTAATTATGGGACGAAAAGGCTGCCCGCCAGGACCACCGTAAGATCCCTGGCTCGCTTTCCAAGCCGTCTCAAAGCCGAAACCGACGCGTTTGTGGAAGATGACATCGGCACTGACGCTGGGATACAGGCCCCCCTTCTCGGGACAGAGGCCGGTATTTATGTCGCACGATCCGGAGGACATGATCGTGCCGAAACCGAACATGGCATCGCCTTGCTGGGCGGAGGCAAACTGGGTGAACAACAAGAATCCGAAAATGGGGGCGAACAGCGCTAGCTTTCTCAAGATTGACCTCCAATCAATTATTGCTATCGCGAGTCGTGAGATGCAGAGTCGAAACCTGTAAGATGCCGCAAAGATGACGGCAAACCATCATAATTTCTGCGCATGATCACTTTCAACCGACTAGATGTAAAGAAATGTTACAAAAAACTTCTACTCTGGGTACGACCTTCTAAAAACAGCGCGCGCAACGGGGCCAGTCTCTCAACAGCATGGCGCAATTCTCTTACGATGTGCTGTTAAACCCAGAATGCACCCGAAAGTTGCGCAGGCGTTTACTCTCTGGATACCTTACGACGGAGCATCGGCTACTTGGATTTCCAACCACCGGCTCCGGGAGCGCGGATGTGGTCGAAGGCAATTGGACCTCCGTCGAAGCACACGAGCGCAAAAGCCAGGGCGGCGAGAGCCAGGGGAAATTCGTATCCTCCGTTGCCCATCAGTCCGTTGTGGAAATGTACTTTGGCAATGGCGACGCACATATTAATGCATAGGGCAAAGGCAGCTACGCGAGTGAACAGGCCGATTAGAACCAGAATACCGCCAAAGAATTCGGTGAAGGCAGAGAGATAGGCACTCCAGGCGGGAAGCCCGAGGCTGGTGACGAATTGAACGTGGTGATGAAGACCACCGAACACCTTGTGATATCCGTGGTCGAGAAAGATGAGGCCAAGCGCCAGGCGCATAACCAAGAGCCCGAGCGGTTGCAGACGATCAAGGTAGCGCAAGTAATTCCTCCTGCGGAAAAAGAAAAAGATAGATTACAGCAGCGCGAGGATGGAAGGAAGCTGCGTTGCAAACGCTCTCGTGGCGGCGGGAGTTCGCCCTGCGGAAAAGGTTAAGGCAGTGTTCAGAGAATGATTGCGCCAGTGGCCGACTTCTGGTAACGTTCTGTCGCCCCAGGTTGCGAGTCGCTGATTGGGTCGAGTTGCGACTGCATGTCGCACCCTGCGGATCTCCCCTCCGGTCTTATAAATAGTTCGATTACTTGTGCGGCGAATAAGTTCTTTGGCGCGGCACGAGTATGGGCCCCTGTACGGTCGCTGTTGCAAAGGATGGCGGCAGTTTTATTGCGTGTTAAAGCGATAAGTTCAGGTACTGAGGAGGCCGTAATGAATCGGATTTCGGGAAGGGAAGGATTTTTTCCGAGGTGGGGAGTTCTTTTGCTATGCCTGGTGATTCCAGCGCTGGCATGGGGACAACAAGAAAAGAAATCGAGCGCGCCTGCTCCAGCGCCCCACGCGAGCGCGCCGTCGCATGCTTCAGCGCCGCAGCATTCCGCTCCGCAACACGCAGCACCTGCGAGTCATCAGGCTGCGACAGGTGGGCACGCGTCGTCACCGTCGCGCTCAGCGGCGCCATCATCCCATAACAACACGACGGCGGGTCATGGGAACACGACGGCGAGCCATGGGAACACGACGGCGAGCCATGGGAATACCACGGGCGCTCATGGGAACACTGCGGCAGGCCGAGGAAACACTACGGCGACTCATGGGAACACCGCGGCCGCGCACGGGAACACTGCGGCGGGCGGCGGGAACACTGCGAGCCACGCCAACGCGGCCCACACTCCTCCCGGGAAGTCGGTGTCGCTGAAGGGCGGCGGTTCGGCGCACGTTCGTCCGAACGGACAGATCCGCTCGGTCAACAAGAACGGAATGCATATTGAGCACGGCATGCATGGCGGTCGCACGGTAGTGAGCACGCACAATGGCGCGCGGATCGTAAGCAACGGGAGAGGCCGCGGCGGCTACGTGCAGCGCGCCTATGTCACGCGTGGGGGGCGTTCCTACTATTCGCGCACGTACTACTATCACGGCGGGTACCGGTCCGGGGTTTACCAGGGCTACTACTATGGAGGACATCCCTATTACGGTTACTATCCTGCCTACTATTACCGTCCCGCTTATTACGGATGGGCCTATAACCCGTGGCCTGCTCCGGTCGCCTACGGCTGGGGTTGGGGCGGAGCGCCTTGGTATGGCTATTACGGGGCCTACTATCAGCCGTATCCGGTGTATCCTTCAGCGGCTTTCTGGCTGACGGATTACCTGCTGGCTGCCAGTCTGCAAGCGGCGTACGCGGCCCAGGCGGAAAGCAGCGAAGGGTGGTTGCTGCATCCCGACGCCGGGGACGGAACGCTGGTCGCCAGTTTGTTGGGTGTGGCGCCTGCAGCTGCGGAGATGGCAAAGCTCAGTCCCGAGGTGAAAAAGGACCTGGCAGAGGAAGTGAAAGCTCTGCTGGCAGCGGAACAGGCTGAAGCTGGAAAAGGCAAGAGTTCCTCCGGAGGCCAAGCGGCAAGCAAGGACGAAGCACCGCCGGCGCTGGATCCTAAGTTCAAAACGTTTGTGGTCTCTGCCGACCTGTCTCTGGTGGTGGCGGAAGGCGAAGAGTGCGGGCTCACCGATGGTGACGTCGTCATGCGAACCACGGACACGCCGGATAACGACCAGAACGTCAACGTGAAAGTGGTCGCCAGCACCAAGGCGGATTGTGCCATTGGCAAGGAAGGTCCCCTTGCGGTGGACGATCTGCAAGAGATGTACAACCACTTCCGCGAGTCGCTCAAGGATGGTATGGGCGAACTGGCGAAGAAGCAGGGCACGGGCGGCCTGCCGAATGCCCCCGACACCAGCACCACGGCGGGAGATGTTCCCGCTCCTGAACCGGATAAGAGCGCGGAGAAAACGCTGAAGGAGCAGCAGGCGTCTGCTGATCAGACCGAGGCAGAGGTCAAGCAAGAGGCCAGTTCTGGCGGTGGTGGTGAGCAATAGGCCCGCAAGAGCAGAAACAGAATGGGAGGGTAGCGCCGCGGGTTCGCGGACGCTACCCTTGCCAAACTTACGCCGCGCTACTGGAGGCGCTGAACAAGAGAATTTGCAGGAGGCTGACGATGGGACAGCAAAGATTGAAAGCGGTTATTTCAGGAGTAGCGTTTATTCTGACGGCCTTGGTTCCATGCTCGCAGGCGCAGGCACCCTCGCTGCAGGAGCAACTCGCCGCGCAGTACAAGGCGGTGAAGATGGGATCGGACACGAGCGGGTATTCCGTGGTCGAGGCGGGGACTCTATTGGCCATCCAAAAGGGCGGAATTCTTGCTGTGCCTTATACCGACCAGAGTGTTCTTACGACGAAGTATGAAGGCGGAGCGGTGCATTCTCCGAGCGCCTTGCTGACCAAGGGAATCGGCTTCGGGATGAAGCGATTCGGGAAGGAACAGTCGACCCACTTGTTCCAGGTGGGAGATAAAGTTTATCCCTCAAAAATTGATGTGAACGTGGCCAGCGATAAGGTTTCGATGTTGATCATCGCATGCGACACCTGTAACAAAACTGATCCGCCAACCTATAACAAGGCCCAGGTGGTCTTCCAGTTTCCCAAGGGGTCGTTAGCGAAGGCGGGTGCGGGGGAAGTGGAAGATACGATCGGGCAGTTGCTCTCCGTCAGTGATGATGCTCAGCAGGGTGGCGGGGATCAGGGCGGACAGCAACAGCAGCAGAGCGGCCAGGGTCAACAAGGGGGTCACGGCCAGCAGCAGGAAAATCAGCAACCCGAGCCGCAGGCTGAGCCGCAGAGCATCGAGAAGGGCATGACTACGGACCAGGTCGAAGCGGCCATGGGCAAGCCGGAAAAGATTGTCAATCTCGGTCTAAAGAAGATTTACGTTTATAAAGATCTTAAGGTGACTTTCCTGAACGGGAAAGTGTTCGACGTGCAGTGAACAGAATAAGAATGCAACAGCTTTCTTCGAGCATAATTGTTCCGGCCATAACGTAGTCCGGAGGAGTAGCGCAGAGCTTGGACTTCGAGCTCTAGCGCTTCGCGGGTAAGCCCCACCTTCCGAGGGGAACGTAAACTCCGCAGAAGCAGCAACTTGAGCGCGCGATATAGTACTTCCGTACCGTCTCTAGTACTTCAGTTACCGCTCCCGAAGTGACCGGAGACGGCGGATGGGAATTATACTTCTAATTGCGTATGTAATCACGCATACCACAACATATAGATTTACCCTCCTGGTCACTTTCCTGCCAATTCCAGAAAACAGGCGCAAAACCCAGTAAAACGCGGAGATTCGCTTCGAGCCGAGGTTTTTCAGGGCTGATATATGCTCTGGACACCGAGAGCCCCCGGATAGGCATGGAGGGCCGGGGTAAACGCGGGCCGGAGACACCGGCACGGCGAAGGTTCTGGGGACAGGCAAAAGGGAACATGGCCGACTCGCGAGAAGTGATGAACATTCGTCAGGCTTCGCAATATCTGGGAGTGAGTCCGGACACGCTCTACAAATACGTCGGCGAACAAAAGATTCCGGCCTTCAAACTGGGCAACCGCTGGCGCTTCAAAAAATCGAAGCTGGACCAGTGGATGGAAGAGAAGTCGAGCCAGATGGAGATGGGAACGAAACATAAACCGAAGGCGGCGACGAAAGCTGCCGGGTCACAGTAAGACTTTTGCAGAGTAGAAAGCCGGCAATAGGCCGGGGATACAAAAAACAAAGCTACTGAAAAGGCGGGCACACATGTTTGGAATGGGAGCGAAGACGATCGTAGGTCTGGATGTGGGCTCTTCCAGCATCAAGGCGGTGGAGTTGAAGAAAAAGGGTGGGCAGATTGAAGTGGCGCACCTGGGGCTGGAACCGCTGTCCTCTGACATCGTGGTCGATTCGATGATCGTGGACTCGGGGACAGTCTCGAGCGCAATTTCAAAGTTGTTTGCCGACTGCCTGATCAAAACCAAATCAGTGGCAACCGCGGTGAGCGGACACTCGGTGATTGTTAAGAAAATCTCGCTGCCTTCGATGAGCGATCAGGAACTGGCGGAGACCATCGAGAAGGAAGCGGCACAACATATTCCCTTCGACCTGGCGGACGTGAGTCTGGATTATCAGATTCTCTCGGAGGAAGCCGGCAGCCCGCAGATGGACGTTCTGCTGGTGGCCGTGAAGAAGGACAAGATTTTGAACTACACCAACGTACTCTCGATGTCGGGACGGACCCCGTCTATTGTGGACATCGATGCGTTGGCATTGCAGAACTGCTACGAGTACAACTACCAGCCAGCGCCCGGCCAGGTAGTGGCGCTGCTGAACCTGGGCGCCAGCGTGATGAACATCAACATCGTGAAAGGCACAACGCCGTTGTTCCCGCGCGACGTGAGTGTGGGCGGCCACCAGTATACGGACTCTCTGCAGAAGGAACTCGACTTGAACTTCGAGGATGCCGAGAAGCTGAAGCTGGGCGAGAAGGTTGGCACGGTGAGTGAAGATGCCAAGGCGCCGATCCTGCAACAGGTGACGGAGATCATCGTGCTGGAAATTCAAAAAACGTTCGACTTTTTCCGGGCAAGCGCGGCGGGCGAGCACATCGAGAAAATTTACCTGGCCGGCGGATCGGCGAAGGTGCCGGGATTAATGGAAGCATTGCGGCAGGAATTTTCCATGCCGGTGGAATTGTTGAATCCGTTCCAGCGAGTAGTGCCGCCGAGCGACGGTCCAGGAGCGGAGCTGGTGGAGCAGAATCCGGGCCAACTAGCCGTAGCTGTGGGCTTGGCTTTAAGGAGCTTTGAATCCTTATGATCAGAATCAATTTACTGGAATCGTCGAAGGGAAAAAATAAACGCGCCGGAGGCAGCAGTGCGCCGGTAATGCCCACGATGGAAATGGGCGACATGGGGTCGCCCCGCCTGAAAGTGCTGGCGGTGGTGGTAGTGGCTGGCCTGTTGAATTTTGGTTACTGGTACCGGCTGGACCGGCAGGAACAGTCGATCGCGAAGCAAATGCAGACGGCTGAAATAAAGAACCGCGAACTCAGCGAGGTGAAAGCTCGCTACATGGAGCGGCAAACTCAGGCGAACAATTACAAGCGACGCGTCGACGTAATCGATGCATTGCGCGCTGCCCAGTCCGGCGGCCCCGTCACCCTGCTAGCCATGCTGGGCGAGACGGTGAACGGCACTGAAGCAGTCTGGCTAAAAAAGATGGATGATACCGGTCCCAGCGTCAGCCTGGAAGGTACCGCTCTGAGCACCGACGCGGTGGCCAGTTTAATCGCAAATCTGCAGAAGACAGGATTTTTCAAGAGTGTTGAGATCAAGGAAACTTACCAGGACGATACGATTAAAGACATGCAGGCGTTCCAGTTCATGCTGACCTGCGAGAAGGGGAAGTCGTAAGGGCAGACCTATGGCAATGAATTTTAGCGAACTGTCGGGCCTGAAGCAGTGGGGAACGGTGATACTCGGAGGCGCCCTGGTTACAGGAGCGCTGTACTTCGTTGTGTTCAAGAGCAAGAGCGATAAGAACGCGGCGGCCGAGCATGCGGTACAGGAAAAAGTTAAGGAAAACAACGAACTCGAATCCTACCGTCCCAAGCTGAAAGATATGGAACGCCAGCTGGCGAACTTGAAACAACAACTGGAAATCGAGCGGCGGATCGTTCCGGATGAAAAGCAGGTCGATACCTTCATCGAGATGATGGATGGCGAAGCGCAGAAGGCTGGTGTTGAACTGCGCCGCTACTCCGCCAAACCAGTGGTTTCAAAGGATTACTACTCCGAGGTGCCGTTCGACCTGGAGCTGGATGGTCCTTACTACTCCATGCTGAATTTCTTTGACCGGGTTTCGAAGCTGGAGCGCATCGTGAACGTTAGCGCGCTGTTGGTGGCAAATACGAAGAATGCCTCCGATGCGAAAGTCAAGCATACCTACCAATACGCGCCGAACGAGAGCGTAGCGGCCTCGTTCACCGCGACGACATTTTTCAGTCATGACCTGGAGCCGTCCGTAGCGGCGCCGGGATCGAAGCCCGCAACCGGGGCTGCAAGCGTGCGCAAATAGGAATCGCCTTATGAAGCTGACTACAGGCATTTTGGCAGTAGCAATGATGACCGGGGCGGCCTGGGCACAAAGCCCGGACGCTAATAACAACCAGAGCAATGCAGCCCAGAGAACGGCGGTCGCTCCGACGCAGGGAGCACAACCGACCAAGCCAACACCTGGAGCTCCGGCGCCGATGGTAAAACCCGCGCAGATTCCGGGCGCGAAACCGGCAGGCGTGACTACGCCCGCCAGTACAGCACCGCCGAAATCAGCGGCGGCTCCCGCCAAGGCGGCAGTGAAGCCATCATCGGCTTCAGCGGCGGGCCAGCCCAACCGGCTTGAGGGAGTGCACGTCCTCCACAATGCGGACGATGTGCAGATCGAGATCAGTTCTCGGGAGGCAGTGACGCCCAAGGTGAGCAAATTAAGTTCGCCGGCGCGTGTGGTGGTGGAACTTCCGGCGACCGTGATGGCGACCCCGCAGAATAAGATTGCAGTCGGCACCGCGGGAGTCAAAGGTGTACGCATCGGCATGGACGGTAAAACGCCCCCGACTACGAGTGTAGTGGTGGATCTGGAACAGGCAGTAGGCTACGATTTGGCCCCGGGCCCCGGCAACAAGTTCCTCTTGACCCTCCATACTACGCAGGCAATTGCAAAGAATGCTCCGGCCAAGACTTCCCCTGCGACGGCGACAAAGGAACAAACGACAGCTGCGAAACCGGTTGCAGCGGTTTCCACAACTACGAAGAAGGTTGAAGTTCCGGCCTCATCTCCGAAGCCAGCAAAAGCAGACGCGATTGCGAAGGGCGCTGCCCCGAAGGCTGCGACTGCCACAGCAGATCCGAAGCTTGCTTCAAAGCCAGCGGGTGCCACTACGAAGATTACGGCACAGGAAACTCAGGCTAGCGTCATAAAGAAAGTTGAAGCACCAAAGCCGCCCGCAGCCGAGGCGAAAAAATGGGCGATGACGGGGAAACGTGATCCATTTTTCAGTCCGGTAGTGCAGCAGAGCGCAGGTTCAGGTTGCTCCACCGGCAAGAAATGCCTGGAGATTGGACAGATCAATGTACGAGGTGTGGTGAAGGCGGAAACCGGCTTCATCGCGGTGGTGACTAACAGCTTGAACAAAGCTTATTTTCTGCACGAGAACGATCCTGTGTTTAACGGCTTCGTGGTGAGAATCACAGGGGACTCGGTAGTGTTCCAGGAAACGATGCAGGACAAGCTGGGTAAACCGTTTACACGGGAAGTAACGAAGCGGATCACGACGCCGGCTGTTTAGCGCTACGACAGTGCCACCGGAAAAACCGGAGCTCTGAAAAAATCGAGTTCAAGAAGGACACGCGGGTCAGACCCGCGGGTTGGGGAGAGAAGCGAAATGCGAAAGCAACTGCTCAGCGTATTACTACCGTTGCTGGTACTCGGACTGGCGGCATCGGCTGCCGAGACACCGGCGTCACAACCGGCGAGCCAGCGAAACGAACTGCAGCGAGTGAATGTGGTTCGGGGCGCGAATGAGACCAGGGTCGAAATCGATGCCCGTGGTTCAATAACGCCCAAGGTGACCACTGCGGATTCACCGGCGCGGCTGGTTGTTGCACTGCCCGGAACCGTTATGGCGACGGGGCAGAGCCACATTACGGTTGGCAGTGCTGGAGTAATAGGCATTCGCATCGGCATGGATGGCCAGACTCCTCCTACTACTCGCGTGGTGGTTGATCTGGAGCATGCTTGCCGCTATGACTTGAATCCGTCCGCGGATGGGAAGCTGGTGTTGACGTTGTATACGCAGCAGACAGCGGCGGGCGCAGGCTCGGCAAAGCCTGTGGCGTCCCCCGTTAAAGAGACTGCCAGCAAGGATCCGTCTCCGGTCGCACCAGTCAAGCAGCCGGTGGCTCCGCAGGCGGCCGAAACGGCCAAGACTTCGTCGAGCGATTTCGTCTTTGTAGAACCTACTTATGAGGCGAAGAAAGCCTCTCCGGTCGCAGCGTCAGAGCCCACCGAGCGTGCTCAGGACGCGGCAGCCAAGTTTTCCGACAAAACCGCCGCAGAGCTTCTGCCTGTCAGCATGCACGCGGCGCAGGCACCGCAAAGCTCTTCCTCCGACAACGCCATTCAGCCCGCGGTAAATCTTGCGGCTGAGCAAAAGGCGCAGGCCAGACAGCAACCCGCCATGGCCGGTCCGAAGTACACGGGCGAGCCGATTTCGGTGAATCTGAAGGATGTTGATTTGAAAGACTTCTTCCGATTGATCCACGAAATCAGTGGATTGAATGTGGTGCTCGATCCTAATGTGCACGGCACTCTGACCATTGTTCTGGATGATGTGCCGTGGGATCAGGCTTTGGATATCGTTCTGAAGAACAACGACCTAGCTCGAGAACTTGAAGGCAATGTTCTACGCGTCGCTACTGTGGAAACACTGAAGAAAGAAGCGGAGGGACGCCGCGCTCAAGTCGAAGCGGAGGCCCTGGCGGTCGATAAAGTTTCGGTCACCCGCTTCCTGAGCTATGCACATGCCAAAGATGTTGTAGTTACGGTAAAGAAATTTCTTTCGACACGCGGCGACGTGGTCGCCGATGAGCGAACCAACGCCGTAATCGTCAATGACATACCAAAGGTCCTTCCCATCATCGATCGGCTGCTTACGCAGCTCGATCGCAAGACCCAAGAAGTAGAGATTGAAGCGCGCGTGGTGGCAGCAACAAGACAATTCGCGCGCGATATCGGTACGCAGCTTGGATTCGGATGGGGCAACGGTACAAGCACAATAGGCGGCGCCACCTCCGTGGGAACTTCTCCGATTGGCACTTTCGGAGGAAACCCGCTTTACACGGTCGTCGGCAGTACTCCGCCGAGCCCAACCACGATCAGCCAAATCCCGCTATTCAGCAACCTGGCTTCAACGAGTCCGACAAGCGGTTTAGGATTTCAGAACTCGAGTGGGAACGTCCGCATCGATGCCATTCTTACGATGGCTGAATCGCGCGGATTGCTGAAGGTCCTATCGCGGCCGCGAGTGGTCACTCAGAACAACATCCAGGCTCTGGTGAAACAGGGCGTGCGCGTCCCGATCGTGACGCAGGCGCAGTTGGGTGGTCCTCCAACGGTGACCTACATCGACGCCTTCTTGCGCTTGACCGTTACTCCGCAGATCACCTCGGAGAACACGATCTTCCTGAACGTTGACGTGGAGAACACCACGCCAAACTTCGGTCAGGAAGTGCAGGGTAACCCCGAACTGATCACGCAGCAGGCCACGACGCAAGTATTGGTGACCGACGGCGGCACGGTGGTGATCGGCGGTGTTATCCAAACTCAGAACTCGATCAACATTAATCAGGTGCCGTTGCTGGGCAACATCCCGATCCTGGGTAATTTGTTCAAGCATACCCAGGTAAACACCACTAACCAGGAGCTGATCTTCTTCATCACGCCGCGAATTATTCAGACATAACCGTCAGACATAACAGCGCAGTTGAAGATTAAAGCCCGCCGGCCTGAAGAACCTGTCAGCGCCGGCGGCTTTGTTTTTGGGCAGATCTCACATCGCTCAGCTGCTGTTTGCTAAACTGGGCAGCGATGAATTTTCCAGCGCGCCAACAAAAGCTTCGCGACGTACTCGCGACCAGCAGCTTCGACGCGCTTCTAATCAGCCACCTTCCTAACATTCGATATCTTTGCGGCTTCACCGGGAGCGCCGGTTTCCTGCTGATAGAGGCTACCGGCAGTGTCTTTTTTACCGACGTGCGTTATGACACGCAGGGCCGCGCCGAGGTGAAGGGCGCGAAAGTAAACATTGCGCGTAAAGCTTTGTTGAACTCGCTTGGGGAATGGCTTGAAACGCGTCACAAGCGGAAAAGATCGGGGAAATGGACCATCGGGATTGAAGCCGAACACTTGACTGTGGCGGAAAAGAAGCGCCTCGCCGATTTGCTTTCTCCAACCATTAGATTGAAGAATGCGTCGGCGCTAGTAGAGCGCGCGCGCATGGTGAAAGACGACGATGAACTGGATCGGATTCGGGCGGCGGTGCAGTTGGGCGCAACGTTGTTTAACCGGGCGATTGAAGTAATGAAGCCCGGGGTCAAGGAATCCGAAGTAGCGGCGGAAATGGAGTATGCGGCTCGCCGGGCAGGGGCGGAGGAGATGTCGTTCCCTACTATCATTGCGTCGGGAGCCAGATCCGCATTACCTCATGGCAGAGCGACGGAGCAAGTGATCGTGCCGGGCGGATTCGTGGTCTGCGATTTCGGTGTTATACTCGATGGTTATTGTTCGGATCAGACCCGCTCCGTGTGGGTGGGCTCGTCTTCCGGTGCAAACGCCGCAGATGCACGTGAGGCATACGCGGCGGTCAGGGAAGCGCAGTTGGCAGCGATAGCAGCGGTGCGACCCGGTGCCAGCGTTTCTGAAGTCGATGCGGCAGCCCGGAAGGTATTGCACAACGCCGGATTGGGACGTTATTTTACACATTCAACCGGGCACGGAGTGGGTCTTGAGATCCACGAATCGCCCAGAGTCGCCGCTGGACAGAAAGAAGTGCTGCAACCAGGCATGGTCGTCACGATTGAGCCAGGAGTATATTTCCCCGGAAAATGGGGCGTGAGGATCGAGGACATGGTCGCGGTTAACGACAGCGGTTGTGAAGTGCTGACTCCGACCAGCAAGGATTTTCTCGCAGTTTAGTCTTCTTGGCTTTCACGCCGGGCCGGATGGACGCCGGGCGGTTTCCGCGCCCGTTTCGGCGCGACACAAAGTGATAAAGCGGTCCACTCTACGCGAATGAATCATAAAGAGCTGAAGGAACTCATCGAGTTCTTAATCGAAAAGGATATTTCCGAGTTCGAGTTGGAGCGCGGCGATGTCAAGGTGAAGATCAAGCGTGGTGGAGAACACACTGTTCTGCACACGCGTCCCGAGATTCCCTATGCCGCGGTGACCGGGGTGCAGTCAGCGGCGCCGGCTGTTACAGCGTCGTTTGATGTGCCTCCTGCGCCTCCTGCGCAGCTGATTCCAGAAGAGAATTTGCACATTGTGAAGTCTCCTATCGTGGGAACTTTATATGAGGCGCCCTCACCGGGAGCGCCGCCATTCGTAAAGCCAGGGGATATGGTTGAGGTGGGCCAGGTTCTCTGCATCGTTGAAGCGATGAAACTGCTGAACGAAATTGAGTCGGATGTGGCCGGCGAAATCGTGAAGAAGATGGGGAGCAATGGCCAGCCGATTGAGTACGGCCAGGAGTTGTTCGCAATTAGGCCGAAGAAGTGAAGCCGGAGTCTGCGCTGAGGCGAACTGCGCCTGCTTATTCATTTTTCTTCCAACAAGGGTTAATTCCAACCAATTGCCCACCCTTTAGAAATCGGAGCAAAAGCTGACGGCTAGAGCCGAAAGCTGATTCATGTTTAAGAAGATACTGATTGCGAATCGCGGAGAGATAGCGTTGCGCGTCATTTGTGCGTGCAAGGAACTGGGCATCCGCACCGTGGCCATCTACAGCGAGGCGGACCGGCATTCTTTGCCGGTACGTTTTGCCGACGAGGCCATCTGTATCGGCCCCCCTCAACTGGCGCTAAGCTATCTGAACATTCCCGCCGTAATTAGCGCAGCGGAAATCGCGAACGTGGATGCAGTCCATCCCGGTTACGGATTGTTGGCAGAGAACGCCAATTTTGCCGAAGTATGCGACACCAGCGGGATCAAATTCATCGGGCCGCAGCCTGATGTGATGAGGCTGATGGGAGAAAAGGAAAAAGCTCGTGCCGCCATGAAACGTGCGGGCGTGCCGATTCTGCCCGGTTCCGATGGAATCATCGCCTCAGAAGGCGAGGCTATCGAGTGGGGAAAGCAAGTGGGCTTTCCCGTGATTATGAAGGCATCCGCCGGTGGCGGTGGACGCGGCATGCGCATCGTGCGCAGCGAAGAAGAACTGCCGGCATTATTCAAGGCCGCGCAGGCGGAGGCGGCAGGGGCGTTTGGCAATGGCGACCTCTACATGGAGAAGTATGTCGAACACCCGCGACACATCGAGTTTCAGGTGCTGGCTGACGAGCATGGCAGCGTGATCAGCTTGGGCGAACGCGAATGTTCCATCCAGCGCCGCCATCAGAAATTGCTGGAAGAGTCGCCCTCGACGCAGGTCACGCCCGAGTTGCGCGATCAAATTGGCGCAGTCCTGGTCAAGTCGCTAACGGCCATTGGATACACCAATGCGGGCACGATCGAGTTCCTGATGGATCAGGATCGCCGCTTACACTTCATTGAGATGAATACGCGCATTCAGGTCGAACATCCCGTGACCGAGATGGTGACGGATGTTGACCTGGTGAAAAGCCAGATCATGATTGCTGCTGGCGCTCCAATGTCAGATGTGTTGCAAGGCCCCATCGTGCATCGCGGACATGCCATTGAGTGCCGCATTAATGCAGAGCATCCCGAGAAATTCACGCCGTCGGCGGGAAAGATTACGGCGTTCCATCCTCCCGGAGGCACGGGCGTGCGCGTGGATACGGCCGCCTACACTGAGGGCGTGATACCGCCTTATTACGATTCGCTGATCGCAAAACTAATTGTGCGCGGCAAGGATCGCGGCGAGGCCATCTCGCGAATGACTCGGGCGCTGGACATGTTTATTGTAGAGGGCGTGTACACGACGATTCCGCTGCACCGGAGGATTTTGGCGGATCCGGATTTCCAGGCCGGCAAATTTGACACGGGGTTCATCGAACGCTTTCTGGCGACCGGCAAAAAGGACACGTCGGCGTGATCCCGGTTCCTCGCCTTTATCCCATCGTGGATACGGCTAGCTTCTCAACAACCGAAGACTTAGTTCGTTATGCAGAGCAGCTTCTTGCGGCCGGCTGCACGCTGCTGCAATACCGCAACAAAACTGGGAATGCTCGCGTGATGTTGAAACATGCGCGTGAACTGAAAGGGCATGTGGGCGCAACCGCCAGGCTCATCATGAACGACCGCGCCGATCTGGCGTTGGTGGCGGAGTTCGACGGTGTGCACGTGGGGCAAGACGACCTGCTGCCCGATTCCGTTCGGGCCATTATCGGCCCCGACCGCTGGCTCGGTGTTTCGACGCATAATCCCGAGCAGATCGAGGAAGCCGATCGCACATCGGCTGATTATCTCGCCATCGGTCCCGTGTTTTCGACCTCTAGCAAAGATAAGCCCGATCCCGTCGTAGGGCTCGAAGGTGTGCGCCGGGCCCGGCTGTTGACACGAAAGCCCCTGGTCGCGATCGGAGGGATTACGCGTGCCAATGCCGCCTCAGTGATTGATGCTGGGGCCGATTCCGTGGCGGTGATATCTGATCTGCTACGAGACCCGCGAAAATCAGCAGAGGAATTTTTTCGCATCTTGAGGTAAAGTCATGGGGCAATGATAGGCGCTTGCGACGTAGTTGTTTGTCGCTAGTCGCTGGTCGTTAGTCGTTAGCCAAGAATAAAGCCAACGGCGTCGCGCTCCCGGCCAACGACCAACGACGAACGACCAACGACGCTTCACGATTCTGGAGGGATACTGAGCACACCGACCGCGACTGCAGGCAGCGACTGGGAACTTCATAGCCAGCAAGATAAAGAGTTGGTCAAAGGCCTGGGCCTGACTAGCGCGACTATGCTGGTGATGGGTTCGATGATCGGGTCGGGCATCTTTATTGTTTCGGCGGAGATTGCCCGTGAAGTAGATTCGCCCGCGCTGCTGATCGCCGCATGGGCCGTGGCCGGCTTTATGACGATTGTCGCCGCGCTCAGCTACGGCGAGTTGGCGGCGATGATGCCGCGTGCCGGCGGGCAATACGTTTATCTGCGCGAAGCGCTCGGCCCGCTGTGGGGGTTTCTCTACGGCTGGACTCTTTTTTTGGTAATCCAGACTGGCACGATTGCGGCTGTGGGCGTGGCTTTCGGTAAGTTCCTGGGAGTTTTCTTTCCCGCAATTTCTTCTTCCCACTGGATTCTGCATCTCTGGAAAGTCCCGCCGATTCGCCTCGGTCCCATGGTTCTCGGCAACATGGACGTGGGCATCAACACTCAGAACCTGGTAGCCGTTTTACTTGTAGTCTTCCTCTCTGTCGTAAATATCTTCGGATTGAAAACCGGAGCTCTGATCCAGAACGTCTTCACTACAGCCAAAGTCTCGGCCCTGCTGGGATTAGCGTTCTTCGGCTTTGCGATAGGGAGGAATCCGCAAGCGCTCGCTGCAAACTTCAGCGGACATTTCTGGCGCAACGCGGGATTGGGTGCGCAGCACGCGGTACAAGTGGGAGTAGGCGGTCCGGTCGTGATGGTTGGCACACTGACGATTCTGGCGGTGGCGCAAGTGGGCTCGCTATTTTCCGCCGACGCGTGGAACAATGTGACCTTCACCGCGGGCGAAGTTAAAAATCCCAGCCGCAATCTTCCGCTTTCGTTAGCGCTTGGCACGGGCGTGGTGATCGCACTTTACATTGCGTGCAATTTTGTCTACATCAATGTTTTGCCGCTGGATGGCGTGGCGAATGGCGCGACGATTCTCCAGCGCGGCATCAAGTTTGCCGCTGAAGAGCGCGTCGGAACCGCGGTGATGACGCAGATGCTCGGCTCCGCCGGCGGATTGTTAATGGCCGCGGCCATCATGATTTCGGGTTTCGGGTGCAACAACGGGCTCATTCTCTCTGGCGCGCGCGTGTACTACGCCATGGCGAAGGATGGTCTATTCTTCCGCAGCGTTGCCAAGCTGCATCCCACATACAAGACTCCAGCCGTGTCTTTGATGGTGCAGATGGTGTGGGCATGCCTGCTCTGCATTTCTGGCAGTTACGGACAGCTTCTTGACTACATTATTTTCGCGGTGCTGGTCTTCTATATTTTGACGATTGTGGGATTGTTCGTACTGCGTCGCACGCGGCCGGACGCTCCGCGGCCTTACCGCGCCATCGGTTATCCGGTGCTGCCTGCGATTTATATTGTGATGGCATTATTCATCGATGTCGTACTATTGCGCTACAAACCGCAGTTCACGTGGCCGGGGCTGATTGTCGTTCTGCTGGGCATCCCGGTATATTTCGCGTGGTCAAAAAGTTCCAGTGCCAACCGCATATCGGCGTAGGTCGTAAGGAGAAAACAAACGAATGGCAAATCTGTTTGCAACCAAGCCACTGAATCTGCTTATGGAGGAAGCCCGCGAGACGGGCGATCACAGCCTGAAGCGCACGCTCGGAGTTTTTCAACTGACAGCGTTGGGTGTGGGCGCAATCATCGGGGCAGGAATCTTTGTGATGGTTGGGCTGGGAGCGCAGTATGCCGGCCCCGGACTTACATTGTCGTTCGTTCTATCTGGCTTGGGATGTGCGTTTGCGGGACTATGCTACGCAGAGTTTGCGGCCATGATTCCACTCGCCGGCAGCGCATACACCTACGCTTACGCTACGCTAGGTGAGTTGCTGGCTTGGATCATCGGCTGGGACCTCACATTGGAATATGCCATGGGCGCCAGCGCCGTTTCTTCCGGCTGGTCAAACCATTTCATCGAACTGCTGAAAATAGTTCATATCCGGATGCCCCTCTGGCTAGCCTACGACCACTGGACGGCATTGAAGACCGCCGAGAACACCATCGCGCGCCAGATGGCTCAGGCGGGCGACGCATCGCTGGTACCGGGCACCCAAAGCTTTCTCGATAAGGTAAGTGCGATTGTGAGCGCCCAGTCACCCGAACTGTTGCAGCGGGCGCACGATCTGCTGGGTGCGCCGCATATGTTTGGTATGGAGATCGGGCTGAACCTTCCCGCCTTCATCATCGCTCTTATCATCACCGCGATTCTGGTCGTCGGTATCAAAGAGAGCGCGCGATTTAATACCGGAATCGTCGTCGTTAAGGTCTCGGTAGTGCTGTTTGTGATCGCGCTCGGCGCTCGCTACATCAATCCCAGCAATTGGGGCACCGACTGGCACTCCTACGCGCCGAATGGTCTCGCAGGAATTGGAGCCGGCGCAGCCTACATATTCTTTGCCTACATTGGCTTCGATGCGGTTTCCACTACCGCGCAAGAGGCCAAGAATCCGCAGCGCGACTTGCCTATTGGCATGATCGCTTCACTGGCGATCTGTACGGTTTTATATATTGCGGTAGCCGGCGTTCTGACGGGAATGATGCACTGGCAGCAGATTAACATCGAGGCGCCGGTGGCTCGCGCATTTCTCGATCGGGGTCTAACCACCGCGTCGCACATTATCACGATAGGCGCATTGGCCGGGCTGACCAGCGTGATGCTGGTAATGTTGCTGGGCCAGACGCGAGTTCTATATTCGATGGCGAGCGACGGACTTCTGCCCAAAAAATTCTTTGCGGATGTTCATCCCAAATTTCGTACTCCGTGGAAGAACACTATTCTTGTTGGTCTGTTGGCGGCAGTTGTGGGCAGCCTGACTCCCATCGACGACATTGGAAGGATGGTGAACATCGGCACCTTGCTGGCATTCGTAATTGTGTCGGTCTCGGTGATGGTCTTGCGCTATACAAATCCCAACCAACCCCGGCCCTTCAGGACGCCGTGGGTGCCGTTCATTCCCATTCTTGGCGTCGTGTCGAATGGTTACATGATGTACAAGCTTGGGATGTGGAATTGGATACGGCTGGTAGTCTGGTTGGCCATTGGACTGGTCGTGTATTTCACCTACAGCGTGAAGCACAGCCGGGTGCAGGCTTTGCAGTCGAAGGGCAGTGGACAGTGATCAGTGGCTAGCGGCCAGTAAGGACGGCGAGCTCTCCGCACGGCGCGGAGAGCTTTTTTGTTTTATAGTTTCGAAGAAAGTGATCGGTGACGAAATCTTACGTGCGCTTTTGCTGGACACTGATCACTGGCCACCGTTTTTATGAAGATTGTTACCGCAGAAGAAATGCGAGCCATCGACCGCGCTACCAGCGAGCGCTTCGGCGTGCCTTCGCTCACGCTGATGGAGAACGCAGGAGCGGCCGTGGCCGAGTTTGTGCTGTCGCAACATCCTGCGGTGGACCGCATCGTGGTTTTCTGCGGTAAGGGAAATAACGGTGGCGACGGTTTCGTGGCCGCGCGGCGGCTGCACGAGCAGGGCAAGAAGGTTCAGGTCATTCTGCTAGCGGATCCCAAGGATCTGCGGGGTGATGCTGCGATCATGTTCGAGAAATTACCGGGAGCTCCCATCGCCGTGCGTTCCAGCGATGAGTTGAAGAGCGATCCGGTGCGGCAGGCGCTGCATGCCGATCTGTACCTCGACGCCGTGCTGGGCACGGGTTTCAAGCCTCCGGTGAGCGGTCTCTATGGGGACGCAATCGCAATCATGAACGCGACCCAGGCGCCGGTAATCGCGGTCGATATTCCCTCGGGTGCGGACGCTAACGCCATGCATCCGCAGACCGGGACGATTGCCCGCGCGACCGCGATTGTCACTTTTACTGCCCCACGTCCAGCCCACGCGTTCAGCTCATTGACCACGGGGCCAACTGTCGTGGCGGATATCGGCTCACCCGAAGAGGCAATTGTTTCGGCCCTGCAACTAAATGTAATAACCCCGCGCGACCTTGTGCAAACGGTCGCGCCCCGGCCAGCGGAATCGAACAAAGGTAGCTACGGTCACGTGCTGTTGGTTGGAGGATCGCTCGGCAAAGCGGGGGCGGCCGCGATGGCGGGCATGGCCGCACTGCGGGCTGGTGCCGGACTCTCAACCGTGGCCACGCCGAAGTCGGTACTCGGAACCGTGGCGGGATTTCATCCAGAGTTGATGACCGAGCCCATGTCAGAGACCAAAGCAGGCACGATCTCGACGAAAGCAAAAAATCGAATCGAGGAGTTGTCAAAAGGGAAGAACATTCTTGCTATCGGACCCGGGATATCGCGCTATCCGCAGACTGCGAATCTGGTGCGGGCCATCGTGTCAGAACTCCAGATGCCCATGGTGGTGGATGCTGATGGCTTGAACGCGTTTGAGAAGCACACCGATGAACTAAATGGAAAGGGCCGAACAATTGTAATTACTCCGCATCCAGGGGAGATGGCGCGTCTGGCCGGATGCACCGTTGCGGACGTGCAGAAAAATCGCTTGGGGATAGCGCGGAAATTCGCGAGTGAGCACGAGCTGATCGTTGTGCTCAAAGGCCATCGCACGCTGGTTGTGCGGCCGGACGGCGAAGCGTGGGTCAACACTACCGGCAATCCAGGCATGGCGACTGGCGGTACAGGAGATATTTTGACAGGCATGGTCGCAGGGACGATTGCGCAGAATCCCAAGCAGGCATTCCTCGCCGTGCTTGCAGCGGTACATCTGCATGGACTGGCCGGCGACGTGATGCGAGATTGTGTAGGTGAGCATTCGCTGGTGGCGACCGATCTTCTGCGGGGACTTCCCCAGGCTTTTCAGCGCGCACGGGAAGCATCGCGGGAGAAGTTGGCGCGTTGGAGCGGTTGAACGGCACGACGTGTTCATCTCGACGCTGGCAGGCGAATAGTTTTTCCCGTAGCTGCGGAACGCCGCGCGGCATCAAGGATCTCGGTCACAGTGAGATTGATCTCGAGAGATGACGGTCCGTCGGGCTTCATTCCATCCACGAGCACCGCTCTCAGATAGGAAAGGGAATTATCATAGGGAGCTGGCAGCGGCTTAGCCGCAATTTGTTCTTCGCGGCTTTCTTGCTGATTGCTATTTCCGCCGCGGCGTACGCGAATGTCATCCCGCCGCACGGTGATCGCGTATCCTTTTTGCCCGTACACTTCCATATCTTTGCGCTCAAACGGCCAGTTCCAGGAAGCCTGCACGATGGCCTGGGCTTTTGGGTACGTCAGGATGATGGTTGCTTCATCATCGACTCGCGGATAAACATCCGGCTTGATCTGCTGCGTGACCGCGGTGACCGTTTGCGGGCGTTCGCCGTCCATGAGCCAGGTCATGAGGTCGGCGCCATAGCATCCGAAGTCAAATAGCGCGCCCCCGCCATTCAGTTTAGGATCGGTCAGCCAGCTCAAAAACTCGGGGCCGACTCCGATTTCTTTGGGGCCGCTGTGGCCGTCATGGACAACGACCTTGCGCACCTCTCCCAGCGCCTTATCGTGCACCAGGTCGTATGCTGCGCGGTTGCTCGCATACCAAGTGGTCTTAGTCCGGTGTTCGGCAGGTTAACTGTTGTTTGTTCTGCTTTGATACTACCTCTAACTGCTGTGAATATCTTTTGTAAGCAAGGTAACCCAGTGAGAACACTAATAAGAAAGACTGAGTAATTCACAGCATAGAAAAAGAAAATGGTAGGTAGTTAGCGGGGAGGTACTTATAATAAATTTATAAGTTCGATGCTACTACTAACGGGAAAGACGTAGTTGAGTAGTAAGTAGCACAGATCGGAGAGTTACTACAATGGGTAAAAACAAGCAGCAAGTAGCAACAGAAGCTCGCGCCAAGAAGACCACCGAGCCAGCAGAAGAACAGAAGCCAATCGAGCAGGCAAAGCCAGCACCTGAGACGAAGGCTGCCACACCTGCTACCCCAACTCAACCAACGACGGTAAGCAAGCAGCAGTTGACGATCATGCGGCTGACGGTTGCTCTACGGGAGCAGCGGCAGATCGAAGTGAAGCCGGAAATGCTGACGCAAGATGGCAAGTTTATACTCCTGCGGATCGGCAAGGAGTGGCCCACGATACAGGTTGGCAACTCTGGTGGGATCACGGTTGTTGAACTGAAGTCCTACCCGAAAGCGTTCGAGGCGGCAATCGAAGGCGATAAACTGCTAGCCAAGCAGAACGAGCGGGAACAGAAGAAAGCTGCTGCACCCGCACCGAAAGCAGCTGCACCTGAAGCAGTGACGGCGTAGGGCGGTGACGCATGGAACACCTGATGCACATCGCTGAAGCGGTCCTAGCGGTCTTCGGGGCTGGGAAGTTTTGCCACGAAGTTTTCGAGCTGGCGCATCACCTACTGAAGCTAGTTCGGAAGTAAGAGTAGCAGGATCACACCCGTAAGAGGGTGTGCTTCTGTCCGGGTGCGTTCAGGCTTTGGACTTCTTCTTCTTGTCCCAAGCAGCTTTCCGAGCAGCAGCAATCTTATCTTTGGTTGCTTGCGTCATCGGGCCTTTCTTCTTCCTAGCCTTAGTTGAACTGGATGTGCCTTCGAATGCTGCTTCTAGTGCTTGAAGGCGTGTTAGCTTCTTACGAAGTTCTTCGAGTAGTTCCTCAGTGGTCATAGCGTGGAAGTCTAGCATATACGCTGAGGAGAAAGAAGATCACTTCTTTCATCATCTTTCATACAAGTAAATAGATGATGACAGGAGAAGCGGTAGCGAGAGGCTTCGTAATTGACAAGCACCTGAATCTTTCCTGTCCGTGCTGCTTTTTCGATGGCCAGAGCGTCCTCGAAGCTGACCGCCAAAGGCTTTTCCATCATCACGTGAACTCCGTGCCGGGCGCAGATCTCAACTACGCGGCGATGGTCGTAGGTGTTCGTGTAAACCAGTACAGCCTGCGGATGTGCCCGCGTTAGCATCTCTTCCAAGTCTGACGAAAACAGTCGCCGGTCGAGGCCATACTTCGAAGCGTACTTCGAGACCAGTTGTCCGTCTGGTTCGACGATGCCGACAATCTCAATGTTCCGATTGCGGAGCGATTGTTGGAAGAATCCCTCGACGTGCCCGTGAACCAGGCCAACGATACCGACGGGGAGAGGCCCGCTCATTTTGGCCGGGGCGGACTGCGCGGGGCAGTGTGCGGCCAGAAACCAGGCCACAGAGACACAGACTATAGACATATAGCGATGCATAAATGACTCCTGATAGAACAAGCGCTCCGCAATGAAAGAAAAACCGCCCTTCTCCTACTTGCTCAGAGTAGTTCAATTGCGTCCTCGAAGGACATTATCTCAATAGTAAATACAATGCTAACTTCCCGAATCCCATAGAGTTGCAACGTCGGAAACCTGTGTCCAGCACGGGAATCCGGCCATCTGCTTCCGTAACCTGTTACCCGTTCAAAGCGCGTGCGACAGTACAAACACCCTTATGACCCACTTTCCCCAACCGCATCCGTCGCGGCGAGCCGTCCGGGTCCAGCTTGGCGATGTTGTCCTGGCTGCGATTCGTTTAGAAGATGGCCGGCACGCAAAAGCTAAACTGCAATCTATCTCGATCACGGGCGGCCTTCTGCAATTGCCCCGTTCGTTGGCGCAGGGCGACTTCGTTGAAGTCGCATTTCAAACGCAATCGGGCCCCGTGCATGGCATGGCGGAGATTCTCAACCCGATGCGTAAAACTTCAGAAGGAGTGCTGCAGCCCTTCCGTTTCGTCGCCCTCGAAGATGATGACCATCGTCGTTTGCGAACATCGCTCGATCACGTGTCGGACAGCCATCTGCTGGGTTTGAAGTCATCCGTATTCAGCGTGCCGCGGACGATCTAGATCGACGCGCAGAGTTTCGACCGTCACGCATCTGCCGAAGCACACTCGCTATACTGTTTGAGATGACGCGGGAGATTACGACTCACTCGGCCGAAGAAACGATTGCGTTCGGGCGCACGCTAACGGAATTGCTGACGCCGCCCAAGTTGGTCCTGTTGCGCGGCGATCTGGGCGCAGGGAAGACCACGCTCGTCAAGGGAATTGCAGCCGGATTCGAAGCTGCTCAGGAAGACGACGTGACCAGTCCTACCTTCACGCTGGTGCATGAGTATCGGGGGCCGCGAGCCAATCTCTACCATCTCGATCTCTACCGCTTAGACACGCCTCGGGAATTGGAAACGCTGGGTCTCGATGACCTGCGCTCGGACAACAGCATTTTGCTCATCGAGTGGGGAGAGAAGTTTCCGCGCCTGCAGCGGGAGCGCGACATAGAAATTTCTTTTGAGCGCAACGGAGAGACCAGAAGAAAAATCAAGATCGTCAGTTAGTGCGCGCTTTGGGCTGCCAGAGTCGGAAGAAGAATCGACCGTGCACAAGCCACCGGAGTATTCCATTCCCGCACCATCGAGAAGAGAATGGCAGCGGAAAATACGGCAAAGATGAAACGGTTGCTTCGCATCTCCTCCATTATCCCATGAGGCAGCAACTGAGGACCGAGAGCAGGGAACCGCATTCAGAACCCCATGATGTTGTATCCGCAATCGACGTAAATAACCTCGCCAGTGATCCCGCTGCTGGCGTCAGAGGCAAGAAACACTCCAGTTGAGCCGACTTCTTTGACCTCCACATTGCGGCCGAGAGGAGCTCGCTCAGCGTGTGATCTTAGCATGTCTCCCAGACCCGAGATGCCGCGAGCAGCAAGGGTCTTGATGGGTCCAGCGGAGATCGCATTGACCCGGATCCGCTTCTTTCCGAGATCGCTCGCCAGGTAGCGTACGCTGCATTCGAGGGCCGCTTTGGCAACCGCCATCACGTTATAATGCGGCACAACTTTTTCCGCTCCGTAATAAGTCATCGTGATAATCGAGCCGCCATCTTCCATCAGAGGAGCGGCTGCGCGCGATACCGCAATCAGCGAGTACACGCTCACATCGTGGGCGATGCGAAAGCCTTCACGCGTCGTATTCAGGAATTCTCCCTTCAGTTCGTCAGCGGGAGCGTAGGCGACGGAATGCACAACCGTGTGCAACTTGCCGTAGCGTTCTTTGAGAGTGACAAAAAGGCGATCGATTTCTTCATCTTTCGAAACATCGCACATGAAGCCTTCGGCCCCGGGCAGCGACAGAATAAGATCTTTGGCTTCCTGCTCCATCCGCTCATTCTGGTAGGTGACCGCGATCTTCATGCCCGCGGCGTGCAGTCCCTGCGCGATGGACCAGGCAATCGATCGCTTGTTGGCGACTCCGAAAACGACGGCGTTACGGCCTTGCAAATCAGCGGACATGAGTGCTCCTTGGAATGGAAAAGAATAACAGCAGGGAACCGCTCTTTACCACGGAGAGAAAAGGTTCGGAGAAAAATACGGATGAGAATCTGCTTCTGTTATCTCTTGAATCGTTCATTGCGGACTGTCCTTCAGTCTGCAGCGCAGTTTTGGAGATTCATCGGGGGCGGCCGGACAACTAATTGCCGGCTCCGGGGTTCTTATTTCCCTGGAGGATTCTGTCCTGGCCCGGGATAGAATCCCGTCACTTTCCCGAGGTTTTGTATGAAATTGACCTTCTTTGTTTTAGCAACCGTCCTCGCCACTTTCGCAGCCCAGTCTTCCGAAGCGCAGCAGCAGAATATCTGGATTCCGCAGGGTATTGAAGCCTTGCGGCAAACCGCGTTCTCGAAATCCGAGTTCACGTTCGACCACTCGATGCTGGTACTCGCGTCGAAACTTGATCCCGACAACGAGGATCTTCGCCGCGTGATCGCGGGTGTGAGTGGCATCTCGGTCCACAGATTTCATTTTTCAGAAGCATGGCAATATGACCCGGGAGCTCTGAGTTCACTAACCGACGAGTACCACGCGGCGGGCTGGAAACAGGTATTCAATAAGCACGATAAGAGGGAAGGTTCAGGAGCGACCGATCTCTGGGTGCGTTTAGACAACAACGCGATCAGCAACGTCGCCCTTCTTCTGGCAAGTGGGAATGAGGTCAACTTCATCGTTGTTTCCGGGTCTATCAGTCCGGTTGATCTCGCTCATCTTGGCGGTCATTTTGGTATTCCGAAGATCGAAGGCGGAGTAGTCGTGGTGAATACTGGGCAGCGGTAAGCCGAATCCGACCGCTAGGTCAGATAGGCTTTGCCGCGAGAGACTTTATGCTGCAGCGTAGCCGCCAACTGGTCCACATCGCCGGGAGCGATATTTACCGCCATGTGTTCAGCCAGTAGTGGAACTCGATTGCTGCCAACCGCCTCGCGCCGCACTTGAATCAGAAAAGCTTGCACTACATTGGGATCGTATTTTTGCGGAGTCAAGCGCACCAGATCGCTCAGTGCACTGCCCAGCGAAAGTGATCCGCGATAAGGACGCGTGCTGGTCATGGCGTCGAAGGTGTCGGCCAGCGCCATGATCCGCACCGGCATAGGGAGTTCGTCGCCCACGAGTGCATCAGGATAACCAGATCCGTCGCTCCGTTCATGATGCCAGCGCACCGACTCGTGAATCTTCGGCCATGGAAACTCTACGCTGCTGACAATCTGATAGCCGACCACGGTGTGATCCGCCATTTCGCGAAACTCCTCGGGATTCAATGCCCCGGCCTTTCCGAATAAGCGACGGTCCACCGCTACCTTGCCAATGTCGTGCAGGTATCCGGCGCTGCGCAGGGCTGCCGCTTCGGCCGCATCGACACCCATCGCTTCGCCAATGGCAGCGGCATAGCGGCCCACTCGCAGCGAGTGGCCATGAATGTTGACGTGCTTCACGTCGATGGCCGTGGCGAAGGCTTCCAGCGCCGTATCATAAAATCCGTGCAGCGAAGCCATCAGGCGCAAGTTTTCAGTAACGCGCTGCGCCAGGGTTTGCGTAAGGGCGTGATTCTGCACCGCCAGCCCAATGTAGCTGCACAGCAAGGCCATGGCATCCAGTTCACCGGATTCATAAGGAGCGTCTCCGGGCCGCCGTCCTAAAGCGACCGCGCCCGCTAGTTTGCCGGCCGCCTTGAGTGGCGCCACACACTTAAAAAGTTCGGGAGCTACGTTGCCGTTCGAGCTCAGAAAAACGGAATAGGTGGACGCATTCAGCACGATCGGCCCGCGTGCCGCGCTGAGGGCGTGGGTGTGCTTGGGTAGAAGAGGAATGAACGCCGGCTCGGGCAACATGGCAAAACCTTGTGCCGCCACCGAGGTCAGCATGGTCGGTTTCTCGTTGAAAATGAAAAGCGCGCCTTCGCTTGCGCCTGCCGCCTCCATTACCGCAGAGAGCATCAGTCGCGCCGTCTCAGAAAATTCACGCTCCGCCGTTAGCTCAGGCCCCAATTCGGAGAGAGCTTCTACGGTGCGCAACAGCCTTCGGAAATTGTTGGTCTCCACGGTCACTTTTGGCGGAGCGAGAGCTACCAAATTGAGCGTAACACGCGCTTTCACGCGCGGGGAGAGACGGTTGTTGGTTAGTTTGGTGCAGTGCTGATGCGGGTGAAAAGAGTTGACGAGTCTGATTCCGCCGGCTGCCCGAAGGCTAAAAATGCTCCCGCAATTCCGCGAAGCGACCCACGATCAAGAGGCGCTGCGGTGGTGATGCGGCATCCACTTCTTCGTGTTCAAGGATCCAAGTGTTGCCATGCGGCACGAACACGGCGTGCAAGCCTGCGGCCAGCGCTGGATTGATGTCAGACTTCGGACTGTTCCCGATCATCCAGGTGGCATCACAGGTTAGTGCGTGCTTATCGGTTAAGGCGTGGTAGGCAGCCGCGTTTTTCTCTGCGACAATTTCCGTTGCGGCGAAATATTGCTTCAGTCCGGAGCGCTCAATCTTCCCCGTCTGCTCTGCCACTGCGCCCTTGGTCATCAGGATGAGCCGATGCCGCGTCGAAAGATATTCCAGGGTCTGAGAAACTTCGGGCAAGAGTTCTATCGGGTGGTCTGCGACAGTATGTGCAAAGCTACTGATCTGCGCATGCAAGTCCGGCGTGACCGGACGGACGCTCAGCCGCTCGAAGGTGTCGACCAGCGCGTGCCCAAAACTGTGCAGCCCGTAGCCGTGCTTCACAATGCATTCGCGCTCCACATCGTTGAGCACTTCACGCACTTGCTCGGGAGAAAACTCGTGATGATTGAGAAATGAAATAAAACGGACAATGGCACGCTCAAAGTAAATATTGTTTTCCCAGAGCGTATCGTCAGCGTCAATGAGAAGTGTCTGGGGAAGCAAGCGGTTAGCTCTTAGCCTTTATTCTTGGCTCAAATCTCACTGACGCAACCAGTGCTAATGACCAACATTGAGGGTTCAAAACGGGGTGAAAACATTGAATCGCCAAATAGTTGAAGCTGGGATTGAAAGATAAGAGCTTTTCTAAACCCAATCCACCCGCGCCTCAGGTCCAATGATCCCCGCCTTATGCCCCATGTCCAGCAAACGTACAACGGCGTCGCGGCCTTCGCGACCATAGTCGAGCGTCCGCTCATTCACGTACATCCCGACGAACCGGTCGGCGGTTTGCGTATCCAGATCGCGGGCGAACTGCATGGCATAAGACAAAGCCTCTTCGCGATGATCAAGCGCATACTGAATGCTGTCGTGTAAGGCGCCGCTCACTGCCGCGATCAGTTGCGGCCCCAGAGCCCGGCGGATCGCGTTTCCTCCGAGGGGTAAAGGCAGTCCAGTCGTTTGCTGCCACCACCGCCCGAGATCCACAATACGGTGCAGTCCAGCTTTGTCATAGGTCAGTTGCCCTTCGTGAATGATGAGTCCCGCTTCGTATTTGCCCTCAAGTACCTGCGGAATAATCTGATCGAATGGCACAACTTCCGTCTGAACCCCCGGAGCATATAACTGCAGTGCTAGATAAGCCGTGGTGAGCGTCCCCGGAACCGCAATGCGTTTAACTTTGATTTCACTCTCGGTGAAGGCGCGAGGCGAAACAATCATCGGCCCATAACCTTCGCCCACGCTGCCGCCGCAAGACATCAGCGCGTACAAATCTTGAATGTAAGGATAAGCGTGAAACGAAATCGCCGTCACGTCATAGACGGCCTCGCGCGCTTTCTGGTTCAAAGTTTCGATGTCGCACAGCGTGTGCGTAAACCGCAGGCCCGGGACGCGAACCTTATTGGTGGCGAGGCCATAAAACATGAAAGCGTCGTCGGAATCCGGGCTATGAGCGATGCTGATCTCACGCACCTGATGCGATGTGTCAGTGGACTGCCTTGTTTCCTGTTCTGAAATTACCGTCATGAATTTGCACTCCAAAACCTTACTGATGTACTGATGAATGCCTTAACAATGCCTAATGCGATGCACCAGGCCGCCGCTGCCACTGCGCTGCAATTCCAGCAGCCATCATCACTTTGATTATTTCGGCAAACATAAACCAATAAAATCCCCAACGGAAAGCCTGCGCCACCGAATGCGTAAGAACCGCGAGCCATGCCAGGCCACTGGTAAAAAGTACGATCTCCCCGAGAAGTCCGCCCACTGCGGCGCGAGCAAAGCTCTTCCGTCCATGTTCCATCACGTATCCTGCAATCCACGCGACTAACGGGTAGGCTAAAAGAAAGCCGCTGGTTGCTCCGTGCAAAAGCTGTGCTACCCCGCCCATGCCCGTAGGATTGAACACCGGCATCCCGATCGCTCCCTCCGCCAGATAAAGCGCGAGAGCGGCGAATCCGCGCTTACTGCCTAACATCAGGCCAACCAGTAGCACGCCAAAATTCTGAACTGTTAGCGGTACCGGAGTAAACGGCAGCGGAATCGTAATGCGCGCGCACAGCGCAACAAACAAACTCGCGCCCACTACTAGCGCAACTTGCCGCACGGCTTCGAAGCCTCGACTTTGCTGAGTGCTTAATGTTTGTAGTGCCACTTTTGCCATGGAAGACTCTCCGAACTTTAACGCGACGCGTCAGTGCTCGATGTCAGTGGTCTGCGTCTCGCGCCCCACTTCGCTGGAAGAGCCCTCATGAGTAGCGTGCGCAGCCAATAAATGCCGGCGCAACCGCATGTACAGTGCGATTGCGACGCACACTACAACCAGTGTGCTCACACCCAGGATCAGGAACCACCAGATCATCCGCACAACTGTGTAGGATAACAGATCGTCTGGAAGATACTCACTTGAGGACAGGCGCCCTCGGCTGTTAAAGCGAGGTTAACTCGTCTTCGAGCCGGCCTTTTCCTGCAACATTGCCACTCGCTTCAGCGTGAGCTTGAACCGGTCCCGGCCAAACCTGGAACTCATGATCACTTTCTCGATGTTTCCAAACATGTGCGGGTCGCCAGCCTTTTCTCGGAGCTCTTTGAGAAACGGTTGAACCTTCGCGAATATAAGAAACATTTCTCCGCTGATCGCCGGCTGCAAAAATAAATCCTCGTTCAACGCTCCCTGCAGGACGAACGCCGCCGCCATGCTCCAGTAGCCTGAAACCTGGCGCAGCCAGTTATTCTCCTGCGTCCCGAAAGTAAATGAAATCTTCATAAACTCGTCGGCACTTCGCGGCCAGAACTGATTAACCCACCAGTGGCGCGCCTTGCGCATTTCTGCCTCGCGGCGCAGATCGTAGAGTTGCATAACTAGCTGAGCGTCCGCAGCTGTAGCCTTCTTCGCCATAAATTCCTCCGTTACTGCGGTTAAATCGGATGGGTCCTAACCCAGCAGCCCATTCAGAACCAAATCTGCAGGATGCAAGTCCGCATCAGTTGCCGGTTGTGGCTGCCGCTTCCAAATGTGGCGCTGGCCGCTCGAAGTCGCACTCCTTATTGGGGCAGGCAATCACGGGTCCAGCCTTCAGGAATTTCTCCACCAGATATTCGCTGCCGCAACTCGGGCACTTCTCCGGAATTGGCTTGTGCGCCGAAGTGAACTTGCACTTCGGATAATTTCCGCATCCGTAGAATGTATTGCCCTTGCGCGCGCGCTTCTCCACCAGTTCGCCGTCTTTGCACTCCGGACACTTTACCCCAATGAAGTTCTGCTTCACATATTTGCACTCGGGATATCCGCTGCACGCCGTGAACTCTCCAAAACGTCCGTGGCGGATCATCATGTTCCGCCCGCACTTCGGGCAGGGCTCATCCAGAGGAATGTCCGGAACTTTCTTGCCCTGGTCGAGCCGCCGCGTAGTCTTGCAATCGGGGTAGCCCGTGCAAGCCATGAACTGCCCAAAGCGCCCACGCTTGAGCACCATAACGCGGCCGCAGTTTTCGCAATATTCTTCCTGCGTCGTTTCCTGTACGTCGGCCGAATCAAGATCGGGCAAGTTGATCGGATTTTCTTTCGTGAACGTGCAAGTGTTCGGATCTTCTTTATCGTAGGTGCTGCAAGCGTAAAACGATCCATGCTTGCCCCACTTGATTACCAGCGGCGACCCACACTTCTCGCACTTTTCGTCGGTGGGTTTTTCCATCCGCTTGATGTTCTCCATATGCTTTTCGGCATATTTGAGATCCTTCTGGAATTTCTTGTAGAACTCGGCAAGGGTGTCGGTCCATTTTTCTTTGCCTTCTTCGATTTCGTCGAGTTCTTCTTCCAGCCGCGCGGTGTAGGCGATGTCGAAAATGTCGCGGAAGTTTTCTACCAGAAGGTCGGTGACCACCAGTCCGATCTCAGTTGGAGTAAACTTCCCACCCAACTTCTGTACATACTGCCGCTCTTGAATCGTCGACAGGATCGCCGAATAAGTTGAGGGACGCCCAATGCCGCGCTCTTCCAGTTCTTTCACAAGCGAAGCTTCGTTGTAGCGTGGCGGAGGCTCTGTGAAATGCTGCTCGGGCTTGAGTTCCTTCAGCGTCAGCTTCTGTCCAGCTTCCAGCGCCGGCAACTTGTGCTTCAATTCCTCGTCTTCTTCGTCTTTGCCTTCCTTCGATTCTTCGTACACTCGCAGGAAGCCGTCAAACTTCAGCACCGATCCAGTTACGCGGAACCAAAACGTCTCAGCTTTACCCTTCGCATCGATGTCGACCGTGGTCTGGTCAAACACCGCGGGCATAATCTGCGATGCCACAAAACGCTGCCAGATCAGCTTGTAAACCTTGAATTCATCTTCTTTTAAATACTGCTTAACCAGGTCCGGATGCCGCATCGCCGAAGTTGGCCGAATCGCTTCGTGCGCTGCCTGCGCTTCCTTTTTCTCTTTATAAGTGTTCGGAGTCTCCGGCAGATAGGCCGCGCCGTATTCCTTGCCCACATATTCGCGGACTTCCTGTATCGCCTCGGGCGCAACCCGGGTTGAATCCGTACGCATGTAGGTGATCAGGCCAACCTGGCCTTCCTCGCCCAGTTCCACACCTTCATACAAGCGCTGCGCGATCATCATCGTGCGCTTAACGCTGAAGCGTAGCTTGCGCGAAGAATCCTGCTGCAATTTGCTGGTGGTGAAAGGAGGTGCTGCGTTGCGACGGCGTTCTTTCTTGTCGACCGACCGCACCAGCCAGTCGGCTTGCTCCAGTGCAGCGCGGATTTTTTCCGCGTCCTCGCCGTTCGTGACTTCAATCTTTTCTTCGCCCTTGCCCAGGAACCGCGCGTCGAAGGCCGGCGGTTTACTCGCGGCAAGATGCGCGTCAATCGTCCAATATTCTTTTTTCTCGAACGCCTTAATCTCGCGTTCGCGTTCCACGATCAACCGCAGCGCAACCGTCTGTACACGTCCGGCGGACAGGCCCCGGCGCACCTTGTCCCATAACAGCGGAGAAACCTGATAGCCCACTAATCGGTCGAGCACGCGCCTCGCCTGTTGCGCGTCGACTAGATTCTGATCAATGGCTCGCGGGTGTTCGAATGCCGCTTGTACCGCGCGTTTGGTAATTTCGTTGAACGTTACGCGCTGAATCCGCGGCGGAGCCTCTCCATCTTCCTTCTTCTTCTTTTTCTTTTTAGAGGCGCCCCCATTGTCATCAAGTTCGAACGCGAGATGCGCAGCAATGGCCTCGCCTTCGCGATCCGGATCAGGCGCCAGGAAGATTGCATCCATTCCGGCCGCCATCTTCTTCAGCTTGGCCAGCACCTTTTCTTTGCCGGGGATGACGACGTAATCCGTCGCGAACTCATCGTTCGTGTCCACCCCGAGGGTGCTCTTGGGCAGATCTTTCACATGGCCTAGCGAGGCCTCCACGGAAAAACCCTTCCCCAGATATTTCTGGATGGTCTTCGCCTTCGCCGGCGATTCGACAATGACTAAACTTTTTATCAACACTCCCTCATCTCTGTAAGAATTGTCTCGAAGCTAGCACGAATGGACGGCGGCAACAAGTTACGGGCCAAAGCTCTCTGCTGTCAGCTATCAGCTCTCAGCCGTTGCATGAGCGATGCCAGCATGCGTTTAACCTCCACGGCCCGGCCGGACAGGCGCTCGAAATCTGGCGTCTGCAACAATTTTAGGTCGCGGGCAAGGAGCAGATGATATTCCAATTCGCTCGCCGAACCCGCAGCCATCTGCAGAAATCTCGCAAAATCTATATCTCCTTTTCGACATGTCCCCTCGGCAATATTAGCGCCGATGGATGCCGATGCCCTCCGCATCTGACTGGTCAATCCGTATATCTCCTCCCGAGGAAACGTCTTGCTGGACTGATAGACGTCAAGCGTCAAAATGTGGGCCTTCTCCCAGACTTTCAGATTCTTGAAACTCTGCATTCGATGGCCTCCGGTTCTGGCCGCTGACCTCTGATCGTTCGAGCTGACAGCTGATAGCTGACAGCTAAAAGCTTTTCACAAAATTCTTCCCCGGCATCTGCCTTACTTTTCCGCTCAACTCCAGCTCGAACAGCGCTGCGAAGATTTCCGAGGATGACATGACGTTCTCCAGTCCCTCCACTAACTCATCGATGTGCGTGGATTCATCGGCTTTCAGCAACTTCAGAATTCGCTTCTCGTGCGGCGGAAGCCCTTGGTCCGGAAATAGAGATGCGGAACTCGCCTCGCCGGATTCAGGTGACGGCGGCGGCGTCAGCGCCAGTTTTACCTCCGGCGGCAGATCTTCCCACACATCTTCCCACGTGGCAACCAGCTTTGCGCCTTGCTTAATCAGCGTGTTAGGTCCCCAGGAGTTTTTGTTAGTCACATTGCCCGGCACGGCAAATACATCCCGATTTTGTTCCAGGGCGCACCTTGCTGTTATCCGCGTCCCTGAATATTCCGCAGCCTCCACCACCAGTACTCCGATCGACATTCCACTCAAAATCCGATTGCGAATGGGAAAGTTCTGCGGCGCGGCGAACGATCCCATCGCGAATTCAGAAATGAGCGCGCCCCCCGTCGCGAGAATCTGCTCCGACAATCGCGAATTCTCCTTCGGATAAATCACGTCAACTCCGGTGCCAAACACCGCGACGGTCTTCCCCTTCGCGGTAAGCGCCCCGCGATGGCTAGCTGTGTCGACCCCGCGCGCCATCCCACTAATAATGACCAGGCCTTGTGCGGCCAAATCACACGCCAGCCGCTCCGCCATCCCGGAACCATACGGCGTGGGGTGCCTCGTACCTACCATCGCAATCCCCGGCTGTTTCAGTACTTCGGGATTTCCACGAACGTACAGCACCAGCGGGGGATCATAGATCTCTTTCAGGCGCACCGGATAACACGAATCTTCCGCCGACAGCACCGTCACCCCCGCCGCCGCAGTTCGCGCCATTTCCTCCCGCGCCAGTTCCGCTGATTTTCCAGTAGCGATCGACTGCGCCGACACTGCCTGAATTCCCGTGCTCTCCAGTTCAGTCAGCGAAGCGTGAAACACCACTTCGACGCTGCCAAAGTGTTCCACCAGCTTTCGCGCCTTGGTCGGTCCGAGTCCGGCCGTCAACGAGATGGCAAGCCATTCCAGAATATGAATTGCGGGTGCAGCCACGGCATTTGGCACGACATTACTCCAATCTTTATCGGCCCTGCGAGATAGAGACTGGGCGGACTGTAGTCATTCGCAGAAAGCGGTGTCAAGGAAAGACGTCACAAGGCATGTCAAATACTCTCTGCTAGAATCAAAACAGGAATGAGACGTCTACGCATCTCTGCGATTTCCTACCTCAACACTGCTCCCCTGATGTGGGATTTTGAACACGGCCAGCCTGAGGACGGCGGTGCCGGCCACCGCTTCGATATTGCTTACACGCTGCCATCAGCTTGCGCTCGCGACCTTGAAGCGGGAACCGCCGACATCGGAATTATCCCGGCTGCTGCCTACGCGCAAGTCCCCGGCCTGATGGTGTTGCCCGGCGTTGCTATTGCTTCGCGCCAGCCGGTTCGTTCCATCCTTCTTGTAAGCAATCTACCGATCGAAAGAATTCGCACCGTGGCCTTAGACACATCTTCCATGACCTCGGTGGCACTCACCAAAATTCTCTTCGAGAAATGGCTGGGCGGCAGCAGGACGTTCACCTCGATGTCCCCCGATATTGGGAAAATGCTCGCTTCGAACGACGCCGGATTACTAATCGGAGATCCCGCTCTCCAGATCGACCGCTCGCGCTATGTGACTCTCGATCTAGCCCAAGAATGGATTCACCGCACCGGCAAACCCTTCGTCTTCGCCTTCTGGGCACTTCGCCAGAACGCGTTGCGAGAGTCTTTGCCGCCCGAAGATCTTACTGCCATCTTTCAACAGTCTCGCGACCATGGACTCGAACCCGAAAGCCTCGCGCACATCTCCCGCGAATGGGCTCCCCGCCTCGGTCTCAGCGAAGGCAATGTGCTCTCCTACCTCACCGAAAGTATTCATTACCATCTGGACGCTGCCTGCCTGGAAGGCTTGCAACTTTTCTATCGCTACGCGGCCGAGATTGGAGCCCTGCCCGCCGCTCCTGAGCTGAACTTTTTAGGCGCTGCAAATGCTGCCATGGTATAGCGAAATTCTCGCATCCTCTGTAGACTCCTTCAAACCTGAATGCTTCACTTTGATCCACTGCTCGCCGTTCCTATCTGGCAGAAGCTTCGCCGCATGGGCGGTCCTGGACTCGTTCTGCTCGGCATCGCCGACAATTCCATCATCCCGCTCACCGGCAGCATGGACGTTCTTACCATCTGGCTCGCCGCGCGCCATCGCGAACCCTGGCCCTACTACGCACTGATGGCGACCATCGGCGCGGTAATCGGCGGCTACATTACTTATGCGCTCGCCCGCAAGGGCGGCAAAGAAACCATGGAACGCAAGCTCTCCAGGAAAAGAGCAAAACAAGTTTCAAACGCCTTTAAACGCTGGGGATTCTTTGCCGTCGCCGTCCCTGCAATCCTGCCCCCGCCATTTCCCTTCGTCCCATTCCTGATAGCGGCGGGCGCCGGCCAATACCCTCCTAAAAAATTTCTGGCGGCGTTAGCCACCGGTCGCGGCGTCCGTTACTCGATTGCCGCTGGCCTCGGCTATCGCTACGGCAGCCACATCAACCGTTTCTTCAATCGATACTACAAACCCGCAATGGCGATCCTGATCGGATTGGCAGTCATCGGCGCCGTGCTATCACTCATCCAATACCTTCGGCTTAGAAAGAAGAAATAAACGGATTCTTCGTGAACCTTCGTGCCGTTTGTGATTGATGAATTTGGTCGGGAATTTCGGGAACCCGCCGGCGCTGAATTTGTTCCCAGTCGCCTGACTTCGTTAGAATGGGATCGTACCCATGTCTCTCACCAAGTCCCAAGCGCTGGAGATGTTCGAGTCCGATGACCTGATCGGTATTGGCATGGAAGCCGACGCTGTCAGGCGAAAGCTACATCCAGAAGGCACCGTCACCTACATCATCGACCGCAACATTAATTACACAAATTTCTGCACGGAATACTGCACCTTCTGTGCCTTCTACAGACCGCTGAAAGGCCCCGCCGCCAAAGAAGGCTACATCCTGGATTTCGACACCATCTACGAAAAAATCCGCGAGACCGTCGAACTCGGAGGCACCGGCGTCCTTATGCAAGGCGGCCTGCACCCTGACCTCAAAATTGACTGGCACGAAAAGATGTTGCGCGGCATCAAGGACCGTTTTCCGCAAATTCATCTGCACTGCTATTCCGCTTCCGAAATCATCGCCATCGCCGAGTACAGCGCCCTCAGCATTCGCGACACGATTCTCCGCCTGCGCGATGCCGGACTCGATTCCATCCCCGGTGGCGGCGCTGAGATTCTCGACGACGAAGTCCGCTACAAAATCGCCCGGCTAAAATGCCTCACGCAAGATTGGATCAATGTCCACCGCACCGCCCACCAACTCGGCATGCGCACCACCGCGACCATGATGTTCGGCGTCGGCGAAGACTACAAACACCGCATCAACCATTTGCAGGAACTCTACGATCTTCAGGAAGAAACCGGAGGCTTCACCGCCTTCATCCCATGGAGCTTTCAGCCGCAACACACCGCCCTCGGCGGCCGCCACTGGGACGAAGCCACCGCCGTCGAATATCTGAAAGTGCTCGCTATCTCGCGCCTCTATCTCTCAAACTTCGTCAACGTCCAATCGAGCTGGGTAACGCAAGGTCTGAAAGTCTGCCAGATGGGACTGCGCTTCGGCGGCAATGACGTCGGCTCCGTGATGCTCGAAGAAAACGTAGTCCGCGCCGCAGGGGTCACCAACTGCACCACCGAGGAAGAACTCCGCCGCATTATCCGCGACGCCGGATTCAGACCGGCGCAGAGGGACACGCTTTATCGGCAGTACTTCCTGAACTAGCTATGTCACGTGGAAGGCCTGCAATAAAGTGGAAGAGCGGCGCTTCAACGCCGCGTAAAGCTCTCCATCGTGTACTTATTGAAGCGACGTCTCGTTTTGGGACACTCTGTATAGGTTTTTGCACGCGAACGAGTGTCGCGCGCTCCCGAAATTATTACATCCCAGTAACAACTACCGAGGGCAACTCGATCTGCGTTTAGACGCGGGAGCATGCTAGCACCCTGAAAAGACGGCACTTCTTTTCTCGCCACAGCCGACCTCGACTTGGCACAAGAATTGCAATTACAGAGTTGCTGTCGCTGCAATTGGAGGGATTTCCAATGTCCGCTACCGGCGATGCAGAATTTCTTCGTCTCCTTAAAAAAGACATCGATTACTTTACGCACGCAGTGGAGCACTTTGAAGATTTGATTCCGCGCGTGTGCTCTTCCGTACAAGATCAGTGGAGATTGCAGGCGCAAACCCGCCGCAACTTTGCCTTTGAACTGGAAATTCTTTTGGATAAAGCGGAACAATGTGTAAGCACATCGGTCCGCGCCGGAAAAAACGGAGACCAGTCCAGTTCTGCCTCACAATAAGCGGCAAGCGCCATGTTCTTGCCGGCATCAATGCCTGAAGCGGTTAGTGTATTCAATCCGGTAGAATAAACGTTTTCACCGGAACGCTTGCCACACTCTCATTTCACGCTGTCATCGATGCTGGCCGCATGGGCTGCCCCGCGCGGCATTGTGCCCTATCTCCGCCAGCACTTGCTGGATAAGACTTTTCAGGGTCTCTATCACACTGATGCGTTCGATCGCGCGCTGCTGATTCCATATTTTATTGTGCTGGTCTTGCTGGCCGGCTACGGAATGCATCGCTACATTCTGGTTTACCTCTACTACAAGCACAAGAAGAACCGCACCACTGAGCCCGCCGCTTACTTCGAAGAATTGCCGCGCGTGACCGTGCAACTGCCGATCTTTAACGAGCAGTACGTAATTGAGCGCTTGCTGGAATCCATTTGCAAGTTGAAATACCCTCGGGAGAAGCTCGACATCCAGGTGCTCGACGATTCCACCGACGAGACCGTGGGCGTGGCCCGCACTCTGGTGGAGCGCTATGCCGCGCTCGGGAATCCTATCACTTACCATCACCGCACCAACCGCGAGGGATACAAAGCAGGCGCGCTCGCCGAAGGCTTGAAGACAGCCAAAGGAGAATTTGTAACTATCTTCGACGCCGACTTCACGCCGCCCGAAGATTTTATTCTGCGCACCATCCATCACTTCACCGATCCCAAGATTGGGATGGTGCAAACCCGCTGGACGCACATCAACCGCGACTATTCCTTTCTCACGCAGGTCGAAGCGATCCTGCTCGATGGTCACTTCGTGCTCGAGCACTCGGGACGCGCGCGCAGCGGAGTCTTCTTCAATTTCAACGGCACGGCCGGTGTTTGGCGGCGGCGCGCGATCGACGAAGCTGGCGGCTGGCAACACGATACGCTCACCGAAGACACCGATCTTTCCTATCGCGCCCAGCTCAAGGGATGGAAGTTCATCTACCTGCAGGATGTCGAGTGCCCGGCCGAATTGCCCATTGAAATGACCGCATTCAAGACCCAGCAGGCGCGCTGGGCCAAGGGCCTGATCCAGACCGGAAAGAAGATTCTGCCGCGCGTGATGCGCAGCGATGCGCCGTTGCACACTAAGATTGAGGCCTGGTATCACCTGACTGCAAACCTCAGCTATCCGCTGATGATTGTGCTTTCGGTGCTGATGTTGCCGGCCATGGTCATCCGCTTTTATCAGGGATGGTTTCAGATGCTGTTCATCGACCTGCCACTCTTTCTTGCTTCTACATTTTCTATTTCGAGCTTCTACCTCGTCTCGCAGCGCGAACTTTTTCCGAAGACCTGGCCGCGCGCTCTGCTCTATCTCCCGTTCCTGATGGCGCTCGGTATCGGGCTCACCATCACCAATACCAAGGCTGTGATTGAAGCACTGATTGGCAAAGAAAGCGCGTTCGCGCGTACTCCCAAATACAACGTCGAATCCAGCAAAGATAAGATCGGCGCCACCAAATATCGCAAGCGCCTCGGATGGGTGCCGTGGGTCGAACTGCTGATTGGCAGTTATTTCGCGCTCACTGTGTTTTATGCTGTCGAGAACGAGAACTTCGTTACCGTTCCATTCCTTCTGCTCTTCGTGTTGGGCTATTGGTGCACAGGATTGATGTCTCTGTTGCAGGGCCGCTTCTCCGGCGTCGCACTCAGCAGCGAATCTCATACCAAGCCATTTCCCGTTGGAGTGTGAAGTGCGGCAGCCAGCATCTCATTGGTGCGGTGCCGGTGGGACGCTGGCGCTACGAAACTTTCCTTAGCCTCGCTGCTCAGTTACAATCCAGTCGCCCAGAGTTCTCGCGCTAAGTCGCGACTACTTCGCGACTCGAGGGAGGCTGCGATGCTCCGCTTCCGCAAGCTGTTCTATGTCGTTGTCCTGGCACTGTTGGTCACTTCGCTCCTCAGTTGTGGAGGTAGACACGATTCCGACGAGTACTTCGTGCTCGTTGCGGCGAACCTTCAAGTCCCCTATTGGCAGAGTGCGGGCGCAGGATTTTCTAGAGCCGCCGCTCAAATGAAAGTGCGAACTGATTATTTCGGTCCAAACAATTACGATCCTAAGGCCGAGCGCGACGCGCTCGATAGAGCGGTGCAGCAGAAGGCCACCGGCATCCTGCTCGCGGTGACCGATCCAGCGCTGCTCAAAGACGGCATCGATAAAGCGATCGCCGCCGGAATTCCGGTAGTCACCATCGATTCCGATGCTCCAGCCAGCAAGCGTCTTTTCTTTATTGGCACGAATAATTATCAGGTTGGCGTCACGGGTGGAGAGCGACTGGCGAAGGAACTGAAGGGCAAGGGCAACGTCGTGGTGTTCACAATGCCGGAACAACACAACATGCAGGACCGGCTGCGCGGTTATCGCGATGCGCTGGATCGCAGCGGGATCAAAATCACTCGCGTGGTAGATATCCAGGGCGATCCGCGCATTGCCTTCGATACCACAACCCAAATTATCGGCAAGGAGAAAGATAAGGTCGACGCCTTCGTGTGTCTCGAAGCGCAATCGGGGAAAGAAGTGGCCGGCGTGCTCGACAGTTATAAAGTTACCGGCAAGATTGTTATGGCGATGGACACCGATCCGGAGACGCTCGATTGGATCAAGAAGGGCGGCATCGCCGCCACCATTGCGCAGAAACCCTACACCATGGCTCTTGTCGGCATGCAGATGCTGGACAATCTATACCACCACAAGCCGCCTTCGCTCGATACCGATTGGTCGAAGGACAGCTTTGCGCCCATCCCTTCATTCGTGGATACTGGTTCTGCCTTGATCGACAAGAGCAATCTCGATTCGTTCCTCCAGGCGAAGCAGAGCGTTACGGGCGGACGCAAGTAACGCTTGGTTAACAAAAAGCAATCTGGGCCGAGGGATCAATTACACAATGCGAAGAAAGCAGCTTTCTTTTTTTATTGCATGGATTATCGTCAGCTTCCTTTTTGTCGCCGGGCCCGCGTCGAGCTTGGCGCTGGAGCGGCAGCCCAATTCCGACTATCATGCTCGCCGCGAAGCGCTCGCCAAAAAAGCGGCCGGCGTTGTGGTGCTGTTCGCAGCCACCGAGAACGATGGCCCCAACGATCTTTACGGATTCCGCCAGGACGATAACTTCTTCTATCTTTCGGGCTTAAGCGAACCGGGTTCCGCTCTGCTGATTGCGTCGGCTGCCGAATCCACGGCCGATACGTCCGCGCGCTCTTATACCGAAATCCTTTTTCTTCCTCCGCGCAACTCCACTCAAGAGAAATGGACCGGGCCCAAGCTCGGGCCGGAAAACCCTGAAGCGCCAAAGATCACTGGCTTTGATCGCGTTGAAGACATGAGCCAACTGCCCGGCGAAGTGGTGCGGTTTGTGAACGGCGCGCGCCCTTCGGTTTACACCGAGGTCGCTTCGCATGGTGAAAGTACTCCATCCACGGCGCCCCTGGCATTTTTGAAGCGGCTGAATGCGTATCTGTCTTTTCAGGACGTGAAGCCGATGCTTTCGTCGCTCCGCACCACCAAGGACGCAGGCGAGGTCGTGCTGATTCGCAAAGCGGTGGATGCTTCAGTGGCTGCGCACTTTGCCGCGTTCAAAGCGGTGAAGCTGAATGTGAACGAGCGCGAAATTTCCGCGCTCATGCAATACGAGTGGGGCAAGCGAGGCTGCGAACGCGTCGCCTACGCGCCCATCGTGGGGTCGGGCTACTATTCCACCGTTCTGCACTATTCGGATGATGACAACGTCATGAAGTCCGGCGACGTGGTTGTCATCGACGCGGCAGGTGAATACTCAATGTATGCCGCCGATATCACGCGCACGATGCCAGTCAACGGCCACTTTACCGCGAGGCAGCGCGAAATTTATGACATCGTTTTCGGAGCGCAGCAGGCGGCCATGGCCGCGTTTCAATCCGGTAAATCGAGCGTCACTCGCGCCACCGCCAATTCGCTCTACCAGGTTGCCTTCGACTATATCAATACCCACGGTAAGGACTTGCACGGTCAGCCGCTGGGGCAGTATTTCATTCATGGTCTTGGCCACTATATTGGCCTCAACGTTCACGATCCGGGCGATTACAGCGTGCCACTCGGCCCGGGCATGACTTTTACGATCGAACCTGGAATTTATATTCCCGAAGAAAATCTTGGCGTCCGGATCGAAGACGACTATTACGTTGACAAGGATGGCAAGCTGATCAAACTGAGCGAGGCGCTGCCGTCAAAGGCGGAAGACGTAGAAAAGCTGATGGAAGGAAAATGAGAAAGTGAAATTGAGAAATTGGTAATTGGGTAATTTTCAAGAAACGTTCGATGCTTAAATTACCAAGTCCCCAAATGGGCCAATTCCTCAATTCCTACGAGACGTATTCCCGGATGTACTCATCCTGCGTTTGCGTGAGGGCGCGCAGGTCGCCATCGAAAATTACTTTGCCTTCGCGCAGGATTAGAAAACTCATGGGCACGTCGCAATGCTGGCCGGGAAGCAGCGCCACCATCCGATTGGCGTCTTTATCGAACTGATGCGTGGCCATGGTGAATGCGTCCTGCAGGCGGTGGGTCACTAACAGAGCGCTGGTCTTGTTCACATCGCGCTGCTTCACAATCAATTCAATGATAGTGTTCGAGGTTACTGGATCCAGGCCCCCAGTGGGCGAATCGTAAAGCAGCAGTTCGGGCTGCGTAATCACGGCTCGCGCGATCGCGACGCGACGCCGCATGCCTCCGGATAACTCAGAGGGATCAAGGTCGAGGGTGTGCTCCAGTTCGACAAAATGCAGTGCCTCGCGCACCCTGCGATCGATTTCCTCGTCATACACACCGTGATCTTCCATGAGGCGATAGGCAACATTTTCTCGAACGGTGAGAGAATCGAAAAGCGCGCTTTCCTGAAAGACCATTCCGATTTTGCCGCGCAACTCGAACAAGTCTTCCTCCGGCATCTGCGAGATATCATGACCCAGCACCACAATGCGTCCGGAGTCTGGCCGGATCAGTCCCATCGCCAGCTTCAAGATCAGACTTTTTCCTGAGCCCGCTACCCCGAAGAGAGCCTTGGTCTCGCCCTTGGCGAGACGGAAGGAAACTCCGCGCAGGACTTCGTTCTCGCCAAAGCCCAGCGCCACGTCTTCAAATACGACGGCGGGCGAGGTATCTTCAGTTGTGATTACGGCGGCGGAATCGAGTGGCAAGGTAGGGACAGACATGAGATTACCGGTAGGAAAGTACGGCCATCAGTAAACGAGTGACGAAAAAATCGAGCACAAGAATGATCACGGAAGAGGCGACCATGGCTTGGGTTGTGGCCCGGCCCACGCCCTGGGTCCCACCGCGCGCGTTCATTCCGTAAAAGCAGCCTATGGTCGCGATAATGAAACCAAATAAGACGGGCTTGACCAGTCCCATAAACACGTCCTGAAACACCAAAGTCTGCCACGCATAGGACCAATACTGCCGCCAGTCCAGATGAAGCAGAACCCGAGCGACTATTCCTCCACCGGCGAGGCCCACCAAGTCGGAGACAATGGCCAGGAAAAACAGCATGAACACAGTGGCGGCGACGCGCGGCGTCACCAGTTTTTTCATGGGGTCGGTGCCAAGGGCGCGCATGGCGTCGATCTGTTCGGTCACTACCATCGATCCTAATTCGCTGGCCATGCCGGAGGAATTCCGTCCGGCCACCATTAAGCTGGTGAGTACTGGACCAAGTTCGCGCACCATGGAAGTCGAAACCAGTTGTCCTACCAGCGAGAGCGAGCCGAAACGCTCAAGCGTATTCGAGGCCTGGAGCGCCAGCACTGCTCCGGTGAAGAAGCCGGTGAGCACGACGATGGGCAGCGATCCCACCCCGATTGCGTCCGCTTGACGTACCATGTCCGTAAAATAGAAGGGCTTCTGAAGGAGATTGGCGACGGCTTGGACGCAAAACAAAGCATAATCCTGAACTGTCTGGATTCTTAATTTGGCGAAATAGGTGGGCGACGTAAGTTCCATGCGGCTCGGAGGCATGACGATTCACTTGCCACGCTTTCCCGAACTATAGCAGAGAAGTCCGCGAGGCTTCAGAGATCTTCCGCTGAATCTATTCTGAGAACTATTCTGGCGGGCTGCTGGGTCAGCCGCTTTTTCCGAGGATCGAGGAGGCGGTAACTGAAATCGGTAGGTGTGGAGCGGCTTCGCAGAAGCCGGAAGTCGTTGCTTATCAGCGGCCTATTTATCCGCGGGTCTTCTTCTTGATCTCGATGTTCAGCCTGCGGATTTTCTGATTCAGGGTCGACAGCGGAACCTTGAAGTGTTCGGCGGCTTCCGTCTGGTTCCAGTTACACTTCTCCAGCATCTCCGTAATGATGCGCTTTTCCACGTCTTCCACAATTTCGAACAGAGAAGCATCCGCGGGTGGATCATGCAGCAAGGAGAATGCTGAACCCTTCCCCAGCAGGTTATCGGGTAAAAGGTCCATGCCGATAGCGTTTCCGGAGGACAGGACGACCGCGCGCTCAATCACGTTTTCAAGTTCGCGCACATTGCCGGGCCAGGAATAAGCCATCAGAGGCCGCAAAGCCTCAGGAGTAATGGTGCGCGCCGGGCGGTCATTTTCCTCGGCATATTTCTTCAGAAAGAAATCGACGAGCAAAGGAATATCCTGCTTCCGCTGTCGCAGAGGCGGAAGTTCGATGGTGATTACGTTGAGGCGGTAGAACAAATCCTCGCGGAAGCGGCCTTCGCGCACTAAATGGCGCAGATCTACGTTGGTGGCGGCGATAATGCGCACGTCCACTTGGACCTCTTGCACGCCGCCCAGGTGCATGAAACGTCGGTCTTGCAGGACGCGCAGAATCTTGGCTTGGGTGTCGAGGCCCATGGTCGCGATTTCATCGAGAAACAGCGTGCCCCGATCCGCCATCTCGAACAGTCCCTTTTTGGAAGCGATGGCGCTGGTGAATGCCCCCTTCACGTGGCCGAAGAGCGTGGATTCGAGCAGGTCTGTGGGCATGGAGCCGGTATTGACCGGGACGAAAGGGCGGTCGTGGCGCGGCGAATTCAGGTGCAGCGCTTTGGCGATCACTTCCTTGCCGGTCCCGCTCTCACCCTGCAACAGCACCGTAGAACGGCTATTGGCCACCTGGGCGACGAGATCAAAGATTTTTAGCATCGGCTCGCTCTTGCCGACGATGTTTTCGAAATTGTAGCGCTGCTTGAGCGCGCGCTTGAGCTGGACGTTTTCTTCTTCGGCCCGGCGCCATCCGATGGCAGCGCGGACATCGGCGAGAAGCTTTTCGTTGTCCCAGGGTTTTTGGACGAAGTTGGCCGCACCCGACTGCATGGCGCGCACCGCATTCTCCACCGTTCCGTAGGCCGTGATCATGATGACCGGAAGACGGGTTTCGTGGGTGCGAATCTCGGCCAGGATTTCCATTCCATCGCGCCCCGGCAGAGCAAGGTCGAGCAGAACGAGGTCGAAAGGATGTTCTCCGATGCGCTGCAGGCCCGCTTCACCGCTCACCGCGGTTTCCACGGCGAAGCCTTCCATCTCAAGCAAAGTCTGCAACGACTCGCGAATCTCGGATTCGTCGTCAATAATGAGGACGGCGCCCGCCAAGCCCGGGCCACCCGGGCTCCCGTTTAACAGCGTGCGCGAAACGACTGCGGTATCAGACATATTCCGCCTTGGAATGGACTGGCTTTCTACTTAGAGGGAAATCCAGGGTGAAGGTTGTCCCGGTGCCGGGGTGACTGTCGACGCGAATCTTTCCCGCGTGTTCCTGGATGATCCCGTAGGTGACGGAAAGACCGAGACCGGTGCCGCGGGCCTGACCTTCGCGCGGAGAAGTCTTCGTAGTGAAGAAAGGATCGTAAATGCGCTGGATATTCTCGGGCGCGATGCCAGAACCAGTATCGGTTACGCACACGCTGACGCTATCGCCGTTCAGTGTCGCCACCCGCAGGGTGCCCCCTCCTGGCATGGCGTCTTTGGCGTTCAGGAAAAGGTTCAAGAATACCTGTTGCAGTCGTCCCGCATTTCCTTGAATTGCTGGGAGCTTCGGCGCCAGCACATTCTCGACTTCGACTTTAGCTACCTTGAACTGGTGTTCGAGTAGCGCCAGAGTATCCGCGATTACTTTGTTGACATCCACATCGCCGATCTCGCTGCCGCTGGTGCGGGAGAAGTTCAGCAAGTTGTTGACAATTTCAGAAGCACGGAAAGTCTGGCGCGTAATCTTCTCGAGGAGTGCCGATTTCTGGGAGTCGCTTTGAAGTTGCTTGGCCAGCATTTGAGTGTAGGAGGAGATCACCGCCAGGGGTGTGTTGACTTCGTGAGCCACGCCGGCCGCGAGCAGCCCGATCGACGAAAGTTTGTCGGCCTGGGACAGCTGAGCTTCCAGTTCGACACGCGCCGTGATGTCGTCCATAATGAGCAACCGGCCAATCACCTCAAACTTGCGCGTAACCAGAGGGGCAAGCGCTACATTGACAGTGCGGACTTCGCCTGCTGGCGTATTCAGGCGGAATTTGTACAGGTTTCGAATACCGGGCTCGCTGCGCATGCGATGGAATTCCTCAACAAACTCGGCCGGGAAAATGGCCTTCAGGGACTGCGTTAGCGTCTGCCAGCGCGGCACCGCATACATTACTTCCATTTGCGCATTCCAGCTTTCGATGCGGTCTTCCATGTCGAGGGCCATTACGCCTACGTTGATGGATTCGACAATGTTTTCATTGAAGTCTTTCAGGCGCTCATACTCGGCTGCCTTCTGTTGTAACGAGGCGTAGAGCTGCGAGTTCTGGATGGCGATGCCAAGATAACCGCCCAGTGTTTCCAGCAATTCCATGTCTTCGCTGGAGAGAAAGTCGCCTTGCGTGGTCTTGCCCAAGCCCAGAACGGCGATGGTCTTGTGTTGCGCATGGCAGGGAATGTAGTAGTTCAGATCCAGACGTGCGATGGCCTGTTGCGCGGCTGGCGTCTCTCGAGGTACCTGATGAGTGTTTTCGAAGAACAAGTGGCCGGCCTGCTCGGGACGAGAAATGCTTAGAAATGACAGGTCAATGCTGCCTGGAGCCGACAGGCCGAAAGATTTGGCCAGAACAAAATTGTCCGCTGAGTCTCCCGCCAGGAAAATCGCCATGCGATCGACGGCGAGGGTACGCGATAAGCGGTCGATCAGCGAAGAGAGCAGTGTGCTCAGGTTGGTCTCCGAACCCAATTCGCGGCCGAACTCAAGCAGGGTGCGGCGATAGTCATAGCGCGTGCGATAGAAGAACTGATCGATGTGGTCTTGAATCCATTTGCGGACGGGATCAAACAACAGCGCGGTTACTACGACCGCCAGGATCAGACCTACGGGCCCGGAACTGGGTTGCCAGTTGTGTACCAGCAGAGCCACGCCCGCGACGAGGCCGAAATACAATCCTACGACGATCGCCGCAGCGAGGGTGTATACCACGCCGCGCTTGAAGATGAGATCTACATCCATCAAGCGATAACGGAAGATCGCGTAACCGAAGGTGAGCGGCAGCAGCGCGAGCGAGAGTGCAGAAACCTTCATGGTCGCGGCTGGCAGCGATCCCATGAGATAAGGGACAACGTAGAACAAGGTGTAGGGCACAACGGCGAGAACAGTTCCGCGCGTCACCCATTTCAACTGCTGCCGAAGGATAGTTGTGCTGGCGCGGCGATAGCTGTACCAAAGTACGATCGCTGCGGCCAGAAAGAAGAGCGATCCGTACGACATTTCCATTCGATCGAGGTTCCAGCGCAGCCTCTCACTGGCTTGCAGCCACTGCATGGCGGTGATGTGCCAGGCGAGCAACATCGCTCCAGGGAGATAAACCAAGGCGAGCAGAGAAGGATGTTTGCGAACGATCTGGCGCTTCTCAGGAAAGGTGAGAACGAAATGAAGAAACAGGGCGGGCTGCAGGACTCCGGCAGCGATATTGCCCCAATAAATTACCCAGTCGAAATCATTCAGCTTGCCGGTGTATTTGAACGAATAAGCAATAAATGAAACCAGGCAGAAGATATAGAAGTGCGTGGATCCAACCGCAGTCCAGCGGCGAAGCAACACGTAGATGCCGATTCCGAGATAGATCAGCGCGATCAGCCGCAGCCAGTTGTTGAGAGAACGCTCCGCAGGTACAAGTATGACGCTGGAATCGAGAACAACCGATTGCCGGAGCAGGGAATACGCAGCCTTCGACCAGACGCCGTTACGGTAGAGTTGGCGCTCCAACCCTGACATGTTCCGCACTTCTTGTCCGTTGATGGAGACTAGTTCGTCGCCCGGCTTGATGCCGCTTTTGGCGCCGGGTCCGGTACGTTCGACCCGATCGGCGGTCAGCCGGCCGCCGTGCTCGACCCACCAGACGCCATCGTCTGGAACCAGGAATTTCCACTCGGCATTGAAATTGAACCCAGCGAAAACGACGGCAGCCACGGTCAAAAGGAACAACAGCACGGCAACCGAGCGGACTTGGCTTTCCCGATTCATGGGCTTGAGCGGCGCCCCGACAGGTGGGCTAATGTGCCGCAGATCAATGTCAGACTGATGCTCTATCAGCAACTTCGCTGCCATGTCCGTTTCCGTTTTGGGACCGCTAAGTGCCGTACCTAAAGCAACTTCCAAGATTATAGATGGATTTGTGGAAAGCGGGTATGTATTTCAGGAGGTTTGTGTGGAATCTTGTATCCGACACGGTGAGAATGATTTAGATGGCAATGCGAAACTGCAGGCGAGGCGCGACTGCGCTTCGCAGACTCAGGCCAGGGAACGCCTACGATGCGCGTCAGTCGTGAGTCGCGAACAGCTAAGATGTCCGATCGCCATTGCGATTGGCGACCGGGGTTAATTTTTTCGCTTAATTCCCGCCTTGCGCTTCCAATATGGGAAAGAATTCAGCGCGGTGAACTAAGAAGGCCAAGCTGCCAGTTGCGCGTTTGCGGGCCCAAGGCTTACGCGAATCACGTTCATCAGTTCGTCGTTATCCGCGGGTTTTTGAAAAAACGCGGCTGCCCCCGCCTTCAGAGCGCGTTCTTCGTTGGCTTGAGGATCGCGGGCGCTCAGCACGATGACGGGAATCCCGGCAAGTGCGTCGCTGTTTTGCAGCCGCTCCAGAACCACGAAGCCGTCGCCGACGGGGAGGCCCAAGTCTAGAATGATCAAGCTTGGACGTTCTTTCTGAGCTGAGGCAATCGCGGAATAGCCATCGGTTGCGGTGGTAACGTCATAATCGTTAGCGCGCAAACGCAGGCGCATGGCGCGTACCAGATCAGGATCATCATCGACTACAAGAATCTTTGGTTTCGGCATTGAGTTCTCTCCTTGTGAGTTATCAATTGGCGTTTTTTGAGCTTTTCCCGGTTGACAGTTGTTTGCGTTCCAGACCGGTAAAAATCATCTGGGTTACGCAACCGGCGACACTTTGAATCTGCTGGTCGAGGGATTGTTTGGTATCGGTGGCCGGTAACTGGACCGGAACCGAGGTGATGGTCACCATGCACTTGGACTTGAGATCGGGAACGCGCTCCAACTGTTCGCGGATCCGAGTAGTCATGATCCCGGAACGCTGAAGATCGGTGCAGGCGACGACGTAGAAAGTTTCGGCCGACCCAGCCGCGCCCATCGGGGGTAACAACAAGTCTTTGTCGAGATAGATGCAGCGGCGCACGGTCTCCAAACACTGCTGCCAGGTTTCTTTCCAGTTTCCCCGCGGAGGGTTGGACAGGGGCGTCAGTTCGATGCGCACCAGCACCATATCCGGACGCAATTGGGCCTGGTGCGTGACTACCGGAGCAAGCAACTTGGGCAGCGAGAAAATGGGCAGGGTGAAAGTAAACGTGCTACCTTGCCCCGGTTCACTCGAAACCCAGATCCGGCCCTGATGAAGCCGTACGATTTCCCGGCTGATAAACAAACCCAGTCCCAGTCCGGATCGGTTGTTATCAACCGAATTGGGATCCTGGTACAGCCGCTCAAAGATCAACGCCTTGGCTTCCGGCCCGATGCCGCGTCCAGTATCGCTGACGGAAATGTAGGCGGAGCCCGGATCGGCGTCCACCATAGTTGCTTGCAGCATGACTGCGCCATCTGGAGCAGTGAATTTGATGGCATTGTCTGCAAGGTTGATCAACACTTCGAGCACGCGATCGGGGTCGGCGTGCACCAAAGGGAGCCGGTGATCGATTCCGACCTCCAATCCAACTTTTTTTTCGTCCGCGGTGGGCCGTAGCATTGCCGCGGCCTGTTGAACCAGTTCATTCAGCGAAATGCAGCGTGGCTCGATGCGCATCTTGCCGCTCTCGGCGCGCGTAGCCTCAAGCAGGTCGCGGATCATGGCGTGCAACTGATTCACGCTTTTCAAAACTGTCTTCAGGTGGTCGCCCTGCTCGGGCGCAACCGGGCCAGCGAGGCCATCCAAAAGCAAAGTGACGTACTGGTGAATGCAGGTGAGCGGCGTGCGCAGTTCATGAGAGACGTGGGACAGGAACTGGTTCTTGAATTCCAGTTGCTGCTTCTGAGCGATTTCGAGGGAGCGAAGCAGGGCCTGGCGTTCCACGGCGTAGCGCATAGCCCGCTCCAGATTCTTGCTGGAGATGTTGCCTTTTACCAGATAGTCCTGCACGCCGTGATGAACGGCTTTCATCGCCAGTACTTCGTCATCCTGGCCGGAGAGCACGACGACCGGTACATTGGGCGAGTGCTCCATAAGGCGTCGAAAAGTGTCCGCCCCGTGACTGTCGGGAAGATTCAGGTCCAACAGGACCAGCGAAGGTGTTTCCCGGCTCAGGGAAGCGAGGCCATCGGCGAGCCGGCTAACGCAATTCACCTTCACTGCTGATTGGCCTTCGACCAGGCGAAGGCGGACGAGGTCTGCATCTCCCGGGTTATCTTCTATGAGCAATACATTCGTAGTTGTTTCATTCATTGTTTTGTTTGTTCTCCTCTGGGTGGCAGGCTGGCAAGGCCAAACCAAAATTGTTCAATCGACTTCATGGCGGCAAAATATTCAACAAGATTTCCCGGCTTGCACACGTAGCAATTAGCTCCCAATTCATAGCTGCGTTTGACGTCCTGGCTGAGCTGGGACGTGCTGAAGATAATCACGGGAATGCACCGCAGATCCGGACTTGCCTTCATTGCGGCCAAAACGGCCAAGCCCCCGCGCTTGGGTAAATTCAAGTCGAGGATGACGAGATCGGCCGGGAGTGCACTGCTATAGTTTCCCCGCCGGTTCAGAAAAGCGAGCGCTTCCACGCCATCCTCCACGCTGTTGATCTGGCAGCGGGGAGCGCATTGTTTCAGGGCTTCGCAAGCCAGGCCGATATCCGCTGGGTTGTCGTCCACAATCAGAAGATGAAGCACGGAGTTCATGCTTTGCCGTCTTTCTCGTCGGCACCGCGCAGCGGAATGGTGAACTTGAAAGTGGCTCCGCACCCGGCTTGGGACTCAACCCAAATGTTGCCGCCGTTACGCTCGATGATCTTCTTGCAGACCGCGAGGCCAATGCCGTTCCCGGGATATTCGGTGCGCGCGTGCAAACGCTGGAAGACGACAAAAATGTTATCGGCGAACTCCGGTGCGATTCCAATGCCGTTATCGGCCAGGCTGAATTGCCAGTACAGCGCGGTTTTCTCGGCCCGTATGGAAATGACCGGCTGCTTTTCCCCACGAAACTTGATGGCGTTTCCGATCAGATTCTGGAACAGCTGCACGATCTGCGTCCGATCGGCCCAAACCCCAGGTAAGTTCGCGGAGTTTAAGTTCGAGTAGTCAATGACCGCGCCGCTTTCCTGAATGGCCGGGCCCAGACTCTTTACGACCTCTTCGAGAACGGCATTGCAATCGACCATCGAATCGGCGCCATTGGCGCGCCCTACCCTCGAAAATGCCAGCAAGTCCTGTATGAGCACTTGCATGCGGAGTGCGCCCTCGCTGGCGTAACCGATGAATTTGTCGGCATTCTCGTCGAGCTTGCCGCGATAGCGTTCCGAGAGCAGTTGGGTGTATGCCGCGACCATGCGCAGGGGTTCTTGCAAGTCATGGGAGGCGACGTAGGCGAATTGCTCAAGGTCCGCATTCGAGCGCGCCAATTCATCCGCTTTCTTTGCCAGATCTGCTTCCGCCTGACGGCGTAGGCCGCGTTCACATTTTTCCTGCAAGGCCCGGCGCACTACTTCAGGCAGGCGTGCCAGGCCGTCTTTCAGAACATAATCCGTAGCGCCCTGCCTGATGCATTCCACGGCGGTTACATCCCCGAGGGCGCCCGAAACCAGGATCATCGGAATGTCCAGGTTTTGCCGGCGGAGCACGGTCAGCGCTTCCATTCCTTTCCAGTTCGGCAAGTTGTAGTCGGCCAGCACAATTTCGGGAGAGTGAGTGCGCAGCGCTTCGGTGAAGCCCGCCTCGTCCTGCACAATCACCGCACTCACTTCGAGGCTGTCCTTGCGCAACGCGCGCAACACCAGTTCCGCGTCGAGCTGATTGTCCTCAACTAGCAAAGCTCGCAGCTTGGGTTTCGGCCCGATCGAGCTGTCAATTCCGAGTTTGGCCGCGCTGCTGCTCATTGCGCCTGCTTTGCCGTGCCCGCAGCGGTGGCAGTCAAGGGAGGCTGATTGGTCACCAGCCAGTACAGGCCGATCAGCTTCACCATTTTCCGGAACTGGTCGAAGTCCACCGGTTTTTGCAGATAGCTGTTAACCCCCAAGTTATAGCCGCTCACCATGTCCCGCTCTTCGCGGGAAGAAGTCATCAGCACGACGGGTATGGTCCGGGTTCGCGGATCATTCTTGACCTGTTTCAGGACTTCCATTCCATCCACTTTGGGCATCTTCAAATCCAGCAAGACCAGCTTCGGCGGTTTTTCAAAGGACCGTTCGGCATGGGGTCCTTTGCAGAACAGAAAATCCAGCGCTTCCTCGCCATCGCGAGCGATGAAGACGCGGTTCGCCAGATTTTCCGCCCGCAAAGCATGCAGAGTGAGGTCTATGTCGTCTTGACTATCATCGACCAAAAGAATTTCGACTTCATTTGAGTTCATCATTAACTCCCTGCCGCGGCCGTTTTGTTAGTAACTTCTTTTGTCTTAGCCTCATCGGAGCTGACTGGCGCCAGCGGAGCCGTGTCCGCGCTAAGGGTGAAACAAAAGGTTGCGCCCTTGCCCGACTCTGCCTGGGCCCAGACCCGGCCTCCGTGCTTGTGAACGATGCGTTGTACGATTGCCAGGCCGACACCGGTTCCTGCAAAATCCTCCGCACGGTGTAGACGCTGGAAGACGCCGAACAGCTTGTCGACATACTTCATGTCGAAACCGACGCCATTGTCGCGAACGAAAATGACTGTCTGCCCATTTTCTAGCCGGTGATTGATCTCGATGACGGTTCTCTCCCGGGTACGGGTGAACTTCAGGGCGTTGGAGATCAGGTTCTGAAACACCTGACGAATCAGGAGTGGATCGCAGTTTGCCGAAGGCAGCTTCGCAATCTCCCAATTCACCGCTCTGCCTTCCGCTTCTGGCTGCAGCAGGGAAACGACATCCTCGATGATCGAATTCAGACTGCCGATTTGGAGGTTGAGGGCATGACGGCCCACCCGCGCCAAATTAAGCAGCTCATCCACCAGCAACCCCATACGGCGGGTTCCGTCTTCGATGCGCTGCAAATGCTGCTGCGCTTCTGGCTCCATTCTGGCGGCAAAGTCTTCGATCAAGATCCTGGAAAACCCACCGATGTGCCGCAGCGGCGCGCGCAGATCATGGGACACGGAATAAGTGAAAGCTTCCAACTCCTGGTTGGCCGCTGCTAGTTGCGCGGTGCGCTCCGCCACCCTCTCTTCGAGTCCGTCATTGAGTTTGCGGATTTCCTGTTCGTCCGCTCTTCTTTGCGTGATGTCGCGGAACGCCACCACGCCGCCCCGCACCACGCCGTCCTTGCCCTTCAGGGGACCGCCGCTGACCTCGATCCAGACCCCTTGGTCGAGTTCGGGATTGCGCACATACATCTCGGCAGTGCACACCTCCCCGCGAACCGCGCGTGCCAGAGGATTTTGCTCAGGGGGAAAAAGCGTCACCATGTCGGGTAGATAGCAGCCGTAGTGTGCGTTCCATTCCCCGGGGGGAACGTTCTCTGCGCCCATGCCAACGATCCTCGTGGCGGCCGGATTCCAGATGATGAATTTTCCCCGCTCATCGGCCGCGACCAGACCCTCAGCCATGCTGTCGAGAACAGACTGCAGCATCAGCGTCTGGGTTTCCAGCGCCTGTCGCGAGCGCAGCAATTCCCCGGCTTGCCGGGAGAGTTCCTCCGCTTGTCCGGCGAGCCGATCTTCAGTTTGCTTGCGTTCGGTGATGTCGCGCGCAATTTTCGAAGCGCCAACAATCGCGCCACTGCTGTCCCTAATCGGAGAAATCGTCGCAGAAACGTCAATGTGCGTGCCATCCTTCCGGACACGCACGGTTTCGAAATGTTCCACGCTCTCGCCGCGTCGAATGCTCGCCAGAATGTCGGACTCTTCACCGACGCGCTCCGGCGGGATTAGCATCAGCATCGGTTTGCCCACGGCCTCCGCTGCCGAATAACCGAATACTTTCTGGGCGCCGCGATTCCAGCTGTTGATCATCCCCTCCAGGGTCTTGCTGATAATGGCGTCTTCAGATGACTCGACCACGGCGGCCAGGCGTTCGCGCACCTCCTCCGCCCGCTTGCGCTCGGTGATGTCCGCGCGGATCGCCATGTACTGCCGGGGTTTTCCGTAGGCGTCGAGGAACGGGACAACGGTGGTATCCACCCAGTAAATCGAACCATCTTTGGCCCGGTTGCAGATCTCGTCCCGCCACGCTTGTCCGTTGGCGATGGTGTGATACATCTGCTGAAAAAACTCTTTGGAGTGGTGGCCCGAGTTGAGAATGCGGTGGTTCTGGCCCACCAACTCTTGGCGCGAGTATTTGCTGATGGCGCAAAACTTGTCGTTCACATAGGTGATGGTGCCTTGAACGTCGGTGGTGGCGACGATCGCATGCTGGTCCAGAGCGAACTTCTGATCGGCCAGATCTTTCAGGGCGACCTTGCTGGTGACGAGACTCTCCCGCAGTGCTTCTTCCGCCCGCTTGCGCTCGGTGATATCCGCGCGGATCGCGACGTACTGGCGCGGTTTGCCATCCACGCCGGCGAACGGGACAATGGTCGTATCCACCCAGTAAATCCATCCGTCTTTGGCCCGGTTGCAGATCTCGCCGTGCCAGACCTCGCCATTCGCGATGGTGCGGTACATCTGCTGGAAAAATTCTTTCGGGTGATGGCTCGAGTTGAGGATGCGATGGTTCTGCCCCAGAAGTTCATCCCGTGAATACTTACTGATGGCGCAGAACTTGTCGTTCACATAAGTGATGGTCCCCTGAACGTCGGTGGTGGCGACGATGGCGTGCTGATCGAGAGCGTATTTCTGGTCGGCCACGTCCTTGAACGCCTGCTCTCGTGCTGCCAGGCTTTCCTTGAGCGCTTCTTCGGCTCGCTTGCGCTCGCTGATGTCCGCCCGGATGGCAACGTACTGGCGCGGTTTGCCCTCGGGGCCGACGAACGGGACGATGGTCGTATCCACCCAGTAAATCGAACCGTCCTTGGCGCGGTTGCAGATCTCACCTCGCCACACTTGGCCGTTGGCGATGCTGTGGTACATCTCTTGAAAGAATTCTCTGGGATGGTGTGCGGAATTAAGAATGCGATGATTCTGACCCAGCAGCTCGTCGCGCGAATACTGGCTGATGGCGCAGAACTTGTCGTTCACGTAGGTGATGGTGCCTTGAACGTCGGTGGTGGCGACGATGGCGTGCTGGTCCAAAGCGAACTTTTGATCGGCGAGTTCCACCAGCACCTGCTCGTTTACCCCCTCCGCTCGCTTTCGCTCGGCGATTTCGGATTCCAGGGCCGTGGTGCGTTGCTCTACCCGCTGTTCCAACTCGGCGTTCAGGGTGCCGAGTTGGGCTCGTGCCTGGGCGCTGATGTCAATCTCGCAGTTGACGGCGATCCTGGCTAGCGACAATAAGCCTGCCCCAACGAAAATGCCTGTGACAATGATGAAACTTGTCAACCGTCTCCCTGCCTTGGTTGCCTGGGTGCGCTGGCTCAGCAGTCGCATTTCACCGGCCTGCATGCTTTGAGTCGTAGTGCGCACTGCCTCCATGAGCGTCTCAGTCTCAACAATCTCGCTCGCGCCAGGAGCTGCCTGAAACTGCCGGCGTTCGGCGACGATGCTATCCGCGAATTCGAGGGCGGCTCGGGCTTGCAGCTGGAGCACATCCAGGCGTCGCTGCTGATCTGGATTGTCCACTACCAAATGCCGCATCGCTCCCTCGTCCTCCGCCACGGTGCCCCGCGCGGTCTCGTAGTGTGCCAGCAGAATGTCTTGCCCGCTCAAGGCAAACGCCCGCGCACTCGTTTCCGTTTCGATTACATGTTTGGACGTGAGCTCGATCGCGTCCATCACCGCATAGGTGTGAGCCACCCAGTCGGCGTCATTCGCAGCTGTCCGGGCGCCGCGCCAGGACAAAAATCCCATGGAGATTGTCAGCAGCATCGCTATGATGAAGCCGATAGTAACCCTGCGCCGAAACGGGGCCTCGATCGGCGCATCGAGCCGCTTCCGGTCGGCGATTTCCTGTTGCAGCCCGCGATTTACATCCTGCAAGTGAACCCGGTCGGGCACGGACATCACCCTCGGAACCAAGGGGATGAGCATCGCCGCCGTGAGCATGGACAGCGCCGCTGTGGCTGCCTTCATGACGCCCGCCAGCATGTAATTGCTGTGCCAGACGTTCCAGATCTCCATCAGGTGGGTGGTGCCACAAGCCAGAATGAATCCACCGAACATCCAGAAAATGCGATTGAAGGGAAGGTTGCGATTCTCGCGGATGAAATAAATCAGGATAACGGGGATGGCGTAGTACGAGAGCGTGATCAAGCCATCAGAGATGACATTCAGCCATAGAATTCGCGGATTCCACAGATAGCAATATCCGTGAGGCATGAAATCCGAAGCTCCGGCGGATAACTTCCGGGCCGCCACCATGGCCAGCCACACCGATCCCGCAGTCAGCGGAATGGCAATTCCCGCCTTGGCCAGACCAGATGTCGTAGCGCTGCCCATCGGATCGACAAATCCTTTCTATTGTGTCGTGAAAACCGTGTGAAAGAGTCCGCGACACCGCGTTGTGACGCAGCTTCGTCAAGTAGGTTATCGGCGAGGATGGGACAAGCTTTATGCTCGAAATGTAAGGGCGGCGTATCGAAAGAAGACTGCGGGTGTGCGGATGATCAGCGTACTTTCGAGTGTGCTAAAAGCCCCGGTTAAGAGTTTTTTGAGATTAGAGCTTGCTGAACTTCCTGATCAACCGGAGCGGCGCCGGTCGCGTTACCCGGCCTTCCTTTTATCCTCAGGGGTCTCAGAGGGAAGATCGTCTTCATCCCACTCAAACGAAAGCTCCCGTGCAGTGGTTTCAATAGGCGCTAGTTCAGGAATGTCATCGGCGACGGATGCGCCCAGTTCGGCAAACTTGCGCGCCGAAACCAGCACACGGCTTTCGAGCGATCCAACCGCCTTGTTATAAGACTCGACGGCGCGGTCGAGCCCGGTGCCGACCTGCGTGATGTGTCCCGCGAGAAGCCGCAGGCGGTCGTGCAGTTCCTTGCCCAGCGCGCTGATCTGTTGGGCGTTGCGCGCCAGTTTTTCCTGGTTCCATCCGTAATTGACGGCTTTCAAGAGGGCAATCAGCGTAGTGGGAGACGCGGGAATCACGCGGTTTAGAACTCCGTGCTCAATCAAGCCGGAATCCTGCTCCAGCGCCGCGCTAAAAAAAGTTTCGCCAGGAAGAAACATTACGACGAACTCGGGAGTCGCGTCGAATTGCTCCCAATATTTTTTTCCGCTGAGAGTATTCATATGATCGCGGACCTGACGCGCGTGATTGGCCAGGCAGACGCGGCGGGCGTCTTCGTCAGTAGTTTCGAAGGCTTCGAGGAACGCTTGCAGCGGTGTTTTGGCGTCGACGACAACGTGTTTGCCACCCGGCAGCTTCACGATCAGATCGGGACGCAGCCTTCCGGTTTCGGTGGTCACGGATTCCTGCTCGGTGAAATCGCAATAGGGAAGCATGCCGGCGATCTCGACGACGCGCCGCAACTGGATTTCTCCCCAGCGACCGCGCACGTTGGGAGTGCGCAGCGCCCGCACCAGGTTGCCCGTCTGCGATTGCAATTCTTTTTGAGTCGTAATTAGCGACTGCACTTGCGAGCGAAGTTCGCCGTAAGCATCGCCACGCGCAACTTCCATCTGCTGAATCTGCGCGTCCACCTTATTCAGCGAATCGCGCACGGGTGCGACCATGTCAGCCACGGCTTTTTGCCGGGACTCAAGGTCGCCTGTGGCTTGGATTTGAAAACGTTTCAATCTCTCTTCCGCAATTTCCAGAAAGGAAGAGTTGTTGTTCTTCAAGGCGTCGGAAGCCATGGCTTTGAAGGCATTGCGCAAATCCTCGCTGGCACGCGTGACTAATTCGATCTTTTCGTTGCTGGCCTTCCGTTCCGAGTCGAGGGCGGATTCGAGGTGTGCTTTGCCCGCCACCAACTCGGTATGAGCCTGCTGAAGCCGCGCCAGACAGGCCTTTTCGGACTCTAATTCCTTCTCTCTCAAGGACAAGCGAGCGCTGATACCGGCGCTTCGCGAGCGCAGCGCCAGCCAAGCAATCACGCTGCCAAACAACAGGCCAATGACCCCTACCGCGACAGGTTCCATAGCGAAGGTAACTTCTCAGGCTGGATTTCAGACTCTAGCGTAGCACTAGCGGCAAGTTTGAGTGCCAGTTTAGGTCCTTCCCAGGGTCGGGTTGTGTGGGTATAAGCGATGCCAAAAACCACTAGAGTCGTGATAGTCCTTCTGCTGTTGATGGGCGCCCTTTGGGTCCGTCCCGCGTCTCGCTTGATGGCTTCGTCCCAAGGGAATGGCGGCGCCGGGGAAGGATCGGGGCAGCGCGCCACTCTAAAGGCGGTGGCCGCGGCCGCTCCCGATATTCCATTCAGCGTCTATGATTCGCAGGCCGAAGCCATGCTCTTGAACCTGGCGAATCAGGCCAGAGCGAAGGCTGGCTTGGGCTCGCTCACGCTGGACGCCGGCCTGTGCCAGGCAGCGCGCGCGCACGCACAACAGATGGTTTCGGCCCATCAGCTTTCTCATCAGTTCGACGGAGAGCTTCCCCTGTCCCAACGCCTGGCGGACACCACCAACACGCTACTGGACCAGGAAGGCGAAAACGTCGCCCTGGATTTCGATGCCGCCAGCGGGCATCAACATCTCATGCTGTCGCCTCCGCATCGCGCGAACCTGCTCAATGCCTCTTATAACGTGATCGGATTAGGAGTAATCCGTAGCGGCGATCGGCTCTATATTGTGCAGGATTTCGGTCGTGCCCTCCCCAACTATTCGTCAGCGGAAGTAAAAGAGCGCATTGCGGCGACGGTCGCACAAGCACGCCATCGAGCCAGACTCACCGATCTTGCCAGCCGCGATCTCCCCACAATGGACGATGCGGCGTGCTCCATGGCGCAAGCCGACAAGCTTGGCACCTCCCCCATTCATCAGCTTGCCCAGCGCTATACCGTTCTGACCTATACCAGCCTGCATCCGGAAACGCTGCCAGCAAACGCGGAGCGTACGCTCGCCAGCCGTACTCTGCGTGGCTTTGCCGTGGGCACATGCTATGCCCGGACGCAGACGTATCCCACAGGCGCATATTGGGTGGTGCTGGCGCTGGAGTGAGTGAGGAATGTCTCGTGGAACAGCGTTAGTCCCCCCTTGTGCTAACCTTGCCACTGCCCACCGTCTGCGGTTCCACGCATGGAATCTTCGGCCCTAGCCCGTTTACCCCAGCCTCTACCGAACGACGTCCGCATCGGCACGGCGGGATGGTCTTATAAAGACTGGGACGGGATTTTCTATCCTTCGGGCATGCAGCGGCGCAAGCAGCACCCCTTGGAATATCTGGCGCGATTCTTCGACACCACGGAAATCAACACGTCTTTCTACGGGCCGCTGCGGCCGGAACTGGCTAAACTGTGGTGCCGCAAGGTCGAAGCGGTGAACAAGAATTTTCTCTTCACCGCGAAACTCTACCGTGCGTTCACCCACTCGCCGATGTCACTGACGGAACCGACGTCAGCCGCAAGCATCCGACCGACTGATGAAGATGAGATTCGCACCCGCGAGGGCCTGGATGCGATTGCCAACGAAGGACGATTGGGCGCGCTCCTGATTCAGTTTCCCATCTCATTCAAGAATACTTCGCTGAACCGCGAGTATCTTGCGCGCCTGCTGCGGCAGTTCATCGAGTATCCGCGCGTGGTCGAGGTGCGCCATTCCAGTTGGAACGACGCCGAAACGCTGGCTTCGTTCACGCAAGAGAATGTCGGATTCTGCAACATCGATCAACCGGTGATTGGGCGCTCGCTGGCGCCCACCGAGCATGTTACGGGAACGGTTGGATACATCCGTCTGCATGGCCGCAACTACGAGCAGTGGTTCGATTCCGATAATCGCAATGATCGTTACAACTATCTCTACAGTCCGCAGGAGCTTAGCGGCTGGAAGGAAAAAATTGAACGGGTCGCGAAACTGGCGCAAAAAACTTATGTGATTACCAACAATCACTTCGAAAGCAAAGCAGGCGTGAACGCGCTGGAATTGAAGGCGATGATCAGCGGCAAACATGTCTTGGCTCCGCCGACGCTGATTCAGAAATATCCTGAACTGAGAAGGATTGCCAACCCGGCGGAGGACTTCGGTGACGGCTTTGGACCCAGGCTGCCGCTGCTCGCTTGACAGCCTTTTGTTCTCCCCGACAGGCCTTCGCGTTCTCTGCGCTTTAAGCTTTTAAAACCTTGGATCGCGGAGATTCCCGGAGAAGTCCGCGGAGAACGCGGCGAGAACGAGCGGGCGGTTCTATGCTCCCGCAGTCTGGTAATCCGCCATGCGCCGCTTGTTGTAGCGCAGCGCGACGTTCATAAACACGTTGCCCATCGCGGTTTCAAAGCAGATCATCAATGCCTCAACATCTTCGCTGGTCTTGTCGCCTTGCTCGGACGTGAGCAGCAGCGGAGGATGCACCCGGAAATGGAAGCCCTGGTCGTTGAGCGCGCAGACGGCATTGCCGACAACCTGGTTCGCCAACTCGAAGATGGTTTCTTTGATCAGTCCGTCGGACTCAGGCAGGTCCGCGCCGGCATAGTGACTGGCCACGCGCACCGCGGATTGGGGTTCGAGATCCAGAATGATTCGGCCCTCGATGTCGCCGGTAAGAGCAACCATTCCGGCTACACCTTTGCGGCGATAGGCGTCCTCTTCCATCGAGAGGTAGCCCACCTTCGTGGTCCCCGACAGACCTTGCGACAACACGGCGTCCGCCGCATTGATGAAAGGCTGAATCAGTTCCATCTTCATCGCGATTAGACCCCCGAGCCGGCCGCGGTAGCAACCGCGCCGTCTTCGCCCAGCACGTACTTGATAACCTCGTACAGCACTTCGGGCTTCACCGGCTTCTGCACAAAATGCCGTGCCCCGCGCTGCAATGCGGCCACAATGTTTTCCTGATAGCCCACCGACGACACCATGACGATGCGGGCCTCGGGATGAGCCTGAACGATTTTTTCGGCGGCCTCAATGCCTTCCATTTGCGGCATGGTGATATCCATGAGCACGATGTCGGGATGAGTGCGGTCGAATTCGCTGATGGCAGTCAAGCCGTCGCCCGCCTCAGCCGCCACCTGGCCGCCGAAGCTTTCGATCATGCGGGCCAGATTCTTGCGCGCGAACACGGAATCGTCCACGATCAAGTAGCGGACGGGTTGGCCGTCCTTGCTGCGTTTTACTGATGCAAACTGCTCCATAACAGCCTCCTCTAACATTCCATCACAGCGGCTTCCCGCCGGCCAGATGACTCCGGTCACAAAAGCTTGTAGCGATTACTTGTTTAAAGCCCGGCGCGTACAGCCTTGCCAACGCCGCCGATCTCCCCCCGGCCTTCATTGCGGACACAAAGAGTCTGCAACATAGCCGGCAAGACATCCAAAGCGATGATGCGCGTGGCATAGCCGCGTTCGATCGCCGCCTTGGGCATGCCAAAGACCACACAACTTTCTTCGCTCTGCGCGATGGTCATGCCTCCAGCCCTCTTCACCGCGCCCAATCCTTCCGCACCATCGTCCCCCATACCGGTCATGAGCGCGGCGATGGCGTGTGAGCCGAATTCTTCGGCTACGCTGTGGAATAAGACGTCCACGCTGGGGCGGTGCCCGTTAACCCGCGCGTCGTCATTGAGTATTACGACGTCTCCCCTGGTCATTCGCTTCACTTTGATGTGCCTGCTTCCGGGACAGATCAGCACGCGTCCGGCTTGCAGCACGTCACCCGATTGCGCTTCCTTCACCCCCAGCGAGCACAGCTCGTCAAGACGGCGGGCAAACATTTCGGTGAAGCCTTCCGGCATGTGTTGAACGATTACGATTGCTCCTGGAAAGTCAGGGGGCAGTTGCGCCAGCAAAAACTCCAGCGCTTGCGGTCCCCCGGTGGAAATTCCGATCGCCACCAGCTTGCTCGGCGGTGGCGGGGCTTTTGATACGGAGATCTTTTCCGGCCGCGCGGTGGTTGCTCCTAAAGTTCCGGGGCGGACGATTTTAGCGCCGGCCGCTGCCTTGATTTTCGCGATCAACTGGGCCGCCGTTTCGGTCATGTGCGCCGAAGCGTCTTGCGGTTTGGTCACGAAATCGAAGGCGCCCAGTCCCAGAGCCTTAAAGGTGACCGAAGCCCCTTCCGTGCTGTGCGAACTCACCACAATCACCGGCAGCGGATTCCGGCGCATAATTTCTTTGATCGTGTCGATGCCGTTCATGCCGGGCATTTGCAAATCCAGAGTGACTACGTGGGGTTGCAGCTCTTCGATTTTTTTCAGGCAAAAGGTGCCGTCCATCGCGGTGCCCACAACTTCGATCGACGAGTCGGCTTCCAGCATCTGCGGGATCAGCTTGCGCATCAATGCGGAATCGTCCACTACCAGTACGCGTATCCGGCTCATGCCCGCCCTCCTGTGACGCTCAGACCCAACTGTGTGCGATCAGCGTGGTTCAGCAGCAGCCCAGAATTCGTCAGGCAGGCCTCCTGTGACCGCGTCCGCGCGACGTGTTCGACGACCGCCGGCAGATTCAGAATCAATACCACTTTTCCATTTCCGAGAATTGAGGCTCCGTTGACCAGATCGGTGGAAAACGTCTGATCGTCTAATGCTTTGATGACCAATTCTTCCTCTCCTTCCAGCGCGTCAACGATCAAGCCATATTTCTTTTCACCGACGGTGATCACCAGAACGAAAAGTTTGCTTGATTTGCGGTCCACATCGGAAGCGGCGGGCCGCCCCAGCCGCAGCAATGGCAGCACTTGATTGCGCAGCTGCAGCACTTCGTAGTTGTCCACCTGATGGACTTCCGATTCCCTGGTGCGCGCAATCTGGTTAACCGCATTCAGCGGGATGGCGTACAACCGCTGCTCCACCCAGAACATCAGGGCCTTGATAATGGCCAGGGTAAGCGGCAGCTTCAGGCGGAAGGTCGTGCCTTGGCCAATATGTGTCTCCACGTGAATCGTGGCTTTCAGCCGTTGCAGCACGCTTTGCACTACGTCCATGCCGACCCCGCGCCCCGAAACTTCAGTGACCTCCTCTGCCGTGCTGAATCCGGGACGAAAGATAAAATCCAAGGCTTCGGTTTCGCTCAATCGAGATGCTTCTTCTATGGTTGTTATTCCGAGGTCGATCGCTTTGGTACGAATCTTTTGCGCATCAATACCGCGTCCATCGTCGCTAATCTCAACCACAACTTGATTGCCCTGGTGATAAGCATGCATGCGTATCTTGCCGCGCGCAGGCTTGCCTTGCGCCACGCGTTGCTCGGCGGATTCGATGCCATGACTCACGGCATTTCGCACCAAGTGAGTGAGTGGCTCGGCGATAGCGTCGAGAATTCCTTTATCGAGATCAGTCTCGAGTCCCGTGAGTTCCAGATCAACTTCGCGGCCGCACTGCTTCGCCACATCGCGGACCAGGCGGGGAAAGCGGCGGAAAAGCTGCTCTACCGGCACCATGCGAATCTTCATTACCGACCGCTGCAAATCGTTCAGTACTCGCGCCTGAAATGCCATGGCATCAGCGAACTTACCTCTTAGAAGTTCCTTGGGATAGCGCTTGCCGAACTCGTTGAGCGCTTGCTGCAGCATCGACTTGCCAATAATGAGTTCCCCAACCAGGTTGAGAACGTTATCGATGCGCCCGGCTTCCACGCGCAGGATATTTTCGGTCGAAGCCTGGGCCGAGCCCGCATCTGAATTTTGAGTTTGTACCTCGGGTGGCTCGGCGTGGCTCGGCGCCGCCCTCTTGCCAGCCGAATCCGCCGGAGCCGCAACATCGACTACGGATGCAACCGGCTGATCGATAACTGTCGCTAACGTCTTCGCCCCTGACGCGGCGTGGATAACGCTGACGCTCACTTCACCGGCAATGGTTGGAATCTGGCACTTGACGGCAATCTGCTCCTTCGATTGCATGCCGGCAAAAACGAATTCCACCTGCTTTGAGGCCGCGGGCGATTTGGCATCGGGCCGAATCACCAGGACTTGCCCGAGCTCGCGGACCGCATTGTGAATCAGTTGCCGCGCCGCGATCGGCATGGCGCAGTGAGGATCGATCTTCACCGTAATGTCGAACAGTCCGAGCCCGGCGGCTTCAGCCTGGGCGATCGCGCGCTTTTCCGCCTCGGTCCAATTCTTGCTCGACTGCGAGACCGGTTCAGCGGATTTTTTCTTGCGCCTGTTTTTTTTCTCGGCGGGGGTTGCCGTCAGCTCAGTAATTCTTTGCCGCAGAGCTTCCGTCGGAGGCATCGGGCCTCCATGGTGGTAGGAGGCCAGCATCTCGGTAAAAACGTCCGCGGCCGCAAAAGCGATTTCGGCGAGCGCCCTGTGAGCAGCGGCGCTTTCAAGCGACAGTGCATCCTCGAACTGGTGCGCCAGTTCGCTCAGTTCGCGAAGACCGCAAGCCGCCGAATCTCCCTTCAACGTATGCACGGTGCGGCGGATTGAACGCACGATCTCCTCATCGCCGGGATGCTTCTCCAGTTTTAGCGATTCTTCGTTCAGCGCCTGCAGCAGTTCCTGCGAGGTCTCAAAAAAAAGCTCTCGCAGTTCCGCTCCGCGTTCATCGGGAGGATTCGTCAATCGCGCACCTCAACCCGCTGATAGGCCGTGCCACTGTCTTTATGCACCATGTGGAATTTGTCGGTCAGGCCCAGCAGGCTCTCGGCGTGGCCCACGAATAAGTAGCCACCGGGATTCAGGCAGCGGTAGAATTTTTCGATCAGCCTTTTCTGTTCCGCCTCATCGAAGTACATCATCACGTTCCGGCAGAAGATCACATCATTGCGCTGCGGAAGGTATTCCGTCTTCAGATTATGAAAATCGAAGTGGACCATTTCTTTCAGCGCTTTCTTGACCGCATAACGATCGCCGATCTTATCGAAGTAGCGCAGCCGGAAGCCGTAATCGACGGTCGACATCTGATGCTCGTTGTAAGCGCCTTCCTGCCCGGTGCGCAGCACCGAATAACTGATGTCACTGGCCAGGATTTCCACTCGCCAGGGCGGAGGAATCAACGGCTTCGGTAAAGCCACTTCCACCGGCAAAGGATTGCGCAGGTAGTAATAGGCCAGCGTGTCGGCGGCCATCATCCCCAGTGTGTATGCTTCCTGCCCGGTAGAGCAGCCCGCGCTCCACACTCGAATTGAATATTCCCGATGCGCCTGTTTGTACTTCAGCATTTCTTCCAGCACATATTTCTGGAACAAGTCCAACTGGGCCTTGTGCCGAAAGAAGCTGGTTTCGTTGACCGTGAGGTTCTCCACCAGATTGGCCAACTCCGCCTTGCCCTCCTGACTGATCAGCAGGCGGTAGTAGGAGTAGAAAGAATCGACGTGACACTCCCGCAGCCTTCGCAAGAGGCGGTCTTGAAGGAAATGCGTGCGGCGCTCGTCGAAGTGCATCCCGCACTCCTGATAGACGAGGGCCTGCAACAGCCGCAGTTCGGCTTCCGTCAAGACAGGAGCCGGTGCCGCTCCAAATGTGCTCATCGTTCTTTCTTCCCCGTTCTCGTCGTTGAGCTCAAGGCGCCGCGGCTCCGCGCGCTTCCGCTTTAGCAATCTTCGTTTCCGTATTTCCGTTGTGCTGCAGCAGGCTCGCCGGAGCCAGCAATTTGGTCATATCGAGCAATACCACCAGCCGGCCGCGAACTTTTCCCAATCCGGTTACGCAGTTCAGGCCGCCTTCCTGAAATACGGCCGGGGGCGCCTCGACATCTTCGCTCGGAATTTTCAGGACTTCCGAGGCCGAGTCCACAATCAGTCCCGCCAGCTTCCCCGAATGTTCCACGACCAGAATCCGGTTCTGTTTTTTCAGTGTGGCCTGCTTGTCGCCAAAGCGTTTGCGCAAGTCCATTACGGAGACAATCTTGCCTCGAAGATTGATCACGCCTTCCAAGTAGTCGGGCGCGTCGGGCACAGCAGTGATTTCCGGCACCCGCACGATTTCGTGCAGTGACGTGATGGGCACCCCATAAGTCTCGCGCCCTACCTGGAAGCCCACGATATGGAGTTCGCGGTTCATGGCTTGTCCTAGGAGCGCGAGGCCGCAGCCGCCCGCCGGGCCTGATATGACTTTTCGTCTGAGGCTGCCTGGCGTGAGGCCGAAGCATCATCCAGCGTGAAGCGGTCCATGAAGTCCAGCAGCCCGCGCGACATTTTCGACATCTGTTCCGCCGAAGCCGCTAGTTCGGTTGAGCCCGATGTTGATTGCTGCACCAGTTCCCGCATCCGTTCCATGGCTTTCACCACGGCCTGCGCGCCTGACGCCTGTTCTTCCACCGCCGAATTGATTTCATGGGTGATCTCGTTCAGCCGGGTGGTAGCCCGCGCAATCTGCGATGAGCCATGCGATTGTTCGTTGGTGGCCGCGCCGATTTCCTGCGCGAACTTGTAGACTTCGGTGACTACGTTGGAGATCTTGCGTAACGCCGCATTCAGCTCTCCGCCCAGATCCAGGCCTTCGTTCACGATTCCGGTCGAACGGTCCATGTTCTCGACGGCCTTGCGCGCTTCTTTCTGAATGCTCTGAATCAGTTCGGAAATTTCCTTGGTGGATTGTGCCGATTTTTCCGCCAGCTTGCGGACTTCGTCAGCTACTACGGCGAAACCTAATCCATGCTCGCCTGCGCGCGCTGCTTCGATGGCCGCATTCAGCGCGAGTAGATTGGTCTGTTCCGCCAGATCGTCGATGACCTCGATGATCTTTCCAATATCGTCAGCCCGCTGTCCCAACGCTCCGATAATTTCTCCGGAGCTGGTGATGGTGGCGTTGATGCGGTTCAGGCCGTCGGTGGCCTTCTCCATGGTGGTGATGCCGCTGTGAACTTCTTCCCGCGAACGGTTCGAGATATCGAGCAGGACTTTGGCGGTATCGGCGACGCGTTGAATCGAAGCCACCATCTGATCGATGGACGCCGAAGTCTCGCTCACGCTGGAAGCCTGCACCTGCGTGCTCTTCACCATGTTCTGCACGTTGACGCTCATCTCGTGCATGGTGCTAGTGACTTCGTCGATCGCGGAGGAAGCCTGCAGTCCGATCTTAGCCGAATCATCCGACGCATTCGCAACTTGCCCGGATGCGCTAGCCACTTGCGCCGAAGCATCGCGCACGCTACGCACCAGCCGCCCCAGGCCTTCGACCATGCGGGCGAATGCGTTGCCCAAAGTGTCGTGCGGAGAGCGCGGCTTCACCTCGACCGTCAAATCTCCACCGGCTATTGATTCCGAGACTCCCGCCATCTCTTTGAGATAAGTGACCATCTTGGCGAAGGTGCGGGCCAGTTCTCCAATTTCATCCTCGCGCTTCACATCGATGCTGTGCTCCAGATCGCCGGTGTCTCCGATCTGCCGCGAAATCTTCATCAGATTGGTCAGCGGTTCGGTAATCGATTTCGCGGTCGTAAACGCGATTGCCACGCCCAGGCCCAAAGCCAGCAGGGTGCTTACGATGGAGGCAAGAATGGTCCAGGTGCTGGCGGTCTCATCCGACTTGCGCCGGGCTTCGACTAGCTTGTGATTTTCTCCGTCAGCTACATCGAGCGCGTCGGTCGAATTTTTTACCCACGAGGAAGCGTCTTTCTGAAGGTAGTAAATCTGCAGTTCGGCGACGGTCGCATTTCCGGAGTCCACATCCTTGCGCTTCTCGATCAGCGGTTGAGCAAACTCTTTCGCCCACGACTGCTCCAGTTGCTCTACTTTGGTAAGCGCGGTGCGCTCCTGCTCGGAATTAGAGAGCCCCTTGCCCTGTTGAAGTTTGTCCGCAAGGGTTCGAAGGCCTTCAGTCATGCGCTCCACTTCGCGAGTGTCGCCGCTCAACAGGTAGTTGCTCAGGTACAGGCGGTTCTGCATCATCTGGAAGCGCACCTGGTTGGTGGCATCCGTTAATTCAAGCGAGGCAGTGGCGGCAGCCTTCGCGGCGTGCTCTCTTTGCACAGCCAGCAGGTTCACCAGAAACAGCACGACCACCATGCTGAGAATGATTCCGAAATTCACGTACAGCTTTTTTCCAATCGTCATGCCGTTGTCTCCCGGCCGCCTTGTCTTCTCGTTTCCTTAATTGCGAGTTCTCAATTGCGAGCTTCGAACTTGAAATCCACGATGCCTGAGCTCTCCGTTGCCGTCGGCTCAAAGCGCCACTTCCTGGCTGCTTCCAGCGCAGCCGTGGCAAGCACCGGGTGCCCGCCCACTACCTTCGCCTCTTTTACGCTGCCATTCGGTGCGACCACTACCTCGACCTTTACGACTCCAGTGATATTTAATTTTCGTGCCAATTCGGGATACACCGGCGCCACTTTGCTCTTGGCCCGACGCATGATGTCGCCCTGCGCTTCCTGACCTTGCAGCCCGACTACGCTCAGAGCCGCCGCCATTGCGATTGCCGCGAACAGCGCTTTCGTTCCATGCAAAGACACAGTTCCTCCCTGGCGCTAACTGGTAGTCCGATTGGAGCAATGGCGGGGCCACGCTTCTTGGTTTGAAGAAACCAAGGTAACTAACGCCATGTAGATGAAAACGAGCTACTTAGTGTGGGGCTGGCGCGTCGCTCGCCGGGCCCCAGGGTTATATTCGTCTCATCCTCGATGCCGGATGCCGTCGATTCTCATACTGAGATGACTCGCCTCATTTTTCTCGGGATTTCACACTTAGGCACCCTCTCACCCAATTCACTTGACTCAAATTGAGATAGCAGGATACTTTTCCATTAGTTTCAATCACTTGTGAGAACGTCGAAAACGCTTGGTCGGCAGGCGGAGGCGCCCTGAGGGAGTTCGGAGCCAATTCGATGCCGTCGCCGGAAGGCCGCACGGTGCCCAACTCGGATGAGTCCTTTCAAAAACTCCTCCTACGGATCGCGGCAAAGGCTGCCGAACGCGTCGACCCTGCCGCGCTGATTCAACTCTTTTGCGCCGCCACGCGTGAATTTTTCCAGGTCAGCGGCGTTTATTTTTGGCGGCGTCACTCAGGGGACGAACTCATCGGCGAGCAAGCCGATGGTAAGCTGGCGGAACGATTCTCTGGCCTGCGCTTGCTTCCTCAGCAGAGTGCCGTTACTGCCGAGGCCGTGCGCAGCCGCCGGACGATTTTCGTTAACCAGGTGGAAATTAGTCCAACCTTCCCGGCGGCCCGCCTGTTTGAAGCGCGATCCATAATGGCCGCTCCACTGGTAGTGTTCGATGAAGTTATCGGCGCGGCTACGTTCTTGCATGATTCAGACGAAGAATTCTTTAACGAAGATCTTGCCGCCAAGGCTACCATTCTAGCCGGACAGCTCGGCAGCTTGCTCGAGGCGACGCGCTTGGGTGAGGCTTCGCGTGAGGAACATCGCCGAGCCGAAATTCTCGCCGAGGTCGCGCATGCCTTGCACGGCACTCCCGACGTCGCCTCTGTGATTGAGGCATTGGCCGACCGCTTACGCCTGCTTCTGCGTACCCGTTTAGTTTCGGTGCTTTTGCGCGGAGAAGGGCCTTTCGAACTGCGGGCAGTCTCGGCCGAAACACCTCAGCTGGCCCATTCGTTCCGGGCGGGGCATGACCGCCAGACGATCCGGTTCGCCGCCGATATGGCGCAACGGGCCGTCGCCGCCGGAGAGGCCATCAACATTTCGATCAGCAGCGATCAACATTCGCCGGGCAGTATGGTCTCTTCTGGAATGCTGATCGCCGCGCCCTTCCGCACCTCGCGCACCCAAGGCGCAATTCTGGTCTATCCGCGGCATGATGCACCTTTCACCGCCGAGGAACGGGCCCTGGTATCGGCGATCGCCGGTTTCGGCGCAGTCGCGGTCGCGCATGCCGAACTTTGTGCCACCGCGCAAGCCCAGGCGCATGAACTGCACCAGTTGCTCGAGATCTCTTCCGACCTGAGCTCCAGCGGCGACCTGGAACATTTTCTTCAGGCCTTTGTGGTTCGAGCCGCGGATTTTCTCGGCTTTGGCCGATGCTTTATTGCTCTGCTGGAAAATGGAGAATTTCATGTGCGTTATGGCGTGGAGCAAGGACAGCCCCGCCGAGTGGACCAAATTTTTCCTGAAGGCATTGCAACTCGCGCGCTCCGCGCCAAGGAAGTGTATTGGACCGACGAGGCCGGCAAGACCCCTGGTACCAATTTGGAAGTCGTTGAGCAGTATCAGATTCGGCAGTTGTTGGCCGTTCCTCTGCTCGGCGCCAAAGGCCACGTATTGGGGATATGCGGCGTGCTTGACAGGCTCGACGGCACCGGAATCTCTCAAGAGGATATTCGTCGAGCCCGGGCACTGGCTGCTCAGGTTTCCGTGGTCCTTGAAGTAGCACACAATCTGCATCTTTCCGAGCGGCACCGCCGCCGCGCGGAAGTGCTCACGCAACTCTCGCGTGAAATCGACAATCTGCTGCAGCTGCCCGATTTTTCCCGTAAGTTCGTGGAGCGCGCCGCCGAATTAACGGGAGCGCGCGCCGGCGCATTCGCTCTTTATCAGGATGGACGATTTCAAACCGTGGCGATGTATTCAGCCGCCAGCCCAGAAGGTTTGGTCCAGGCTGATCTGCCCCAACCTGATCTGACCCAACCTGATCCGGCTCTGGCGGGTCCAATCCAAAATCATCTTAGGGATGACCACCCTTCCGCATCGCGCCGGGGAGTCAATGCCCGAACTGGAGACGACGCACTCCAGCAGCAATTCGCTCGATCTCTTTCCGAGTTCGTATCGAAACGGAGCGAGGCTATTGTCTCCGGTTCTGCGGTCGAACTTCTCGGTGAGGCTCTGGCCTCAACCTTAGGCTGGAACGATCTAGTAATCGTGCGGCTGCGCAGTTCCACGCACGAACTCGCGGGACTGCTCTGTCTCTCGGGACGCAGCCGTGCTCTGACTTCCGAAGACCGGGAGTTACTCGAAGCGATTGCCGGGCATGCCGCCATGGGCCTCGAAAATGCCAGATTGTTTACTCGCATCGAGCAATCCAATCGGCACTGGCTGGAGATCTTTGACGCGATCACCGACTTCATTGTCGTGCACGATGAGGTTGGTAAGGTTCTGCGTGTGAACCGTTCTCTGGCCGCTATGATTGGCGTTGCTCCCCGCGATCTGGTCGGTGTGAACATGCGTGCACTGTTAGCTCTTACCAACGAAGGCACGCTTTATTCCTGCCCGTTTTGCCGTTCCATGCGTGAAGACAGCGACGAATTCGTTCATCCTGCCCTCGACCGTACCTATCTGGTTTCGACTTCCCGCGTCCATGAAAACTCCGGCGAGAGTTTGCAGACCATTCACGTACTCAAAGACATCACTGACCGCCGCGAAGCCGAACGCCGTTACCGCGAGTTGTTCGACAACATTCAGGAAGGACTGTTTTTTAGTACGCCCGAAGGCCGGTTTATCGAAGTGAACGACGCTCTGGTGACGATGTTCGGCTATTCCAGCCGCGAAGAACTACTTCAGGTGGATATTCCAACCCAGGTCTATTTTTCTCCAGAAGACCGCCGCAGGCACAACGATCTGCTCGAACGGGACGGGCAACTGCGCAACTTCGAAGCCACGCTTCGCCGGAAGAATGGCTCGCCGATTTACGTGCTGATCAACTCGTTTGCTATCTACGACAATGCTGGCCACATCCTGCAGATTCGCGGTCTCATGCTCGATGTCACCGGCCTGCACACCTATCAATCGGAATTGCAGCGGGAGCGCGACTTCTCGGGCAAAATTCTCAGCAACACGCAAAGTCTTATCCTTGTCTCTGACACTGCGGGACTTATCAGTTACGCTAATCGCCGCTGGTACGAAGCTGGTTTCGAGCAGCGCGAACTTCTTGGGCGTCCACTGTTGGAATTGGCTGCTCCAGGCTTCGTTCGTCCTCTGGCGGATGCCCTTCAAGCCATTCTGCGCGGCGCCCAGGTCGATAATCTGGAACTGCAAATCACCCGCGCCAAGGGCAGTGTCGGTCAGTTTTCGGTCAACTTAAGTCCCATGCGCGATGAGCAGGGCAACATTACCAGCATTGTGGTGGTGATGACCGATATCACCGATTCCGCCGACCTTCGCGATAAGTTGGTGCACGCCGAGAAAATGGCGGCGGTCGGGCAACTCGTCTCCGGTGTCGCTCACGAGGTGAACAATCCACTCACCGCGATTCTTGGTTTCGCCGACCTGCTGATGGAGAATCCGGAGATTCCGGAAACTGCGCGCAAAGACTTGCGTGTCATCCTGCTCGAAGCGCAACGCACCAAGCAGATCGTGCAGAACCTGCTCAGCTTCGCGCGCCAGATGCCACCGCAGCGCAATGCGGTGCAGCTGAATCTGATTCTGCGGCGCACCATTCAATTGCGTTCCTACGATTTCAATAGTCACGGAGTCGATGTCATTGAGCATCTTGATGAGGGATTGCCCGATATCATCGGCGACGCTCACCAGTTGCAGCAGGTTTTCCTGAATATCCTGAACAACGCTTACGATGCGGTGCACGAAATCGGCCGGCCCGCCCGCATCGAAATCATGAGCACGAAATCCGGAGATGCCGTCGAAGTTTCCTTCTGCGACAACGGTTACGGAATCTCCCATCCCGATAAAATTTTCGATCCCTTCTTCACTACCAAAGAGGTCGGCAAGGGAACCGGCCTCGGCCTCAGCATTTGCTACGGCATCGTGAAGGAGCACGGAGGCGAGATTCTCTGCCACAACAATGCCGATGGCCAGGGAGCCACCTTCATCGTCCGCTTTCCCGCAGCGCCTCACACCGCTTCTCTGGGTGTGGCCGCAGGAGTCAATCAACCATGACCACCCCCGCCATTCATCCCGCGCCCCTGCCGGTTCTTCTCATCGAAGACGAGCCGTCGATTATGGCCCTGGTAAGCGCCACGCTCGAGCGCAATGGATATCGTGTCGTGTGTACTGAGTCGGGCGCCGACGCTCTCCGGTTGCTGGAAAGCGGGCAATTCCTCGGCGTCGTCTCCGACATGCGCACGCCCGGCGGCGTCGATGGCGCGCAGGTGCATACGTGGATCACGGCGCACCGTCCCGATCTCGTCGACAGAGTCGTCATCATCACCGGCGACTATGCCAACGAAGAAACGGTCAACACTTTGCGCAAGATTGGCGCACTCTACCTGGAGAAGCCGTTCCGCGTCCAGGACCTGATTTCTGCCGTCGAAAAAACCATGGGGAAAGCTAAGTGATGGCCGGACTGAACAAGCCGCCGCTCAACAAAACTGGGCTCAGCAGGGAAGAACTGCGAGTAAGACTCTTAATCGTCGATGACGAGCAAAGTATTCGCAAACTGTGCGTGACTGTGGGCGAAGCTCTGGGATTTATTTGCCTCGAAGCTGACAGCGGCGAATCCGCGCTGAGTTTGCTTGAAGAGCAGCCGGTTCATATGGTTCTCAGCGACATGGTCATGCCGCGCATGTCGGGCCTGGAATTTCTAGAGAGAGTTAAGAAACTTTTGCCGCGCACTGAAGTCGCACTCATGACTGGACACGGCTCCATCGAGACCGCGGTGCAAGCCATGAAGCTCGGAGCCTACGACTACATCACGAAGCCTTTTTCTCCGCTCGAAGAGCTGCGCTTGTTTTTGCGGCGCATGGCGGAAAAAGTTCGCCTGGTCGAGGAAAACGAATTCCTGCGGGAGCGCATCGATTCCGAAACTGCGGTGCATGGCATCATCGGATCATCCGCCAAGATTCAGGAAGTGTTGCGTGTGGCTTCGCGGCTGAAAGACACGCGCACCGCCGTTCTCATCTCCGGAGAAAGTGGGACTGGCAAAGAACTCATTGCGCGCGCGATTCATTTTCGCGGCGCATTTGCGAACCGTCCTTTTGTCGCAGTGGATTGCGGTTCGCTCGTGCCCACGCTGATTGAGAGCGAACTCTTCGGCTACGAAAAAGGAGCTTTCACCGGCGCTTTGAAGTCCAAGCAGGGACTTTTTCAATCCGCCGATACGGGCTCGGTTTTCCTCGATGAAATTGGCGAATTGCCGCTCGAGTTGCAGGCTAAACTGCTGCGCGTGTTGCAGGAAAAAGAAGTGCGTCCCGTAGGCAGCAACCAGCGCATTAAAGTGGACGTGCGCATCATCGCCGCCACTAACCGCGATCTTGAAGCCGCCTATAAGAACGGAACTTTCCGTAAAGATCTTTACTTTCGACTTAACGTTGTAACGGTGCATGTTCCGGCGCTGCGCGAGCGCCGCAGCGATATTCCGATGCTGGTGAACTGGTTTTGCGAGCGCTACTCGCCAGGATCGGATCTGCGTGTATCGAATGCCGCCATGAAAGCGCTGATGAATTATGACTGGCCCGGCAATGTGCGCGAGCTGGAAAACTGCGTGGAGCGCGCCGTCGCTCTGGGTAACGGAACGCTCATCGATCTAAGCGATTTGCCGTCCTCCATTGCGGCATTGAATTCGCCGGCCCCTCGTGCACCTTCAGGCTCTGTGCCGGACTTGGTTTCCGATCTCGCGGCTGCGGCCGAGTTGAGTTCGGCTGAGGCGAGCGCTGCCGTCCCATCTTCTACTACCGATCTCGAAGACATCGAACGGGCCACGATCCAGCGTGTCTTCGAACAAGTCCACGGCGACAAGGCTCTCGCGGGACGGATGCTCGGCATCAGCCGCGCCACGCTCTACCGCAAACTCAAACGCTATAACATCAGCGGCGGCTCGGGGTCGGGAGCGTCGAGCCACACGCTGCAGTGAAGGCGCTGGAATTTGGCTGCGTCGCGCGATCTGTGGCTTTCTGATCGAAATTAAATCTCGATGAAGCCGCGACGGTGGGCTTCATCCTTGCCTGGTTCAGATCGAATCGGGGTATACCCCCCATCCCCTCCCATCTTGGAACCATGACGTTAGAAATTCCATGCAAAATCCGCATGTCAAAGAGCTCAGGTGTCAAAATCCGTGAAACAAAGGAGTTATATCCCAGATATTCTGGGTGGCTCCCGCGATGTGCGGGCTTGCGGTACTCCCTTTGCGGGGACAATGATGACAGCGAATAAAGTGGAGGACAAGGTTGGATGTCACAGAGAAGCTGTGGATTGCGGTGGTTGATTTAGTGAGCCAGCGCCCGACAAAATCTCAAGGCGATTGCAGTCGTGTATCCCGCCCTTTGCAAAAGGACGCAAAGGACGGACCACCCCGCCGGTAACAGGTAACACAGAGTTACAATTCTTGTCGGTGACGAATGAACGAGGAGGCGGGGTCCATCGTGCCCACTCGTCGAAAACCGCGACGAGTGGGGCAGCCTCAGTGGGGGTGATCCATGCAATTAACGCGGATGTGTGGGCCAGCGCCCCCTTCTCATCCCATCTGTTATCGCCAGTTTGGCCGATGTGCTTCTGTAAGTGAGATACGAATAGTTAGGGCTTGACATATCCAACCCTCTACGTGAACATCTCCGGACGGCTAGATGCACGCGGAAAGCCCACGCCGTAAGACTCATTCACAGCGGTGGGGCTGGAGGAGCTGTGATGTCGTTAAAGAAACTTGCCCTTGTATTGGCGGCAATGCCAGCGATGTTCGCCGCCATGTTCGTTTTAAGCAGCACGTGCGCGTCTGGGCAAACCGAAAAGGTGTTACATAGCTTCAACAACAACGGAAGCGATGGATACCAACCTGAGGGCGGCGTGAGTTTCGATGCTGCCGGCAATCTGTTCGGCACGACGCAACTTGGCGGCACCGGAGCGTGCATCCACAACGGCCTCCCTTCGGGCTGCGGTACTGTATATGCGCTCATCCCCCGGTCTAACGGTGACTGGATCGAGAAGGTGCTTCATAGTTTCATCCTCAACGGCAAAGACGGGCTAGAGCCCGCTGGCAACGGTCTGATCCTCGATGCAGCGGGCAATCTGTACGGCATGACAGTTCTCGGCGGGACATCGGCTGATTGTCCCAATGACCTCATGGGCACGTCCGGCTGCGGGACAGTATTCGCGATGCGTAAGTCGAAGACGGGCTTTTCACCGCCGGTGATCTTGCATAGCTTTGACGGCGACAACAAGGGCGTAGACGGAAGAATGCCTTTCGGTACCCCCACTTTTGATAGTGCTGGTAATCTCTACGGCACCGCCTCCTCGGGTGGCACCGCCGGCTACGGAATGGCATTTAAGTTGACACGAAGGGCTGGTGCGCCTTGGCACGAGACGGCCATGTACAACTTTTATGATAATGGAATCGATCCCACTGGGAGCCTGATTTTTGATGCCGAAGGAGACCTCTACGGGTTGGCGGCCGGAGGCGGTCAGTACGCCGCGGGCGCGGTGTTTGAGCTAACACCCAATACCCAGGGCGGCTGGTCTGAGAAGGGTTTGCATAGCTTCGGCCACGGTACTGATGGGTTCCAGCCGCTTGGAAGTCTGATCTTCGATAAAGCTGGCACCCTTTACGGCGTTACGACCGGCGCAGTGAACGAGTTCGGAACGGTCTTCGAGCTGACACCAGGGACGGGCGGCACTTGGACCGAGAAGGTTCTGCACGTCTTCACCAAGAACGGCACTGACGGGCTCGGCCCGAATAGCCCTCTCGTTATGGACGCCTCAGGCAATCTCTACGGCACAACCGGAGCCGGCGGCTCGGGAGCATGCAGCGGCGGGTGCGGCACAGTTTATGAGTTGTCGCCCCAAGCCGGGGGGACTTGGTCCGAGACGATTCTGTACAGCTTTCTTAATAACGGTGCCGACGGGATCGAACCCACGTCAGGCTTGACCTTTGACTCCTCCGGCAATCTCTACGGTGTAACGTCAGGCGGTGGCGTCAACGGCAACGGGACAGTGTACGAGGTCAGGCCTTAGATGGCCGCTCTCGCCCCGACGCGAAAGATGAGGCAACTTCCAATGAGGGCCATGATCTAACCACCTGGGGGCTGGTCCACACGTACTCCGAAGTTTCATTCGCACCACGACATCGGCTGCCCCACCGGGGGTTCTGCAAAGTGTCAGGGATCCCTCGACTACGTGCGACGGCTCGCGGGGCTCCCCGTCGTGCTCCGCTCGGGATGACAGAGTTGGAGTCGGCCACGACTCCAACGTCTCGCAAAGGACGCAAGACATGGGGCACCCGGCGTTGTAGATCCCGCCAAGTGATTTCGAGGAACAAAAAAGCACCCTGAGAAAAACTCAGGGTGCTGGACGATCTTGAAGCGAACTCTCTGCTTCTAGATGCCTGGTGGCTTCTGTTCCTGTTTCTTCTTCTCTTCTTGTTGTGGTGGTTGCGGTTTCGACTGCTGGTGTTGAGGTGGCGGCGCCTGCCTCTCGGCTGCGGGAGGAGGCGTGCGTTGTGGTTGCGGACGCTCACTGGGCGGAGGCGACTGCTGCCGCGGAGGAGGCTCGTTCCTGGTGGGTGCGGGTGCGGGCCGATTATTTTCGGGCGGAGCCGATTCCGGGCGGTTGTTGGGCTGAGCCGCAGGCGGCCTGTTTTCCGGCTGCGCGGGACGATAATTCGGCTCAGCCGCGGGCGGCCGATTGCTTGGCTGACTCGGCTGAGGACGGTCGGATTCCGCGGCTGGCGGACGATTCTCCGGCGGCCGATTATTTGGTTGGTTCGCTTCCGGGGGACGATTGTTCGGTTGTCCCGGCCGATTATTTGGTTGGTTCGCTTCCGGGGGACGATTGTTCGGTTGTCCCGGCCGATTATTTGGTTGGTTCGCTTCCGGGGGACGGTTGTTCGGTTGTCCTGGCCGATTATTTGGTTGGTTCGCTTCCGGTGGACGATTGTTCGGTTGTCCCGGCCGATTATTCGGTTGGTTCGCTTCCGGAGGACGATTGCTGGGTTGAGCCGTGTTTGGCTGTCCGGGGCGATAGGCAGGCTGGCTCGCCTCAGGAGGACGATTGGGTTGTCCCGGCTGATTGTTGGGTTGCCCGGGACGGTTGTCCGGCTGATTGGCCGCACCGGGGCGGTCGTTTGGCGCGGGCTGATTTCCCGGACGATTCGAAGGTTGATTTCCGGGAGCGCCAGGAGCGGGTTGTCCCGGTCGCGCAGCATTATTTGGATTTGCAGGCTGATTGTTAGGATGTCCCGTAGTCGGCGTGGCAGGTCTTCCCGGAGGCGCTACCTTGACCATGGGATGCGCTTCTGCGGCTGGGGCGGGGCGCAGGGTTGCGACCTCGCGCTTCGGTAGAGGCTGCCCGGGATGCGCTGCCATCGCCTGCTGACGCTCCGCGAACGGGGCTGGCGGCGGGGGCGGAGCTTTCTTGGCGATTACTTGCCGGTTCATCACTGCGGGCGGCGGAGCGGTCACATGGTTGGCGGTGGAAGCTCTCGCTCCGAGCACGCTCTCGCGGGTTGGGTTTACTGCGACCCGAGGGGTTACCGGAGCAGATGCAATCGCGCGTGCGTCCATTTTTACCGCAGCCCGGGCGACAGGTTGCGCGCTGGCGAAGGCACCCTGCGGAACTGCGGTTACTGCGCCTTGTACATTGCGGTTCACGTAGGTCACGTTGGTGACATTCGTGGTCGATTTGTTAATGACGGTGGTGTTATAGACGTTGGTGATGGTCGTAGTGTTGACCGTGGTGTTGCTGATGTTGACGCGGTTCACGTATTCGCGGCTGACAGGATAAGAAGGCACGTAAACTTCGCGCGGACCGAGCGGGAACCATCCAACGTTTCCGCCGAATCCGCCGCCTCCGACAAACACTACTAATGCCGGCGCGTAAACAGCGCGTTCTTCGCGGGGGCCAGCTACCCATCCCCAGCGATCGCCAACGCTGACCCAGCGTCCGTAATGAAATGGCGCATAGCCCCAGGATGAATCGTCGACCCAGGTGTATCCCCAGGGGTCGATCCAATCCCAATGACCTTCGCGATAGGGCGCCCAGCCTACTTCTACGTGAGGAAACCAAACGTGTCCGTAGCTGGAATCGTCGCGCCAGTCGCCATTGTTGTCCAGATCGTCGTAGCCGACCATGTCATTCGAAACATATTGAGCCGAGCGCGAGTGCTCGTAACGGTTGTCGCGGTTGTAGGCCCAATTGTCGAACTGGTCGGGATCTCCAATCTGTTCGACGTCGGCGTTTAAAGACTCAGTTCCGTTGAAGGTAGCTCTTTGGCCTGCGTGAATCCTATAAGTCTGTCCGTTGCCGGTCGCTTCGCCGTCGCCTTCGCGAATGGTGACCACGGAATAGGTTCCGTCTTCGCTGGCTTCCAGCCGATAACTTCCTGGTTGGTAGAGCGAAAACGCAAGATTGGGCGTGTCGATCTCGAAGACATCATCGCGGTCGAGTCGCCGCACTCGAATGTTGATGGAGCCGGAACTCAATTGAACTTGTACGGTGTGGTCGTCCAGATTCAGAAAAGAGACCCCGGTGTTCTCGGTGAGGCGGATGACAGCTGATCCCAGTTGAAGTTCGGCGCGCGAATCTTTGTCCGCCCAAAGCTTGTCGCCGGTCGTCATAGGGCGGTTGTCGACCGCACCGACCCAATCGTTTTCGCCAGCGGGCTGGAATGAAACCGAGCCTTCCGTGTAACCGAGGCGAGCGACGCGGCTCGGCGGATCGTCCTGTGGTTGATAGTTATCCTGGGCGGCTGCATGTTGGGGCAGAAGGACAGTCGCCAGAGTGAGCGCGAACAGGGTGCTCCACCAACTAAACTGTTTCATTGTCTTCTTCATAAGTTGTTGTTCCCTCAAGCTTTATTTTCGCGAAACCCGAAAATCGCGGAACTCTATTCCACGCTTTGATGCGTTTCTTAGTTTCCTCGTCTACACAGGTGGTCTACGTTGCACGTAAGTCGATTGCGTGTCAGTCGATGGTAGGACGTTGCGGGCGTCCTTCGTAAGTAGTATGCGAGTTCCCTGGGAGAGTGGTTGGACACGCCAGGGGTTCGAGAGCTTCTGCATGTGAGATTTTGTCTCATGGTGAGACGCGCTGCAACAACGCGTCGTTTGGGAGACAGGCTATTGCAGCTAAGTGACTGAAAAATAGAGCTCCTGAGTACTAATCCTTCCGTTCCGCACAGTGGTACCGGTCGTGCATCTGCTTACTGCATAACCGCGTGTTCTGGCTCCCCAACGCTCTTCCTAACCGGGAAGAGGGGGAGCCCAACCGCACCTTAAATTGAAACTGAAAGAGTCCAAGGAAAGGGCCATCGCTTGGCGCAACCAGCCACCGCACAATCGCGCGCGACGCAAACCAGTACGGTTGCCGATCTGGCCCGCTTTTTCCCCGAGGCTACCCCGGTTCGCATCCCCATTCAGCTCACGCGTACGGGCTTGCGCGGCGGCGCTGGGGTTCAGGAAAGCACCGTCATCGAATTTGGAACCAGCCGGGAAGTTCTGTTTGCCTGCGCTACGCCGTTGGAGTTCGCAGATGTTCTTCGCTTGCGCAACTCAGATGGCTCGCTCGATACGGAGGCATCGGTGGTTGCGGTTCAATATCATCCCGGAACCACGATTGTCGCAGCCCGCTTTTTAAATGCGGTTCCCAACTGGATCGTAAAAACATGACTTCTTCGCAACCTGAATCGTCAGCCCCGGATCTAGCGGTTGTGTGGTCGAGTGCCCGCCGCCTGCATCCCATTTACTCCGAACTGGCACGTGAATTCTCTATCGAGTTGCCCGCTTGTCCCGCCCTCGAGGCTGCGGAAGAAACGCCGGGCAGTGAGTCCGTCGAGCAGGCTCAACAGTGGTTGAAGGCCATGGATGACCGTCTGCAGGTTCACCAGTTGCGCCAGTTTCTGCAGACCACCTCGGTAATCGATCCCGCCGGTATGGTCGCCCTGATTCAGCACTTCCTGGCTAAGACCAGTCGCTCCGATGCGATGCGCGACAAGATTGATTTTCTGCTGGTGCAGTATTTCAGCCAGAGCGCGCCTACCGATCTGGACGACAACTCGGTTGATATCGCTTATGTGGCGCAAGGATTGGAACCCGTCCTCGGCAAGGCGGAGCTGAAATCGCCGCTATGGTTGAACGCTCTTGATCGCGTGGTGGATGCGGCGCGCCGTTGCCGCTCACTCAATGAACTGCTGCATGGCGGCGTGCTCGAGCAGGGACGCAAGGCGAAAACCCAGGCTGGCGATCTGTTCTACCTTCCCATTGCGCTCATTGCCTTTACCCGCTTCGGATATCTCATGCGGCGGGTCTTCTTCCGCCTGATGCTGGCCGACCTCAACCAAATTCTCGAGGGGCTGACCAAGTTGGAAGAAAAGGGAGTCGAGACCATCGATTGCCGGCGGGCACAATTTTCCGCGCAGGAACCAATCCTTCGCTTGCGCATGATTTGCCAATCCTGGAAAGTTATGTTCCAGGCTGAGTACTCTTCCGGCCAACCGTTGCGAATGCTGGTGGACCTGCGCGCTTCGGTGGAGGCTGCCTTGGGCCATCCTTCGGGCTCCGAGAACGATGAATCGGCCGTACCATCTGCATCCGCGGCAGCCGCGGGGCAATCTGCATCTGGCGGTGCTGTGGATTCCGCGCCCAAAGTAAAAGTTACTTCATCTCGGGCGAATTCTGAGCCTAACGCCAACTTCGGTGCTAAACCTGACGCTGCGGAATTCGAAGTCGCCACCGCCGCGCCCGAATGGAAGCCGAATGCAGATTAATCGCTGGGCAATAAAGAAGTAAGAGTCGTCGAATTAACGGTCGTCGAAATCGAGCTTTACGGAATGAAGAATCGCATCAAGAAGGCCGTGAATCCCGCGAAGGCCGCGGGACTCTACGCAAAGGAAAATTTGCAAGTGCATCATCCAACCGTACTCCTTATCTCGGACGAAGTGGATTTCTCGCGCAGCGTCACCGCGCGCTGGCAGATGGAACGCCAGGTACCCACATTCACGCTGCTGAGCGGAGATCTCTGGCCGCGAAGTATCGATAACTTCTCCGTTGCCATCGTTGGACCGCTCCGTCGCGAATTGTTGTCTTTGGTTCTCGAACCTCTACACTCGACTCAACAACCCCTGTTCTGCGTTTGCCACGACGCGGCCACGGCGCAATTGGTACGGGAACGATGGCCGCGCACCTCAGTGCTTTGTTGTGAAGGAAACTGGCTGAATGTCCTTATTCTGGCGGCTAGCGAAGCTGTGTTGCGCGCCGGCGCCGAAGCCCGCGCCCGCGCCGCTGAAGAGACTTGTGTCGCCCTCGAACGGCAAGCCATGCTTGGCCGGTATATTCTTGAGATGCGCCATGGCCTGAACAACGCCCTCACTTCGCTGTTGGGCAATTCCGATCTGCTTCTGATCGAACCCGGCAGCCTTTCAGCTCCAGCCCGCGCTCAGATCGAAACCATTCGCAACATGACGCTTCGCATCCACGAAGTGCTGCAGCGTTTTTCGTCGCTGGAAAAAGAGATGAATGTAGTGGCGCAGCAGGTGGAACGGGATTCGGGCAGGCTCCGGGTCGCGGTTGCGGCGGGCGACTGAAATGCGAACCCATTTCCTCCCCTGGTCACCATACATCTCTGATTTTGCTCGGCGGGCGTATCAACTTTATCGGTGCGCTTGGGGAAAGGTTTTATGCACAGGTTAATCGCGACCAGCACCATCCTCGAACATGAACTTTCGGAATTGCGCCTGCTGGTCGAGCGCCAAACCGGGATTGTTCTCGATTGTCCCAATAGCGCTTTAGCGGCGCATATTGTCGATTACATCGAGGCCCAAGGCCTGGGATCCGCTGCGACCGTGCTTGAACGTCTTCGTTCGCCTGATCAGGACCGGTGCGGCTGGCCGTCCGTGCTCGATGGCTTGATCAGTGTGAATACCGGATTTTTTCGTCATCCTGGAGCGCTCAATGCCCTGGCGCGGCATGTAGTGCCGCAACTTTGCGCTCGCAAATCGGTCGACGGTCCCAGCCCCCTTCGCATCTGGAGCGCCGGTTGCTCTACGGGAGAGGAAACTTACACCATCGCGATGGCAGTGTGCGACGCGTTGAGCCAAAGCAGCGCCCACGCGGGAAATAATGGCAATTCAAATGGAAACGGAAAGTCCGTGGCTCGAAATGGAGGCATCGTCGATTGCGCGGCGAGCACGCCGGGACCCGGAAATCTCAGTTCGGCACTATCGGTTCACATCGTAGGCAGCGACTTGCTGCCGAACAATATCGAAGCGGCCGATCGTGGCATTTATCGGCAGTCCTCTTTGGATGGGCTGCCTCCGGCCACCATCAAGAACTACTTCTCGAAGATCAGTTCGCCGTCAGTGTCAACCAATGACGCACAGAATGAAGCCGAGGAGAGAGGACCGAAACTCATCAGGAATGGTTCCTCCGATGGATCGCAATGGGCTCCGCCAAATGGCGCGCATTTGCTGGTGAAGCCGCGGATACGCAGCCTGGTTACCTTCAATTGCATGAATCTGGCGCGCCCCGGCTACATCGGACGCTTCGATTGCATCTTCTGCATGGACGTTCTCCCGCATTTTTCCCGCGCCCAGCGCATCGCGCTGATCGAGCGCCTGCATCTTTATCTCGAGCCGGGCGGATATCTTTTCCTGAGCCAAACCGAAAAGCTTATCACCTCGAACCTGAACTTCCGGTCGGAAACTTTCGATGGGTACACGTTTCACCGTAAGCCGCTGGCGGCCAGCGCGGCTTATGGGCGGTAATTAGAGAAACAAGACGGAACTCTGGAACTTAGACTGACCTGGGCTCACGCAGGAAGGGATTCAGCACTTCGACTCCGTCGAAATTCTGTCCGGTCTGCAAATCTTCGGTCAAGAGATAGCCGCAGGACAACGCCTGGGCTGCCGCCACAATCAGAGCGTCCCAATAAGAAAGTTTATAGCGGTCTTGGATTTTCCATCCTTGTTCCAGGAGCGCCGCATCCGCAGTCAGAGGATTCCACGCCAACAGGTCGCGAACTTCAGCGCGAGCCTCAACGCGAGCTCCGGGAAGTTGCCGTACGGCGTTGACGTAGAATTCGTGGAGCACCTGAAAGCTGATGCGCCCCATTCGGTTCTTCCATAATTCTGCGCGCCAGTTCCGGGCGGCTTGCTGTTTCCTGGAGTCCGCCTTGTCCATGGCGTAAAGAAACACGTTGGAATCAACGAAGACGGGCGCGGTCATGGACCTCCTCGCGGGTCAGGTAGCGGCCATCGCTGTGGAGAAACGGCTTTCGCGCCAGCGCCCGGCGCATTGCGGTTTCGTAGCCGTCCTGTGCGGCCATCCGTTCTTTCAGCAACTCACCCAGCAACCGCGAAACACTGGTGTCCCGGCGAGCCGCTTCGATGCGTGCCCATTGGGCGACTTCTTCCTCGAGAGTCAAAGTAACGTTGCGAAGGCGGCTAGATTGTGACACGAAAACAGTGTAACACGAAAACCGTGTAGAAGGAAGTTGTCGTTCCGACTCCGGCGTTTTTCAACCCGGGCAACCGTGGAAAGACTTAAACGTGGGGAAGACTTAAACAATGCTTTCCGCATTTCGACGATAAATAATCTGTCACGCGAACAAAAATTCCTTCGTCCGCAACTCCTTGATCGTATCCCTCAGCTTCGCCGCCTTCTCGAACTCAAACCGCTTGGCCGCTTCGCGCATGTCGCTTTCGAGTTTGACGATGTAGCTGTCGAGTTCTCCTTGCGACTTGAACTCCGGAATGCCTTCGGCTTCGCCACCAGTCAGGTCGGTATAGTCGGCGGCGATGATTCCGGCTAGCGTCATGTCCAGCGGACGGATGATTGATTCCGGAGTGATCCCGTGCTCTTCGTTGTAGGCGGTTTGGATGGCGCGGCGACGCAAAGTTTCATCGATGGCCCGCTTCATCGAATCGGTCTTGCGATCGGCGTACAAGATCGCGCGGCCATTCAGATGGCGGGCGCAGCGGCCTATGGTCTGGATCAAAGATCCTTGCGACCGCAGGAAGCCTTCTTTATCGGCATCCAGGATGGCCACGAGCGAAACTTCCGGCAAGTCTAAACCCTCTCGCAGAAGATTGATGCCGATCAATACGTCGAATTCTCCTTTACGTAGGTCGCGGAGAATCTTCACCCGTTCGAGAGTCTCAATCTCCGAATGCATGTAGCGGCATTTGACGCCTACCTCGGCGTAATACTCGGCCAGATCTTCCGACATGCGCTTGGTCAGAGTCGTCACCAGCACACGCTCGCCGAGGCCCACTCGGGCGCGAATCTCGTGCAGCAGATCGTCGATCTGACCCTTGACTGGGCGTATCTCGACCTCGGGATCGATCAAGCCCGTGGGGCGAATAATCTGTTCGACCACCACGCCTGCGGATTTGGTCAGCTCGTACGGCCCCGGGGTTGCCGAAACGTAAACCAGTTGGTTGGTGCGATGCTCAAACTCTTCAAACGTTAGCGGACGGTTATCCAGCGCCGACGGCAGGCGGAATCCGTACTCGACCAGAGTTTCCTTGCGGGAGCGGTCGCCGGCATGCATCCCGCGCAACTGCGGAATCGTCTGATGCGATTCGTCGATGAACATCAGGAAATCGCGCGGAAAATAATCCAGCAGTGTTGGCGGAGGTTCTCCAGGCATGCGTCCAGTGAAGTGCCGCGAATAATTTTCGATGCCATGGCAGTAGCCCATTACTTTGATCATTTCCAGATCAAACTTCACGCGCTGGTGGATGCGTTGCGCTTCCACGACCCGACCTTGTTTTTCAAGTTCTACTTCCCACCACGCCAGTTCACTCTTGATCGACTCCACCGCAGAAACGCGGGTCTCGTCTTTCATCACGTAATGCGTCTTAGGATAAAGCGGCAGCCGCATGTACTTCTGTTTCACCGTGCCAAACAGCGGATCGACTTGCGAGAGCGATTCCACCTGATCGCCCCATAGCTCGATGCGGTAAGCCATGTCGTCGTACGTAGGGAAGACTTCGATGACATCTCCCCGAACACGAAACGTTCCGCGCCGGAACTCGCCGTTGGTGCGCTCGTAGAGGATGTCGACCAGTTTCTTCGTGATGTCTTCCCGCGTGATCTTCTGGCCTTTTTCAAGGAACAGCATCATGCCGTAATAAGCTTCCGGGGATCCCAGGCCGTAGATACAGCTCACCGAAGCGACAATCAGCGCGTCGCGGCGCTCGAATAAAGACCGGGTCGCCGATAGACGCAGCTTGTCGAGTTCATCATTGATGGTTGCTTCTTTTTCGATAAATAAATCGGCGGCGGGAACGTAAGCTTCGGGCTGGTAGTAGTCGTAATACGAAACGAAATATTCGACGGCATTGTGCGGAAAGAAATTCTTGAACTCATGATAGAGTTGCGCCGCCAGCGTCTTGTTGTGCGCCATCACCAGGGCCGGGCGGTTCACCGCCTCAATCACCTTGGCCACGGTGTAGGTCTTGCCTGACCCGGTTACGCCCAGCAAAACCTGATGCTGCTCGCGGTCGTAGACCCCACGCAGGAGCGATTCGATGGCACGGCCCTGATCGCCCTGCGGTTTGTAATCGGAAACGAGTTTGAAATCCATGGTGAAGAAGCTTTTAGTTGCTCACCCATCGGCCGCAGACTTAACCGGCGAGGAAACCGAGCCGAGCGGTGCTCGGCGTGGACAGCCGAGCGCGGCTGTCCATGCATAATTCCTCACCAGAGCCGCAGGACACAGATGGCAATTTTGACGACTAAGAATCTTTCTATTATAGCGTGCCCACGCGTCTGATTTGCGTGTCGGCCAGCATCTACAACTCCGCCAGCGCCCGGTGTACTAGATAGATGGCGATCGATCCTTCCCCTACGGCGGCGGCCACGCGCTTTACGTTCCCAGCACGCACATCGCCCACAGCAAACACGCCCGGTAAACTCGTCTCCAGCATCTGCGGTGCACGGGGAAGAGGCCATTTAAGATTATGCACGAGGGGATCAAGATCCCTTCCGGTAAGAATAAAGCCCTTGTTGTCGAGAGCCACGCAACCTTGCAGCCACTCAGTGCGCGGAGAGGCACCCGCCATAATGAACACATGCCGGATGTCATGCGTTGAGGTCTCGCCCGTCTTCTTGTCCTGCCAGGTAACTCGCTCCAGTTGCGTATCGCCATCGAGGCCGACGAGTTCAGTGGAGTAGTGCATTTCGATAGCGGGATTTTCTTCGATGCGCTGAATCAGGTAGCGCGACATCGTGTCGGACAACTCGCTCGACCTCACCAGCATATGCACCTTGCCCGCGGTCTGCGATAAATAAACCGCGGCCTGGCCGGCCGAGTTGCCGCCGCCGACTACAATGGCATCGTCTTTGCCGCACAACTGGGCTTCGATGTAAGTGGCTCCGTAATAAACGCCTTGGCCTTCGAACTTTTTCAGATTGTCGATCTTCGGCTTATTGTATTGCGCTCCGCTGGCGATCACGACGGTGCGGGCACGAATCACTTGGCCGCAGTCCACACTCAACTCGTAGGGACGCCGCTCGCAATTCAATTTCGTTACGTTGTTGGCGATAAGCATTTTGGCGCCGAACTTTTGAGCTTGCGCGGACGCTCGTCCGGCCAGTTCCTGTCCGGAAATTCCCATGGGAAAGCCGAGATAGTTTTCGATCTTGGAACTCGATCCCGCTTGCCCGCCGGGAGATTCTGCTTCGATGACCAGCACGTCTAGCCCTTCCGACGCGGCGTAAACGGCCGCGGCCAGCCCCGATGGTCCGGCGCCGACAATCACAAGATCCCGCACTTCTGACGCCGTAATGTGAGCGTTTAGCCCGAGGCACCGGGCCAATTCCTGAATCGATGGCTTGCGCAGCACTGTGCGGTTATTGCAAATGACGACGGGAATTTCTCCGGGCGTGACCTGAAACTGATCGAGCAAGTCCTGGTAGCCGGTGTCGGCATCGAGATCGATATAGGTATGCGGATGGCCGTTGCGAGTTAGGAACTCGCGCAGCCGTAGCGTCTGCGCCGAGTGCCGCGATCCCAACAAAATTACATTTCCGAGACCGCGATTGATCAGGGCGACGCGACGCAAAATAAAAGCGCGCATGAAGATATCGCTCAACTCAGCGTCTCGAGCGACCAGCGTCCTCAGATCGCGGCTGGTCATTTCGAGGAATTCGCCGGCTTCCGTAACCCGGCCGCGCACCAGTGACATGCGGCCGGAGAGCATGGTCATTTCGCCCGTAAACGCGCCAGCGTCGTGGTTCACGATTGGGCGCTCGCTGTGGCGGTCGGGCTGCACAATTTCCATACTGCCGGAGAGCAGCACGAAAAATGGGACGTCGGCATCGCCCGGCTCAAACAAAATATCGCCAACCTTTACTTGTCGCACTTTGCTCAATGGGCGAATGCGGCTGATCTGTTCCGCAGTCAGGACTGGGAAAGCTTCATCACGGATCTCGGCGAATAGGGGCGTTAATTGGGAAGACATAGTTGCTCCCGCACAAAATTGAAAAAGATTGAAGTTACTAGATGACGCTGACACCGGTTCGGGTTCAAATGTGGAACGGCCCATGCACTCCGGCGGGGCAGAGAAGCGATAAGACTACTTTTGCATATCGCCAACGCCCACAATCTTCGTGGTGGCGCGAAATTTCTTGTAGTCGCTGAAGCTTTCGTCTTCCTGCTCGTTGTATCCCCTGAACAACGCAACGCGGGCATCGAACTTAAAGCTCAGATGCTGCGGCAGCCAAACTTCTCCATTCACTCGGGTCTGTTCAAAGACCAAACGTGTTCCCTTGTGAATGCGCGCCAGAACCCATCCGAACGAAACCGTGTCCAACGCTTCGACGTCCATTTTTGCGAGTTGCAGTTCGGCCTTATCGATCCACAGCCGGCCGTGAAATTTGGAAAGCAGCCGCGCCTCTTTCACGTGCGGCTCGAATCCTGGTCGAGGCTCTCCGCTGATGACCCAGGCATCGCGCCCGTTCAGCACTTCACTCCCCACCAAATGAAACTCGAACGCGTCAGCGACTTCGCGAACGAATTCACGATTCTTCTCCCGCCGCTTCTCTTCTTCCTCGCGCCGCTTGGCGCGTTCGTCGTCCGATTCGTTCTTGCGCTTGTCGGTTAACTTCTCGATTCGCTTTTCTTCCTTGGCCGCCTCTTCCGCGGAGAGCGGAGCGCCGTTTTTCGCGACCAGGCGCTGCACCTGTTCCCCATAGAGATCCACGATTTCGTAGGTCTTCGACTCGGTGGATTTGCTTTCTCCTTTGCCATCGAGTTTGTTTTGAACGACTCGGTCGAGGTAGGTATAGTCACGTTCCTTCTTGTAGTTTGCGCGGTAGTTATCCGTCACGATCCGAATCAGCTTCCGCATCTGCTCTTGGGAAAGATCGCCGTTTCCATTCGGTTTCAAGTCCGCGAAAGATTCGGGAAGAGAGGGACTTGCCGAGGCAGGCTGCTCTTGCCCGGGAAGCGGCAGGGTAATAAAAGCGACCAGCATCAACCATAGAGCTGAATTTACTTTTTTCATGAGGCGGCTATGGGTTTAGAAGCCGCGGAGAGGGCTTCGGATGCACTGATCCTTCGGAATTACTTGCCGTTCTTTTTATATGCCTTGCCGAGGCATTCCGCCTGGAAGAGCCGCTCGTCGGCGCGATGCAGGCCCTTCGCCATGGCTGGCGTGATCAGCGGGTAATGCTTGATATCGAATAAGTGATACACGAGAAACCATACAGGCTTGTCGGTGGTCATCCAATTCTGCCGATCGAAGCGCTTCAGGTTGACCGGAACTGAAAAGCGCCGCAGCGTGCGTTCGCGACGCAGATTTAAATAGATATTGAAATAACTGAGCGCCAGTTCGCGGAGCGTGCGATAGACAGGCTCGCGCCAGCGGCATCCCGTGTAATTCGATTTGGCGACGGCGCCCCAGCATCCGTCTTGGCGAAAGATCGCGATAACGTGGTCGGTGTCATGTTCCGCTTCGAAATCCAAAAGCAATGGTGGATATCCATTGGCGCGCAGTGCGGCGGCGGCGAAGATCGCGCCTTCCAGGCAGTGCGCCGTCTGTTCAGCCAGAACGCGCCGCGGCGACCATGCCGTATCCGCGAGGTGATAGGGAGCATCATCGAGAAATTTCTGAATGCCGTGCGGATTTTTCATTGACCGCAGCTTGCGTAACTCGGAAGGACTAAAACTGGCGAGTGGATCGCTCATTGTCGGATGAGTTTACATGAGAGTCTGGCAAGAGACGAACAGCGTCTTAAGGGAATACTTCAGCCAGTTCGGACGGGGTGTCGACTAACACGTCAGGCGGTTGATCTCGCAGTGTGTGCGGAGCGAAGCCGTAGTTCACGCCTACGGTGAGTAGCCCTGCGTTGCGTCCAGTTTCAATGTCTACGTGGGAGTCTCCCACAATCGCGGCCTCTTCCGGCCGCACCCCGAGTTCTTCCAGTAACCTCAGTGCGCCTTCAGGGTCGGGCTTCTTGGTCGCAAAACTGTTTCCGCCATAAACCTGCATGAAAAACGGGCCCAGCCCCAGCGCTTCGACGATGGCGCGTGACGGGCCTACTGGCTTGTTTGAAAGCACAGCCAGCTTGCGGGGCACGCCATTGGATGAGCGCTGAACCGATGAGCGCTGAACCACGGTGAGCGCTTCTTTTACGCCCTCATAGACAGTTGTATGGTCTAGTTTGTGTTCGCGGTAGTAAGTGAGAAAAAACTGCAGTCCCTGGCGCACGACGGCTTCGTCGACCTTCTCGCCGCCGAGCGCGCGCTGAATCAGGATTGGGGCGCCGTCGCCCACATAGCCGGCAATCACGTGATCGGGCAGGTCGCGCCGTCCAATGTGGCGCAGCGCGGCATTCACGGAATGCACCAGATCGAGGCGAGAATCAATGAGTGTGCCATCCAGATCGAAGATCACAAGTTTGACGGATCGCGGATCGAATGCGCGCAGGGTGCGGATCATGCCCTTTCAGGATAAACGATAGCAGAGTTCAGGCGCGCGGCCGGCGGCGTATTCGGACGGACCATAGACATTTTTAGGTTTGTTCTTGACGTTGATCCATATTTCTAGTAATGTCGAAATATGCAAACGTCTGCGGCGGCGAAATCCAGCGAACGCGTGGCCAAGTTTGCCGACATGTTTTCGGCGATGGGGACCGAGCCGCGGCTGCGCATCATGCAGCTGCTGCTCTCGGCGCATCCCGAAGGCTTGGTCGTGGGAGATATTCAGGGTGAACTCGAGATTCCTAATTCAACTCTCTCTCACCATCTCGAAAAACTGAAAACCGAAGGCTTGGTGGAAATTCAGCGGCAGGGGACGTTTCTCCGCTACACTGCCAACACTCACGCCCTGCAAGAGCTGCTGCAGTTCCTGTACGCAGAGTGCTGCACTCGCAACAAGGCAGTCAAACCCGAACAAATTGTCCGCATTTGTAAATAGGAGAATTATTCATGAGTCCCACCGATGCCGGAATCGAGCCTGACGAAATCCAGGCGGACGAGATCCGTACTAACGCAAACCAAGCGACTGCCATAAAGGAAATCGTCAAAGAGAAATACGGTCAGGCCGCGTTGCGGGTGAAGTCGGGAGGCAGTTCTTGCTGCGGGGCGACCGCAAGCACGGGCTGCTGCGATCCCATTGCCACCAACCTCTATGATGCTTCCGAGGCGGGAGAAATTCCAGAGGAAGCTTTGCTGGCATCGCTTGGCTGCGGCAATCCGACCGCTCTCGCGAAACTGAATGCCGGCGACATTGTATTGGACCTTGGCTCTGGCGGTGGCATCGATGTCTTGCTGTCGGCGAAGCGGGTCGGGCCGACCGGAAAAGCCTACGGTCTCGATATGACCGACGAAATGCTTGCCCTGGCAAATGAAAACAAACGCCGGGCGGCCGTCGCCAATGTCGAATTTCTCAAGGGCGAGATTGAAAATATTCCTTTGCCCGACAATTCCGTGGACGTAATTATCTCGAATTGCGTGATCAATCTTTCAGCTGACAAAGATGGCGTGCTGCGCGAGGCGTTTCGCGTCCTGAAGCCGGGCGGACGTTTCGCCGTCTCCGATGTGGTGACGCGCGGAGAGATGCTGCCCGAAATCCGTCAGAGCGTTCTGGCATGGGTCGGCTGCATTGCGGGAGCGCTCGAAGAAAATGATTACCGCAACAAACTTGCCGCCGCCGGATTCGACAAGATCGAGATCGAGCCAACGCGTATCTACCGCGCCGAAGACGCACGGGAATTTCTGGTGGGGCAGGGAATCGATGTCGATGCGATTGCGCCGCAAGTAGAAGGCAAGTTCCTGAGCGCGTTCATCCGTGCAGAAAAGCCTGAAGCGAAGCAATCCTGTTGCGCTCCAACTTGCTGCAGTTGAATGCATGCTCACGAAGCTCCGTATGAGGACCGCGATGCAAAAGTCCTACAATGTTTTGTTTTTGTGCACCGGCAACTCGGCGCGCTCAATCATGGCCGAGGCCATCATGAGTAGCAAAGGCGAGCCTAACTTTGTTGCCTACAGCGCGGGCAGCCATCCTTCTGGAGCGGTTCGACCTGAAGCGTTGCGCGAGCTTGAAACGGCTAACTTGCCAACGCGCGGCCTCCGCAGTAAGAGCTGGGATGAATTCTCGCGGCCCGATTCCCCGAAGATGGATTTTGTTTTTACGGTTTGCGATAACGCGGCTAATGAAATTTGCCCGGTTTGGCCGGGACAGCCGATGACGGCGCACTGGGGCGTACCCGATCCGGCGGCAGTGCGAGGCACCGAGGAGCAAGTCGCAAAGGCATTCCGCGACGCGTTCTTTTTGCTGGAGCAAAGAATCAGTTTGTTCCTTAGCCTGCCCCTCGCCACGCTAAGCCGGCTCTCCCTAAAAAAAGAAATCGACGACATCGGATGCCAATGAACTTCGATCTCCGTTCTCGCGCGGTAGCGGAGTTTTTAGGGACCGCGTTTCTTCTTGCGGCGGTCGTAGGCTCCGGAATCATGGGCGACCGGCTGGCCGGGGGGAATGTCGCAATCGCCTTGCTGGCTAATACACTCTCCACCGGAGCAATTCTGGTCGTCCTTATCCTGACTTTCGCTCCCATCTCGGGAGCGCATTTCAACCCTGCGGTTACGTTGTCGATGGGTTTAAGCGGAGACTTGCCCTGGCGTGAGACCCCGATATATTTGGCGGCCCAGCTTCTGGGGGCGTTTGCGGGCGTAGCTTCGGCTCACCTCATGTTCGGCCTGCCTCTGTTTGTTCTTTCAAATCGCCCTCGCCACGGCGCAGCGCAACTGTGGAGCGAAGCCGTTGCCACTTTTGGGTTGCTATTCGTGGTCTTCGCCTGCTCGCGCTTCCGGCCATCGGCTACCGCGTATGCGGTCGGAGCTTACATTACTTCGGCGTATTGGTTCACGGCATCGACATCGTTCGCGAATCCCGCGGTCACCTTAGCGCGTTCGGCTACTGATACGTTTGCCGGAATTCGTCCAGCCGACGCGCCCGGTTTCATCGTGGCCCAAGTCCTCGGCTCGGTTACAGCGACTGCTCTGTTTCGATGGCTGGTCCGGGCCCGTGGCATCCAAGCTGAGCACACGGATTCGCCCGCCACAACTGCGGGCGGATAGTCCCCGTTTGCCAGTCGCTCCTGGAGCGATCCCGGTCGCCCTCACTTACATGTTTTCCAACGCCCCATTCCGATTTACAATGCAACTATGCAGTAAGAGCCGGCACCTTATTTATAAGCCGGAATATTAATACCGCAATCATCAGGAAACGGGATGGCGACGACAAAAACCGACCCCAAGCTTTCCGTCCCCGGGCACGGTGGCAAGAAATCGCGCAGCTACGATGGGCTTACCCGCGAGCAGTTGATTGAAGCCTACCGCATCATGTACACCTCCCGGCGGATTGATGACCGGGAGATCCTGCTCAAGCGTCAGCAAAAGATTTTCTTCCAGATGTCAGGGGCGGGGCACGAGGCCATTGGCGTAGCTGCCGGAATGACTCTGAAGCCGGCCTATGACTGGTTCTATCCTTACTACCGCGATCGAGCGTTGTGCCTTGCCCTGGGGGCGAAGCCCCTGGAGATGTTCCTGCAGGCGGTAGGAGCGGCGGACGATCCCAGTTCCGGCGGTCGGCAAATGCCCTCGCATTGGGGATACAAGCGCCTGAATATTGTGACCCAATCGTCGCCGACGGGGTCGCAGATTCTGCAGGCAGTCGGTTGTGCCGAGGCAGGACGTTATTTTTCGCGGCATCCCAAAGCTGTGGAAGTTCCCAGCCCCAACAACGGCCAGGCAATCGATTACCGCCAGTTTAAAGATGTGTCCTTTCGCGGCGACGAGATTACCTACGTTTCGCTCGGCGACGGCACCACCAGCGAAGGTGAATTCTGGGAGGCGATGAATGCGGCCGCGCTGAACAAACTGCCGGTGATTTTCTGTGTGCAGGATAACGGTTATGCGATCTCCGTCCCGGTTGAGGTGCAGACCGCCGGAGGCAGTATTTCACGGTTGGTTTCAGGTTTCCCAAATTTTCATTTCGAAGAAATTGACGGCACCGATCCAGTGGCGAGTTGCGCCGCCTTCCAGCGCGCCGCGAAGTATTGCCGCCAGGGGCACGGGCCGGCATTTGTGCACGCGCACGTCATTCGTCCCTATTCGCATTCTCTTTCCGACGACGAACGCTTGTATCGTCCGGATGCCGAACGCGAACGGGATGCGGCTCGCGATCCGGTTTCGCGAACCCAAATGTTTTTGCTGCGCGAAGGAATTCTCGACGAGAAGGGCATCAACGATCTGGAAAAGAAAGTTGAGGAAGAACTTCAGATCGCCGTCGATAAGGCTCTGGAGGCCCTTCCCCCCGCGCCCGAAACTGTCATGCAGTATGTGTACTCGCCCGATCTCGATCCCGCCTCGAGCACTTTTGATACGGAGGCGGCAATCGGCCCAGACTCGCCAGACGGCAAGAAGCCAGTGGCGAAGACCATGGCCGATCTCATTAATGTGACGCTGCGCGACGAAATGAAGCGTGACGAGCGCATCGTAATCTTCGGGGAAGACGTGGCCGACTGCAGCCGCGAAGAATACTTGAAGCGCAAGCTGGTGAAAGGCAAGGGCGGAGTCTTCAAACTCACCTTCGGTTTGCAAGACGAGTTCGGCACTGATCGCGTCTTCAATTCGCCATTGGCCGAAGCTGCCATCGTGGGCCGCGCCACCGGCATGGCGACGCGCGGGCTGAAGCCGGTGGTCGAAATTCAGTTCTTCGATTACATCTGGCCTGCGGTGATGCAGATTCGCGACGAACTCTCCGTCATCCGCTGGCGCTCGAACAATGTGTACTCCTGCCCAGTCGTAATTCGAGTCGCGATCGGGGGATATCTTACCGGCGGAGCCATCTATCACTCGCAATGCGGCGAGAGCATTTTCACGCATATGCCCGGGCTGCGCGTAGTGTTTCCTTCGAACGCACTGGATGCCGCCGGCCTGTTGCGCACTGCGATTCGCTGCGACGATCCCGTTCTGTTTCTCGAGCACAAACGCTTGTATCGCGAAACCTACGGCCGCGCGCCATATCCGGGGCCCGATTACATGATCCCGTTCGGCAAGGCGAAAATTGTTCAGCCCGGCTCGGACTTAACCGTAATCACCTACGGCGCCGTGGTGCCGCGTGCCTTGCAGGCGGCACAGAAACTCGAGCGTGAGCACGGGGTGAAAGTCGAGTTGATTGATTTGCGCTGCTTGAATCCATTCGACTGGGAGACGATTGCCGCCTCCATTGCCAAAACAAACCGGGCGCTCGTCGCTTACGAAGATACGCTCAGCTGGGGTTATGGCGCAGAGATCGCCGCGCGCATCGCCGATCAACTCTTCGACCAGCTGGATGCGCCCGTCCGCCGCGTCGCCGCCGCCGACACATTCGTCGCGTATCAGCCAATTCTGGAGGACGCCATCCTACCCCAACCGAATGATCTCTTCCGCGCCATGAAAGAGCTCTCGGACTACTAGAGTTCTGATAGAGTTCCGGTCAAGATCCAATCATTTTGCCCTAACCATCGGGGAACATCGCCAGCGATCTGTCGCCCCGCCGGAGTTCCGCCGTCCTCGTCAGGTTACGAAGGCTTTTTCCGCACCCTGCTTCTCGTTGATCGTTTGTTTCTACGATGCTACGCTCCAGTAGTGAGCTCCATTCCCAGCACTTCCGCGAATCCCTCTGCGCCTGCGAGCGGCGGCCCGATCGCATGGCTGCAATCGGCTGCTGGGGAAGTATGGCTAAAGTTCTTACTGGCGCTGTTGGGTTTAGGAGTCGCCTTCGGTGCGGCATTGCTCTCGACCGCATCCAGCGAGGCAGGCAACGTATGGGCGTCGGTGATTCTGGCATCCGTGGCGCTTTTGATGGCGGCCTTCGTGGGATTGGTAACCGTGCCCTACCTGGCACGGCGCGTGGCGATGGAACGTCTGCGCCAGACGTTTCGTTACGAAGTCACAAAGGTCGGCGTGGTTTATGTGTTGGTGACGCTGGTGATTGGGATTGCAGCGTTGAACACCGGCAATAATCTTCTCTATATCGTGGTAGCTGCGATGCTTGCGGCGATCCTGGTGTCAGGAATCGTTTCCGCAATGGTGCTTCGCGGCCTTGAACTCGACATACGCCTGCCTGAGCACATGTTCGCCGGGCATCCGGTAGTCGGGCGTATCGTAGTGCGCAATCCGCGGCGGTTCCTGCCCGCATTTTCCATTCGCGTGCTGCCGGCGCGCCAAGAGAAAAAAATTCGCAAGCAATGGCGATGGGAACGAACCACCTTTACGTTTCCGCTCAACCGCACCCCCGAAAATCAATGGGTCCGGATGCGCGACTGGAAGGTGAAGCGGATCGACGCGATGCCAGCACCGCCGGGAATTTTCGAGGGAATGGTTTATTTCCCTTTTCTGCCGCCCAAAGCGGAATTGCCGGCTGACCTCGAGTTGCAATTTGAGCGGCGCGGCCGATATTGCGAATCCAGTTTCGCTCTGGGCACGCGCTTTCCATTTGCCTTCCTAACCAAGATTCGTGATGTAGGCCTCGACCGCGAGATTGTGGTCTACCCGTCAATTGATCCCGCCGACGAGCTATTTGAAGTTCTGCCGTTGGTCCGTGGGGAGTGGGAGAGCTTCGTTCGCGGGCGCGGCTCCGATCTATATCGCATTCGCGAGTACATGCCGGAGGATTCGGCGCGTCATGTGGACTGGAAGGCTACCGCAAAATCTGGCTCGCTGAAGGTTCGCGAATTCAGCCGCGAAGATGAGCGCAAGCTTTGCATCGTCTTCGATAATCCCGCGACCGGGCTGATCTCCCGGAAAGCATACGAACGCGCGGTGAACTTGGCCGCTTCTCTGGCGTGGCATTTCTCTCTTCAGGATGCCGAAGTTTCATTTGCGCTGCCGGGTTTCGGGCGCAGCGTCGATCTGCATGAATTCCTGGCGCGGCTGGCGGTGATCGAGCCGCGAGACGATTTTTCCGCGCAAATAAGTCCCCAGGCAGATATCCTTCGGGAAATAAACTCGGAGGGTAGCGGCGAATACAACATCATCCTCAGCGCCCGACCGCGCGGCGGTCTGCCCACCGCATTGTGGAACTGCTCTTACTTCTTATTTCTCGGCGATATCGCGCCGCAACCGTAAATGGCGCTTGAGGAGTCCGACTGGTTTACCGAGTCCCTTCTCGGATTTCGTTCTTCCCAGAATGGGTCCTCGTGACCTGATTTTTTCTTCTTCCCAACCTTTTATCCCTTTCCGCGCATCTGGTTTCACGTATACTCACGCCCCGGTAGTGGTTTTGGGCGATTCGGAATTCGAAACTCGGGAGAATCCAGATGCGAATCCGTGATCTGATTAAGAGTCAGGAAACCTACCATGCCGAGATGAGTCAGACCGTGCTGGAAACCGTCCAAGCCATGGTAGAACGCAATATCGGCGCTGTTCCCGTCTTGCACAACGGCAAGCTCGTGGGAATTTTTTCCGAACGCGATCTGATGAAACGCGTGGTGGCGCAGGGTTGCGATCCGCGCCGCACCTGCCTGGCCGAGGTAATGACGGACGAGCCTCTCACTGTCAACATAAATGACGAGTTGGATAGCTGCAGGGCCTTAATGCAGCAGAACAGCTTCCGTCATCTTCCTGTCTGCCATGATGGACAACTGGTCGGCATTGTCTCCCTTCGCGACATTCTGTTGCACGATTTAGATGAGAAGGGCGATGAAGTGCGGATGATGCGCGCCTATATCCACTCGGTCCCGGACGCCTAGAACTCGCACCCGCTTTCCGAAACCAATCCCCCGGAGAATCTGGATCCGCGAAGCCTTACTTCCAAATGTTGCCCCCGGTCCTCATATGGCCCGAAAGTAACGTTACCTTCGATTACCTGAGTACATTGAACCGTTGCGCCAAAAGGTTTAACGTCCTTTAATAAGTCTGACCGTCTTCCGTAAGGCGCCGGACGCGACGTTGGCTATTACGACATTCTGGAAGAGGCCCAGGAAGTCTTACCAGGAATTCTTACCATGAGCGAAAAAATCACGATTCTTTGTTACACCCTCTGGATCGCTCATCCTATCCTGCAGACGGGTATTGCTGTCGCCATGTTCCGTCGCGGCCAGCACCTCCAATTCAAGTTCTTCTTTGCCTACATCGTCGCCCAGATCCTGACCTTTCCGATTGTCTTTCCGGCCTACTTGTATAGCCGCACCGTCCTCTTTTTTTATGTCTCCTGGATTGCCACCGCAATCAGCGTGGCTCTGGGTTTTAAGGTAATTCACGAAGCTTTCCTCGATGTGTTCCGGCCGTTCCACACGTTGCGCGACTTGGGCACTGTCTTGTTCAAATGGGCAGGTCTCGTGATGCTTTTGGTCGCGGGCGTAGTCTCTGTCTCCACCAACTCGTCAGATACTGCTCCCTGGGTGGAGGCCATCATGACCGCCCAACGTTGCGTCCGCATTGTTCAAGTCGGAATGGTTCTTTTCCTATTGTTCTTCGCGCGCTACCTGGGAGTGAGCCGTCGCCAACATAGCTTCGGCATCGCATTAGGTTTCGGCACATTTGCGATGGTGGAATTGGTCCTGATCGCGTCTTGGGTGGGCTATCACCTGAGTGATGTTTCAATGGGCGTGGTCAATATGGCCGCTTACAACTGCACCTTGCTGATTTGGCTGGGCTACACCCTGGTGAAGAGTCCTGCTCGGGATGCCTCCTCAATTCTGCTTCGTCCCCAGCGCTGGGAGCAAACCTTGTCGGATATTCAGCACCCCTTGCAGCCAGATTCTTCCTTGATACCCATGTTTGAGGGGATGGTGGATCGGGCGCTCTCGCGAACTCATCCGGCACCGCCAATCACTCCAGAGAACCGCGTGTCCGCCACTCGCGTCACTCTCGTGCGGTAATTGGCTTCGGACTTTTCGCTATCGAGTCTGGGTCTCTCTTAAGTCCCGCCTCGCCCGCATCCCGGACGTAATTCCGGATTTCGTAACAACACTTCAGTGTCCTCGCCGTCGTCCCGATGTTGCTTTCTCGCAGGACCCATCGTGATCCTCCTAAAGCATAGACACAACGATACTTAACCGATAATGACGAGGTTGGAGTTTTGCCTCAAAACTGGCCCGCAATCAACGAGCTGGTAGGAGCAAAAGAGGACTACGGTGCGGATAGTATTGACTCGTGCCTTATAATGCCTCACCGCGACTTGGGTCCTGGTAACGGAACCCAAGCCGCGATAAGGAGAAACAAACCATGAAGCACACAATCAGGATTGCCGTCCTGATGTTTGGATTAGTGGGTATGTATGCATCAGCCGCTGTTCAGGGTCCTACCCCTGACGGTGGAATGATTCCTACGCACCCAAAAGTTGCAACTGTTCAGGGTCCTGCCCCTGACGGTGGGATGATTCCTACTCACCCAAAAGCTGCAACCAGCAAGTAGTTAACCCGATGGCGCCGGTGGCCGCAAGGTCACTAAGGTAACATCAGTAACCTGGGCCGAACTCAGAGCTCGCAATCTTTGGGCTGACGGAACCTCATAATCCGTCAGCCCCGTTTTTTTGTCTTGTCGGATATCTACCGTGACTGCCGCTTCAAACCAGAATCCAGCACGCGCTGCAACTCCGCGGCGCTCGTGACAGGCGGCTGGCAGGCAGATCCGGAACAGAGAACCGCAAATGCCTCCCCCGAACTCAGTTGAGGAAGGTTTGGAAGTGTATCCGCAAGCGCGGGTGGAAGATTCGCCGCGACCACCTGGTTCGACGCTAGCCGCAGCACGGTCTTGTTGAAGGCGAACGCACTGGCAGCCACGGTGGCCAGGGCATCTGCAGCCCCCCCTGCTTTCGATTCAGCCACCACAACTACCTGTACCGGACTTTCCAGGAATTGGACGACCGCGATCCCATAGGTTCCTGCAAAAATCCCAAACTGCTCGGCAACACTGGCAAAAGCTTCCAGGGTTTGTTCCGCTTTATCCCGATAAGCCTCTTCCTCGGTGTAGTGATGCAATCGCAGCAACGCGATCGCCGCCATAGGATTGCCCGCCGGTGTCGGAGAATCCTGCAACGGCTTGCGCCGCGTGGCCAGCACGCCCAGACTCTTCCCATCGGCAGCCGGTTCCGCATCGAAGAACCCTCCCGATATCGCATCGAAGAATTTCGCAATCATCGCGTCGCCAATCGCGCGCGCGAATTTGAAGTAACTCAAGGCCGCAGTTGCCTCATAAGCATCGAGACATGCAATTACGGTAGCAGCGTAATCGTCCAGCAGGCCGCAAACTTCGCGGCGTTCCGCCTTAGGATCGGAATAAGCGACCACGTGTAACAACGTGGAGGGAGTCTGCTGAGAACCAACTTGTGTGTAAGCGGGCAACTCGCCCGCTTGCTTTGTTTCAGCGTCAGTAAGATGCCCTCTCCAGCCGTCCGCTAGAACGCGATCCAGTGAGCGCAGCGCGAAATGCCGTGCGTCTTCGAGCCCTAGCACTTTGGCCGCTTCCAGATACGCCGATACGCACATGCTGTTCCATCCCACGTAAACCGTCTTATCCACGTATGGCGTGGGCCTCTTCAATCGCGCGGCATACATTTTTTTCTTCGCGGATTCGAGCAACTCCTTCACTCGATCCACTCTCAGGCTCATCCGGCGCGCAATTTCCTCTATCGGCGCACGCACGTACAACACGTTCTTCGCCGGATTGTGATGCATCTCCCCAACTTCGTTGATGTCATAGTGCAGCGCCGCAACCTGCGCCTCTTCTTCCGTAAGCGCCGCCCGGGTTTCTGCGAGCGTCCAGGTGAAGTAATCGCCGTCGTCATCCATGGAAATGTCGGCGTCCTGGGAAGCATAAAATCCCCCACGCTCGCGATCGCTCAGCCATTCATCCATCCAGCGGATAATGTCGCGCGCCACGCTTGCGAAAAATTCCGATCCCGTAGCCTGATACGCGTGCACATAATTCTTCAGCAGTTCCGAGTTGTCGTAGCACATCTTCTCGAAGTGCGGCACGACCCAGCGCTCGTCGACGGAGTAACGATGAAATCCCCCTGCCAACTGGTCATAGACGCCGCCATTTGCCATGTGCTCGAGAGTGGTGACAATCAGATTGCGAAGAGTCTCGTCTCCCGTCCGCGCATAACGCTCGATCAGCAAATCGACCGCTGAAGAATGGGGAAACTTGGGCGCCTGCCCAAACCCGCCGTGCTGCGGATCGAACATTTTCAACGCGGACTTCTCAATCGCCGCAATGATGTTGTAGGAAACTCGCCCGTCCCGCCCAGAGAATGACTCCGCCTGCGCGATCGCGCTCTCGACCATCTTCGCCTGCTCGACCACATCGCCGTTTTTTTCTTTGTAAGCGTTGGCAATGCTAAGCAGGACGCGCTTAAAGCTCGGCCTCCCATAACCATCCACCGGAGGAAAATATGTGCCGCCGTAAAACGGCTTCCCATCCGGCGTCAGAAACGCTGTGAGCGGCCAACCGCCCTGCCCGCTGACCGCGCTCACCGCAGCCTGGTACCGGCTATCAATGTCGGGACGCTCGTCGCGATCCACCTTCATCGCGATGAAATGCTCATTTACGATGGCCGCTACTTCCGGATCTTCATACGACTCGCGGTCCATCACATGGCACCAGTGGCACCACACCGCGCCTATATCGAGCAGCATCGGTTTGTTCTCGCGCTGCGCCGCCGCAAACGCCTCCTCGCCCCACTCATGCCACTGGATAGGCTGATGCATGGCAGAGCGCAGGTAAGCGGATGACGCGCGGGCTAGGGAGTTTAGGGTCGTGGTGGTCATGCCTCAAGTTTATACGTTTGTCGGTAACCCGCGAGAACGGGTTCATGTGGCGACAGCAGCCCTCGGCTGTCCATCGAGCGCAGCTCGACACTCCGTCCCCACCCTCAACTCTGATCTCGGAGTGGAGAGCCTGCCCTGAGCAAGCGAAGCGCGCCGAAGGCGACCTGCTGGTTGCAAGCACCGGCGCCGGTGTGGAGCAGACACTCCTGTCCGCTACCTTTGACCTTGCGTTTTTCTTGAATTGAGGGGTACCACCGCCGCAAGCAGCACCATGGAAGAGCGGCGCTTCAGCGCCGCGTTAAGAGCCTAAGGCACTCAGGGCCTCAAGCCCCGCTGTGCGCTGTGGATTTCCGTAACGATCACGGTGATGTCGTTAGGGGCAGCCGCCATGAAGTCAAGATCTTGAAGTTTCCACAGCCCTCACGTTCATCCGTCACATCTTTTTCCCCAGCCTAGCGCTAAACTTTTACAAAGTATCCCTGCGGAGCGCGAATCGCGCCGGGGCGCCAGCTCTTTGAAATCAAGATTTCAGTTATCGAAAAGGCTTTTTCGTCCAGGTAAGTCGTTTGCTTTTAATATTTTGCCGCTAAGTCTTTTGGATGGAAGATTTTACCCGGACTCCGCGGATATCGAACCTTGTAACTCCCGTGTTTACTTTATTTTAGCGGGTTCGATCCGCATATTTTTTATCCGGATCTGATCTTGATCCGCCCCAGTCGAAGCCGTCACTCCTCCGACTCGTACATCGCATACTGATGCGTCCCGCCGATTTTTTTTAGCGCGGCGCTGTCTCCCAAAACGTGATCGAGCAGAGGATTGTGGTAGAGCACATACACCGCTCGCGGATGCGACCGCAGACTTTCTTCCAGATTTGCAATCATCTTTTTCAAACCCGCTTCCGGAAGCGGATTGAAAAGATAAAGCACAATCGGCTCAACAGGAAAACGGAATTCAGTTGCATCCGCGCAAATCGCTTCCATCGCAAAACACTTCTGCGATTCGCTCTGGTACTTGCCTAAGTTTTCTTGCGCCGCCTGGTGTAACGCCGGCAAAAGTTCCACGCCCACGATCCGGCGAAAGGGACAATCCGATGCCATCAGCAGCGCGCGTCCCTTGCCCGATCCGAGATCGATGAAAATGAAATCATGAAAATCGATTTGACTCTTCTCCCGCAGCGCGTCGAGCATTTCGTGAAAAAGATCGGCTTCCGTGGGCTGATACGGCGAGTGAAAAGCTCCGAGCAACCGGTCGCGCCAATCGACGGCCGCGCTGGTCGTGTCCACGCGGTGATCCCAATCAAAGCCAGCGTCGCCGTAGCGTCGGCGTCGGCGCTCTGGCGTCGAATCGCGAATGAACTCCCACACTGCAACGAAGAGTTTACAGGTTGCCGCAAGCCGCCCCTCGCGATGAGCAATGTCATTCCACCAGTTCCATGCCGATCGCGACACGCTGATCCTGATAGATGATGCGGCGATGGATGATGCATCCCGGGAATCGTTACGATCCATTTCCCGCTATCATAAGCGACAGGGATACATCGCAATCGAGATTAGAATTGTGCGTGGGCCTTCGGCGGTGGCTTGTAACCCGGGGGCAGGCCTTTGGTGGCAAAAGCAAAGTCATCGGGCACGCGGACTTCGACTCTACCTTCCGGCGTCAATTTATAAGGATTGCCGTCGGGATCGACCGGAACTCGATCCAATCCCATTGCGGCCAGCAGTTCGGCCATGCTTGCGGGCAAGCGTCCAGTGCGCTCTCCGAAATGGGTTACCCCGTCTTGCAAATGCGTTACATCTTCGTCCACTCGCAACGCCCGCAGATGTTCGAAGGCGCTCTGCTTGATTTGCTTGTCGTGGGTTGTCTGAAAAGTCGCCGACCACAGCATTCGTGCGGTCTGATACTCGCCAGCGTGTTGCGCCATCTGCGCCGCCAGAATCTTCACGAAAGGATGAGCATTCGGAACCCGCGATCCGCGTTCGAAAGCATCGGCGGCACTCTTGTAGTCCTTAAGCTCCATGTAATAAACAAAACCCAAGTCATAGTAGAGCCGCCAATTATCGGGGTTGTTATGAATTCCGTAATTCACCAATTCGATCGCCCGTTCTGGTTCGCCCGCGCCATACTGCTTCGAAGCTAGAAATGTGCTGCCGAAATCGTAAGCGACCACAAGATGAGGATCCAATTGGGTAGTGATCTCCAGAAGCGGCGCCAGGAGACTGTAGTTGGGCTCGGCGTAGCGAAACCGGCTTCCAAAGTATTGCACGGCGCGAGTCCAGTAAATGCAGGCTACCAGTCCATCAAAGCCAAGGCTGGCACGCTTGATCACCTTCGGCGAATTCAGGAACAGGACTTCGTCGAGCGTGGCTTGCGGGCGCAGTTGATCCGTGCGATGCAGGACGATCGAACTGGCAACCAGCGACAGAACCAGGCAGGCGCCGGCGATCAGCGAAATTTTCTTGCGATGTTTCATTTCAAATCGCGCCGCTCGAAAATCAACACAGCCCCGCTCAGAGCCATGCTCGCATAGAACAACGCATACAAAGTGTTCTGCAGAACCAGTTGCCCCGCCACTGGCTGCTCGTGTGCAATCGAACTGATGATGTTAAATGCCGAAAGGTTCGGCACGACATAGGCCGCGCCCGTTGCAAGCCAACGCGACATTCCATGCGCCATGCCCGCGAAGTTACGCAGGTCTTCGGCGAAGCTTCCGATCACGAATAGCGAGAAGGCAAAAACAGCCGAAAGCAAGGGGGAAGAGAAAGACGAAAACAGCAAAGACAATGAGCAGATAATGATGAACTCAAGAATGATGAAATACAAAGCGACCAAAATCAAGGCGTCGGCGCGCACGAATTTATGAGAAACGTAGAACAAAGCTCCGAACACCCCGATCGCCATAAGGAACGTGTTCACCACCAGCGTGCCGGCAAGGCCGAAAAACTTGCCAATAATGAATTCCCACCGCCGCACCGGGCGTGAAAGCACGGTATAAAGAGTGCGTTTTTCGATCTCTTTTGAGACCAGGCCGATGCCAATGAAGATGGCAATGACCACGCCGAAAAGAGAGACTGCGGTGAGACCAAGGTTAATCACGACCAACTTTTCGATCTCAATCGAAATCTGTCCCACCAGCACAGCCGCTCCGGAAAGCAGCAGGACGAACGCGATCAGGTTGTAGAGCACCCGGTCGCGCACGGCTTCACGGAAAGTGTTAGACGCAATATGCGCGATACGCGCTCTCATATGGTGCTCCCGGCGGTGGTTTCCGCGCGCCGCAATTTTTCCACGAAATAAGCCTCGAGCGAAGTGCGTACTGGAATCACTGCCACTAATCGTTGCCGCTCGCGGCGCAGTATATCGATCACCATGTCCTGCTGGTTCTCCTCGACAATCACCCGAACCCGGTCTCCGCTCACATGGCACTCTGCAACCATCGCTTTGATCGCGGCTGGCACCTGTGTCCCTTGCCAGATAATCTCCACTTTGCCTTGAATCGTTGAGGTGAGATCCTCGACCCGCCCCACGCCACGAAGTTCTCCCTTGTGAATGATGGCGACACGATCACAAAGCGCTTCGGCGTCGGAAAGTATGTGAGTTGAAAAGAATACGGTTTTGCCCTGGTGTTTGAGTTCTTCCATGAGGTCGCGCACTTCGCGGCGGCCCATGGGATCAAGTCCGGACATAGGTTCGTCGAGGAACACGAGCTTGGGGTCATGCAGGATGGCCTGTCCAATGCCCACGCGCTGCAACATGCCTTTGGAAAACTTGCGCAACTGCAAGCCCTGCACGTCGCGCAATCCAACTTGATGAAGCACCTGCTCAACGCGCTGCTTGCGCTGCTTGGCGGGAACGCCGGAAAGCTGTCCGTAATATTCCAGCAGTTCATGCGCGGTCAGGTAGTCGTAAAAATACGGCTGTTCGGGAAGGAAACCAATCTGTGCTTTCACTGACGGGTCAGTCCATTCGCGGCCGAGGATGCGCGCCGATCCAGCCGTCGGGTACACCAACCCCATCAGAAGTTTTAGCGTTGTAGTCTTGCCGGCGCCATTAGGCCCGAGGAAGCCGAAAATCTCTCCGTCCTCGACGGTGAGTTGTAAGGGATACAAGGCGTGCTTCGGCCGCTTTCGCCAAAAGCCGATCTTGTATGTCTTTTCCAGTCCGAGGATTTCAATTGCAGCCATAGCTTTTATCGATACAGAATAAAACGCTGGAGATCTCTTTCCGCGCTTGCTTCGCAACAGAGATCGCGCTCGAGTCTTCCAGAAATATTATATTCAAAACGGAAGGCGATCGGTCTGGTGAGGTATTACGAAGGTCATTTCGCCTTGCAGCCAACGCGGGCCGGACAATAGGAGTAGTCCTAGAAAAATTAAGGGCAGCGGAGTTGCCTCCGCTGCCCCACTTTGGATCCGTTGAACTCGTCGAACTATTGACCCATGACGAGGAAAGTGCCGCCGATGCAGGTCGCGTAGCTTACTGCCGCACCGCCCGACGGGGTAACGTAGCGAATTACGACGTCCTCAACTCCGCAGAAGCCCTTAACGCCAGTCGTGTTCAGAGTCGCCGGAAAGGCGTTGGTGATGAACGTGGTGTTAGCGCCGCCCACCGGCACTGCGCCCACCGACGAAAGGGTGTAGCCGCTCTTAGTCCCCTGACCCAAGGTGAAATCGACGATGCACGCGTTGGTCGAGGCCGGACCGGCAGAGCAACCGGCATCCGCAGGCCCAAGGATTGCCAGAGTCGCCGCGTAGCCGTTGAACGGATATGAAGTGTTGTAGCTTACCTGAGCAGTAGCAATGGTACGGCTGGAAGCGGCCGCAGACGACTCGTTAGCCGCAATGCGCGCGCGCAACAGGTTAGGAATGGCGATAGCTGCAATGATCAAAATGATAGCCACCACGATCAGCAGCTCAATCAGTGAAAAACCCTTTTGTTTCCGCATCTTTGTTCCCCTCGTTTCTTAAGTTAAAGTCCTTCGCCGGCCATTGCCCCTGATGGCTCAGACGAGTTTATGTTGGCACTTTCTAAGCCAAATCGACCAGTTACCTTGGTTTCAGCCGCGAGAGCATAATTCCTTTACTTTCAGTACCAGGCCAAACTGTTATTGGATTCCATGGCCTTCCCAGCCGGGTCTCTTGCCAAAAAGCGGCTGGCGCCCTGACAATTCGTGTCATTCCAGTACAGGCGGTGAATGACCCTGGAACGGGTGGTGAATGAAACGGAATTTCCACAGTCAACGGGGCCCTGGGAAGGAACTCGCACAGAAAATGATAAGGGGCAGCGGAGTTGCCTCCGCTGCCCCAGGTTAGATCCACTCAACTCGTCGAACTACTGACCCATGACGAGGAAGGTGCCGCCGATGCAGACCGCACGGGTTACCGCTGCAGCGCCTGACGGGGTGATATAGCGAACGACGTTGTCTTCGATACCGCAGAAGCCCTTGACGCCAGTCGTGTTCAGAGTCGCCGGAAAGGCGTTGGTGACGTACACGGTATTGGCGCCGCCCACCGGCACTGCGCCTATAGACGTTAAGGAGTAGCCGCTCTTAGTCCCCTGACCCAAGGTGAAATCGACGATGCACGCGTTGGTCGAGGCCGGACCGGCGGAGCAACCGGCATCGGCAGGTCCAAGGACCGCCAAGCTGGCCGCGTAGCCATTGAACGGATAAGAGGTGGTGTAGCTTACCTGAGCAGTAGCAATGGTACGGCTGGAAGCGGCCGCAGACGACTCGTTAGCCGCAATGCGCGCGCGCAACAGGTTAGGAATGGCGATAGCTGCAATGATCAGAATGATAGCCACCACGATCAGCAGCTCAATCAGTGAAAAACCCTTTTGTTTCCGCATGTCTTTTCCCCTCGCTTTTAGCCCTAATTTTAACTCACGCTGGTCATTCGTAATGACTCAGTCGGCTTGATCTTTGCAACCACCTCGCCAAACCGGGAAACCGACTAACCCCGGCTTGTGCTTCGACTAAGTGCTTTTGTTTCACTCCCATGACAACTTTAGTTCGATTCCAACACTTCTTCCGCAGTGATACAGCGCCAGAATTAGGCTGAAGAGTGCCAATTTCTGTCACATCGTGAGATTTCACCGCTACAAACGTCCCTGACCAAATTAGAACGCTCTTTTCTAACGATCTTGCACAGAGGTAACGCGCCATCTGTTACCCTGCGTTCTTTTCACCGTTTGCGACTGGCCGGATGGTCAGATATTTTCGCTCTTCACCAGCAAACAAGTGACGTCATCGTGCTGTGGGGTCGAGCCAACGAAGAGATCCAGGCTGGCCATAAGGCGTTCGAGCAATTCCTTGGGGGCGGTACCCACGCCGGCTTCCAGTGTGCTGAGCAAGCGTGGTTCATCGAACTCTTCGTCGTTGGCGTTCACCGCTTCCACCAGGCCGTCGGTAAAGATAATCAGCCAGTCTCCGGGCATGAGCGCTACGCTGGCCGATTCGTACTTCGCTTCCGCCTGAATGCCGATGGGCAATCCGCCTACATCCAGACGCTCGATCAATCCGGAACTGCGGCGCAGGATCGGTGTGTTGTGACCGGCATTGATGTAAGTGAAAATGCGCCGGGCGGTGTCATACTCGGCGAGAAAGGCAGTGGTAAAACGTAATCCGCCCTGGCTATTGGAGCAGGCGTACTTGTTCATGTTTGCGACCAGTTCCGGCAAGGCAACCTGAGCGGTGGAAAGCGTTTTCAGGCTGGCCTGAAAAGTAGCCATGAGCATGGCGGCGGGAATGCTCTTGCCGGCGACGTCGGCTACCGCGAACATCACGCGATTCTCGTCGGGCGTTTTCCCCGGGCGCGGGAACACATCGTAGTAATCTCCGGCCACGGTGTTCGCGGGACGAGTGGCGTAAGCGATGGAGATTCCGGGGATCTGCGGCGGAGCGCCCGGCAGCAGCCAGGTTTGAATCTCGCGCGCAATCTGCAGATCGCGCTTCATCACGACGCGGTCGGCAATCTCCAGCATCAGCAGCAGGAAGAGCAGAAGGCCGCCCCAGAAATGGAAGTCGAACTCGATGACGTGAAGGTCTTCTCCAGAACCGCGATAGCTGAATCCGCCGCTAGGGAAGACCAGAAGCACCAGCGCGGCAATCAACAGGACCCGGCGGGCTGGCGAGAGTTTTTCGATCACCGCCCAGAAAAATTCTTTCACCACATGCAGACGCCGGCCGCGGCGGGTAAGGCCGTCGGGCGTTTTTGCGGCTACATCGCGCGAATAGAGACGGTAACTGGCACGGGCTTCATTCTCGAATTGCGACCAGAGTTGGGTAAGTTCCAATCCTTCGCTAACTCGCCGCCAGAACCCTTTCGCCCGCGCCCCGAAAGGAAGTCGTTGCGGCGGCGCCGGTTCGGCGGGCTGGAAAGAAGATGCCATCGAGGGTGACGTGATTATAGAGGAGAGGAAGAAGAAATAGCGGTTGTCGGATTTCCAGCCAACCAGGTCGAAAGGAATCTGCACTCGAGAGGCGCATCCGAACTCTTTTCTAGAAAAGCGGCAGCTGTTGGTTTAGAGATTGCACCGGCCACTGATTGGCAAGGCCGCTTGCGCCGCGCGGGTCGGCGCGTTTGATTCCATATTTCTGGCGAAGGCTGGCGATGAGTTGCGCGATGCGTTTGCCATACGAGGTGGGAAGGAACGAGCGTTCCTGATAGCGGGCGCGGTAGTTCTCGACCAGATCGGGAAAGTGTTGCGCGAGGAAGGGAAGGAAAACGGCCGCCGAACAGGGCTTAAGAAATAAAGGTCCGCCGAAGATGTGGCGCGCCCCGGCGGCCGCGGCTGCTTGCACCACGGCTTCAAGGCTGGCTGGGGAATCGGTGATGCCGGGCAGAACCGGCGAGCAGCTTACGCCTACGCTGATTCCAGCCTGGCTGAGTTGCCGGACCGCGTCCATGCGCAAATCCGGCCGGGGAGCGCGCGACTCCAAAATTCTCGCCAGTTCCGTATCCAGGGTGGTAATGGTGATGTGAACGGAGAGAGTGTTGTTCCGCGACACCTCGCGCAGCAGATCTACATCACGAACAATCAGGTTGGATTTGGTGACGATACCGAGCTCGAATCCGCGATGGCGCGCGAACTCTTCGAGAATTCCGCGCGTGATTTGGTAGCGGCGCTCGGCGGGCTGGTAAGGATCGGTTGCCGTCCCCAGGGCAATGCCTTCCCCGGATTTTACTTTCTTCAGATCGCGCCGCAGCAGATCCGAGGTATGTTGCTTCACGTAGATTTTCTGTTCGAACTCGCGCCCGTCGCGCAGTTCCATGAATTCGTGGGTATAGCGCGCGTAGCAATACTGGCAGCCGAATTCGCAGCCGCGATACGGATTAATGGTCCAGGTAAATGGCATCCCCCGGCCACTGATGCAGCGGTTCAACAGAGATTTTGCGGGCAGAGTGAAGTACTCTACATTGTGGCCCTCGCGCAGGGATTCGCCTTCCGAAGCCAGGCGGGCAATGCCGACAAGCGGCGATTTTTCCGGCAGCGCGAACAAGGGCAGAGTTGACATATTCGCCGTTTGTTCGCCTATTATGTGTCTTCTTTATAGGTCTTGTCAAGAACTCGTGCGCCCTTCTCAAGTGGCCCGAGGTAACGATTTCAACTTCGAATTCCGCACGAGATCGGCAAGCATGAAGACGTTGCTGGAGCGCTCCGCTATACTGACGGAATTCCGGAGCGATGGAATCGTGAAATTCCGTGAAGAGGTTGTGGTCGGAATCCAGGCAATCCACAGGTTGCCGCGATGAGACTCCGCTGATAATGCGCGGCGATGCCGCGGTCAAGGGAAGGACAAAGGATGAAGCTAATTCGAGTTGGGGAACCAGGCAAAGAAATTCCGGGGATTCTCATGGAGGACGGAACCCGTCTGGATGTCTCCGCTTTTGTTGAAGACTACGACGAAGCCTTCTTCGCAGACGGCGGGCTTGCGGAACTCAAGCGATGGTTGCAAGGCAACGCGGCTGCCGCGCCACGGATTGAGCACACAGTTCGGCTGGGGGCGCCGATTGCGCGCCCCAGCAAGATTGTCTGTATCGGTCTGAACTTTCGCGATCACGCCAGAGAAAGCAAAATGGAAATTCCGGTAGAGCCAGTAATATTTTTCAAAGCCTCAACTTCGCTGGTGGGACCAAACGACGATCTCATCATTCCCAAGAATGCGCGAAAAGTGGATTGGGAAGTCGAACTGGCGGTCGTGATGGGAAAGAGATGCGTCTACATCGAGCCTGAACGGGCGCTCGATTATGTAGCTGGATATGCTCTGCACAACGATTACTCCGAGCGCGAGTTTCAGCTGGAGCGCGCCGGGCAATGGGTTAAGGGAAAGAGCGCAGATACGTTTGCGCCGCTGGGACCATTCGTCGCGACAACTGACGAGATTCCGGACACGGGCCATTTGGGAATGTGGTTGAAGGTTAACGGCGCATTCCGGCAACGCAGTTCGACCAGCGAAATGATTTTCGATGTACCCGCGCTCGTCAGCTACGTCAGCCAATTCATGACGCTGTTGCCTGGGGACGTCATCAGTACGGGAACGCCCGCTGGAGTGGGTTTGGGAATGAAGCCGCCACAGTATTTAAAAGCGGGCGACGTGGTTGAGCTAGGTATTGACCAGCTTGGCGAGTCACGGCAGAAGGTGGTGGCATGGCAGCCCGCAACCGCAGAGACAGTCAGCGGCCGTCCGGCGAAATGAAGCTGCCGAAACGGATTGCGATTCTACTTTAAGATGCCGAGGCGATCTCGCCTGGCGGGCGCCGCCAAGGTTGCTTTCGGGGATGTAATCGTCACTGAATCCGGCTGAGTCCACTCAGCTTTTCCGTCGGTCAATTCGAGACGGTTCATTGTGACTTTCAATTGCTGATGGTTCACTTCGACCAGCAGGTAGTGATAGTTCACCAGCTTGCTCTGAAAAAGATCGTCCGGGGCGCGTTCGATGGGATAAGCGTGTGCCGCTCCGCCACCGGAGACGAAGTAAGTGACTCCGCCGTGCTCATGCCGCTCGTAGTTATGCACATGTCCGGAGAACACTACGAAACGAGCGCTGGCGTGAGCTTGACGATCCTCGAGGACTTTCGCCAGCTGTTGCTCCCCTGATCGGGCGGAGTGTCCGCCTCCATATTTCTTATCGTCGGAGGAACTGGTATAGGGCGGATGATGGAACATAAGGAAGACGAATTCTACGTCCGGCGGGAGATGGTCCAGCTTGTCGATCATCCACTGGCTCTGTGGCCCGGAGGTCTCATCCAGCGAACTGTCGAGCACCAGCGTGAGCGTGTTCGCGGCCCGCACCGAGTAATAGCGGCTGTTCTTCAGGGCAGGGAAGCGCTGAAAATAATTGCCCAGCGCTGTGTTTGCATCCCCGTGCAGATCGTGGTTGCCGAGCGCGGGATAAATTGGAATAGTTTTATCGCGCCAAACGCTGGTTTCACTGTCCCAGACTTTCCAGTCGTTCGCGTCGTTGCCGTTGTAGACGATATCCCCGGTAAAAGATACGAATGCTGGATTCACCTCGGCAATGGCCTGCACCAGCGCTACGCGCACGGCGGGATTCGCGGCATCCGTATCGCTGGGATCATGAAAGCGAGTGTCGCCGTAGGCTACGAAGCGGAACGGGGCACTCACGTTCAATTTCAAATCGACTGGAATTTGCCCGGTCGACTCGGTTGCGGGCTTCGTGCAAGCAATTAACCCGAATAGCGACGCGATCAGGCAGAGAATAAATACGGTGCGCTCGAGAGATTTACGCGAAAGCATGGTGGGAAATCACTCCTTCAAACGCTCCAGAGAACTCTATCCCGTCTACCTGAAAGCAACCTGAATCGGCTTAAGTTGCAGGGTTGTCCAAGTCGAAATTTACATTGGGCTGACGATACAAGGTGATGATAGTGGGAGTGAAGGTTCGGAGGTCGGAGAAGCGCTATCTATAAGAGGCAAAAGCGCGAAGCGGTACATGGAACGATCTCACTCGCCGGTGAGAACGTTGTATTGCGCGTCGGTTAATGGCACCACGCTCAGCCTGCCCTGGCGCACCAGCGCAGAGTCGGCGAACAGGTTATTGGCTTTAACTTCGGCTAAAGTGGTTTTCTTCTCCAAGGCTTTTCCTGCTTTGATCTTCACTTGAGGATTCTTTGCGTCGGAGGCGTCCACCGACACTACGGAAGCGGTTCCCACCGCGCTCTTCTCATCTCCCGTGTGGTATATAACCAGCCGATCCCCGGGCTTCATGCCACGAAGATTCTTCACCGCCACCGGATTGGTAACGCCGTCCCAGATTGTCGTCTTGTCCCGTTGCAGATCAGCGAAGGAGTAAACACCAGATTCGGTTTTGAGCAGATAGTTCATAGGAAGTGCAAAGTTTCCTGGATGTTATCACGACGGATCCTGAGATTGTTCGCGATACCAAATCGCGAATTGTTACTAGAGCGGGAAAAACTGGCGGCACCGCCAAATCGGCGCTCCATCACCCAATGTCATCCCGAGCGAAGCCAGGGATGACAAGCAGCAATGAACTCGTTTCAATTCCTGCCGATAGACCTCTCATGAGCGCTGTTATGCCAGAGCTGCGTACGCCGGTGATGACCCTGGTGGAAGCGTCGTGGGAGGATTCCGACGGCGTTTCCCAGAAAATTACCGCCCGGATGGAAGATAAGTCTGTTGGCGGAGCCTGTATACGGGTCAAGACGCCAATTCGCGTGGGCTCAAAGCTAAGAATTCAGTGGCGCTTCGATCAGTTCACCGGCGCGGTACGATACTGCCGAGGCGAGGGTAGGGAATATGTCGTAGGCATTCAGCGCGATAGCACCGAGACCTCTCTCCCGAATCGTGCCCTTCCCACGGTCAGGCCACAGGAAACAAGCGTCGCAAACCGCGGCTCTTATGTCTCCACGGTTACAGCGCAAAGCGTGCCCACACGCCAGGAGAGCAATCCGAACTTTTTTCTGGCCGAGCGGATGGCGGAAGAGCCGCCGCAGTCCCCACGGCTGCCTCCTCCTCGGCCTGACGACCCAGTATCACGCCCCAGGAAGAAACAAGAAGTTGGCGAGACTAATACTAATAAGGAAAGGAAACCTATGGCACGCAAATGGCTCGAGTTGGCGCCCTGGCACAGTAAGCAAAACGACGCCGCCAAAAACCCCAGTGGTGAGTGCAAAGCAAGCGACGACGGCAGCAGCGACGGCAACACAGAGAAGGAGAATCGTATGCCTCACCTGAACCAATTCACCGAAAAAGCCCCCGCGCACACGGCGCGAGAGGTCCCAAACTTCCAGGTCGAACTGTTACCAATGGAAGATATCTACCGCATGGCCGGGATTATGAATCCGCGCAGAGGGTACAGCATTAGCAAAGTCGTCGATATGGTCCACAGCGAACACATCCGCGGTTTGTCCAAAGAGATGAAGCAGGCTGCGGTGCTGATGGCTCTCGACGCCGCCGGCATTTCACTCGACCACGTGCAGCAGGATGCCAAAGCTCGGCAGGATGCCCTCGATTCCTACGAAGCCGCGCAGAAGAAGCAGGTCGAGGCCATGTGGGCAAGGAAGGCGGAGGAAGTCATCCAAATTCAGGCGGAACTTGATAGCGTGAAAGCCCACCACCTGGCGCGCATCAGCCGTAACCTGGAAGGCGTCGCGCGAGAGAAAGCCACCTTCAACAACTGGCTCACGCAAAAGCAGGAGGAATGCGAAAGCATGGCAGAGGCGGTGGAGATGTGTTTGAGATCCCCTGCTGTCTCGGAACCCGCGATCGCTTCTGTCGCAGAGATCAATGTTAATAAAGAGATCAATGTCAATGAAGAAAAGGCAGTTTCGACCGCAGCGGGCGGCAAGCCGGTATAGCCCGGACCCGCATTCCGAGGTAACTCGCGCCGCCCCAGGCGCCGAAGCCCGAAGCCTGAGAGCCGGAGCCCGATTTAGCTAAATCCCTGACTTTAGCTAAACTCCTGATTTTAGCTAAACTAAAGATGTGAAGATCGCGTTAGGCCAAATCAATCCCACCGTCGGAGATTTCTCCGGCAACGCTGCTAAGATGATCGACTTTTCCCGTCGTGCGCAAGCCGACGGAGCCGGATTGATTTTGTTTCCTGAACTATCGGTCTGCGGCTATCCGCCGCGCGATCTGGTCGAGCGTCCATCCTTTGTTGCGCGCAACCGCGAGACTGCCGAACAAATCGCCGCCGCCACCCGCGGCATTGCTGTCATTTGTGGGTTGGTGACTCCCGCTGAATCCGAAACCGGCAAGGCGGTCATGAATTCCGCTGCGCTTTTGCAGGATGGCAGAATCGCCTTCCTGCAATCCAAGATGCTCTTGCCCACTTACGACGTTTTCGACGAGATGCGTAACTTCGCTCCCGCGAAAAGTCAAAGCTTGTTTCCATTCTGCGGCAATCAGGTCGCGCTCACCATCTGCGAAGATGCCTGGAACGACAAGCTGTTCTGGCCCAAGCGGCTTTATACGGTCGATCCTATCGAGGCGCTCATTCGCTCTGGCGGCAACTTCGTTCTCAACATCTCCGCATCGCCATTCTGGATTGGTAAACGTGAACTGCGCCGCGACATGCTGGCGTCGATCGCCCGTCAGCACAAAGTTCCAGTCGCCATGGTCAACCAGGTCGGGGGCAATGACAGCCTGCTGTTCGATGGATCGAGCATCGTTCTCAACCCGGAAGGCAACATCATCGCGCAGGGACGTTCCTTCGAAGAAGATCTCATCTACTTCGATTCGAAGACCCTCACGGGCGATCTTCATGAGCAGATTGAGGGCGAGGAGGCGAGCGTGTACTCAGCGCTGGTTCTGGGCACGCGCGATTACATGCGCAAGTGCGGTTTTCAGAAGGCGATCGTCGGCCTCAGCGGCGGCATCGATTCCGCGCTCACCGCCGTCATCGCCGCCGACGCCGTTGGAGCGGAAAACGTGATCGGCGTGGGCATGCCCGGCCCTTATTCGTCGCGGGGATCGATCGACGACGCGCGCGCGCTGGCCAGGAACCTTGGCATTCGCTTCGAATTGCTTTCCATCAACGCCGCAGTGGACGCGTACCGGCAAACTTTGCAAGATGTTTTTGCCGGCCGCAAGGAAGATGTTACGGAAGAGAATATTCAGTCCCGTGCTCGCGGCACGCTGCTGATGGCGCTCTCCAACAAGTTCGGCGCGATCGTTCTCTCGACCGGCAACAAGAGCGAACTGGGCGTGGGCTACTGTACACTTTACGGGGATATGGTCGGCGGCCTCGCAGTCATCTCGGATGTGCCGAAAACATTGGTGTACCGGCTGAGTCGTTACGCGAATTCGCGCCGCGAGGTAATTCCGCGGGACACGTTGGAGAAGCCGCCCTCGGCGGAGCTGCGGCCCGACCAGAAAGACAGCGATTCGCTGCCGCCCTACGAAGTTCTCGACGCGGTGCTGGAAGATTATGTCGAAGACGCGCACAGCGCCGGGCGAATCGCCGCCGACCGCGGATTCGACATTGATGTCGTAAAGCGAGTCGTCCGAATGGTGGATCGCGCCGAGTACAAGCGCCAGCAGGCTGCTCCCGGCATAAAGATTTCTTCCAAGGCCTTCGGCTACGGCCGCCGTTTTCCGATCGCCGCCAAAGGCGAGGTTTGAAACAGATTGCTTACCCGTAATCACGAAGTTTCAGTTCCCTTGCCCTCATACCTGATTGCAATTGAAAGGAAACCATGCGCTCTTCTCTTGATAATCTGATTTTTATTCTCGTCCTGATTCTCGTCCTGATGTGCGGTGCAGCCGCGGCCCAAAATTCGGCCACCGCGAAGTCCGCGGAGAAGCCGGCCTCGGGAAACGCCGTCAATCTTCCTTCCGAAGCAACGGTAAACGCTTTCATGCAACAGACCTTCGGGTATGAAACCCAGATCAGTTGGAAGATCTCGAGCATCAAGCCGGCGCCGGTGCCGGGACTGGCGCAAGTCGATGTAATTTTAGCGAACCCGCAGGGCCAGCAACTCAGCCGGTTTTATGTGACTCCGGATGGCGACCACGCCGTGATTGGCGACATCATTCCGTTCGGAGCGAAGCCATTCGACCCAGCCCGAAAGACGCTCGAGAAGGGAATCACGGGACCGTCACGCGGACCGAAGAATGCCGCGGTGACGATCGTTGAGTTCGGCGATTTGCAATGTCCGGCGTGCAAGGCCGCGCAGCCGGCAATCGAAAGCCTGATTGCTTCTGAACCGGATGCGCGTTTTGTCTTTCAGAACTTTCCCCTGGAGATGCACAACTGGGCCGCAAAGGGCGCAGCTTACGCCGACTGTGTGGCGCAAGCTTCGAACGATGCCTTCTGGAAGTTCATCGCCAAAACTTACGAAACCCAGTCTGACATCACCGCGGAAAACGCCGATGAGAAGCTGACCGCTCTGGCGGATGGCGCAGGTGTGAAAGGCTCGGATATTGCCGTTTGCGCTTCCACTCCTGTACCCAAAGCGCATGTGGAGGCTTCGCTGGCGCTGGGGAAATCCGTAAACGTGACGGGCACGCCTACTCTTTTTATCAACGGCCGCAGCATCGGAAACGTGAGCCAGGTCCCTGCGTCTAGCCTTAAGGCGCTCGTCGATTTTGCAGCGAAACAAGGGAAGTGAGCGTTAAGGCTGTCAGTTTTCGCTGACCCAGATCTCGTCCGTGAGGTGGTTGCGGTTCGAGACTATATGCGGCGTGATCACAATCAGTAGCTCGTCATGTTCTTTCGTCGTCGTGTTGTTGACCATGGCTTGATTAAGCCCCGGAATAGCTCCTAAGCCCGGGATGCCGCTCATGGAGCGTTGATCGCTGCTGGAGATTTCGCCCGCCACTACCGCCGGTTCCCCGTCACGCAGGCGGATGCTGCCTTTGTATTCCTTATTGGAAATGTAAGGCACGCCGTTGGCGCTCTGCCCGGTGAGCGAACGCACCTGCAATTCCAGCGTCATGCTGATTTCGCCGCTCCCATGAATGACCGGCTTCGCCTTGAGGTTCAACCCTAGGTCTTCATAACTCACCGAGGGGAACGGCGGAATGTAGCTTTGATTTCCCAGCACCGCCGAAATCTGGGGCGAGTTGTAAATGGGCGCGTACGAAGCATTCAGGATGGGGTAGCGTTCGCCCAGATGGAAAGTTGCCTCGTTCCCTTGCGCAGCCCGCATGCTGATGTGATCGAGTGTGCGCGACCATGACTCATTCAAGGAGAGGGCGGCGGCAAACTGATCGAGGCTTAGACCCATGAAGGTGAGGCCGCCGCCAAAGGTCGCGAGGGGCTGGCTGAAAATTGAGTTCTGACCTTGCAGTTGCGCCAGAAGTGCCGACAGACTCGAGCTTCCTGCCTGATTGATTCCCCCCGAAGCGATTAGTTGGTTGATCAGCGAGGTAATGCTCTGTCCGCCCAAGCCCGCCAGCGCTACGGCCGGAATGTTGTAGAGATTAAACGTATCTGGAATGTGCAGACCGATGTTTCGGGTGAGGTTGTGGCTGATCTGGAAAACCTCAATGTCGAGCATCACTTGCGGACGCTCGCTGGTCAACTGCTGCAACAACGTCGCGCACGCCCGCAAAATTGGCTGGGGCGCGCGCACTTCAACGGTTCCGCCCTGTCCGGTACTGATTTTCTGGAAGTCGCAAATGTTGCGTAGCGACGTAACCATCTCCGTTACTTCTTGCGGCGTAACCGCTCCGGGGACGGCGAACGTGCCCAGCGACATGCGATCAAACTGTTTGTGATTCTCCGTGGTATCGGCGGCGATCAGCATCTGGTGCGCGTCCAGCGCGGTCCACATTGTCTTGGTGGCGCGGCATGCCAGCGTAAGCGCGGTGAAGAAGTCGACATCGTCGACGTAAAAACGCACTGTCTTCGCTACCACCGTGTCGTCAAATTGAGGCTGAACGCCGTAGGCCGCGGCCAACTCCGTAAAGAGTCCACGAACATCGCCGCGATAGTGAAAGGTGGCTTGTTCGCCTTTAGGTCGAAGATGGATTTCAGTGGAGTCAGCCAGCGATGCTATCCCGTTCAGGCCAGAGGCCGCCGGATCGCGCATCGCTTCGTTGAGCCGCTGCTGCGTGTAAGTATTCTCCGGATCAAGCATGAGCGCAGCACGATACTCGGCCACAGCCTGCTCGTGCCTCGCGTCCGCCAAAAATCGATCGCCCTGTTCGGTGTGCTGAAAGACTAGCTGCGCCTTTGTCACTTCGCGCGCCGAAAGGAACAATGTGTCTTGCGGAACCAGACGCGCCGCGTCGTTAAATTGAACGAGAGCATCTTCCAGACGTCCGTGATCGTGAAGTTTTAGTCCGTGCGTATAAGCGTTGCGGGCTTGCTTTAGATCTTTTTTTGAAGCAACGCAATTGACGCCTCCGGGCACGCCATTGCCGCAGGAGATGTTCGGGATCTCGACCAGAGAATCGGTCCCGGCAAATGCCGGAACTCCCAGCACAGCCGCCAGAAGACAAACCGCAGGGATGGACAGCGCGCGACGCATTGGGTTTGATTTTAACCTGCCCCGTGCTCATCACGGGGGCTATTAGTGCAGGGTACCTTTAGGTTTAACTGGAGCGTCACTCTCGGTACAGGTTGTGAGAACGCTGAAACACGGCCTTCTTGCAAAGATCTAGATCTCGCTAAGCATGAGTCGTTCGATATCCCGCGCCCTGCCGGTCTTTTCATCGCAATCAACGATCACGGCGCATAGCCGGACGTCGCCCGTGGCCGGCTCAAAGCGGACGGGCATGCCATTCAAGAATTTGCCTACAACCAGTTCTTTCTTTACGCCAATCACACCGTCGTAAGGACCGGTCATGCCAACATCGGTGACGTAGGCGGTTCCCTTGGGCAGAATGCGTTCGTCAGCAGTAGGTATGTGAGTATGCGTGCCCACGACGGCGGTGACGCGGCCATCGAGATACCAGCCGAGCGAAATTTTTTCCGAAGTAGCCTCCGCATGGAAGTCCACAAAAATGATCTTCGCATCAATCTTCTGCAGGAGTTGGTCCGCGGTGCGGAAGGGGTCGTCGTTCGAAGCCATGAACACGCGCCCTTGCAAATTGATTACTGCGTAAGGAACTTTCGCCTTCTGACCTTGATACAGGCCCCAGCCGGGCATGTCCGAGGGATAGTTCGCCGGACGCAGCAATCTCCGTTGCGGACCCTGGCCATTGCCTTCGACCATTTGAAAGTAGTCGACGATTTCCCGTTTGTCCCAAACGTGATTGCCGGTGGTGATTACGTCGATATTAAGCTCGAACAGTTCCTCGGCGAGAGCAGGAGTAATTCCGAAGCCCGCGGCGGAATTTTCACCGTTGGCGATCACGAGATCGATGAGTTGATCGCGGACAATGCCGGGAAGCTTGTCCTTGACGATGCTACGTCCTGGGCGGCCGAAAATATCGCCGATGAAGAGAATCCGCATAAGAAGGTGGAGCAGGCTTTCCGCCGGCAACGTGGCGCCCGCGTCTCGCCGGCATTTTCGCAATTACTTCCAGGCTTTGATGGTAACACTGGGAGATGTCTGCGGCGGTTGATCGCGGAGTGCACGCCGAAAATATTGTTTAGGGCGCTGCCAGTTCCGCGGTCCGCAGAAAGTCGTAGTTGCCCGCAGGATTCAACTGAAGATTGCGCACACGTTTGTTGTGCACCAGAACGTTATCCAGGTACCACAAATTAATGGAGGGTAATTCCTCGGCCAGGATGCGCTGTACTTCAGCGTAAATCAATTTGCGCACTTTGGGATCGACTTCGCGGCGGGCCTGGTCGATGAGCGCATCCACCTTTGGATTGGAATAAAAGCCGCGGTTGGCGCCATTCGGCGGAAACCTCGATGAATGGAAGATATAAAAAATATCGGGATCTTCGTTCCCGCCTATCCAGCGCAACCCGTAAAGCTGAAACGCGCCGTGGGTCACATCGGAAAAGAAAGTGCCGAACTCGAAGCTGCGAATGTCGAGCGCAATTCCAACCTCGCGTAATTGTTGTTGGATGACGGCGACCATGAGCCGCGTGTTTTCATCCGTGGATGTTTTCATCGTAATGTGGAAGCGCACGCCGTTGATTGCGGGATATCCGGCGGCATCCAGCAATGCCCGCGCTTTATCGGGATCATGGCTGTACGCGGGAACGTTACCGTTGTAAGCCCAGCTTTGCGGCGGGAGTACGCCGCGCGCCGGCTGCGCTTCGCCGCGCCACAGATAATCGATCATGGGCTGGCGATCGAGAGCATAGGCAATGGCCTGGCGAATTCTGGCGTCTTTCAAAATTGGATCCCGCAGATTGAATCCAAGATAAGCCAGCCGAGTGCCGGGCGCAGACTCTACCGCGAGCGATGGTTCGCGCTTCAGCGTGAGGACTGAATCGGGCGGGAACGAACCGTTAATAATGACGTCGCCGCTCCCTTTGCGCAGTTCGAGCGCCTGCGTGGTCGCATCCGGCACGATCGCGAAACGCACGCGCGCCAGTTTCGCTTTGTCGCCCCAGTAGTCTTCATTGCGCTCGATCACGACTTCTTTGTCGGTCTCGGCACTGACAAACTTGAACGGGCCGGAGCCAATGGGATGGCGTGACATTTCATCCAGGCTGCCCGCGGGGACAATACCGACCGCGCCATCAGAGAGATTCCACAGTAGTGCGGCATCCGGTTCTTTCATGTGGAAGACGACGGTGAGGTCATCCGGCGCGTCGAGGTGATCCACGAAACGGTATGCGGAAGCTTTGGGGCTGCGAATTTTCCCAGTGAGTAAAGAATCGAAGGTCCACTTCACATCGCGCGACGTCAGCGAACGACCGTCATGAAACTTTACGCTGTGATGAATATGAAAAATGTAGGTCTGAGGATCGGGGACTTCCCAGCGTTCCGCCAGGCCCGGCGCCACATCCAGATTATTACCGCGTGACAGAAGATCGTCGAAGATCAGATTGTCGATTCGCTCCGACTGCGCATCTTGCCCTATGCGAGGGTCCAGATTTGTAGGACTCGATTCAATCACCATCACCAGAGTATTGGGATCGGGCTGGCTGGAGCAGGACAGAAGAGGCGTCAGGAGCGCGGCAAGTAGCGCGAGCGTTGCGGGAATCGTCCGGCCCATCAGCGGCATTCCTGGCACATCTTGTGAAGCGCGTTCACGGTTCTCCAGTTGCGAGTGGTGGTGACGACGGACAATACGCGATCGAGTTGATTCTTCATCAAGCTACTTTCGGCAGTTCCATTCGGAAGGTAGAGATAAAGTTCTTTGCCGAGACAGCAGGATTGGTCGGGCGCCGCGGTCAGCGCCGCTAACTTTTTCAACGCAGCTGCCTCTGGGGTATCGGAAAGAAACATGACGTGGAGTTTTTCCTGATCGATGCCGCGCTTCTTCAGCAGCGGATTGTCTTCGATAGCCTTTGCCATTTCGTCGGCGGTGCGTGTGAGCACCGAGACCGGAAATCCAAAGTCGGCGAAAATTCTTTTCTCGATTCTCTCCGACAGCAGCGCCGGAGAAACTTTGGTAGTTTTGAAAATTACATTGCCGCTCTGAATGTAGGTCTTCACCTGCCCGAAGCTCAGCGCCTCGAAGGATGCTCGAAGCTGATCCATCTTCATACGCTTGTGCGCGCCTACGTTGATTCCGCGAAGCATGGAAATGTAAATCGGCATAGGAAATTATGGATATGAAATCTTGCCGAGCACGGCAGCACGCTTCGCTCCGGTCGCTGAAGGGACGTTGGATGGCCGCCGATGCCAGGTTTCATGGGCTAGTACGGCGAAAGCGACGGCCTCTTTCGCCGGCGAAGGCACACCCAATTCGTCGGAGGATCGCAGCCGCAATCCGAGTGGCGCTAGTTCTTTGCTTAACATCGAGACCAGCGTCGCGTTCTTCGCTCCTCCGCCGGAAAGAATCATTTCCTGGAACAGTTGCTTGCGTGCAGAGACAGCTTTTTGCGCAGGATGCCTTCGCACCGCATCGGCGATCGATTTGACTGTGAGTGCGGTTGCGGTGGCGACGGCGTCTTGCTTTTTGCAACGGCCACAACGTTGAAGAAATTCGCGGACGAACTCCCGCCCGAACTCTTCGCGGCCTGCGGTTTTTGGAGGTGTGCGGCGGAAAAAGTCGTGGCGCAATATCGTCTCGATGACAGTTTCCAAAACCTTTCCCGAAGCCGCAATCTTACCGCCGCGATCGAACGGTAGACCGAACAACTTCTCGGTGACAGCATCGATCACCATGTTGCCGGGTCCGGTATCGAATGCGATCACGTCAGTCACGTCTGCTCCTGCGGGGATCGCGGTAAGGTTAGCGATCCCGCCAATGTTTTGCGCGATCCGTCCTACGTGGGCGTCGCGGAACAGCATGTAGTCGAGGAAGGGAACCAGCGGCGCGCCTTTGCCTCCGGCCGCCATGTCCGCCGGACGAAAATCGGAAACCACGGGCACGCCCACTCTGGCGGCCACAATCGCTGCTTCGCCTGTCTGCCAGGTAGCGGTAATTTTGCGTCCAAGAAAGCTCTGCGGTTCACCCTGATGATAAAGCGTTTGCCCGTGGCATCCGACGAGCTCTGCTTTCGTCCGGCTCTTTCGCTCGGTAGCCAGCACGGCGTCAGCATAAAGTTCGCCGAGGATAAAATTCAGCCGGGCTAAATCCGCCACGTTTGCGCTTGAAGCATTCATCGCAGCCAACACCGCGGCACGGACTTGTTTTGGGTAGGAGTGTTCGGCGTGCCCGATCAGTTCGAATGCGGCACTAGAACCGCTGTAGCCGCGGCCTTGCGCCATGCGCACCAACGCCACGTTAATCCCATCCGCTGACGTTCCACTCATCACGCCGGCCACAATCATATTTTTCTTTATCATGATCTCGGCCGCCGCGAAAGACGGGCGCGGTCCTTTTCTTCTGCACGAACCTTTTCCGTACGAACTGTTTCTGCGTGAACCAAGCCCTCCACGCGCACTTGCTCCCCGAATTCCCACAGCGTGCGCGAGAGTTTATGGACCGTTCCGGCGGCGGGCGGGCCCGTTTTGCGAATTACTTTTGCGGATTTCTTCTTGAATGCCAGCACGCGTCGCACCGATTCCGCGACGCGTTGAGCAAACTTCGGATCTTGCGCCGCCATCTTTACTATTTCGCCGTAAGCTTTCTCGATGTAGTTCTGCTGATGGCAGATCAGGCACAAATCTCCGCCCGCGCGAATAAACTCGACCGCTGCTTTTCCCACTGGAGCGGCCGACAAGACTCCGCCCATTTCCAGATCGTCAGAGACGATCAGGTTTCGGTAGCCAATGCGTTTGCGGAGAATGTCGCCGATCCAAACCTTCGACAGCGACGCAGGAGTTTTATCACCCGTAACAAGCGGATACGCTGCGTGGGAAATCATCACCATCGGAAGCTGCGCGCGTAGCGCACGATAAGCAGCCAGATCCTCGGCCCAAAGCGTTTTCAGCGGCTTCTCGATCACAGGTAGTTCATGATGGCTATCGAGCTTGCCCTCGCCGAGGCCCGGAAAATGCTTGCCGCATCCCAACACGTTTGTACTTTTTAAGCCGGCGAGAAACTCGCGAGCATACGTGGCCGCGTCGCGGGGATTCGCCGAAACCGCTCGCGAACTCATCACGCTGCGCGACGCTTCAAATGCCAGGTCGAGCACGGGAGCAAAGTCAACGTTGAAACCTAAAGTGCGACAGTTCTCTCCGATGATTTGTCCATGCTTGCGGAATAGTTTACGGTCGGCGGTAGCGAACACTTCCGCCGCCGCGGGCGTCGGTCCCAGCAGGTCGCGGAATCGGTCCACGCTGCCGCCTTCGAGATCGACGCAGGTAAATAAGGGAGTCGAGACGCACTGCTGGCAATCGCGCAAAAGCTGCCACGTTTGCTCGGCGGTCTTTATATTGCGCGCGAACAGAATTACCCCTGCTGGCTGTAGACGCGAGAGCAGGGAACTGAGCCGCGTCGCCATCTTCGTGCCGTCGAAGCCGACGATGAGGAGTTGGCCGATATCGCGGACTTGCCTAGTTTTTTGGTGAGCAGTCATCCTGTATGACTATGAGTGTACCCAGTGTGGCTAGATTTCTTTCTTTAACTCCGCCAGCAAATTCAACGCCTCCAGCGGTGTCAGCCGGTTCAAGTCGACTTCCCGCAACTTCTCCAGCACCGGCTGCGACAGTGGCGTGAAAATTGTTAACTGCGTTGCCGGCGGCGCCGACCCAGGAGAAAGATGTTCCGTTAGTTGGCGTTCCGCCGATTCATGTTCGGCCAACACCTCGCGGGCGCGCGTGATCACTTCATTCGGCAGCCCCGCGAGTTTTGCAACTTCAATGCCGTAGCTGCGATCCGCCGCGCCGGGTTCCACCTTGCGCAGGAAGACGATTCCTCCTCCGGTTTCTTTCACTGAGACGTGATAGTTCTTCACTCCGGCAAGCTGTTCCGCCAATTCCGTCAGCTCGAAATAGTGCGTGGCGAAAAGAGTTTTGGCGCGAACGCGCGCGTGCAAATACTCAATAGCAGCCCAGGCGATGGCGAGACCGTCATACGTTGACGTGCCGCGGCCGACTTCATCCAGAAGAATCAAAGACCGCGCGGTTGCTGTATGCAAGATTGCAGCCGTCTCCGTCATCTCGACCATAAATGTCGAACGGCCGCGGGCGAGGTTGTCGCTGGCGCCGATACGAGTGAACACGCGGTCCACCACGCTGAGCCGTGCCGAGCGCGCCGGAACGAACGCGCCCATCTGCGCCAGAATCACGATCAGCGCCGTCTGCCGCAGGTAGGTCGACTTGCCGCCCATGTTTGGTCCAGTCACCAGAAGAATCGTGTGCGTGGCCGCATTCAAGTAAAGATCGTTCGGGACATAGCGCTCGCTGCCTCCGGCCATTTCTTGTTGCTCAATCACGGGATGCCGGCCTTCGATGATCTCGAGTTCTCCCGCTTCCCCTTCCGCCGGCGTTATGAATTGCGGCCGGCAATAATTCCGCAGGGCCGCGACGTGAGCCAGAGAAGCCAGCACGTCCACCTCAGCCAGAGCCAGCGCGGTTTGCCGGATACGCTTCGCTTCCGCGGCAATTGCTGTACGCAACTCGGTGAAAAGCCGGCGCTCGATCTCGACAATCTTTTCCTGCGCGTCGAGAATCTTGGCTTCGTATTCTTTCAACTCCGGCGTGGTGAAACGCTCCGCGCCCACTAGAGTTTGCTTTCGTTCATAGTCCTGTGGGACCAGGTGCAGATTGGGTTTTGAAACTTCGATGTAGTAACCAAAGATGGAATTGAACTTTACCTTGAGCGAGGTAATGCCAGTTCGTCCCCGTTCGCGCTGCTCGATTTGCGCCAGCACTTGCTTGCTGTTGCGGGAGTGTTCGCGTAATTCGTCGAGATCATGATCTACACCTGGGGCGATCACTCCGCCATCGGCGAAGCTTAGCGGAGGTTCGGCGACAATTGTTTTGTCGATCCGGCCGCGCAGATCGCCAAGCTCGTCAAGCGCTGCGTTCAGGGTCTTTAGTCGTTGCGCCTCTGATCGGCCGACAGCGGCTTTAATGGCCGGAAGTTTCGCCAGAGATGCGGCCAGAGCGAGCACATCCCGCGGATTCGCCGTTTCGAGCGTGACACGGCTTAAAAGGCGCTCCAGGTCGAAGACGCCATCGAGCGCGCGCCGTAATTCTTCGCGTGCGATCGTATCTTTCACGCCCACTTCCACCGCATCCAGGCGCGCGCTAATTTCCGCGAGATTGAGCGAGGGGCGCAGCAGCCAGGCTCGCAGCAGCCGCTTGCCCATCGGAGTGACAGCAGAGTCGATCGAGCGAAATAGGGTGACGCCCGCATCTGTTCCGGCAAATAACGGTTCAATCAATTCGAGATTTCTAACCGTAACCGCATCCAGCACCAGGCAATTCTGGCGTTCGTACCATCCGATGCGATCCACGTGGACGAGCGATCCACGCTGCGTGGAGCGAACGTAATAAAGGATAGCTCCGGCCGCGGCAGCGGCGGCAGTGCGCCCGGCCAACCCAAATCCCTCCAGCGATAACACGCCGAAATGATTTTCCAGCAGCGGAATGGCATGGTCGGGTGCGAAAATCCAATCGTCGAGCGGAGTTTCGGTGCATGTGGCCCCGGATGCGCGGGGCTGAGGTGAGTGGCTTCGAGTGGTCGGGGAATCAAACGTCTTCGATTCAAACGTTTTCGATTCAAACGTTTTGGATTCAAACAATGGCGCTGCCGACCCGTACAGTAGTTCCTTCGGCCGAAGCTGCTCAAGTTCTTCCTGCACGCGGCGCAGCGCGCCTTCTCCGGTGAATTCCGTGGCGCGAAACTCGCCGGTGGAGAGATCAAGCGCCGCAAAACCGACGCGATCTCCTGCCTGCGCCAGCGCGGCGAGAAAATTATTTTCTTCCGATCCCAGTGACGAATCCGCCGCCGTGCCGGGCGTTACCACGCGGGTCACTTCGCGCCGCACCAGTTTCGTTCCCATCTGCTTCTTCGCCAGCCGCGCATCTTCCATTTGCTCGCAGATGGCCACCTTGAATCCCTTGCGGATCAGCTTCCCAATGTAGCCCTCAGCCGCGTGGTGCGGCACGCCGCACATAGGTACCGCGATGCCTTTTTCCTTGTTACGGGAAGTCAGCGTGATCTGCAGCTCCTTCGATGCGACGATTGCGTCGTCAAAAAACAATTCGTAGAAATCCCCAAGACGAAAAAATAACAACGCCGTGGGATGTTCTTTTTTGACGGCGGCATATTGCCGCATCAGCGGAGTTGAGGCCTCAGTCATGCTCATTCGAAAAAAAGCGGGCTTGGCGCGGATTATAACAAAGGGGCATCCTCATCTCTTGTGAGGTTTGTCACAGCACGATTTGGAAATCGCAGTTGACGCGCGTTCTGTTGCAGTGTTTAGCTACTGCATGGAACTCCGCAAAGATCCCATCACGCGCTCCTGGGTTATGACGGGAGACGAACCCAGCGGTCCGCATCCGGAAGGCGTCTGCCGCTTTTGTCCGGATTCTTCCGAAGCGACGCAGGTGGTTTCTGCGATACCGGCTACATCCGGCTGGTCGGCGCGCTCGATGGTGCATCCCTTTCCGCTCTACCATATTGAAGGCGAGCCGGGCCGTCGTGGTGACGGTATTTATGACCGCATGAGTTCAGTCGGCGCGCATGAAGTGCTGGTCGAAAATCCCCGGCACGATCGCCAACTCTGGAGTGCCAGCGACGACGAGATCGGCCAGTTTCTGCGTCTCGCCGCCGAACGCATCATGGATCTCAAGCGCGACCCGCGCATCAAGTACGTCAGCCTCTTTAAGGATTACGGTGCGAACGCTGGGCAGGAATTCAGCCATCCTTCGTCGCAGATAACGGCGACCACATTCGTGCCGCGGCGCGTGCTTTACGAATTGCGGGCGGGACGCGAATATTTTATGCAGAAGGAGCGCTGCGTCTTCTGCGACATTCTCACTCAGGAAGAGCGGCAAGCCTCGCGCGTGATTGAAGCTCGCGGCGATTACGTCGCTCTCGGTCCCTACGCTCCGCGCGTGCCGTACGAGACCTGGATCATGCCGCGCAATCACGAAGCTTCGTTCGAGCGCACCGGACTATCAAAACCAGGGCTGCGAACCAATCTTGCCGCGCTGTTGCGCCGCACCTTGCAGCGTGTGCGCACCGTGACGGAAAGTTTTCATCTCGTGCTGCACACCTCGCCCAATAGTCTGCATCCTTCGAAGACTCTCGGTTACTGGAAGACGATTGACGACGATTACCACTGGCACATTGAAATCATGCCTGTTCTGGCCACCAAAGCCCGGTCTTACACTTTCAAAGAGGTTTACTACTCGCCGGTAACGTCCGAGACGGCGGTCAAGCAATTGCGCGACGCGAAGATCGATGGGTGAGGTTGCCCGAGCCAAGTCACGGGTCTGGAGAAACCGCACCGCAGAATTTCAGGCTGCTACAATCCTGCCCTCTGGAGATTGCCCTTGAAATATTTGCTGACCTTGGTTTTATTCGTTACCACTTCGGTGGCGCAGATCGCCGGCAGTGGCTCCGCGTCGGCTGCATTTGAGAAACAGAAAGCTCTCTGGCAAAAACTGGAATCTTCCATCCATGAGATCGACCATCACCTCGACGGTGTCATGGGTGTGGCTATCGAGGACCTCAACACCGGCGATCAGTTCTTTCTTCACGAGAATGAAGTCTTCGCTCAGGCCAGCTCGATCAAAATTGCGGTCCTCGCGAATCTGTACCTCCAGGCGCAACAAGGCAAGCTCAAGCTTACGGATTTCTACACCGTGGAAGCTTCCGATCTCGTCCCCGAGAGCGACATCATGGGCGGACTTACTCCCGGAATCACTCGTCTCACGCTTCGCGATCTCGCCACCATGATGGTGGCGGTCAGTGACAACTCGGCCGCGAATGTTTTGATCGACCGCGTCGGCATGAACAGCGTCAATGCGATGCTCGATGGGCTTGGCCTAACGCACACGCGCCTTCGCCGCAAGATGATGGACCTCGACGCCGCCAAACAGGGCCGCGAAAATATATCGACGCCGCGCGACATGATGACGCTGCTCAATGCCATTTATCACGACAAGGTGCTCAATAAGGAATCCACAGCCGACTTTTTCAAGGTTCTCAGTACTAATAAGGATTCATGGCTTCCCCGCGACCTGCCCGCCGATATTAAAACTGCAAACAAGCCCGGCAGCCTTGAAGGAGTGCGCAACGACTCTGGCGTGGTTTTCGTCGAAGGCCGTCCTTATGTGATTTGCGTGATGACTGCGTTTCTGCGGAACGAACGCGACGGGGAACAAGCTATCACCAGCGTTTCTCTGGCGGCGTGGCGGATGTTTGACCGTCTCAGTCGCGCTTCGGAATACGGTCGAGTGGTATCCCCGGGCAATGGCAGCCGATAAATGCGGACCGGGTCCAGTGCTGGCGGATGCAGGGCTGCTGGACACAACTGCTGGACCAACGACTGCTGAACCGACGACTGCTGGACCGACGACTAGTGAGCGGCCGCGGCGAATGTTTTGGGATGAGCCGACAGGAACTGCGCCGCACTGTTGCCCGTGGCAGCCTGCATACTTTCCTCCAGCTTGAACTTGCTCACCAAGGTTTGCAGGTCGAGCGCGAGACTGGAAAGATCCTGACAAGCGGTGGCCGACTGCTGTGCGCCGATGGCGGATTCTTTCACCAGTCTGGCAATCTGCTCGATGTTCATGTTGACTTGCTCGGTGGTGCTGGACTGCTGGTTCGCCGCGGTCGCAATCTCGGTGATCATTCCCCCCACCTGCTCCGACATCTGAATAATCGCTCTCAAAGAATCCCCTGACTTGGCGGTTGAACTCACTCCTTCTTCCACCTGCTTGGTGCCAATCTCCATTGCGACCACGGCGAGCTTGGTTTCGTCTTGAATGTTCTTGATCATCTGGGCAATCTCTTTGGTGGCGGTGGTCGTGCGCTCGGCCAGCTTGCGAACTTCGTCAGCGACCACGGCGAAGCCGCGGCCCTGCTCACCTGCGCGCGCCGCTTCGATGGCGGCATTCAGGGCCAGCAAATTGGTTTGGTCGGCAATGTCATCGATTACGCCAATGATGCGTCCGATTTGCTGGGAACTCTCGCCGAGTTCTTCCATCTTTTTTGCGGTTGCCCCAACCGAATCCGCAATTCCACGCATTTTAGTCAAAGTTCCGGCGACGATCGAACCGCCCAGCCGCGCCGTTTCCGCGGCCTGACGCGCGGCCTCGGCGGCCTTGTTGCAACTGTCGGAAACTGAGGTCACGGTGGAAGACATTTCTTGCATGGAGGTCGCGACCTGCATGGTCTGGTCTTTTTCGGTTTCCGCGCTTTGCGCCTGCTGCGTTGCCGAGGAGGAAATCTCTTCGCTGGCGCTGGCCATGTGCGACGCCGTGCCGGCGATGGAAACAATCACTTCCCGCAAATTGTTCTTCATGCGATTCAAGGCTGCGCCGGCCTTGCCAATATCGTCCTCGGAGACAACCTCCATATCCGCCATGGCGAGATTGTTGTCGGCGATCGCTTGAATTACTCTCAGCATTCGCGCGATGGAAGCGCTGACCGAGCGGGCGATGAGCTGCGCTATCCCCATCCCGATCACCATTCCCGCCAAGGCAATAATCACCACCATGAAGCGAACGCGGGATTCCATCGCAGCCCGCTCTTTGGCCAGTTCTTTCCTTGCCTGATTCTCCACTGCCGCAATATCGGAAATCGCCCCGCTAATTTGCGTGCGCGTTTCCTGAATCGATGGCCTCAACATCACGGCTTGAGCCTGCTTGAGCTTCCCCTTGCGGCGCATTTCGATCTCGCGGTCCGAGCCCCCGCGAAAAGCCGCATAATGCTCGCGGATTGCAGCTTGCAGCTTTTTGGATTCCTCTAGCACCAGCAGCTTATTCAGCTTATCCATGCTGTCGGCGAATTGCTCCCGACCCTCCGCATCGTCTTTGAGGAAGCTGTTTTTGCCAGTGAGCAGGAAGCCGCGAATTCCCGCCGCCTGCTTTTCCGTTGCCGCCGCGATCTCCGCAGTCAAATAAGTCTTGACCATCACCGCATCGGCGCGCGCCGTGATCTCAGCCAGTTGGCCCACCGAGTGATAAGCCAAATATCCCATCGCGGCCAGGAACAATAACAGATTGCCAGAACCTAACCCGAGCTTCATCCTCAGGCTCAGCTTGTTCATGTTCTGGCTCCTCCTGCTCTAAAGATGGGATCAGTGGATTCGAGCATCCGGCTTGTGCGCTCACTCCATCAGCAGACTCATCGGCATAACCTGCGTCTACTTTAGGATTTACGTTCTCACTACATCGGGGAAGTGTTTCGACGGCGTTACTTATTGCGCCCCCGCCACTTTTGTTTGCTGAACCGGACCGCCTTTGGGCATAAGCAGTCCTGCTGCCCTCGCCTCAACCGGCTGCGAGAAAAGATATCCTTGCCCAAGCTCACATCCCAGCGCCAGCAGGTGATCGAGCTGTTTCGTGGATTCAATGCCTTCGGCAATCACTTTCAACTTCAACTTGCGCGCCAATAACAGGATCAGCTCCACTGTCTCTAACGCGCTGCGATCAAGAAGCAGCGCAGCCACCAGTGCGCGATCGATCTTCAACGCTTCAATCGGGTACTGCCTCAGTCCGCTTAGAGAAGAATTTCCCGATCCAAAATCATCCAGAAGCACGCCCACCCGCAACTGCTTGAGCTGGGATAGAACGCTTGCCGCTAATTTGGGATCGGCCGCCGCTACATTCTCCGTAATCTCTACGCACAACTGGGCGGGATCAATCCCACTCTGGCGCAAGGTCGCTTCAAACCCGCTGACGAAGCGGGCCGCCGCCAACTGCTTCGCGGAGATGTTTATATTTATGCTCACCGCACCCATCGCTGGGATTTCAATCTTCCACGCCCGTAACTGTTTACATGCCTCATGAATTACCCATTGGCCCGTCGAAACCAGCAGGCCCGTATCTTCCGCGGCTTCAATAAACTTGAGCGGAGAAATTAATCCTTGTTCCGGATGTTGCCATCTCAGCAACGCTTCAAAGCCCACAATCCGTTTCGTTTCCAGCAGCACAATCGGTTGGTAATACACGCGAAACTGGCGTTTCACCATGGCCTCGCGCAATTCGGCTTCCAGCTTGAGCCGGTTGGTAGCGCGCGCATGCATGGCCTCGTCGAACAGTTCGCAGCGCCCGCCACCCATGGCTTTGGCGCGGCGCATTGCACTATCGGCGTCCTGCAGCAGATCTTCGGCCCGCTCATGCACCGTCGTGCCCAAAGCAATGCCCACACTCGCTGAGGTGCGAACTTCCCGTCCTTCCACCAGGAAAGGCTCCGCCACAGCCGAGAGAATTCGGTTGGCGGCCCGCATTGCGTCACTCGGATCGTTCACCGCTTCCAGCAGGATGGTAAATTCGTCTCCGCCCATTCTGGATAGCACTGCAGTCTTCAAGGGCGCGCTGTCCTGGGGCCGTGAAACCGTGTCTTGCTCCCGCAGGCAACCTGCCAGACGCCGCCCCATTTCGATGATCACTTGGTCGCCGATGCTCGGGCTCATGGTGTCGTTGAACACTTTGAAACCGTCGAGGTCAACGAACAAGACAGCATACTGGCGCTCCGGGCTGCGTTGCGCGCGGGCAAAAATGTGCTGCAACCGGTCCAGGAACAACCGCCGGTTGGGCAATCCGGTGAGCGCGTCATGAAAGGAATTGTGCTCCAGTTGTTCTTCTGCGTGCTTGCGCTCGGTCACATCGCGATTCACAATGACCAGCTTGCTGACCTCGCCTTTTTCATTCCGGATGGCGCGGGCAATCGATTCCAGCACACGCCACGTCCCGTCTTTGTGGCGGATGCGGTAATCCAGCTTTCTGCCGACTCCGCTGCTGCGCGCCTCGCGCGCCGCCTCCAGCACTTTGAACCGGTCGTCAGGATGTATCTGCTCGAACGATGACGTCTCTCCCAGTTCAGCAGCGGAATAACCCAAAATCCGTTTATAGGCAGGACTGTTGTAAAGCCGATGTCCCTTCACGTCGACCAGCGCAATCATGTCGGCTGCATTTTCGGTCACGATCTGGAACAGTTCTTCGCGCTTCCTCGAATTCTGGCGGATCCGGTTAATGCGGAACTGCAGAAACAGTACGAGGATGGCCAGCACGCCCAGCGCGATCCAATTCCATTGCGGCATCATGCAATGAGGCTATCGGCAGGTTCCGGCAGAAAACTTAATCGATTGGGCGAGAGCCGCGGCATCGAAGAGCATCCGATCGGCTTCCGGCTTCCGGCTAACGACCAACGACTAACGACGAACGGCGAACGCCCAAAGTCTGTCGGCCAACGACAAACGCTCTCCGACCGTTCATAATGTCCGGATGACGATCCGCCGCCTCAAGACCTATGCTGGCGCTCAAGGATATGTCTATCAGTATTACTTTGTCGGTCAGCGCGCCGCGCTCGCCGACGATCCCGAAGCTCCCGCTACAGAATTCGTCTTCGACGTAACCTCCGACCGGAAGTTGACCTACGCGGTAAGTGTTTTTCTCCCGGCGAAAGCGGTAGACCAGTGGATGCAATCCCATGGCCGGCCCCTCAGCGATACGGAACAATACGCCGCCGCCAAGCTGCGGTTATTTCGCGCCTTCGACGACGTGGAAGATATGAAGACACAGGGTCGACGTCTGGTAACGGACGCGGCGCTGCTCGAAGAAGCCCTCGCGAGTTTAGGGGTCGAATAGAGGATTCTGATTCACATCAATACGGTGCGTATCTATCGGCGCTTCCCGCCCGCCTGCGCCTTCTGCAGAATATAATGCGTAGAAAGGGACGCGGGTTCCTGAGTTTGTTTGGTGCCGGCTTGCATTAAATTCAGCGGACTCTGATACTTACCTTGCTTATGTCATTACTTTGGCTGCGTTTCGCGCTGGCTTGCTATTTCATCGGCCTCACCTACGCTTTTTTTGCGCTTACCCGCACCAGTGATCTCTTCAGCCGGATCGCGTTTCACGCTGCCAGCCTGGGTATGGTCTTTCATTTTGTCTCGCTCGTCGAGCTTTTCGTATCCGGCCACGTAGTCTGGGCATCAGTTCATAATGGCGAATCGCTGCTTGCTTTCTTTTCGATGATTTTCTTCATGATCGTCTACGCCGTTTATCAAACCACTTCGCCTGGCGTGGTCGTCTTTCCCATTGTGTTTTTTCTGACCTTCGTTGCTGCCATCGATGAGCAGCCCGTGCTGTTAACCGCTTTCGTTCAGCACAAGGGATGGCTGATTGCGCACATCATCCTGATCTTCACCGGATACGCCGCTCTGGTGCTCAGTTTCGGCGCCAGCCTGCTCTACCTGCTGCAAGAGCGCCGTCTGAAAGCCAAGAAACCGAGCAGCCTGATTTCGTTTTTGCCTGCGCTCGAAGTAATTGACCAGATCGGCTACCGCTCGTTGCTCCTCGGTTTTCCGTTCATGACGCTCGGCCTGATCACCGGCTCGATCGTGGCCATGTCGACTTACGGGCGCGTGGATTTCGCCGATCCTAAAATCCTGTTATCGATCCTGATGTGGGTCGTCTACATGATCATGGTCTTTACCAGGTGGAATTCGGGATGGCGTGGCCGCCGCGCCGCCGTGCTTGCGACCTTTGCCTTCGTGGCGGCCGTTGTAGCCTGGGCTGCTAACTATTTTTCGACCATCCACAGGTTTGCCGCCTCATGAGATATCAGCTCATTGGCGTGAATCACAAGAGCGCGCCGCTCGAAGTGCGTGAGCGCCTTGCGATTCCCGAGTCGCGCCTGCCCGACACGTGCCGCGAACTCACCGCCCATCCCGGCGTGGAAGAGGGCATGATTATTTCCACCTGCAATCGCGTGGAAATGATTACCCATACCACGAATGGCTCGGCCGACCTGCGCGGCTTTCTGCATGCGCATTTTCATCTCACGGCCGACGAACTCGACGCACATCTTTATGAATTCCGCGAGAAAGATGCGGTGCGGCACCTCTTCCGCGTGGCTTCGAGTCTGGATTCGATGGTGGTTGGCGAAGCCCAGATCCTCGGGCAAGTTAAAGAAGCCTACGCCACAGCCCGCGCGGTGGGCTCGGTGCGCGGACAACTCGATCAACTTTTTACCCGTGCCTTCGCTGTTGCCAAGCGTGTACGCAGCGAAACCGCGGTAGGATCTTCCTCCGTTTCTATCGCCTCAGTTGCCGTTGAACTCGCCAAGAAGATTTTCGGTACCTTGCAGGGCAAGAATGTTTTTATCGTCGGCGCGGGCAAGATGAGCGAACTCGCAGCGCGTCATCTGGTCGCGCACGGCTGCGAATCAATCTTTGTGTCTAATCGCACCTACGACCGCGCCGTCGGACTGGCCCATCGCTTCAAGGGGCAGGCGATTAAGTTCGACGATCTGTACGAGAACTGCGACAAGGCCGATATCGTTATCACTTCCACCGGCTCGCCCCAGGCGATTTTCCGCCGCGAGCACGGCGAGCAATTCCTCAGCCGTCGCAAGAACAAGCCGATGTTCTTCATCGACATTGCCGTCCCCCGCGACGTCTCGCCGGAAATGGCAAAGCTTGACGGCATCTTCGCCTACGATATTGACGACCTGCAACAGGCCGTCAGCAGCCACGTTGCCGACCGCCGCAAAGAAGCCGAACTCGCCGAAGCCATCATCACGGTCGAAGTGGAAAAATTCGAAGCACGGGCGCATACGCTGGACGTGGTGCCTACCATTGTGTCGCTGCAGGATCATCTGGAAACCATCCGCCAGGCAGAAATCGATCGTGTACGCAGCCGCATGGGCCCGCTGACTCCAGACCAGGAGATGGCCGTTGAAGCCCTGACTCGCGGCATTATCAACAAGGTCATGCACACTCCCATCACCACGCTGAAAACCGCCGCGAGGGAAGCTGAGGCGACCACCGTAATCGACGTTGTGCGTAGGCTGTTTAATCTGCACGACAAAGAAAAAGGGCCAGCCTCGCAGGCAGGGGATAGAGGAGTGTCGACTACGGGAGCGCTGAACAAGAAAGAAGTGGAGTCGCGCCACTAATGGCGATTCTGCGCATCGGCTCTCGCGGTTCCCAACTCGCCCTCTGGCAAGCCAACCACATCTCCGCGTTGCTGCGCGCGCGTGCGCGCGTGCGCACGAGTAGACACTAATGCTTTTGCCCGTATTGGAACGGAATTGTTTACGCTCCAAACGAATCCGAAAGATATGCTGCCGTGACCGTAGTATGCTGACCTTGCTCAAGTGGGGCTTCGGAGAGTACTACCAGTGTGGGTACTGGGCCGCGCTTGAGAACCGTGGGTCGCGGCTGTTCCCAGCCGCGAGGGGTTCGAATCCCTTACTCTCCGCCGTCTTGCGCGACCCACGGGACGTTAAAACCTGCTTAACCCGCGAATGGTTCTTGACGATTCCTTCGTCAGAAGGTACTCTTAAATTGGTTCTCAAGCGCGGTTCAGTATCAGTTTTTCAAGGCGGCCTAACCAGCCGCCTTTCGTTTTTGTACGGTATCCTTCCCTGGATCGTCTACCATGTCTAAACTCCGCATCGGCTCTCGCGGTTCCCAACTCGCCCTCTGGCAGGCCAACCACATCTCCGCGCTTCTCCGTGCACGCGGCCACGAAGTCGAAATTGAAATCATTCACACCACCGGCGACAAGATTACGGACGTTCCTCTCGCCCAGGTAGGCACCAAGGGTGGACTTGGAAAAGGAATTTTCACCAAAGAAATCGAAGAGGCCCTCGCCGCCGGACGCGTGGATCTCGCAGTGCACTCGTTGAAAGACCTGCCCACGGAACTTCCGCCGGGATTCGAGATTGCGGCCATCACAGAACGGGAAGACGCGCGCGACGCCTTCTGCTCGCGGCTTTATTCTAAAATCGAAGACTTGCCGCAACACGCGCGCGTTGGTACATCCAGCCTGCGCCGCCAGGCGCAACTGACAGCGATTCGTCCCGATCTCGACATTCATCCTCTGCGCGGCAACGTCGATACGCGTCTGCGCAAACTCGAACAAGGGGAATACGACGCAATCATTCTCGCCGCGGCCGGGCTGACGCGGCTGGGCAAAACAGAACTGATGAAGCAAATCATCCCCGCCGAAATCATGTGCCCGGCTGCTGGACAAGGTGCGCTCGGCATTGAAATACGCGAAGGCGACTCGGCCACCAGACAGCACCTGGAATTCCTAAACGACCCCGCCGCCCGCGCCGCCACCACCTGCGAGCGCGCTCTGCTCAACCGCCTCGGTGGAGGCTGCCAGGTCCCCATTGGCGCATTTGCGGAAATCCGCAATGGCAAGCTGCATCTCGAAGCCGTCGTCGCTGATCCCGACGGCTCAACGCTCCTCCGCGAATCACGCGACGGCAATCTCATCGATCCTGAAGCGCTCGGCAATGCCGTCGGCGAAACTCTTCTCAAGCGGGGCGGCGATAAAATTCTGGAAGCCGTCTATGGCCGCGGCCTGGCCGTCCCGCAGCAACCGTAATCGCTTAAATCGTCACCTCGCTGAAGCAGGAGACCCGCAGCATGTTCATCCCGGAATTCAACCGCGTCCGCGACCATACCGAGATCATCTCTTTTGTCCAGGCAAACCCGTTTGCCATTCTGGTTACGGTGTCCGACGCAGGTCCGTTCGCCACTCATCTCCCCATCCTGGCACGGGAAGCAGGCGATCAAATACTTCTGCACGGACATATGGCCAAGGCGAATCCGCACTGGGAACTTTTGCAGCGTGGAGAGGAGTCACTCACCATCTTTCACGGTCCCCATGCTTATATCTCACCCCGTCTCTACGAAAGCCGCGACAGTGTGCCCACATGGAATTACGCGACCGTCCACGCCTACGGCCGTGCTCGCCTGTTTTCCGAACCCGAACAGTTGATGGAAGAGGTGCGCCAAATCATCAACGCGTTCGATCCTGACTACTTCGCCCAATGGAGCAGCCTCAGCGACAAGTTTCGCGACGGGATGCTTAAGCATATCGTCGGCTTTGAAATTGTCACCACGCGCATCGAGGCTAAATTCAAGATCAGCCAAAATCGAACCAAGCGAGACCAGGCCAACGTGATTACGGCTCTGGGAACCAGCAAAGATTCAGCCGCTTCGGAAATCGCAAAATTGATGCAGAAACAAGGCTTGGGGGTCTGAGTGCAGGACAATAACCGTCGTCGCGCACAACTCGCAGGAAGATTGTCGCATCCGCTAACCGGCGTTCGTGTGCTGGTAGGCCGCGCGCGCCATCAGGCCGGCGCACTCTCAGCGGAGTTGAGCAAGTTGGGCGCGACCGTAATTGAAATTCCTTTCATCGAAATTCGTAAGCCGCGCGCTTTCGAGCCTCTGGATTTGGCGCTGATGAATCTCGACAACTACGACTGGCTCATCCTCACCAGCGTGAATGGCGTCGAGGCTATGTGGGAGCGGTTGAAGAAACTGCGACTCGATAATATAAATTTCAAACACCTGCGCATCGCGGCAATCGGTCCGGCAACTAAGAAAGCGATCGAGCAGCGCGGTGTGAAAGTCGATGTTGTTCCTAGGGAATACGTAGCCGAATCAGTGGTAAGAAGTTTGCAGAGGCGCGTTAAAAATAAGCGAGTGCTGCTGGTGCGCGCCAAAGTAGCTCGCGACGTGATTCCAAAGGAACTCCGAAAAGCGGGCGCAGACGTGGACGTAGTGGAAGCCTACGAAACCGTCATTCCCCATCAGTCCCGCACCCGCTTGCGCAGCGCATTGGCGAATCCCCGCCGGCGTCCGCACGTGATTACCTTTACCAGTTCCTCGACGGTGCGAAACTTCGTGGCACTGATCGGCTCACGCGGGAAGAAACTGGACGGAATACTACTTGCCTCCATCGGCCCAGTCACGTCGTCAACCCTGCAAGAGCTCAAGTTGCGGGTTGATATCAAAGCGAAAGAGTTCACCATCCCGGGGCTGGTCGAGGCGATTGTGCGTACTCGCAACTGCTGATGCGAGGGTTTCCTCCGCGACCTCCGCGGCCGTTCTTCGCGATCTCTGCGATTAAAGTTTCGTCGGGAAGAAACTATTCCGTTAGCGAGCAACTGCAATCCGCCGGCGGCACGTGCGCCAGCAAAAAATCAGCAACGCGTTTATAGGCGTCGATCTGGTTCTCCACGCGCGCGAACCCGTGCCCTTCATTTTCATAAATCTTGTAATCGATGGTCCCGCCTCGCTTCTTGATGGCATCGACCACCTGCTGCGTCTCCGACTTCGGGCAGCGCGGATCGTGTCCTCCAGCCAGCAGCAGCAGCGGCGCTTTGATCTGTTCAATGAAGTTGATCGGCGAACGGTCTTCGTACAACGCTTTGTTCTTCACCACATCGCCCATGGTCGCGAGATCGGACTGCTGCAGCACCGGATCCTCATTCTCAATCTCGGTAAACCAGTTCACGAAGGGCACGATCGGCACGCCCGCCGCCCAAACTTCGGGCGCTTTCGTCACTGACATCATGCTGAGATATCCGCCATAACTTCCGCCCATGACGGCGATTTTTTTGGGATCGAGATGGCCCGTCTGCTTGATCCAGTCCACGCCTGCCAGCACGTCCTGCAAATCGCCGCCGCCCATGTCGAATAGATTCGCCTGCTGAAATTCTTTTCCATATCCCGTCGAACCGCGATAGTTGGGCGCCAGCACCATGTATCCCTGATTCGCCGCATACTGCACGAAGCGGTTGAACGAATTCATAGTCTGCGCACTCGGGCCGCCGTGGATGTAGACGATGGCCGCGTTCTGGCCGTTGCGCGCCATGTTGAAGGGCACGTATAGAAACGCGGAGATGGTCCATCTCCCATCGCGGCTAGGATAGTGCACCAGGTAAGGCTCGACCATGTCTTCCGAGCGCACGCCGGCAACCAGCGAATGCGTCACTTGATGCGACTTGCCGGTCGCCAGCGTATACACCCATAGATCGCCGGGAGCCGTGGGACCGTTGTGGTAATAAAGGAGACGCGAGCCATCTTTTGTGAACGCGGAATGCCCGCCCGCTGGCTCGTTCAGGCCTTTCGGGACGGGCAACATCGTAGACTTGCCGGTCGCGAGATCGTGCAAATAAATATCTTCGTTGCCGTCGACGTTGGCGTTGAAAGTGAGGCGTTTTCCATCGGGCGAGAACTCGCCGCCGCGGATTTCCCATTTGTCGCGGGTGAGCCATGCAATCTTTTCAGTCGCGATCTCGAGCAGACCAATATTTTCGTAGCCATTCGCGGCGTTCGACGTAAACAGAACGCGCTTGCCGTCAGGCGATATGTCGTTTGCCGAGAAGCGTTGTTCGCCCTCATGCGGTGTGAGCGGCGTGCTTTTCGCGGTCGCGACATCCGCGATAAAAATATTCGAATCCGTCCCCTTGGCTTGCTCCTGCGTATAGACGATGTACTTGCCGTCCTTCGACCAGATGGGATTCGAGTTGCCCTTATCCTGCGGCGTGCCGGTGGTGACGTGCTTCACCTCGCGCATCACCATGTCGTAGACGTCAATTTCATGTGCTGCAGACGTTTTTGGTTTCACCGTATAAGCAAGGTAGCGACCGTCCGGTGACCATGTCGGATCCGTCTCCGCAATCTCGCGCGTGCTCGTGAGGTTGACGACTTTTCCAGTGGTGGGCGAAACCAGAAAAATATCCCACTGCTCGTCGCCATCGTAATCCGATTGGTAGGCGATCCATTTACCGTCGGGTGACCACGCGGGCGAAGTCTGGCGCTGGTCGCTGACTGTGAGCTGTACCGGCCATCCGCCTTCTGCGGGGACGAGCCAGAGGTTATTTCGTCCGCTCATGTTTGAGATGAACGCGATGCTTTTGCCGTCTGGCGACCAGGTGGGCCGTCCCACTTGGCGAGTCATGTAGAGCTTCTCAATCGTGAGGCCGCGCGGCTCGACCTGCGCGTTAGGCTTCGACGCAATCTGCTTAGGATCGGTGACGGCCTGAGGAGCGGGAAGCGTCTGGGCGGCGATGATTTCTGTGACGACTGTGCTCATGAGTATGACGATAGCAAAGAGTGCGAAGGATCGCATTGGATGAAAGCCTCGGAATCTGGGTCGAAGGAAAGTCTAGCAGAGGAAATCACGCTTTCGCGTCCTTGTGCATCTCCACCGTGCTCCAGGTCTTATCGGCAGCATGGCAGATATTTTCCAGCAGGCAATCGACGCACTTGGGTTTACGGGCGATGCACAATTTGCGTCCGTGCCAAATGATCTGGTGGGAGAACAAAATCCATCTCTCGCGCGGGATAACGCGCATCAAGTCCTGTTCAATTTTCTGCGGGTCGTTGTTCGTCGTGAGTTCGAGCCGCCGCGAGATGCGGTGCACATGAGTGTCGACGACCACTCCTTCCGCTATCTTGAACCAGGATCCCAGCACAACGTTCGCAGTCTTGCGGGCCACGCCCGGCAGCGTGAGCAGATCCTTCATGTTCCGCGGAACCTGGCCCCCGAAATCGGCCACCACCTTCTTGGCCGCACCCACCACGGATTTGGATTTGTTGCGAAAAAATCCCGTGGACCGCACGTCCGGCTCAAGTTGCTCGGGAGTCAGCGCGGCGAAATCTTCGACGGTGGGATATTTGCGAAACAGTTCGGGCGTGACACGATTCACGTTTACATCGGTCGATTGCGCCGAGAGAATCGTTGCGACCAGCAGTTCCCAAGCACTCGTGTGAGTAAGCGCGCACTTCACATCAGGATAGAGCTGATCGAGACGCTTCAGAATCTCGGCGATGCGTTCCGGGGCCAGGGGATCGTAGCTTTTGTTTCTAGCGGGCTTGGACTTCGAGGGCGACAGAGCTTTCTTTCGCGGCTCCGCGGCTTTCGCGGGCAGGAGATTAGCCTGTGCTTGATGAACAGCTGCCCGCACCACGCGGTCTTGACGGCCGGTGCGTGCTGGCTGACGGGGCGTGCGGCCGCGGGGCATGAGGGCAACATCTTAGCAGAGACCTTCGGTAACCACGCGCCCGATTGACGCGCACCACGCGCCCCGGTAGTCTGGAATCAACCTCAGAACATTCAAGGAAAGTTATCGTGGCCGTAAATTCCATTCAACTCGGGCAAGTCTGGCGCAACGATGCCGATGGTCAGGATTATCTGGTCACCAAGGTTTACAGCGAAGTTTTTACGCAATATGCCATGTTGCGCCCAGCCGGAATTACCGCTCCCGATGTTCCGACCGTGCGCATCAAAGTCGCGAAGAGTCCGCAAGGTGCATCGCTGCCCGGCTACACTTTTACCCAAGACGGCTCATTCTAGCCGAAGTGTCCCTTTCAATTTTCCGATACACTAACCATTCTCAGTCAGGTCGTTGGGCCTCAGACAGCCGGCTGAGAACTGTTTTGTCCCATGACCGAAAAACTTCTTGCCGTCATCTTCGTATTCATTAACTCCGTAATCGCTACCACCGGTTACGCTGGCGTGCTTCTGCTGATGGCGATCGAGTCGGCCTGCATCCCTCTGCCTTCGGAACTAATCATGCCGTTTGCCGGCTACCTGGTTTTCCAGGGCAAGTTCAATCTGTTTTGGGTGGCGACGGCGGGCGCGATTGGCTGCAATCTCGGGTCGCTCGTAGCGTATGAGATCGGCTGCTATGGCGGACGTCCGCTGGTCGAGCGCTACGGCCGCTGGATTCTGATGGGCAAGCGCGAACTGGACTGGGCAGAGAAGTTCTTTGCCCGCTGGGGATATCTGGCTGTGTTCTTCGGGCGCCTGCTTCCCGTGATTCGAACTTTCATTGCGCTGCCCGCCGGTGTGGCCCGCATGCCCCGCGGCAGATTTCATCTCTACACTTTCCTGGGCTCATGGCCCTGGTGCCTCGGCCTGGCCTATCTCGGGATGAAGCTCGGGGAAAACTGGCGCGAGTTAGGAAAGTACTTTCACAAGTTCGACGCCGTGATTGGAGTGACCCTGCTGGCGGCCGTCGCTTGGTTTGTGTGGAGTCACTGGCAGCATCGGATGCGAACAGAAACTTAGCTCGATCCGTCAGCGCGCTTCAGCAGAACGTTGGTCTGTCGTATTCTTCGCCAGTTGTGATCCCACGATCTGCCACTTGCCCTTGCGCTTCACCACCACATCCATATAGATATAGCGAACCGTGAAGCGCCTCCCGCCTTGCTCGACTTCGTCTTCTTCCGAGCCATGGACGATGGCCATATCTTCACTCAGCATCCGAATTCGCCGACCCGTGGAATTCATCGAGATGTATCGAATCGTTCCCGACTTTAGATTTTGGATCACATCTTGCTTGCTGAATGATCTGCCGGTCTCGTCGTATTGCAAATAGTCGTCAGCAAAGATACGCGACAGTTCGGCGCTGTCGGCGGCGATCAGCGCCCGATCGCCGTCTTCGAAGAGTTGTAGAATCTGTTTTTCGTCGTGGTCCACGATTTTGTTAGTCTACAAGCTCTCTACCTGGAGGATGACATGCTTCGAATGCTGCGCTTCAACGCGACGCTGATTTTCTTCGCCATTGCAATCCCAATTCTCTCCCGCGGTCAGACTGCCCTCGCAACCTCCGACAAGCCGTTTGTGGTTGAGTACTATTACAAAACCAAGTGGGGGCACGCCGACGAGTTTCTAAAGCTGTTCAAGAAGAATCACTACCCTGTCCTCAAGAAAGAGATGGAGATGGGGCGGGTTGCAAAAGTATGGGTCGATCAACCTCGCTATCACACAACGGAAGACGGACGCTGGGACTATCGCGTGACCATCATCTTCAAGAACGCGACTGTGGCCAACGAGCCCTTCGATGAATCGGCGCTGCAAAAGGAAATGTATCCCGATCAGGAAACATTCAAGCGCGAAGAGCAGCGGCGCTTCGAAATTCTCGACGGGCACTGGGATTTGCCGGTAAAAACAGTGGATGTCGAAAAATAGTACCAAGGACCGAGTACCAAGTTGCAGGTGCTTGTTGCTAGGTACTCGATACTAGTTACTATCGAGGCGATGCAACGGTTTCGGAAACGATGTTAAAGGATCGTAACAATCGTCCCGCAAATCCTTTCTCGCGCTGATTGAAATTTGGAATTAGACACAACCTTTTCCCGCCCCGTACTCTTAACCATGGACCCGCTATTATCTGTTGAGGAATCACATGTTGATTTGCTGCACGAAATTGGCAACCGTCTGGCATCCGCCGACGGTTTTCACGACGTGCTTACTCGTGTAGTTGAATTTGCCACCGCTCTGGTTAAGTGCGACTCCTGCCTGATTTATGTTCTCGAGGGCGATGAACTGGTGCTGCGCGCCTCGAAAAATCCTCATCCCGAAGTCGTGGACCGCCTGAAACTCCGCGTGGGACAGGGGATTACAGGCTGGGTCGCGGAGCATCAGGAGCCCGTCGCAGTAGCGGAAAAAGCGTCGCTCGATCCTCGCTTTCAGTTTTTTCACGAACTGCCCGAGGATAGTTACGAAGCCTTCTTGTCGGTCCCGCTGATGTGCAGGGGTCGGGTGGTTGGCGTAATCAACCTGCAGCATCGCCAGCATCATGTCTACCGCCGCCGGGAAATCCGCTTGATTTCGACGGTTGGATTTCTGGTGGGCGCGGAAATTGAAATGGCTCGCCTCGAAGATGCGAACTCCAACCTCTCGGAACAATTGCAAACCCGCAAAGTAGTGGAACGCGCCAAAGGTATTCTGCAGCGCGATCTCGGACTCAGCGAAGAACAGGCGTATTTGACACTGCAGCGGCAGAGCCGGCAAAAACGCAAGGCAATGAAAGAAATCGCGGAAGCGATTGTGCTCAGTGAGGAAGTAAGAGGAAGTTCGCTCTCGCCGAAACCCGCCTGAGATCAAATTCTGAAATCGCTCACTAAAACCAAGCCCTGAAATCAAGCCAAGCGAAAATGGATTTCAACTGAGGAAGGCCCGAGGGGGATAGGGGTTATCCACCCTCGGGTACGGGCAGGGGAAGGCTAGCGGGCGGCGGACGCAGCCGTGGTTGCGGTTGCCAGCGCCACTTCGCGAGCTTCTTCCGGTACTACAAAGTGCAACGTCACCCCGAACTCAGGAAGCTGCATCTGTTTGACAAAGCTTCCTCCCGGCCGGGAAACCATTACCAGACGGCTCGTGTCCGCTGGCTTCGACTCCTCCGTGTCACTCACCAACATTACAAACCCTGATCCGCTGCCGCTAAGCTTTCGCAGCGTGAGCCTGCTGGCGGGACCGTTCGATTCAATGAAGAACCGGTACTCTCCCGCTGGCACAACGATGTTCTGCCAGTGAACTTCGTGGCTCAGTTTGAACGTTCCCCCCGCTTCCTGCGCGGAGGCCAGGCTGGGCGAGAAGTTCAGAGCGCTCAAAGTTAAGACTGTGGCGTACGCGAATTTCCGAATCGTGTTCATGGAGTCTCCTGTTCTGGTGTAAGTCTGAAGGGCACACACCCGGCGCAATGCCGAGTGCAGCGTTTCAGATTGAGTGGAGAACAACGGGGTCAGGAGAATTGCTATGCCGCATCAGGGCTGGCATGCAAACATCAGCTTCGCGGGACCGGCTGCCGAGCTGGTTTGCGAAGTGATTTCACTATGAAGCAAGTCGTGGATCGAGTCCAACGCAAAAAATCTATTGATTGCATCGCTCTGTGGTGGAGCGCCGCGCGGCTTCGCCTTCGCGGGACAGCTGAGCCGGCTGTCGCTACATGGTTCCGATTATCTCCACATGATCTCGCTTTTCTCCACATGGTCCCGCTTGATGTTGTCAGAACACCGTTGAGGCGATTTCCTGCGCGTTTAACCGCTCTCATTTGCAAAACCCTTCCCGGATGCGAGACCATACAAGGTTTGCACATCCCTATCGATTCTTACTGAGGAAGCGGCCAAAATATGGCGACACGGAAGAAGTCTGCGAAACCGGCGGCAAAAACTGCGCGGTTTGAAATTAATAATGGCATTGAAAATAATAAAGCGAAGAAGGGAATTAAATCCGCTGGAGCCACGAAGCCCGGCAGCTTCAGAGAGAGCGGCACCATCGCGCCCGCGAAAGGCAAGCTCGGAGTGATGATCCCCGGCATGGGCGCCGTGGCTACAACGTTCGTCGCCGGCGTCGAGGCCATTCGCAAAGGTCTGGCCAAGCCAATCGGCTCGCTCACCCAGATGGGTACGGTTCGCCTGGGCAAGCGCACCGATGGCCGTTCGCCAAAGATCAAAGAGTTCGTTCCGCTGGCTGGCCTCGACGACTTGGTCTTCACCGGCTGGGACATTTTCGAAGACAACATGTATGAAGCCGCTTCTCACGCAGGCGTGCTCGAGCAGCGGTTGCTGGACCAGTTGAAGCCGTTTCTTTCCACCATCACGCCACGCGCCGCCGTCTTCGATCACAACTACGTCAAGAAGATTGACGGCCCGAATGTGAAAAAGGGCAAGACGAAAATGGATCTTGCCGAGCAGTTGCGCGACGACATCCGCGACTTCAAGAAGACGAGCGGAGCCAGCCGTCTGGTCACCATGTGGTGCGGCTCAACCGAATCCTACATCGAGGCGGGCGAAGCGCATCAGTCCGTTAAATCATTCGAGAAGGCGCTGCGCGATAACGACGAGATGATCGCGCCCTCAATGGTCTACGCCTACGCATCGCTGATGGAAGGTGTTCCTTTCGCCAACGGTGCGCCCAACCTTACCGTTGATTTGCCGGTGATGCTTGAACTCTCGCGAAAAAATGATGCGCCGATCTGCGGAAAAGATTTCAAGACCGGACAGACCCTGATGAAGACCATCCTCGCTCCCGGCTTCAAAGCTCGCATGCTCGGCCTGAACGGATGGTTTTCCACCAACATCCTCGGCAATCGCGACGGCGAAGTGTTGGAGGATCCTGGCTCGTTCAAAACTAAGGAAGAGTCGAAACTGTCGGTGCTGGAACATATTCTGCAACCGGAACTTTATCCTGAACTGTATGGCAATATGTTCCACAAGGTTCGCATCAACTATTACCCGCCACGGGGCGACAATAAAGAAGGATGGGACAACATCGATATCTTCGGATGGCTTGGCTATCCCATGCAGATCAAGGTGGATTTCCTCTGCCGCGACTCCATTCTCGCAGCCCCCATCGTGCTCGATCTGGTTCTCTTGATGGACCTTGCGAAACGATGCTCTGACCTGCGCGGCCGCGGAATTCAAGAGTGGTTAAGCTTTTACTTTAAGTCTCCGATGAGCGCACCCGGCCTGTATCCCGAACACGATCTGTTCATTCAGTTGATGAAGTTGAAAAACACGCTGCGGCATTTGAAGGGCGAGGAACTGATCACGCACCTGGGTCTGGAGTACTACGACTGAGGCGTGTGGAGTCTCGTTAGATCACCAAAGCGTTTTCAATAAGGGGCTTCTGCGAATCTTCTCGTCGTGAGTGATCAGAGTGAGGCCCTCAGCGCGGGCCGTGCCGCCGATGAGGCGATCTGAAGGATCACGGGAATAGGCATCCGGAAACTGTGCAGCGAGAGCCGCGATCTCCGGAGTGATAGGCCGTACCGTGACATCTTCAATTAACAACTGCACAGCAGCCTCGACCGTGCCATAGGCCTGTATCTTCCCGCTCGTAAGGAGGGATGCTATTTCCCAAAGGCTGATGGCCGAGATGGCGAGGCCGCCATTGTGACGGGCACGCCGAATGGCCGACGCCGCGGTGCGGGAAAGCCGCTTTGAATCGTCCCGGGCCCAAATCAGCACGTGAGTGTCGAGCAGAATCACCGCGAAGTTTCCCAATCTTCAGGAGGCACAGGCGGAGATTCAATGTCGCCGACAATCCGGAAAACGCCTTTCAAACTGCCGATGAACTCTCGCTTCGGAGGTTCCGCGGGCACTAGCTTAGCGACCGGCTTACCACGCTTTGTGATTACCAGGGGCTCTCTGGTGGAGCGCACGTCTTCCATAAGCGTGAGACAGCGTGCCTTGAATTCCGCTGCTGCGATTGTCTTCATGGACACATTGTAACATACATGGTCATCTCAAAGTGACCACGTCTATGCCAACTTCCTCTCCCGCTTGTACTCGTCAAACTTTTCCAGAAACCGGTCGATCTCCTTCTTCTGCAGATAGTACGGCGTCGACAACCGCAGCTTGTTCGGCTCAGCCCCCCGAATCCGGATCTTGTAGGTCTTCCACATCCAGTTCTCCAAGTCCGTACGCGGCACCGGCGGTACATTGACGGTGACGATGGCGCAACGCAGCGCGGGATCGGGTGACGTCCACGATTCGGCTCCGCGCTTCTTCATCTCATCCAGTATGTAGTCGGCGAGCTTGCGATGTCGCCGCTCGATGCGGTCCATGCCAATATCATTGGCGAGCTTGATGGAAGCGCGCAGTCCCCACAGCGCCGGCACATTTGAGCTTCCGATCCGCTGAAAGCGCTCGGCACGAAGCTTGGGATCATCCCATCCTTCGGTGACGATCGTATTCCACAAGCGGTCGATCACTTCATCGCGCACGTAGAGAAATCCAGATCCCTTGGGCGCCTGCAGCCATTTGTGCGGGCTTGCAGAATACATGTCGCAACCGAGTTCCTTTATGTTCAGCCGCATCATTCCCGGCACGTGCGCCCCGTCGACGGCGGAAACAATCCCTTTCGAGCGCGCGAGTGCGCTCAATTCTTTTGCGGGCAGCACCACACCTGAGAAGGTGGTGATGTGGCTGAAAAAAATCACGCGCGTTCGCGGAGTGATTGCGTCGTTAAACAAGTTGAGCACTTGAGCCGCATCTTTCACGGGACGGGGCAGCGTCACTCTCTTCACCACGATTCCGTAACGCTTGGCCTTCAAGTTCCAGGAATGCTCGCCGCCAGGATGCTCCTGGTCCGTCATCAGCACCTCGTCGCCGGGCTTCAGGTCAATGCCATTGGCGATGTAGCTGTTGGCCTCCGTGGCATTGCGAAGGAGCGCAATTTCGTCGCGACGGCATCCCACGAACTCGGCCAGGGGATCGCGAAATTCGTTCCACGCTGCGTACCCCCAGATGGGATAGTCCTCGGGGTCCTGCTGATCCATCTTCTCCGTGGACGCGTAGCCGTCAAACACGGCGCGCAGCACGGGAGCCGGACTGGAGCCTACGGTCCCGTTATTCAGGTAAATCTCGTCCGCCGGGATAAGGAATTGTTTGCGTATCTCGGCCCAGTAGGCATCTTCGTTCTTGTCGAAGAGAGCAGGGGCCGGAAGAGTGGAGGGAGCTTTATCGAGTTGAGCGATCAGGTTGCCACGAAATGCCACGGTAGCGGCCAGGGCGGTGGAGGCGGTAAGGAAACGGCGGCGGTCGAGCAAGGGTTACCTCCAGGCGACTGGAAGATGGGACGCGCTATGTTACGGCTGGCCCGTGGAATCCTCAAGCGGGAATGCGAGGACCTCGCCAACTTTCCATTACCAAGCAGGTAACTTTGACGGGGAAGCACGCGTCTAACCAGCAGGAGAAGTTTCGGATTGGGCTTTCTGATCGGGCGTATAATTCGAGTAAGAAGTACGGTTTCGGCCAAAAGGGGTATTTATGAAATCGCGATGGTTGGCACTTTCTCTGGTACTGGCGGGGTTCGGCACGGGTTCCTGGATGGTGGCACAGACGCAGGCTCCTACTCAATATCCTGGTCAGTCGCAGAGTCCCACTGATCAGCCGCCACCGGGTCAAAATCCCGGCCAATCCGATCCTACTAAGAGCCCGGCGCAGACACAAACCCAGACTCCCCGAGGCACGCAACCCCCGGCTCAAGACCCTGACAAGGACCAGCCAAAAGCCGCCGACGTTCAAAATGCGCCGAAGCAGGCTCCCGCTGCACTCCCGACCCAGGACGACAGCCAGATCAAGCACGACGGCACCAAGACTGACGTGGACGCGGTCGGCAACCGCAACGTAGGTTGCGGACGCGGCGTCGGAAACTGGTACACGGTCGAAGGCCAGGTAGCTCGAGGCCGCGTGTACGCCCAGCAAATCGAATCGCAAATCAAGCTCGTCAACGACCCCGTCGTCACCGAGTACGTCAACCGCATCGGCCAGAACCTGGTGCGGAACTCCGATGCCCAGGTTCCATTCACCATTAAGGTGATCGATTCCGACGTGGTGAATGCCATGGCGCTTCCCGGCGGATTCTTTTACGTGAACTCCGGCTTGATTTTGGCGGCCGACGAAGAAGCGGAAATGGCCGGCGTCATGGCTCACGAGATTGCCCACGTGGCCGCCTGCCACTACGGCCGCGAAATGACTCGCGCCAACCTGCTGCAGATGGCCTCCATTCCTTTCATCTTCATGGGCGGCGCCATCGGTTATGCCGGCTACGAAGCCGCAGGCTTGGCCATCCCCATGACTTTTCTGAAGTTCTCCCGCGGCTTTGAGGCGGAAGCGGATTACCTCGGCGTGGAATATATGTATCGCGCTGGATACGATCCTTCGGCGTTCGTTTCTTTCTTCGAAAAGATTCAGGCTATGGAGAAGAAGAAACCCGGAACACTCTCGAAGGCGTTCGACACTCACCCCCAGACTCCGGACCGCATTCAGAAAACTCAGCTGGAAATTGGAAAGATTCTGCCTTCGAAGCAACAGTATATTGTGACCACATCGGAATTCGACGAAGTGAAAGCGCGTCTGGCTTCAATCGAGAATCGTCACAAGGTGCTGGATCAGAAAGACGGCAACAAGCCCAGCTTGCGGCGCACTTCGAGCAGCAGCACCGGCGATAAGACGGGCGACAGCAAAAGCGACGATGATCGTCCTACGCTGAAGCGGCGGGATGATTCGTCGAACTAGCAATGGCGAATCGGCCGAAAGAATTGGCAGGACGTATTGGCAGAAAGAAGATACGAATCAGCAATCCGGCGGCCTAAAGCCGCCGGATTTGTGTTTATGCCGTGGTTCCCAGTTCCGGCAAGGCTCCGGCCATCTGATCACCAACGTCACAGCCGGGTCCATTGTCGGGCGAACGAAGTTAAGCTAGGCTAGAGTTTCAGTGTGCGTGCCAGGAGCAGCCCTTTCCATGCCAGAGAACACCCTCACCATCACGGACAATCGCACGGGGAAAACCTATAACGTTCCCATCGAGGATGGCACCATCCGCGCCATGAACCTGCGGCAAATTAAAACTGGTCCAGATGACTTCGGACTGATGACCTACGATCCCGCGTTCATGAACACGGCATCATGCCGCAGCAGCATCACCTATATTGATGGCGACCTGGGCATTCTCCGCTACCGCGGATATCCCATCGAAGTGCTGGCTGAGCGCTGTACTTTCCTGGAAGTTGCCTACCTGCTTTTTTTCGGGGAATTGCCGACCCAGTCTGAGCTGAAGACCTGGGTGCATGACATCACCCACCACACCATGCTGCACGAGGCGACTAAAAAGTTTATGGAGGGTTTCCGCTACGACTCTCATCCCATGGTGATGTTCGTGAGCACGGTCGCGGCGCTCTCCAGCGTGTATCCGGAAGCGCGGCAGGTGCATGACGCGGAAAATCGGATGCTCCAGATCAAGCGGCTCATCGGCAAGGTGCCTTCGATCGCAGGCATGTCCTACCGGTACAACGTCGGATTCCCTTACGTGTATCCCGACAACGATCTGAGCTATACCGAAAATTTCATGAACATGTTGTGGAAGATGGTCGAGCCGAAATATGTGGCGAATCCGGTGCTCTCGCGCGCCCTCGACATCCTGTTTATTTTGCATGCCGACCACGAGCAGAATTGCGGCACTGCCGCGATGCGTACCGTAGGCAGCTCCCAAACCGATCCTTATCTTGCAACCGCGTCCGCAGCCTCGGCATTGGCGGGCCCTTTGCACGGAGGAGCCAACGAAGAAGTTTTGAAAATGCTCGACGAAATTGGCACCAAGGATAATGTGCCAGCTTACATTAAACGGGTAAAAGATGGTCACGGCAAACTGATGGGATTCGGCCATCGCGTCTACAAGAATTACGATCCCCGGGCGAAGATCATCAAGTGGACTGCGGAACAGGTTTTTCAGGTCACAGGCCGCAACCCTAAGCTGGATATCGCTCTTGAATTGGAACGAATCGCCTTGGAAGACGAATATTTCGTCAAGCGCAAGCTCTATCCTAACGTCGACTTTTATTCCGGCATCATGTATCAGGCCATGGGTTTCCCGCCCGAGATGTTCACTGTGCTGTTCGCGATTCCACGCACCGCGGGATGGCTGGCGCAATGGCAGGAATTGATCACTGACCCGGAGCAGAAAATCACGCGGCCACGGCAGGTTTATACGGGACAACCGGCAAGAGAGTTTGTGCCGATGGAGAAGAGAACCGGGGCAACTGTTCAGGCCCGGTAGTGGGACGAGGCGCGCAGGGCAGTCGTCCCCGCAAAGCTTTTATTTCTGCAACGCCTCTACACTGCTTGTTTCGTGGCCAGTGAGGCTACGTATTCCCGCCGCTCGGCCTGCGAGGTGATCACTCGCATGTCCTGCCAATCGTAGGGAAATTCTTTTCCGCAATCGAGGCAAGCTACATAAGTTCCGGTCAAAGCTCCCGCCTGAGGCCGGCGTGCCGACCCTCGAATGGTGACTGGGAAACTGTAACGAGAGTGGTGACAACCAAAAATCAAGTCAATCAGTTTTGCGATCATCTTTGTGATCATTGTGATCATTGAAGATCCTTCCACAACCGCCGCGTTCTACCTGGGACGTTCTTAAGTGCGGCGCCTGGGAGAGTAGTGGGCGCTGTACACTCAATACCTTAGATTCATCGGCAAGGCAAATGGTTTCGTGCATCGCTGCAGCAGGCGCGGGCCAAGATTTCCTCGCTTGAGTCCCATTGTGGCATCGGAGTGGCAAATAATTGCACAGTTAGTACGGAAGGTCGGGTCTTTTGTCGGTCGCGGCGCCGGGTCGCGGCGCCAACCTAGGAAAGATTCAAAGCCTTGCGGATGGTCCCACGCTCATTCTGAATTTTATCCTGAAGAAGAGTGATTGCATAAATGAGTTGCTCTGGCCGCGGCGGACATCCGGGCACATAAACATCGACAGGGATCACCTGGTTCACGCTCTGCACCAGCGCATAGTTATTGAAAACGCCGCCCGAGGTAGCACACGCTCCCATGGAAATCACCCACTTGGGCTCGGGCATCTGTTCCCACAGCAACCGGATCACGGGGGCCATCTTGTTCGACACGCGTCCGGCAATAATCATGAGATCGCTCTGCCGCGGTGACGGGCGAAACACTTCTGCCCCGAAGCGCGCAATATCAAAACGCGATGCGCCCATCGACATCATCTCGATGGCGCAACAGGCCAGTCCAAATGTCATTGGCCAGATGGAGCCTTTGCGCATCCAGTTCACTGCGGAATCAAGTGTGGTAAGCACGACGCCCTCCGGCGTCGGATTGCCGTAGGTCAGATCCTTCACTACTCTCTTGCCGTTTTCGATGTCGACGTAAGGGCCGAAATTCAGTTCACGGGGCATGGGTCTATTTTACTTGCTGCCAAGCCCGGAATCCACTAGGCAATCCCCGAGGCCGGAGCTTGGCCTTATTCCCGAAATCTGGTTCGCAAAAAATCTTGTTCGTGAAACGTAACAGTTGGCGGGAACCGCTGGATAAAATAAGACGCAGGTGTAACCTGTCATGCGTCTTCCCCTGATGTTTTTCGCCCCCTTCGCAAAGTTCTCGATCTTCCAAGGAGATGCATATGAGTGCAATGCGTTTTTTCAACACCGGGAAAGGCACCGGCAAGCGGCAGAGCCACGTTCCGCCGATCGCCCCTTCCACGACGGCAGTGACGGCAAAAGCCGGAGCCTCGACGAAACGTTCAGCCGCGTTTCCTGTCCAAGCGGGAGCCCGCATCCAGCTTCCGCATTACCCATTCCAGCCCCTTCCACCTCCCAATGGTCCAGCGCCTTACCGGTTTGATTTGTCGCAATTGCTCTCGGCTGAAGATGTGACAAAAATCAAGAATGGGATTCTAGTGTTTCACACCGTCGGGGACACTGGCGATTTTCGGGGCCGGCAGCAGGATTTTGTCGCGACCATGATGACGCAGGACGCTACAACCTTGGCCAACGACAGGAAACCTGCTTTTTTCTACCACCTCGGGGACGTAGTCTACTTCGCCGGCGACATCAACCTGTACGGCAACAATTTCTACGAAACTTACACAGACTATCCCGGCTTCGTGGTGGCGATCCCGGGGAATCATGACTGCCAACCGGACGATCCGCAGGATGGTCCGGTGGATCCGAACAAATATCCGCTGGATGGCTGGGTCCAAAACTTCATGTCGAAGAATCCGGCTCAGCTCGGATCTCTCAAAACCAATTCGGCTCGAACGCAGATGGATTTGCCGAATGTCTATTGGACCTTTACGACGCCCTGGGCGACGATCCTTGGCTTGTTTTCCAACGTCGGCGAAACTGAGGCGGAGATCCACCAGGACCAAATTGATTGGTTTCAGGGTGAACTGGCGGCTGCCGATGCAAAGCTCGCCTTGATCGTCACCATTCATCATCCACTATTCTCGGGTGACGTGGAGCACTCCGGCAGCGCCGTGGCCGAACAGGTCCTGTTTAGCAGCTTCAAAGCTGCAAAACGGTATCCCGACCTAATCTTGTCCGGACACGTCCACAACTATCAGCGCTTCACGAATGTGGTCCAGGGTCCGAGTGGTCAACTCCAGATTCCCTGCGTGGTAGCGGGAGCTGGCGGCTATACAAAACTCGGCAAGCTTCACAAAATCAACAACGTTTATCCGACGCCGCCCTTGGACCTTGGCGGCGGCCTCACCCTCGAACAGTACGATCAGGACAATTTCGGGTTCCTCCGCCTCGAAGTGAGCCAGGGCCAAATAGTGGGAACATATTTTTCGGCGCCTTATGCGGTGAGTGGCGCGCCAACGGCGAGCATCGCAGACGCTTTTGTCGTTGATCTTGCCAACCATACTGTCGTTACCGGAACCAGCGTTCCTGGTGGCGGAAGCGGCAAGCGCGGGCCGGGACCGAAGCCGCACAAATCTAATAAAACCAAAAAGAAGAGGCGCTGATCGGACGTCGTCCAGATGCAATTGTGCCCTCGCCGCAATCACCGCGGCGACTACGAGGTTACTCCTCGACCCGACGTGGCGTGTCAAGGTTTGGGACCTATCGGCGTTTAATCCTGCCGTTCTGCATCCCTACGCTCGCCCCGCGCCATCTGCATCTCCGTCTTCCGAATCATTTCCGGCCACAAGGCATCCGGATCGGCGTTGAAAACTGTGCCGGCCTGCGCCGGGAAAATGAACCAGGCGCCCAATTCTACTTCCTGCCGCAGTTGATCTTGAGTCCATCCGGCGTAGCCCATATAAACATGAAAAACGTCAGGCTTCGGTTGAGCCGATATGGTTTGTTCGAACAGAGACTTGGAGTTGATCAGGTAGACGCCGCCGAAGATGTGCTCCGCCCCTTCGGGCTTGGCCGTCGACTGCAACAGCGCAAACACGGCTGCCGTTTCGAGTGGACCGCCCAGATAGACCGGGTCAGAACGATCTTTCGCCGCCTTGAAACTGTCAAGCACCCGCGATAGTGGGATATCTGTGCGGTGATTGAGAACGAGTCCGAGTACGCCATCGGCGTCGTAGCGAACCAGCAGGATCACGCTTTTGGCGAAGTGCGGATCGCCGAGATTCCGGCTCGCCACCAGCACCTTTCCGGTAGCCAGGTTCTTGCCATTCTTGGACTGGACCGGAAGAAAATCGGATGGCAGTGCTAGGCTTCCACATCTTCCGGCCGCTACGAAGGCCAAAGCCGTGGTCAGCATCGCGAAGAGGCATAGTTTTGGCAGAGACATGACCGCTCCGCTTGCATCCGTTGGCGTGAGTTTAACTGATTCGGTAACGGGTGCAAAATCGTCATGGTGCTTGTTGGGGGTCAATGAGCGCTTCTATGAGAAGGTCATAAAAGTCAAGGCCGACGTGGCGGCCGTCCTTAATATTTTCCGAGCTCACCGAGTACCAGAAACTTTGGTCGACGCCATCCACCGTTGCCCTGCTTCTAT